>Ga0209415_10011310_pt1 | contig 15047 bp, 13 predicted proteins | sample PeaSoiSIISIP2007_FD_187696 | JGI IMG/M metagenome (GOLD analysis project Ga0209415, IMG submission 187696) | Peat soil microbial communities from Weissenstadt, Germany - SII-SIP-2007 (SPAdes) (version 2) | ecosystem: Environmental > Terrestrial > Soil > Wetlands > Peat | place: Germany...
CGCATCGCTATCTGCATCAGATCAGCGGACTGGAAGTTGAAAGTGTCGACGGCAATGTCGCGCGATGCCGGTCGAATTACCTGGTCGTTCGCACGATGCTGGATGGCGCGATGTCGATCTTTTCGGCGGGTGTCTATCTGGATAAGGTGCTGCTCGACTCCGCGGAAACGCGATTCCAAGAGCGGGTGGTGGTCGCGGATTCGCGGAGAATTGAGACGCTGCTGGTATTCCCGCTATAGCTTGCATGCAGTCTAAAATCATGGAATAATCACGGCCAGGGAATTAAAAAGCGCCTCACAGAAAATCGACTGCCCGAGTACAATTAATTCGGGGATGAGAGCGGCACCTCCGCGGCTCTCAACGCGGAAGCTCCCAGTAAGGGGGATGCTATGAATGTTAACCAAATGATTTTAGAACTTCGCGCCGAGCGCGATTCGATCACCGCTGCGATGGCCGTATTGGAAGGCATCGCCCATTCGCGGGGAAGACGGCGGGGTCGTCCGCCGGCTTGGCTCGCTGGCCTTTCGAAGGCCAAAAAAGAGGATCGGCCGAAGCGAACGTTAAGCCCAGCGACCAAGAAGAAGATGGCGCTGGCGCAACGCAAGCGATGGGCCGCGGCGAAAAAGGCCGAGGAAGCCTGAAAGAAAGCGACCTCACCAAAACTTCAGCCCGGAGGTAGGATCTTCGAGATATCGTTGTAGATGACGAATACAACGACCATCATGAGGAATACCAGGCCCGCGCGGATCACCGCTTCTTTAACTCTGAGATCGAGATCGCGGCGCATGGACATTTCGATCAGCAGCATCAGGATCACGCCGCCGTCCAGGATCGGCACCGGCAGCATGTTAAAGATAAAAAGCTGAAGACTCACGGCGGCCATGAAGATGATGAAGCTGGCCGGGCCTTCGCGCGCCATCTCCCCCGACATCTGAGCGATCCGTATAGGACCTTGAATCGACTTGGGGGACATTCGCCGCTCCAATATTCCTTCGAGGAGCCGGGTTACAAGCTTGGCGTTCTGGAGATTCTCCTTCCATGATTCGGCGACGGCTTGGCCGAACGGAAGCTTGACAATTTCCAGGCGCGAACCCATTTCGACGCCGATCATCCAGCGTTTTTCGCCTTCCGCCTCGCTGCGGACGGGCGTCACGACTACCTGGTGCACCTGACCGCCCCGCGAATAAACCAGCGTGACTGGGGCGCCCTTGGAACCGTCGATGACTTCGCGAAAACGCGAGATAGAGCGGGTGGGTTGACCGTTGGCGCTGATGAAGACATCGCCTTTTTTGAGACCCGCGCGTTCCGCCGTCTCGATGCCGGGAGCAAAGCCGGCCACCTCGACATCCATCTCCGGAGACCAGCCCGCTCTCCCTGCGCCCTGTTTTTCATCGTAGGTGGGAGTAACGGTGAAGTGCATGCGCTGGCCGTCGCGGCGCACCCAGACATCCATGGGCCGGCGGACGCTTCCCATTTCGCGGAGTGCGATGTCTTCCCAGGTTGGATCGGTGATGCCGTCAATCTGCACTACCTGATCGCCTTCTTTGATTCCGGCTTGGGCAGCCGCGCCGTCAGGAGCGACGTAGCCAACCAGAGGAGAATGGGGCGTGGGAACCTTGGGGTACTCGAACATGAACACGCCGGCCAGCAGAACCACTGCCAGCACGACATTGATTGCCGGTCCCGCGAAGGCAATAATGACGCGCTGCCATCGCGGCTTTGCCAGAAGGGAGCGCGGATCGCTCGCGGTTTCGTCTCCCGCCTGCTCTCCCGCCATGCGGACGTAGCCGCCGAACAGAATCGCCGAGAATCGAAAGTCGGTCTCGCCTTTGCGGAAACCGAAGAGCCGCGGGCCAAACCCGAAGCTGAATGTCTCTACTTTGACGTCAAAAAATCGCGCCGCCCAATAGTGGCCCAGTTCGTGAATGAGGATCATCACTCCGATCAGAACCAGATACCACCAGATGCTTTGTAAAACCTGCATTCGTCCTCTATATTATTTATACTACGCCCGAACCGCGCTTTCGGTTCGTGCTCTCATCCATTTGGATGCGATGATCTCTTGAGCGACTCGCCGCGCGTCTCGATCCGCCTCCAGCACTTCAGCAATCGAAGCGGGATGACGCTGCGGCATCTTCTCTAACGTCTCAGACACGGTCGCGGCAATCGCCGGAAACGGAATCTTACCCGCCAGGAATGCCTCCACCGCGATCTCATCGGCGGCGTTCAGGGCCGCTGTCGCCGCTCCACCTGCTTCTTGCGCTTGATACGCCAGCTTCAGTAGCGGAAACTTGACGAAATCGGGTGGATCGAAACTCCAGCGCGCCGGCTCGCGCCAATCGAGGATCGGCACCGGAGCTTTGGCACGCTCCGGATAGGTCAGCGCGTACTGGATCGGCATGCGCATGTCTGTCGCGGAAATTTGCGCAATCACGCTGCCGTCGTTAAACTCCACCATGGCATGAACCTTAGATTGCGGATGCACCACCACTTCCACGTTCTTGGGCGGCAAGTCAAATAGCCAACACGCCTCAATCACCTCGAATCCTTTGTTCATCAGTGTGGCTGAGTCAATCGTGATGCGGGGACCCATTTTCCAGGTGGGGTGATTCAACGCCTGCTCCGGCGTCACGCGCGTCAGATCCTCAATAGGGGTCTCGCGAAAGGGTCCACCCGAGGCGGTCAAGATCAGCTTGGAAACCTCGCCTCTTGCGCCGGCGCGGAAGCATTGGTGGGCTCCGTTGTGTTCGCTGTCGACGGGGATCAATTCGGCGCCGGAAGCTCGCATGGCCCCGGTAACCAGCTCCCCGCCGGCGACCAGAACCTCTTTGTTCGCTAAACCGATTCGCTTGCCCAGACGCACAGCTTCGTAGGTTGCTTCCAGGCCCTCCACGCCGACAATGGCGGACATCACAAATCCCGCCTCAGGAGCCGCTGCGGCCGCGATGCGCGCCTGAGGGCCAGCGCCCAACTCAGGCTCTGGAATACCTCTCTCCTTCAATAACTTGCGGAGACTTACCAGCGCGGCCTCATCGGCGACTACGGCTACTTGGGGGCGGAACTGCACAATCTGGCAAGCCAGTAGCTCGATGTTTCTACCTGCCACTAAAGCATAGATTCCGAAGCGGTTCGGCCATCGCTCGACAACGTCCAGTGTGCTTTTACCGATGGAACCCGTGGAACCGAGAAGCGTGAGAAGCGTCACTATCCAAGATGATAACATTCGCTTCGCATGCGGGCGAGAAGGAAACCCAGAGGGCGCCGGGGAGGGTTGCTTCAGGGGTCTTTATGAGGTTAGTCTCGCTTTGGTGGGAGTTTCCTCCCCGGCTTGATTCCAATAATAGAATACTCCGTCGCTGAATGCAACAGTTTTTTGTAGATCTATCGAAAGTTTCGCGAGCGTCAGATTTACACGTTTGTAATCAGTTGTATATGCCGATTGACTATCGGCTTTAGCCAGGCGGCCAACGATTCCCTTACTCCTTACGTACTTCGATCGAAGCCCATTCTTCCAAAACACGGATAGATGAACAGAAGTCGTCATCTCCCCAACCCTTGGCGATGGTGGCGCGAAGCATCTGCTCAGTCAGGGCGGTAATCGGAAGCGGCACGTCCATGCTTTTGGCGGATTCGAGAGCCAGGCCGACGTCCTTGTGCAGCCACTTGGTGGAAAAGTTGGTTTCGAAGTTCCGCGCCAGGACGAAGGGCGCTTTGAAGGAGATGAGCCCGCTTTTGGCGGCGCTGTTGTCGAGAATCTCGAGCATCAACTGAGGCGAGACGCCGCCCTTGGCCGCCAGGACCATGCCTTCGGCGAAGCCCTGAAACAAATTCGCCAGGACCAGGTTCTGGGTAAGCTTAGCCTGCAGACCGCTTCCAGGACCGCCGCAATGGTAGAACAGCTTCCCCATGATCTCGAAGTAGGGGCGAGCTCGCTCAAAGACGGCTTGGTCGCCGCCGATCATGAACGTGAGAGTGGCCTTCTCGGCGCCGGGCTTCGAGCCGGTGCAAGGGGCGTCGAGAAAATCTGCGCCCTTCGCGGTGAGGGCGGTTCCAATCTCCCGGCTGACATCGGGTGAGATTGTGCTGCAATCGGCGATAATCGCACCGCTTCGCACGCCCTCCATCAAGCCGCCCTTGCCGATGGCGACTTCGCGGGACATGGCCGTATCGCCCACGCAGTAGAAGATGTAATCGGCGCGCTCCGCCACTTCCTTCGGCGACGAGCAGGCAGCAGCGTTGCCCTCTTTCGCAAGTTCGCGGGCTTTCGCGCCGGTATTGGACCAAAGGGCCAGTTCGTGGCCAGAGCGCACCAGGTGCCGGGCCATGGGATATCCCATGATCCCCAATCCGAGAAAACCGAGTTTCGCCAAGTTAGAGCCTCCTTATACGGAAGCTATGATTTTAGCGTTTATCCCAGCGGCAGCGGAGACTTACCCGCCAGCAGCCGCAGAACCAGTAGATCCGAAGGCTGGAACGTCGTGGCAGGCACGTTGGTCAGATCTTCGTCGTGCTCCACGACGTGACTGCGGATCATCGTCCGTAACTGCTCAATCGATATGCCCAGTTCTTCGGCTGCTTCGGTCTCGGAGTATTGGGACTTCCCGGTCCTGGTGAGTTGCATGCTTCAATTTGAATTGTAGAGCCTGCTATTCGGCTTCCCAATTGGGGCAAGCGCTTATTTACGTCTGGGTAATGCCTGACGTACTTGCGTACTACGGGTAGAACTGCCAGGACCAAAAACGGGATCTTCCCGTCTACCATGGGAGTATGCGTTCCTTCTCAATCATCGCTTCGTGTTTCGGAGCCGTTCTGGCGGCTGGTTTGGCAAGTGGACAGCCTTATCCGGGCTTTGATATCGCTTCGCTCGACCGTTCCGCGGACCCGTGCGTGAACTTCTACAAATTTTCCTGCGGTGGCTGGATGGCCGCGAATCCGCTGCCCGCGGATCAGGCGCGCTATGGCCGTTTTGATGCGCTACAGGATCGCAACCGGACCGTGCTGCGGACAATGCTCGACGCCGCCGCGGTGGACAAGCCCGGGCGCAGCGCGATTCAGCAGAAGATCGGCGACTTCTACTTCGCCTGCATGGATGAGAAGGGAATCGACGCGCGGGGCACCGCTCCGCTCAAAGCCGATCTGGATCGGATTGCGGCGCTCAAGAACAAAAAGGATCTAGCGGATCTGGTGGCGCTTCTGCACCGGAGCGGAACATCGGAGTTCTTCAATTTTTCCTCCGAGCAGGACCCCAAGGATTCGATGCAGGAGATCGCCGGGCTGGATCAGGGCGGCCTAGGGCTTCCGGATCGCGACTACTACTTGAAGACCGATCAGAAATCAGTGGAGCAACGGGCAGCATATCTGGCGCACGTCACGAAGATGTTCCAGCTGCTGGGATCGAGCCCCACCGACGCCGCGAAGAAGGCGCAGGTGGTGATGGCGATCGAGACGGCTCTCGCGGACGGTTCCTTCGATCTGGTGACGCGGCGCGATCCCGAGAAGGTGTACCACAAAATGACGGTGAAGGACCTGGCGATGCTAGGTCCCGATTTCGACTGGGCGAGATTCTTCAAGGCCGTGGGTGCGCCGCCGATCCAGAGCCTGGACGTCGCGGTTCCACCGTTTGTAAAGGCGCTGAATGTGGTGATCGATAAGAACAGCTTGGACGATTTGAAGACGTATTTGGATTGGCATCTGGTGCACTCCAACACCATCGTTCTGCCTGCGGCGTTTCAGCAGGAGGATTTCAATTTCTATAGCAAGGTTCTGCGCGGCGCCAAGGAGATGCGTCCGCGGTGGAAGCGCTGTGTGGACTTGACCGATGGAGAGTTGCCCGACGCGCTGGGCCGCGCGTTCGTCGAACAGACGCTGGGCCCGCAAGGCACCGAAAGAACCCATCAGATGGTGGCGGAGATTGAGAAGTCGATGGAGAAGGACATTCAAGCGCTGACCTGGATGTCGCCCAAAACCAAGCAGGAAGCATTGGTGAAGCTGCACGCGGTGACGAACAAGATCGGAAACAAGGCGCATTGGCTGGACTATTCCACCGTCAAAGTGACTCGCGACGATGCCTTCGGAAACAGCGAGCGCGCGAGCGCGTTTGAGGTGGCTCGCCAACTGGGCAAGATCGGAAAACCCGTTGACAAAACGGATTGGGAGATGAGCCAGCCGACGGTCAACGCTTATTACGATCCCCAGGAGAACGACATCAATTTTCCCGCCGGCATTTTGCAGCCGCCTTTTTACGACAACACGATGGACAATGCGGTGAACTATGGCGGCATTGGCGCGGTGATCGGGCATGAGCTGACGCACGCCTTCGACGACCAGGGACGCCAGTACGACGACAAGGGCAACCTGCGCGACTGGTGGACCGAGGCGGACGCGAAGGCGTTCGACGCTCTTGCGGATTGTCTGGTGAAGCAGTATGGCGGCTACACTGCGGTGGACGACGTGAAAGTAAACGGCAAGCTGACACTCGGCGAGAACACGGCCGACAACGGTGGGCTGCGCATCTCTTACATGGCGCTGAAGGACATGGAAGCCGGTAAAGAGCCAGCTCCAATCGACGGGTTCACGGCGGATCAACGGTTCTTCTTAGGCTGGGGGCAGGTGTGGTGCCAAAATCAGACTCCCGAAAGCCTGCGTCAACAGGCTCTGACCAATCCGCATTCTCCGGCGGAGGACCGTGTGAACGGCGCGGTCGCGAATATGCCGGAGTTCCGGAAGGCGTTCAGTTGCAAGGAAGGCTCGCCCATGGCGCCGGTGAAGTCGTGCCGGGTGTGGTAGGCGCCAGGCCTTTTGCTTCGTCTTACTTTTCCTTACTGGCCCGGAACTGCCGGAACTGGGAGCCCCTTGGCTTTCATCAAAGATTCCAGCAGTGCCACGGTTTTCGGGAACGCATCCGCACCGCCGCGAACACCGCCTGCGCCACGGGCGACATCAAGGGGCGTGCGGCCGCTGGCGTCTTTGGCGGTCAGATCGGCGCCGTTGGCGACGAGGAATTCGATGAACTTATCGAAGCCGTGTTCGGCGGCACCGTGCAGAGCGGTCTGGTTCGGGACGGCGTTCGCGCTGGGCATCTGACTGCCGCGGCGGAAGGTCTGGGCGATGCGCGCCGAGGCGCTGTCGTTTGGTCCACCGCTACCACGAGGAGCCGCAACGGCAGGCGCCGCGCCACGGCCTCCGCCTCCGCCGCCACGGCCACCACCCGCGGCGCGGTCCACGACGGAGCGGGCGTTCAGGTTAGCGCCGGCTTTGATCAGGAGATCCATGCTGGCGAGCACGCCTTCGTCGGTGCGGTTACGTCCGCGAGTGACGCGTGTACCGTAGTCGACGCCGGCGGCGGCCATCAACGGCGTGATGCCTTCCTTGCTCGGCAAATCGACTAGAGCCTTGTACTCCAGCAGGAGCGCGACGAACTTATCATCGCCTCCACGCGCCGCGCGCAACAGCGGAGTAGCGCCCTGGGCGAGCATGCCGTCGCCGCCGCGATCCTGCGGGACGTCGCGATACGGCGGACGCCGCTTCAATTGGATGTTCGGATTCGCGCCCTGCTCGAGCATCATGCGCCCGACATCGACGGCACTGAGCTTGTCCGCACTGGGGATGACGGCCATCGCGCCGTTCCCTTTCATCGGCAGAGTGCTGACGTCCGCCGCCATATAGACCGGCGAGCGGCCGAAGAGGTCCCACTTGTCGAGATCGGCACCGCCCTTCACCAGTACGGCGGCGGTGTCGAAATGCATGTTCTCTAGCGCGAGAAGCAGCGGCGTCTCGCGGTCCGGATCTTCGGTATCGGGATCGGCGCCGGCGGCCAGCAGGTAATGAACGCAGGCCGCGCAACCTTCGCGCGCGGCATAGTGCAGCGGAGTGAATCCGCCCTTGTTCATGTCCTTCGGGCGAGGTTCCTGAATGACCTTGCGCTCCCACTGATTGATCTTGCCGTGATCGTTCAGGTTCGCGCCATTCGACGCGAGGAACTTCACCATGTCGGCCTGGCTTTGCGCGGCGGCCCACATGAGCGCAGATTGCTCGCCCCAGGTTTCCTTGGCGTTGATGTTGGCTCCCGCATCGAGCAGCACCTTGGCCGCGTCAACCTTGCCGCTGCGCGCGGCAGCCATTAGCGGAGTTTCGCCATTGGGAGTTTTGAAGTTGGGATCGGCGCCGGCCTTGAGCAGCGCATCGAGGATCGGCGCGGAACCGATGATGGAGGCTTCGGTGATGGCCGAGCTGCCCAGCTGGGTCTCGAGTTTGACATTCGCGCCGGCCTTGATCAGCGCGCGGACAAGTTCGAGATCGTCGTTGGCAGCGGCGTACATGATGGCGGTGCTGCCGTCGGCTTCAGTCGAGTTAACGCTGGCGCCCTTAGCGCCCACCAGGCGCATGGCTGCGGCGTGGTCGCCGGATTCCGCCGCGTCCAGAAGCGCCGTTGCGCTCGGCGCCGCCGTATCGGCGGCCATCATCATCGAGGCACCGGCCACCAGGACCGTAATGGCTGCTGCGAGCTTACGCACGTCTAGACCTCCGAGAGACCGTCGACGCCGTCGCCGAAGGTTTTTACCGGGATCTCATTGCGCTGGAGGAGCGTCAGCAGCAGTTCGCCGTGACGCGAATCCTGGGGATATTTCACGTGCTGGCCGCCCTTGATCTTTCCGTTGGCGTGTCCCAGGACCGCGGACGGAAGCGGATCGTTGTTGTGGCGGTCGCTGTTGCTCATATCGCTGCCGAACAGAATCGTGGAATGATCCAGCACGGTGCCGGTGCCCTCTTTCGCCGCTTCGATCTTCTTGACGAATCCGGCGAACACTTGCGCATGGTAGTTCTGAATCTGCACCAGCTTGTCCATCTTCTGAGGATTGTTGCCGTGATGCGACAGCGGATGGAACCCTTCGGCAATGCCCAGGTTGGTGTAGGTGCGCATGCTGGCTTCGTGATCCATAGAGAGCGTGATCACTCGGGTGATGTCGGCCTGGAACGCCAGGGCCATCAGGTCGAACATCAGCTTGAAATACTCGGTGAGGTCGTTGGGCGTGCCGACCGGCGCATCCGGAATACTGAGGTCGCTGTTGTCCGCCTTCTCGGCCATCTGAACTCGGCGCTCAATCTCGCGAACGGAGTCCAGATAGTCGCCGACGATGACACGGTCCTGCACGCCCAGGCTGGCCTGCAAGCGCCGGGCCTGCTCTTGCACGCGGTCCAGGATGCTGCCGGTTTCCGCAAGGATCTGGGCGCGCTCCTGATCGGTGTCGCCCTGCCCGAAAAGTTTCTGGAAGACGGCGCGCGGGTTGCTCTCCTGCGGCAAGGGTTGCTTCGGCGTGCGCCATGCGAGACGGGCGCTGCCGGAGCCGACACTGAGTTCGAGCGACGGGAGACGAGTGTCCTGGCCGACGTAGCGGACTGCAAGCTGATCGCAGCTCACGCCGGAGTCCTTATCGGCCTTGCCAAAGTCCGAGGGCTTCACGGCCGTCAGCCAGCCCTGCTCGATGTAGGCGTGGGGCTCGGGCGTTTCCGCAGGCTTGTTGCGCAGGCCGGAGACGATGGTCAGATGCTTGCGGAACGGCTCCAGGGGCTGGAGAATCGGCGACATGGTGTAGTCCGTGCCGGTTTCCTTCGGCGACCAGCGATCCATAATCGCGCCGTGAGGGAAGCCGACAAAGGCGAAGCGCTTCGGAGTCTTCCCGGCGGGAGTCGCCGCCCACGCGGTGGTGGCGGGAATCATGGCTTCGAGCAGCGGAAGGGCGACGGTGGCCCCCACTCCCTTCAAAGCTGTGCGGCGTCCAATGTGCTTTTTGAAGATGAACATGGCTTCTCCTTAAATTTACTTGCTTGCAGTCTGCACCGGCGCCGGCTCGGCGTGCGGCACTCGGCGCATTCTAAACTGGTCGGTCTTGACCACCGCCTGAACGATGGCTGAAAACTTGTAATCCTTGGCGGCTGACTCGCGCACGATCCGGCGGACGGTGGGCATGTCGTAATACTCGCGGGTGCGGCCCATCGCGTAGATCAAAAGGTTCTCGACAAACGTCTGCGCGAATTGCTCCGGACGGCGCAGCAGCGCGTTGCGCAGATCGTCGGGTCCGTTGACCTTTGTGCCGTCGGTCAATTCGCCGGCGGAATCGATGACAGTACCGGCAAAGCGGTCCTTGTCTCTCCACATTCCGGTCGCGTCGAAGTTTTCGAGTGCGAAGCCGAGCGGATCCATAACCGCGTGGCATGAAGAGCAGGTGGGGCTGGCGCGGTGCTGCGCCATCAACTGGCGAACGGTCAGCGCCTTCGTGGTGCCGATATCCTTATCGTTAAGTGTCGGCACGTTGGGCGGAGGGTTGGCCGGTGGGACGCCCTCCAAGTACATCAGGATGGCCTTGCCGCGCAACACCGGAGACGTGCGATTCGGATACGCCGCCGCCATCAGAAACGCGCCCTTGCCCAACAAACCCCATCGCGCGGAATCCTTCAGCTCCACCCGGCGAAACTCGTCGCCCTTCACGTCGGTGATGCCGTATTGCAGCGCCAGGCGCTCATTCAAGTACGTATGATTCGCGTTCAGCAAATCCACCACGTTGCGGTCTTCGCGGAAGATGCTATCGGCAAACAGCGTGAGCTCGGTGCGGAAATCCTGACGCGGGTCCAAACGGCCCGAGGCGTACGGGAACACGTCGTTATCCGGAACAACCGCGTCGAGCCGCGTCATTTCGAGCCACTGGAACACGAAATTACTCGCCAGCGTCTTCGATCGCGGATCGGCCAGCATGCGCCGGACCTGCTTGTCGAGCGTCGCCGGATCGCTGAGTTTATTCTTGGCCGCGAGATCGAGCAGCTCATCGTCGGGAATCGAGTTCCACACGAAGAACGAAAGCTTGGAGGCGAGTTCGAGATCCGTGATCGCGTACTTGTCGCCCGGCTTCAAGCCCGCGGGAATGCGCTCGCCGCGATACAGGAAGAACGGGCTTGCGAGGATTCCGGTGACACCGGCGCGAATGCCGCCTTCGAAGCTTGAACTGCTCTCGCCCTGAGAACCGGGCGAACGCAGACCGCCTTGCGTTGTTTGACCGCTCGCAACGCCTCCGGCTGCGAGCTTCGCTCCGTCGGCGTAGTACTGCATGATTTCCGTGATGTCGTCATTCGTTACGGGACGGCGATAAGCCCGCTTGGCCAGAGCGGAGAAAATCTCCTTCGCGCAGGCTTCGGGCGTTTTGGATTTGTCCTTCTCCGGGTTGCAGATGAAGATGCGGTCGCGGCTGGGAGTGGAACTGAGGCCTTTCACGTCGAAGGGGCCCAAAAGCTGGAACGAGTTCACGCGATAGGAACGATCCTGTCCGCCGCCGGGCGCGAACACCTGCAACTGATCGTCGGATTCGGCGAAACTCTGACGCCGGAACGTGACGCCGATTTTGTGCGGTCCGGCGGTCGTCTCGAACTTTATGTTCTTGAGGCGGGCATTGACGCGATCGAGCGCACCGCTCTGCACCTGATCGTAGAGCTTCATGTCCTCTTCGCCGCCGATGACGGTTTGATAGACGATTTTGTTATCGACGGTTACGACCAGCGGATTTTCGTACTCCATGCCGTTGCCCCAGATGTGGGTGGCCATGTCGGCGATGTTGATGCGATATTCGCCGTCGGCGGGGAGATCGACGTTGGCGAGAATGCCGCCGCGGGTGCCGAGGGGCAATCCGGGAACGTGCGTGAGCTGATTGCCGGGACCCGCGCGGAAGCTCCAGCCCTGTGCGCGGGCGTCGCGCCGGCCCATCGCCAGGAGAGCGACGTTGCGGGCGGCAATGACGTATTGCTCAATAAAGGAAGGCGAAACCTGGAGGGCAGACGCGATGTTGTCAAAGCCCTGCGCGGTGTCGTCCGGCGGCAGCAATTCAGCGGCGTTGATATCGACTAGAAGCAGATCGTGGACCGCGTGTTGGTACTCCTCGCGATTCAGCCGATGCAGGACGACTTGATCGGTCACGCGCGCCTCGTTCGGAAGCTTGTCGAGCGATCCTTCGAGCCATGCGACCAGGGAGTCGACAGCTTTGCCGTCCGGCTGCTTCGCATTCGGAGGCGGCATGACGCGGCCGCGCAGCTTGCGCACCGCCTTCTCGAAAAGTTCGGGATCCTTGGCGATGCTCGCGGCCGTGATGCCTTCGAAGCTGACGCCGCCGGTCTTGGCTTTGTCGTTGTGACAGCTGGAGCAGTATTGCTTCACTGTGGCCAGTTGCACGTCGGCTGGATCCTGGGCCTTGCTCGGGCGTGATGCGATAAAGACGCCGGCTACGCTCACAGCAGCGATCAGGGGAATCGAGTTCTTAATGGGTCGCATTCATGAATCCTTAGGCGTCGGGGGAAAGATAGGCCCACAGGCTTTCGAAAGAACGCCGAATGAATTCGTCCGGGTTGCCCATCTTGGCCTCGTATTCCTTGGCCGGCTTGGCCTCGACGCCTTCCGACGGGCTGTGTCCTTTATTCAGCATCTGGTTCAGACGGTCGTAGATGGTGCCGTACATGTCGACCTGCGCGGTGATGTCGGCAAGGCTGAGCACGGGACCGATCGCGGGAACGATCTTGATATCGCGGTTGCCACTGCTGGATGCCACGCTGCCGTTCGCAAGGGCTTGGATGCGTTGCAATCCGCCGACAATGCCGCCGATCCAGCCTCCGGTCCACCAATCGACCACCGGCCAGCCTTGTCCGTAGGCGGCATCGCCCACCGCAAGGACGTTCTGCCGCGGGAAGTAGACGTAGAGATCGCCGTCGGTGTGCGCCGCGTCGGAGATGTATCCATATTGGATCCCGGAATCGCCGCCGTTGGAGTCAAGCGCCCCCTTGTCGTAGAAGGTCTTGTTGGGTTGGGCGATCTTGGCGAGCTTCTTGAATTTCTGTCCGTTCCAGGGCCAAGTGATATTTTGCTGGAGCCAGAGGCGCGTGTTCTCCTGGGCGATAATCGTGGCGCCAGCCGTGCCGAGCTTCTCGTTGGAGCCGGTCTGCTCGGGATGCCAGTGCGTGTTGAACAGCGTGTGAATCTTGCCGCCGTTGGGAAGCGCGGCGACCGCTTGCGCCAGTGCGTCCGCATTCTCCTTGAGGCCGCCGTCCACCAGGACAACGCTATCCGCGCCCGTGCGGGCGATCACGTTTGCGCCCGCTCCACTGAGCATATATAGGTTGTCGCCAAGCTGCGCACTCGTGATTTTGGGAGCTTGCGCGAAGGCACACGGCCCCGCCAAGCCCGCGGCGGTGGCTTTGATGAACGTTCTACGCGTTGAAACGAACATAGTTAACGCGAAATTAGTATACTCCTGCGGATTCACAAAAGGAAGCCTCCCCGAAAGGGGTCGCGGCGAAATGCGCCACTTCAACCGGGTTCTCGGCGAGGCTCGCTGATCTGGAGGAGGCCGATTGGATTTCGCTATGGTGGTTCTTCGGAGGTCGTTTTCATGGCGAGCGTCTTTATAGTGAGTCTCTGGATAGTGAGTGTGCGGCATCCGGACGCGGGAAACGACGGGTCGCTGAAGGCTGGGGCTGCATCTATCGGGCTGTAACGGGCGAGCGCGCTGTAACGGGCGAGCGTCAGCGAGGCGATCTCTTCCATCTTCAGCTGGGGAAGTTGGGTTCGTTCCAAAACTCGGAGTGACCGCTGGAACCTGTTCATTGCAAGTTGGATTGTTTCCGGGATCGGCGTCGAAATTGGGTTCAGTTTGAGAATCGTCATCCCAGGTTTCGGTGGCGATTTGGAGGGGAGGATCGACGGGGACAGCGGGGCCGGGAGACTTGCGCAGCTTCAACAGGCGAGCGCGCTGTTGAATTGGCCCTCATGCGAGGTCTCCATGCGATGCATGAGGGCGAGTGAGCGCGAGCTATCGGCCAAAGTGCGGAAGGCAATGGCGGCGAGGACGGCTCCGGACGCTGCTGTGGCGGGGTGGGCGTTCTGGTGGGCATGGGCCATTTCCAACTCGAAGGCCGCGGTCTGGATGCCCCACATGCGGAGGAGACGCCAGCGGGCGACGATCATCGTCTGGATCAACCCGGCTTCGGCGCAGTTGCGCGGTTGGAATTGGAGGGTCAGAGCCGCCGCGAGGTCGTTGAAGCGGCGCATGGATTCGCCCTTGAGAACCACCGTGCTGGGTACGAGGCTAAGGCGAGCCGCGTTTCGAGAGGAGGCTCGTTTGCCTTCAGGGGTGGTGGGGCCGGTGGATTTGGCGGCGTTGGCGCGATTCGCTCGGATTTGACGCTCAGTTGCCATAGCGATCCCAGGGTACACAAGGGGCGGCGGCGGTGGGTGGGGTTGAAACGATAAAGAATTGAGGGGCAAGGGGATGTTATTGGGGCGGGAGGGGGATTTTGCGTAACTATCCCTGTGACACAGCGGAGAATCCCCAAGGTGCGCATCAGGAGGGCGGCGCGCGGATAGCTTTCGGTCACCACGCTCACACAAATTTTCTTCTGCAATTCTCCCAATCACTTCCAACTTCCGCTCGCCTCAAAGCGCGATTCTAGACCGCAGCATCAAGACAGTAGGACAGAGACAAACGCGGAGCGCCTGGAACGGGAATGGTACAGATGAGACCTCTATACGCTGGACAGATTACAGATCGTAGTGCACCCGAAGGAGCCAACTGATGCGGAAATTTGCCAATCAGGCTGGAGCGTATCCGGCGAGGGGTGCCCCATTGTATGTCGCAGAACCGATAGAATACAGTGAGCCGATGGCCCGATCTATTGAAGAAAAATTCTCCGATGTCTACGAGCGGCTGGGGAATTTAGAAAAAGCCGGATCTCCTGCGACCGCGTCTCCCGTTGCGCCAAGGCCGGATGAACATAGCGAGACAGCATCTTGGCCTTTACTGCCCTGGATCGTGCTTCTTTTTGGAAATGGAATAGCGCTTGCCATTATTACGCTTATTGTCAATACCCACATCGATAATAGAGTCGGAGACAAACTCTCTGGTCCCCTCGACACGCTCAATAAACAGGGGCAATCGCTGGAAAATATGGCTCTGAGCAGGAATCTGTAGGGCCCCCCTGGTTTTGCAGGGCTTCCGAGAAGAAGCTGATTTCGGTAG
>Ga0209415_10011311_pt1 | contig 15044 bp, 10 predicted proteins | sample PeaSoiSIISIP2007_FD_187696 | JGI IMG/M metagenome (GOLD analysis project Ga0209415, IMG submission 187696) | Peat soil microbial communities from Weissenstadt, Germany - SII-SIP-2007 (SPAdes) (version 2) | ecosystem: Environmental > Terrestrial > Soil > Wetlands > Peat | place: Germany...
GTGGCCGGCTTCCCGGTCGGCACCTCGATGGACACCAACTACTGCTACGGCCAGATCCCGTCGCTGACGCGCGAGAAATATGCCGAGGCGCACGACCTGATCCTCAAGGCCTGGACGACGCGCGAGCCGTTCGCCTTCAACGGTCGCTACAACAAGCTCCGCCACGTCAACATCTGGCCCAGACCCATCCAGCAGCCGCATCCGCCCGTGCACATCCCCGGCGGGGGCTCAGTCGAGACCTACGACTTCTGCATCGACAACACCTACTCGTACTCCTACCTCAGCTTCACCGGCTACATCCGCGCCAAGGCGCTGTTGCAGGGCTACTGGGACCGGGTCGCTGAGCGCAACGCGCCGGACACCTCGCCCTATCGCGCCGGCTTCGCCCAGACCATCTGCGTCGCCGACACCGACGAAGAGGCCGAGCGCCTCTACTGGCCGCACGTCAGCTACTTCTATAACCGTTGCCTGCACGTCTATCCGGGCTTCGCCGACGCGCCGGGCTACCGCACCATCAAGACCATCCAGTCGGGCGCGCTGTCGCAGTACGCGCCGCAGCGGGGCGGCTTCGCCGAGCTCACCTGGAAGAACCTCATCGAGGGCGGCCACGTCATCGCCGGCTCGCCGGAGACGGTGAGGCAGCGCATGGAGGAGATGATCAAGGGCCTCCACGTCGGCAACGTCTTCTGCCTCATGCACGTGGGCAACATGCCGACCGAGAAGTGCATGTATTCGACCAAGCTGTTCGCCGACAAGGTGATGCCGCACCTGCGCGGCATCTTCCCCGACTTCGCCGACGACAGCCGCTTCTGGTGCCATCCGATCGACAAGACGGTGTCGGCGGGCCGTTTGCCGTCCGAGCGCGACGCCTTCGAAGCGGCGCGCGAGGCGGCCTTGGTCCCGGGAGAATAGCGATGGAGCTGAAGACCGTTCAGACAGAGCACGTCCCCGTCCAGTACCTGGAAGGTGGCAAGGGCCAGCCGCTCGTCTTCCTGCATAGCGCCGGCGGCATGACCGCCGACGATCCGTTCCTGGCCAAGCTCGCCGAACGCTTCCATGTGCATGCGCCCTTCCTGCCCGGCTATGGCGAGAGCCAGGAGTGTCCAGAGCTCCGCGACATGCTCGACATCACGCTGCACACGCAGGACGTGGTCGAGGCGCTGGGGCTGAAGAACCCGATCCTCGTCGGCCACTCGATGGGCGGGATGATCGCGGCCGAGATGGCGGCGACCGCGCCGCACGAGGTCAGCCGGCTGGCGCTGATCTGCCCGGCCGGGCTCTGGCTCGACGACCATCCGATCCCCGACTTCTTCTCGACCCTGCCGTTCGAGATGCCGGCGCTGCTGTTTCACGATGCTGTGGCCGGCGCGGCCATGATGACCGCCGGCCGCGATGTGGCCGACCCCAACTTCCTGCAGACCTACCTGGTCACCAACGCCCGCCAGCTCGGCATGGCCGGGCGGATCCTCTTCCCGATCCCCGAGCGCGGACTGGCGGGGCGGCTCTATCGGGTGAAGGCCAGGACCATCCTGGTCTGGGGCGACTCCGACAGGTTGATCCCGCCGGTCTACGCCCAGGAGTTCAAGCGCAAGATCGCCGGCAGCCAACTGGTCTCGATACCCGAGGCCGGGCACATGGTGATCTTTGAGAAGGCCGACCAGGTCGCCGACGCGATAGGGCGACTGGCGCAATAGACCGCCCGCAAGCGGACGCCGGGATGTCCGCCAGGGGGGAGCGCTGACCTTGGATGCACGAAGCGCCCGGCGATCGGCTTGCGAACAAGGGTGTCGGTCACGGGCCCGGAGCCTGCCCGGTCACGTTCTTCGTTCTGGTTTTCGTGCTCGCTGTCCCGTTCTGGTTGGTTGGTTGGGCGACCGGTTTGCAGCTCATGCCCGGGCTGCCCGTCGCCGGTCTGATGTTTGTCTGTCCAGGGTTGGCCGCCCTGATCCTCGCGTTCCGCGAGGGAGGCACGGCGCGCGCCGGCGCGCTGGCCGGGCGTGTGTTCGACTACCGTCGGCTCCGCCCGATCGTCTGGCTCGCGCCAATTCTGCTCCTGGAGCCGTTGGCAAAGACGCTGGCGTTCTTCGTCCTGCGCTGGTCCGGATCGCAGATTCCTGTCCCGCACATCGCCGCTCTGCCGACCATGATGCTGTGCGTGATCTTCTTCGTTTCGGCCTCCGGCGAGGAATTGGGCTGGTCGGGGTACGCCACCGAGCCTCTCCAGGCCCGCTGGGGCATGGTCGGCGCGAGCCTGATCCTCGGTGCGATCTGGGCGGCGTTCCACTATGTCGCGCTGCTCGAGGCCCACCGTTCGCTGCCCTGGATCGCTTGGTGGACGTTGGGCACGCTCGCCTATCGGGTGATCATCGTCTGGATCTACGACCGCGCCGGCCGCAGCGTCTTCGCCGCCTCGCTGTTCCACATGACGATCGACGTCACATGGCAGCTCTTCCCGGTCAGTGGCTCGTTCTTCGATCCCAGGGTCTCGGGCCTGATCTCGGCCGCCATTGCGGCGGCTGTTCTCCTGGCCGCGCGGCGAAGACGGAAGCCTCCTACCGCCGCCCAGGTCTGAGGGCTCTCGGCAGGTCGCCGAACAGGGGGGCCGGTTCGCCGATCGCGGCGCCTTCGATCTCGAGCAGGCGAAGCTTGGTCGAAGCCCCGCCGTGGGCGGAGAAGCCGCCCAGTCTGCCGCCGGCAGCCAGGACCCGATGGCAAGGCACGACGATCGGGAAGGGATTGTGCCCCATCGCCTCGCCGACCGCCCGCGCCGCGCCCGGGTCGCCAAGGCGGGCGGCGATCTCGCCATAGGTCATCGTCTCGCCGGGTGGGATCGCGCGCGCGACCGCGTAGACCTGGCGGGCGAAGCCGCTGAGCGCGTCGGTGTCGACCGGCACGTCCGCGAGGTCGCGTTTTGCGCCGGCGAGCAGCGCGCGGATGCCGGCGATCGCCGACTCGACGAACGGCGGCGGCGCGACCTCCGGCGCGTTCGGGAAGCGTCGGTTCATTCGCGCTCGCGCGGCGGCCTCGCTCCCTTCCGGCAGCTGCACCGCGGTCAGCGCTTCGGCGCCCCATGCCACGGCGCAGGGGCCGATTTCGGTCGAAAACACACTGTAGCCGAGGGTCTTCGTCATCGCCGACTTCTAGCGGGGCGGGCGCCGCGTGCTATGGGTGCCGCAACCCGACCCTCATGGAGTTCCTTAAGTGCACCATATAGCGACTCTGGCCGCGATCACCTTCCTGCTTGGCATCGGCGCCGGCGTCGCCCGCGCAGCCGAGGCGGCCGATCCCTTCCTCTGGCTCGAGGACGTGAACGGCGAGCGGGCGATGAGCTGGGTGAAGGCGGAGAACGCCAAGACCACCGGCGTGCTCGAAGCCGATCCTCGCTTCGCCAGCCTGTTCGCAGACGAGCTGAGAATCGCCCAGGCCAAGGACCGCATTCCCGCGCCTGAGATGATCGGCGACAAGATCTACAACTTCTGGCGCGACGCCGACCATGTGCGCGGGATCTGGCGGGTCACGACGGCGGCCGACTACGCGGGCGCCGAGCCCCACTGGACCACCGTGCTCGACCTCGACGCGCTCGCGAAAGCCGAGAAAGCGAACTGGGTCTGGGGTGGCGTCGCAACCTGCCGCAAGCCGGCTTTCGATCGCTGCCTCATCAGTCTCTCGGACGGTGGCGAGGACGCCACGACGCTGCGCGAGTTTGACATGACCAGGGGCCGGTTCGTACCGGGCGGCTTCGATCTGCCGCATTCGAAGCAAACCGTCGACTGGCTGGACGACGACACTCTGCTGGTGGGCCGCGATTGGGGCCCCGGCACGATGACCGGGTCCGGCTATCCGTTCGTGATGAAGACGCTGAAGCGCGGGCAGCCCCTGGCTGACGCCGCGGAGGTGTTTCGCGGCCTGCCATCCGACGTGTCGGCAAACTCGGTCGTGGTCACCGATGAGCACGGCCACAAGGTCGTGCTCTTTCTTCGCTCGCTCGATTTCTTCCACTTCGAGACCTACTGGCTGACCGACCACGGCCTGGTGCGGCTGGCGCTGCCGGCCAAGTACAACATTCAGGGCCTGCTCAACGGCAAGCTGATCTTCACCACCGAAGAGGATTGGACGTTCGATAGGCCGACCTACAAGGCCGGCTCGCTCCTGGCCTACACTCCCGCCGAACTGGTCCCGGTGGCGGACGATGACGGGAGCAATGCCGACCACCTCATCTTTGCCGCCGGCGCGCGGCAGTCGGTCGAAGAGGTGGCGGTGACAAAGGACCGCGTGGTCGCGGCGATCTTTGATAACGTCCGCGGGTCGCTGGTCTCATTTGAAGACCAGGGCGAAAGGGGTTGGCCGGCGACCAAGCTGCCCGTCGCCCCCGACTCATCGGTGAGCCTCGCCACGGCGATCGAGACCAGCGACGCCTTCTACTACGGTGTCGACAGCTACCTGGACCCGCCGTCGCTGTTCCGAGCCGACGCCGGCACGGGCGCCGCCGTCCGGATCAAGACGCTGCCGCCCCGCTTCGACTCGGCAAGAGACTCGGTCGACCAGTGCGAAGCGACGTCCACCGACGGAACCAAGGTTCCCTACTTCGTCGTGCATCCGAAGGCGGTGAAGCTCGACGGGTCCAACCCGACCATCCTCTACGCCTACGGCGGTTTCCAGGTGTCGCTGACCCCCGCCTACTCTGGGACGATCGGCAAGCTCTGGCTCGAGCGCGGCGGCGTCTACGTCGTCGCCAACATCCGCGGCGGCGGCGAGTTCGGGCCGGCCTGGCACGAGGCGGCGCTGAAGACGCATCGCCAGCTCGCCTGGGACGACTTCGCCGCGGTGGCCAAAGACCTGATCGCGCGCGGGATCACCAGCCCCCGCCGGCTGGGCATCCAGGGCGGCTCGAACGGCGGCCTCCTGATGGGCGTCGAGTTCACCCAGCACCCCGAGCTCTTCCGCGCCGTCGACATCCAGGTGCCGCTGCTCGACATGCTCCGCTTCGAGCAGATCGCCGCCGGCGCCTCCTGGGTGGGCGAGTATGGGTCCGTGGCCAATCCGGACGAGCGGGCGTTTCTCGAGCAGACATCTCCGTACGCGAACCTCAAGGCCGAAGTCGACTATCCGATGCCGCTGATCTGGACGACGACCAAGGACGACCGGGTAGGGCCTCAGCACGCACGGAAGTTCGCCGCCAAGCTCGCGTCGATGGGCAAACCCTACCTCTATTACGAGGTGATCGAGGGCGGTCACGGCGCGGGCGCGAACCAGGAGGAAGAGGCCCGCACCACGGCGCTCGAGATGACCTATTTCGCCGAGCGGCTGATGGACTAGGGCAGCGCGCTAGCGGAACGCGACGTCGAGCACTTCGCGTGCAGGCCCGAGCCGCGCGACGACGGCGGCGCGGGGCGGCATCTCGGTCAGGATGTGGCGGGTCAGACGCTCGTAGTGCTCGACGAAGGTCGCGAGCGCTTCGTCGCTCATGCCCGCGTCTGGGCCGCGCGCGGCCCTGAGCGCCTCCTCCTGCTCGCGGCGCCAGCCGAGAACGACGTCGAAGCTCGGCGCCGCCAGCAGCGCCAGCATGTCGATCCGGTCGAACAGTGGTCGGTAGGTCGTCGCCAGGGCTTCGTTGACGAAACGCCGCCAGACGCCGTGTGCGTCCTCGTCTCGCTCGAGCGCGTTGATCGGGTCCCTCAGCGCCGCCGGGTCTTGCGGTCGCGCTCCGACGCACCAGCCTTCGAACAGGATCACGTCGACCGGCCCCTCGACGCGGAGCCAGCGGTCGGGCGAGGCGCGATCGTCGGTCGCCTTGTCGAAGCGCGGGCCGATGGTTTCGCCGGGCTGAGCCATGCTCTCGATCAGCGAGAGCCCCAGCGCCGGGTCGTGGGTGCCGGGAACGCCGCGGGTCTTCAGCAGCGGGTGCGCCTCGACCGCCAGCCGCTGTCGGTTCTGGAGCGGCAGGTAGAGGTCGTCCAGCGAGAGCACGATCGCCTCGCGGCCCGCCTGGGCCAGATGGTCGCGCAGGACGCGCGCGCCCGCGGTCTTGCCCGACCCCTGCGGCCCGCAGAGACCGACCACATAGCCTGGCCCGTGATCTCCCGCCGCCGCCGCGATGTGCTCGGCCAGCGGCGCGATCAGGCGCTCGACCGTGTCACCATAACCGGCGGGCAGCGCCTCGTTCGCCGCAAGCGGCGGGAGGTCGGACGCAGGCATCAGCCGAACCCCTCCCTTGTCGTGTGCGCGAGCCTCGCCGGGCCTTCCTAGAATGCCCTGTCCAGCTTGGAAACGGCGCTCTGCCGATTTGCACCTCGCGGCGAGCCGGTCCACAATAAGGCCATTACCGAAGACGGAATATTCGATGTCTGATTCTCAGGGCGCGTCCCTTAGCGCGTCGGTTAGTGAGGCTTTGCGTCCCGAAATCGACGTGAAGGCCATGCCGCATATCCTGCGGCGCATCGTGGTCATGGGCTGGAAGACCGATCCGCTGCAGGTGTTGCTGGCGGTTGGTTGCTCGCTCGGCTCGGCGGTGGCCAGCCTGATCGTGCCGCGCATCTTCGGTCATGCGGTCGACCAGGTCCGCGACCGGCTCGTCGCCTTGGATGGCGCCCGGACCGCCCATGCCAGCGCGGCGCTGCTTGCGACCATGCAGCACAACGCGCTCACCACCCTCTGGATCGGCGCGGCGATGGTGATCGGCGTCGGCATCGTCCAGGGCCTGCTGACCGGCCTCAGCGGCTTTCAGGCGGAGTGGGTCAGCCAGAAGGTCGCCTACAGGCTTCGCCTCGACTACTTCCGCCAGCTACAGCGGCTGTCGTTCGGCTTCCACGACAAGATCCACTCCGGCGACCTGATCACGCGGGGCATGATCGACCTCGAGGGCACGCGCATGTTCATCCAGAACGGGATGATGATGTCGCTGACCCTGGTCCTCCTGGTCGTGGTCGCGACCTGGATGATGTTCGCCGCCGACCCGATCATGGCGCTCCTGGCGCTCGCCTTCGTGCCGGTCAGCATCTTCACGCTCGCGCGCGTCGGCTTCCTGCTGCGCATCGCCTGGATGCGCGTGCAGACCCTGATGAGCGTGCTCACGCTCACCATGGAAGAGAACCTGCAAGGCATCCGCGTCGTGCGCTCCTTCGCGTCGCGCACCTTCGAGTTGGCCAAGTTCGACAAGGCGGCGAGCGAAGCGCTGCGCCAAGCCTACCAGCGCATCGTCCTGCGCATGCGCGCCATGCGCACCACGACGCTCGCCTTCTACGTCTCGATGGCGCTGGTGCTCTGGTATGGCGGGCACAAGGTCGCCGACGGCAGGATGACGCCGGGCGTGATGACGGCGTTCATCCTCTACCTCACCATCCTTCAGGCGCCCGTGCGGCAGGTGATCATGATCGTCATGTCGGCGGCCCGGGCCACGACCTGCGGATCACGCCTGTTCGAGATCCTCGACCTGGCGCCGCTGATCGACGACAAGCCCGGCGCGAAGCCTCTGGCGCCCACCGCCGGCACGCTGCGGTTCGAGCACGTCGACTTCGGCTACGACGAGGGCAAGCCCATCCTGCACGACATCAGCTTCGAGGTGCGGCAGGGCCAGGCGCTGGGCATCGTCGGCTCGCCCGGCTCCGGCAAGTCGACCATTGCCAACCTCGTGCCGCGCTTCTACGACGTCGACGGCGGCCGCATCACCATCGACGACGTCGACATCCGCGACGTGACGCTGGCGTCGCTGCGCGAGTACGTCGGCCTCGTGCAGCAGGAAGCCTTCCTCTTTGATTCCACGGTGACCAACAACGTCGCCTACGCCGATCCGTGGGCCGAAGAGGCGCGCATCGTCGGCGCGACCAAGACCGCGCAGCTGCACGACTACATCGCCCAACTGCCCGGCGCATATGGGACCCGCGTCGGCGAGCGAGGCGTGGCGTTGTCCGGCGGCCAGCGCCAGCGCATGTCCATCGCCCGCGGCGTCGTCCCGGGCCCGGGGATCATGATCTTCGACGACTCGACCGCCGCCATCGACGCCGTCACCGAAAAGCGTGTGCGCGACGCGCTGGCCGAAGCCACCCGCGCCAAGGCGACCATCATCATCGCCCACCGACTGTCATCGCTGATGCACGCCGACGAGATCATCGTCTTGGAGGAGGGCCGCATCGTCGAACGCGGGACCCACGATGAGCTGCTTGCCCAACGCGGCGAGTACTACGACCTCTACCAGCTGCAGACCCGGACCGAGCAAGGCCTCTCCATCGCTGATGCGCGCATCAAGCGCAGGGTGACGGAGGCCGCGGAATGATCCGTCTTCGCACGTCGTGCCTCGCCGCGATGGACCTATCGCGCCGAAGCTCCTTCAGGAGCGTAGGCGGATGAGTGATTTCGCGTTCGATCGCGAGGCGCCCGTCGCCGCCCCGCCGCCGCGTAAGCGGAACGCCAACCTCGGCAGCAACGAGGCCGAAGAAATCTTCATGGCGTTCGACACCCGGATCGTGCGCCGGTTCGCCGCCTTCCTGAAGCCGCATCCGAGGTTCCTGATCGGCGCATTGGCGGCGACAGTGGTCTCCGCCATCGCGCAACTGATCCAGCCGTTGATGATCGGTCAGGCGGTCAGCGCCGCCACCACGGTGCACATGAACCCCCACCGCATCGACGTGGTGGTGATCGAGTTCCTGGCCTCGGTGGTGATCTTCACCATCACATCGCTGCTCTCGCAGTGGATGAGCACGCGGCTGGCCCAGAAGGTCATCTTCGACGTCCGCCGGGCGATGTTCGACCACTTCCAGGTCGTCTCTCTGTCCTTCATGGACAAGACCCACGTCGGGCGGATCATGGCCCGGCTGCAGGGCGACGTGAACGCACTGCAGGACTTCCTGGAAAGCACGACCTCGACGCTGGGCGACGTCGTCGTCCTCTTCGGCACAGTCATCATGATGCTGTGGCTGAACTGGAAGCTCGGGCTTCTGACCCTCCTGGTGTTGCCGGCCCTGATTGCGGTGCGCGCGGTCTGGCTCCCCTATTCGAAGGTCACCTTCCGGCGCGCCCGCGACGCATCATCCATCGCAAACGGCGCGTTGGCGGAGAACATCTCCGGCGTGCGCACGGTGCAGGAGACCCGGCGTGAGGCGATGAACTTCGAGCTCTATGAGGAGAAGGCGCGCGACAACATGAAGGCCGCCGTCGACTCCGCGGCGCTGGCCGGGCTGATGTCGCCGACCGTCGCCATCCTGACCGGATTCGCCATGGCGGTGATCATCGTGGTCGGCGGCTCAGAGGTGTTGAACGCCCAGATGAAGGTCGGCGACATGGTCGCGTTCGTCATCTTCGTCCAGCGCTTCTTCCAGCCGGTGCAGATGCTGTCCATGCAGTACACCGCCCTGCAGCGAGCGATGGCTGCCGGCTACCGCATCTTCGAGGTGATGGACGTTCCGGTGACCATCACCAACAAGCCCGACGCGATCGAGCTGAATGACATCGAGCCGACGGTCGAGTTCGACCACGTGACGTTCGGCTACTATCCCGATCGGCCGGTGCTGAAGGATGTCACCTTCAAGGTGAAGCCGAGGCAGGTGGTGGCTCTGGTCGGCCCGACCGGCTCGGGCAAGACCTCGATCATCTCGCTGGTCCGCCGCTTCTATGAGGTGGACCAGGGCCGCGTGCTCGTCGGCGGCCAGGACGTGCGCGACGTGACGCTGGAGAGCCTTGGCAAGACGATCGGCATGGTGCTGCAGGAGCCCTTCCTGTTCACCGGCTCCATCGAGGACAACATCCGTTACGCCTCCAGCGCCACCCACGACGAGGTGGTCGCCGCCGCCAAGGCGGTGAGGGCGCACGACTTCATCATGCGCCTGCCGCAGGGCTACGACACGCCGCTCGGTCAGCGGGGGCGCAACATCTCCCTCGGCCAGCGGCAGCTGCTCTCGTTCGCCCGCGCTCTGGTGATCAACCCGCAGATCCTCATCCTCGACGAGGCGACGGCCAATATCGACTCCTTCACCGAGCTCGAGATCCAGCGCGCGCTGAAGGTGCTGATGACGGGCCGCACCTGCCTGGTCATCGCCCATCGGCTGGCCACCGTGCGCGACGCTGACGACATCATCGTCCTGCAGCATGGCAAGATCGTCGAGCAGGGGCCGCACGACGTCCTCACCACCCAGGGCGGCCTTTACGCCAGCCTCTACGCCTCCAGCCACGGCTCCTTCGACGACATGCCGGGCGAGGGCGAGGACCGCGCCGACCGCGCCTTCGCGCTGCAGACGTGATCACTCCGGCGGCGCAGGTCGCGCGATGACGACGGCGAACAAGCTCAGGACGGCGGCGCCGGCGAGCCAGAGGCCGGGCGCGGCGCGGTTGCCGGTCGCGTGCACGAGCAGCGTCGAGACCGCAGGCGTGAAGCCGCCGAACAGCGCAGTCGCCGTCGAGAACGCCACCGAGAACCCCGCGGCGCGCAAGGACTGCGGCACGATCTCGGTCAGGTAGGCGACCAGCGCGCCGTTGTAGCTGCCGAAAACGAAGGAGAAGAAGAGCTCGACGGCGAGCAGCCGCCCGAAAGACGGCGCCTGCACGAGCCAGAGCATGGCCGGATAGGCCCCGACCAGCATCACGCCGCCGATCGCCAGCAGCACCGGCTTTCGTCCAACGCGGTCCGAGAGGGCGCCCATGACCGGCAGCCAGATGAAGTTGGAGACGCCGACGGCCGCTGTCACCGCAAAGACGGGCAGCGCCGGCAGGCCGAGCACCTGGGCGCCAAACGTCGGGGTGTAGACGGTGATCATGTAGAAGGTGACCGTGGTCAGGGTGGTCATCAGGACGCCGATCCCGATCCGCCGCCAATGGCCGGCCAGGGCGCGGAAGATCTCCCCCCAGCCGGGGTGGCTCGTCCGCTCGGCGAATGCGCGCGTCTCCGGCAGCGACCGACGCAGGGCGAGCAGCACTGGCACGATCAGGCAGCCGACGGCGAGCGGTATGCGCCAGCCCCAGGCCGTCATGGCGCCCGGCGAGAGCCGGCTCGTCAGCAGGATCCCGATCGCCGCCGCCAGCACGACCGCGACCTGCTGGCTGGCCGACTGCCACGATGTGTAGAAGCCCTTGCGCCCGGGCGGCGCAATCTCCGCCAGGTAGACCGAGACCCCGCCCAGCTCCATGCCGGCCGAGAAGCCTTGCAGCAACCGGCCAGCGAGTACCGCGATCGGCGCCGCGAGCCCGATGACCGCATAACCGGGGGTCAGCGTCAGCGTGAGGATGCCGACCGACATCAGGCTGAGGGTCAGCAATAGCCCGGCGCGACGGCCATGGCGGTCGGCGTAGGCGCCCAGCAGCACCGCGCCCAGCGGCCGCATCAGAAACGCGGCGCCGAAGGCCATGAACGAGCTCAATAGGGAGATGAAGGGATCGCGGCTCGGGAAGAAGGCAGCCCCGATCGCGGCGGCGTAGTAGCCGAACACCTGGAAGTCGTACATTTCCAGGAAGTTGCCGCTGGCAACGCGGATCACAGCCCACGGGCCGGCCTCGTTCCGCTCCGCTTCCGCCACCATCCCTCCCACCCCCGCGCGATTTCTTGGCCCGAAAGCACAGGCCCGCGCTTGTCCCGCACCGGCGATGGCGGGATGATAGGGAGCCGTCAAGTTCACGGCCGCCTTGAAGAGCCTTTCAACAACATGGCAACCCCGCCCGCGGGCGCTCCGTCCGTTTCCATCCGCTTGACCGTGAATGGGACAAGCCGCGCGCTCGACCTCGATGTGCGCACCACCCTCCTCGACGCCTTGCGCGAGCGCCTGAACCTGAAGGGTGCGAAGAAGGGCTGCGACCATGGCCAATGCGGCGCCTGCACGGTCCTGGTGAACGGCCTGCGCATCAACGCCTGCCTCTCGCTGGCGGTCATGCACGACGGCGATGAGGTCACCACGATCGAGGGGATCGGCCTGCCGGACAACCTTGCGCCGCTCCAGCGGGCCTTCCTCGACCGCGACGCCTTCCAGTGCGGCTATTGCACGCCGGGCCAGATCTGTTCGGCGGCGGGCCTGCTGGACGAGGCGGTCAGGGGCTGGCCCAGCGCCGCGACCGGGGACCTGACCGCGCCGGTGACGCTCACCGACGCCGAGATCCGCGAGCGGATGAGCGGCAACATCTGCCGCTGCTCGGCCTATCCGCAGATCCTGGATGCGATCCGCGACGTTGCGGGTCCCGCGTCGTGAGGCCGTTCAGCTACACCCGCGCATCGAGCGCCGCCGAAGCCGCCCGCGCCGCCGCCGAGCAGCCCGGCGCGCGGTTCCTGGCCGGCGGCACCAACCTGCTCGACCTGATGAAGCTCGAAATCGAACATCCCGCGCACGTCATCGACATCGGCCGCCTGCCGCTGGGCGACATCGCCCCGGCCGAGGGGGGCTTGCGCATCGGCGCGATGGCGACGGCGAGCGAAGTCGCCGCCGACGCCCGCGTGCGCCGCGACTACCCGGTGCTGGCGCAAGCGTTGCTCGCCAGCGGCTCGCCGCAGCTGCGCAACAAGGCGACGACCGGCGGCAACCTCATCCAGCGCACCCGCTGCCCCTATTTCTACGACACCGCCAAGCCCTGCAACAAACGTGAGCCGGGCGCGGGTTGCGCGGCGCTGGGCGGCCTTGGCCGGATGAGCGCGATCCTGGGTTGGAGCGAGGCCTGCATAGCCACCCATCCCTCCGACATGGCCGTTGCGCTCTCCGCCCTGGATGCCGTGGTCGAGACGGTGACGCCCGACGGCGGCGCACGCGCGATCCCGATCGACGAGCTGCATCGGCTGCCCGGCGAACATCCCGAGCACGAGACCAATCTTCGGCCCGGCGAGCTCATCACCGCCGTCATTCTGCCGCCGCCGCCGAAAGGCCGGCAGGGCTACCGCAAGGTGCGCGATCGCGCCGCTTACGCTGGCGGGCTGGCCAGCGTCGCCGTCGCCGGCGACGCGCTCGCGCTCGGCTGCGTGGCGCTGAAGCCCTGGCGCGCGCGCCGGGCGGAGGCCGCGCTCAAGGCCGGCGCGCCGCCGCTCGCCGCCGCAGACGTCGAGCTGGCCGACGCCAAGGGCCATGGCGGCGCCGACTTCAAGATCCATCTGACCCGCCGTCTGATCACGGCCGCCCTGCTGGAGAGAGGCGCCTGATGTCGACGACGCTGGAAGACTACGCCGCGCCCAACCCGATCAGTCGCAACCGCTCGGGCATCATCGGACGAGCGGTCGACCGCTACGAGGGTCCGCTAAAGGTCACCGGGACCGCGCCCTACGCCTACGAGGTCGCCACGCCGGCGCCGCCGATCTACGGCGTCGTGATCGGGGCCGAGATCGCGACTGGCCGGGTGAGCGGGGTCGACGACGCGGCCGCGCGGGCTTCGCCAGGCGTGCACTTGGTCTGGCACGCCTTCGACCCGCCGTCGGGCCAGGCGGAGACCGGCGCACGCAGCTACGTCGGCAGCCAGGCGGCGGCCAAGCCGGTGTTTGCGACCCCCGACATCGCCTTCTTCGGCCAGCCCGTCGCCTTCGTCGCCGCCGACACGCTGGAGAACGCGCAGGCCGCCGCCGACCTGATCCGCGTGCGCTATGAGGCCACGCCCGGCGAGTTCGTGTTCGATCCGGCCAAGGCCGAGCCGGTGCCGAACGACGAGGCGCGCACAGGCGACTTCGAGGCGGCGTTCGAGCGAGCCCCGGTCCAGCTCGACCTCACCTACACGACCCCGATCCAAAACCACTGCCAGATGGAGCCCTGCGCCACCACCGCCTGGTGGGAGGGGGACGAGCTCGTGGTCCACACCTCGGTGCAGATGCTGAAACCCCCGCAGCACCTGCTGGCCGAGACGCTGCAGATCCATCGCAGCAAGGTGCGCGTGCTGTCGCGCTACATCGGCGGCGGGTTCGGCGGCAAGGGTTCGACCTACGAGGACCTGGAGTTGGCGGCGCTCGCCGCCCGCGACCTGCAAGCGCCGGTGAAGATTGCGCTGACGCGCCAGCAGATGTTCCTCGCCACCGTCCACCGTCCGGCGACCGTGCAGCGCGTGCGCCTGGGCGCCGACCGCGCTGGGCGGCTCTCGGCATTTGCGTTGCAGGCGACCACCCACTGCGCCAAGCACTCGCCGTTCATCGAACGCGCGGCCAACTTCTCGCGCGCGCTCTATGCCGCGCCGAACCGGCTGACCGGCCACTTCCTGCAGCGGGTCGACTTCCCCGTGGCCAGCGCCATGCGGGCGCCGGGCGAGGCGTCGGGCATGCTCAGCCTCGAGTGCGCCATGGACGAGCTCGCCGAGCTGCTGGGGCTCGATCCGATCGAGCTCAGGATCCGCAACGAACCGGACGCCCACCCCGAGACCGGCGCGCCTCACTCGGCCCGGCAGCTGGTCGAGTGCATGACCGACGGCGCCAAGCGCTTCGGCTGGGACAAGCGCAACCCGAGGCCAGGCCAGGTCCGCAACGGCGAGTGGCTCGTCGGGATGGGCATGGCCGCGGCGATCAGGGGCAACTTCCTCTTGCCGGCCAAGGCGGCCATCCGGGTCGAGTCCGACGGACGGGTGATCGTGCGCCAGGGCATGACCGACATCGGCACCGGCTCCTACACCATCATCGCCCAGATCACAGCCGAGACCATGGGGGTGCCGCTCGAGCAGGTCGTGGTCGAGATCGGCGACTCCGGCTTTGCGCCGGCCCCCGGCTCCGGCGGCCAGTTCGGCGCGGCGAGCGCCGGATCGGCCGTCTACGAGACCGGCATGGTGATGCGCAAGACCCTGGCCGGCATGGCCGCGGGCGACCCGGCTTCGCCGCTCTACGGCGCGCCGGTCGAGGAGATCGACTTCCGTGACGGCCTGATCACCGCCTCGAACAAGTCCGAGACGCTGGCGAGCCTGGTGTCGCGGCTCGCCCCGGCCGGCGTCGAGGTCGAAGGCGATTCGATGCCGGTGGCGGCGTCGCGCAGCTTCTCCCAGCACGCCTACGGCGCGCACTTCGTCGAGGTCGGGGTGAACATCGTCTCCGGCGAGGTCAGGCTTCGCCGCATGCTGGGCGCCTTCGCCTGCGGCCGCATCCTGAACGCCAAGACCGCGCGCAGCCAGATCACCGGCGGCAT
>Ga0209415_10011312_pt1 | contig 15044 bp, 13 predicted proteins | sample PeaSoiSIISIP2007_FD_187696 | JGI IMG/M metagenome (GOLD analysis project Ga0209415, IMG submission 187696) | Peat soil microbial communities from Weissenstadt, Germany - SII-SIP-2007 (SPAdes) (version 2) | ecosystem: Environmental > Terrestrial > Soil > Wetlands > Peat | place: Germany...
ATTGCCTGCATCGAGCGCCTCGCCATCACCAATTCTGGACCGCAACGCACGTGCGTTTCATTATGTTATAGGCTCTATAGCTCTCAAGGACTGAAACGCGCATGCAACCGCAGATGTCGTTTGAGCCGTTGACGCCGACCGCTTTCCTGCGGCGCTCGGCGACCGTGTTCGCCGACCGCGTCGCGGTGATAGACGGCGAGCGACGTTTTACTTATTCGGAGTTTTACGACCGCGTGCAGCGGCTGGCAGGCGTGCTGCGCGCGCTCGGCGTCGCAACGGGGGAACGCGTCGCGGTGCTCGCGCCGAACACGCACGTTTTGCTCGAAGCGCATTACGGCGTGCCGCTTGCGGGAGCCGTGCTGGTCGCGCTCAATCAGCGCCTGACCGCGAACGATCTCGCCTACGTCATCAAGCACAGCGAGGCGTTGGTGCTGATCTACGACCACGATTTCGAGACGGTCGCGCAGGACATCGCAAAGCAGGCCGGCGCTTCGCTGAAGCTCGTGCGCGCGGGCGGCGGCGGCTATGAAAAGCTTCTCGCCACCGCCACGCCGCATGCCGAGCCGGTCGTCGATGAGCGCGGCATGATCTCGATCAACTACACGAGCGGCACCACCGGCAAGCCGAAAGGCGTGATGTACCACCATCGCGGCGCGTACCTGCAGGCGCTCGCGATGGTGGCGCACGTGCGGCTCGACTGCGACAGCGTGTACCTGTGGACGCTGCCGATGTTCCACTGCAACGGCTGGTGTTTTCCGTGGGCGGTCACCGCGGCGGGCGCAACCCACCTGTGCCTGCGCAAGGTCGATCCCGAACTCATCTGGAAGCACTTGCGTGGGTCCGGCGTCACGCACTTCTGCGCGGCGCCGACGGTGCTGATCATGATCGCGTGGTCTGAATCCGCGGCAAAGGGCAAACTCTCGCACACGATCCATGCGGCGACCGGCGGTGCGCCGCCGACGCCGGCGATCCTGACGCGCATGGCGGAACTCGGCATCGATGTCACCCACCTCTACGGACTCACCGAAACCTTCGGGCCCGCGGTGCTCTGCGAATGGCGCGCCGACTGGAGCAAACTTTCTATCGCCGAACAGGGACAGATCAAGGCGCGCCAGGGCGTCGGCAACGTGATCGCGCAGGAGCTCCGGATCGTCGATAACGAAGGCAGGGATGTGCCCGCCGACGGCGCGACGCTCGGCGAGATCGCGCTGCGCGGCAACAACGTGATGCTCGGCTACTACCGCGACGACGAAGCGACGCAGCGCGCGGCGCCCGACGGGTGGTTCCGCACCGGCGATCTCGGCGTCATGCACCCGGACCGCTACATCGAGATCAAAGACCGCGCCAAGGACATCATCATCTCCGGCGGCGAGAACGTCGCCTCGCTCGAAGTCGAGCGCGCGCTGACTGCGCATCCGGCGGTAATGGAAGCGGCGGTCGTCGCCGGCCCGGACCCGAAGTGGGGCGAAGTGCCGGTTGCATTCGTCGCGCTGAAACCGGGCGCAACGACGAGCGAGGCGCAATTGATTGCGCAAGTGCGCGCCGCGCTCGCGCACTTCAAGGCGCCGAAGAAAATCGTGTTCGGCGAGCTGCCCAAGAACGCGACCGGCAAGATCCAGAAATTCGTGCTGCGCGAGCGTGCGAAGGAATTACTGAAAAACTGATAGCCACAGAGATCACAGAGATCACAGAGAACACAGAGGAAGAACGGAAAGATAAATTTTGCTTCTTTGCTATTCTTGCTTCCTGTCTCTGTGACCTCTGTGTCCTCTGTGGCCAACGCTTTTGGAGCTTTTATGGACTTTACGCTGCCGCCCCAGATTGACGACTACCGGAAGCGCTACCGCGCTTTCGTCGCCGAGCACCTGCTGCCGCTCGAGAACGACCCGCAGTCGTTCGACGATCATGAGAACATCCGGCTCGACGTGCTCGAAAAAATGCGCGCCAAGGCGAAAGCGGCCTCGCTGTGGGCGCCGCAGATGCCGAAGGCGCGCGGCGGCCAGGGGCTCAACGTGGTCGGCATGGCCGCCTGCTATGAGGAGATGAACTACTCGCTCTTCGGGCCGGCGGTGTTCAACTGCGCCGCGCCGGACGACGGTAACATGATGGTGTTGAACAAAGTCGCGACCGAGGAGCAGAAAAAGCGCTGGCTGCAGCCGATCGTCGACGGCAAGGTGCGCTCGGCGATCGTGATGACCGAGCCTGCGCCGGGCGCCGGCTCCGATCCTGCCATGATGCTGACGACGGCGACGAAGAGCGGGGACAAGTGGGTGATCCGCGGCCGCAAGTGGTTCATCACCGGCGCGGGCGTCGCGCAGCACTTCATCCTGATCGCCAAGACCTCGGACGACAAGCGCAAAGGGCTCTCGGCGTTCCTGTTCGACCGCGACCAGCCGGGCTGGAAGATCGTGCGCCGCATCCCGATCATGGGGCCGGAGGAGCACGGCGGGCACTGCGAACTCGAATTCGACGGGCTCGAAATCCCCGACGAGAACCGGCTGATGAACGTCGGCGATGGGCTGAAAGTCACGCAGATACGGCTCGGCACCGCGCGGCTTACGCACTGCATGCGCTGGCTGGGACTCGCGCGCCGCTCGATGGACATCGCTGCCGAGTACGTTTCGCACCGCGCGGCGCTCGGCGCCAAACTCGCCGAGCGCGAGAGCGTGCAATGGCTGCTGGGAGATGCCGCAATGCAGATCGAGGTCGGGCGCATGCTCGTGATGCGCGCGGCGACGAAACTCGATCAAGGCGATTTCGCACGCAAGGAAATCTCGATGGCGAAGATCGCGGTCGCCGACGTGCTGCACCAGGCAGTCGACACCGCGATCCAGCTGAACGGTGCGCGCGGCTATTCGAAAGACACCCCGCTCGAATGGATATACCGCTACGCGCGCCAGGCGCGGCTCGTGGACGGCGCCTCCGAAGTGCACAAGATGGTGCTCGCGCGCTTCTTCATGGAGGAGCGCGGCGATTTCTGGTCGTGGAATTAGGGCGTAGCCACAGAGAACACAGAGAAATTCATCAGGATCAATACATGGAACTCCATTATTCGAGTGCACGACGAGTCGCAATTGCGTTTTTGGCCGGAGTGCCGCTATTTGCTACACATGTATTTGCTCAGTCCTATCCATCGAAGCCCATACGATTCGTTGTTCCGTTCACCCCCGGCGGCTCGCAGGATGTGATCGCGCGACTGTTCGCGCAGAGACTCGCCGAAAGGCTCGGGCAGCAGGTGGTGGTCGACAACCGCGGCGGCGCGGCCGGACTGATCGCCGCGGAAATGGTGGCGCATGCCCCGCAAGACGGCTACACGATTTTCCTCGTGACCGGCGGGCCGATCTCGCTCGCGCCGGCGCTGCATGCGAAGCTTGCTTACGACCCGCTGAAGGATTTCGTATACGTGACCCAGCTCGTCGATACGCCGATGGCGCTGATCGTCACGCCGGCGCTGCCCGCGAAGTCGGTCGCCGAGCTCATCGCGCTCGCGAAATCGAAGCCGCTCAATTACGCGTCGACCGGCAACGGCACGATCTCGCACCTGACGATGGAGGCGCTGAAGCATGCGACCGGCATCAACGTCACGCACGTTCCCTACAAGGGCGCGGCGCCCGCATTTATCGACATGCTGTCGGGACAGGTGTCGCTGATGTTCACTTCGACCGCTTCGGCGGTACCGTACACCTCAAGCGGCAAACTGCGCATGCTCGCGGTCGCCTCGCGCAAGCGCTCGCCGTCGCTGCCGGAGACGCCGACGCTGATCGAAGCCGGGATCAGGGATTTTGAATCGACAGTCTGGGTCGGCGTCGCCGCCACCGGCGGCACGCCTCAACCCATCGTGAAGAAACTGCACGACGAGTTCGTGCGCGCGCTCGCCGCGCCGGATCTGAAGGAAAAACTCGCCGCACTCGGCGCCGACCCTGTCGGCAGCACGCCGGATGAGTTCGCCGCGCTGGTCAGGAAAGACATCGCGCGCTGGGCGAAAGTCGTCAAGGCGTCGGGCGTGCATCTCGATTGACGGGTATTGCCGGTCTATTTCGGCGGCCCGATGCGCAGCGAGTGGGTCGCGAGATAGACCTCGCGCAGAAAGAACACGAGCCCGCCGATCAGCGCGATCATCGCGGCAAAGAAAAACGCGCCCACCAGCCACTTGAGATTCGTGGCGAGAAAGGCGTCGATGAACAGCGTCGCGACGACGGAGCAGATCAGCAGCGCCGCACAGGTGATGAGGTTGATTGCCCGGTACGCGAGCCGCGCGCGGCGGGCGAGAACGCAAAGTTCCTGCCGGGCGGCCGCCTGCGCCGCTTCATCGAGCTCGCGCCAAAGCCGCTCGACAAACCGCGCGCGGTCGATCACGCGGCCGAGACGGTTGGTCATTACGGACAGCAGCGCGCCGACGCCGGTCAGCAGAAACACCGGCGCGACCGAGAGCTGGATCACGTGCGCGATGACGGAAATATCCTGTTCCGGCGAAACGATGTTGGGCCACATGCCGCCTCCGCAAAGAATTACACGGCCATCAGATCGACAAACTCGTTGACCGGCATTGCGGCGAGCCGCTTGCGGTCCAGACATGCTTCCAGTATCGCATGCCGCTGTTTCTCCGCGAAGACGCGCGCCACGTTGCGCTCGAATTTCCCGATCAGCAACGGTATGCCTTCCTTGCGCCGTTTGCGGTGGCCGAGCGGGTAATCGACCTGTGAAAGCGGCGTCTTCGTGCCGTCCTTGAACCAGACCTGGATCGAGTTGGCGTTGGTGCGCTTGGCGGGATCGTGGTATTCGCGCTCGAAAACCCTGGACTCCGAGAGGCGCATTTTCGCGCGCAGCGCGTCGATGCGCGGGTCGGCGGCGACGTGGTCTTCGTAGTCTTCGGCGGTGAGCTGGCCGAAGATCATGCCGACCGCCATCATGTACTGCATGCAGTGGTCGCGGTCGGCCGGATTCGCCAGCGGCCCGGTTTTGTCGAGGATGACCATGGTCGAGTTGTGGCACTTCACTTCGACGCCTCTGATGTCATCGAGCCGGTCCCTCACCAGCGGGTGCAGCCTGATTGCGGCCTCGACTCCGCTTTGCCCATGGAACGCGGTCGGGTAAGCGATCTTGAACAGCACGTTCTCGATCACGTAGCTGCCGTACGGGCGCTGGAACCTGAACGGCTTGCCCTTGAACAACACGTCGTAGAAGCCCCAGGTCTTCGCCGTCAGCGCCGACGGATAGCCCATTTCCCCCTTGAGCGCCATCAGCGCAAGCCGCACGCCGCGGCTCGCCGCATCGCCCGCCGCCCACGATTTGCGCGAACCGGTGTTGGGCTTGCGGCGGAAAGCGGCGAGCGCGTGACCGTCGACCCACGCATTCGATACCGCGTTGACGATCTCATCGCGCGTGCCGCCGAGCATTTTCGTGACCACTGCCGTGACCGCGATCTTGACGAGTATCGTGTGATCGAGCCCGGCGCGGGTGAAACCATTCTCGAGCGCGAGGCAGCCCATGATCTCGTAGGCCTTGACCGCCGCTTCGAGCACGTCGCGCATGACGAGCGGCTTTCCGCCTTGCGCGACGCGCGCGCGGGATAGCCAGTCCGCCGTTGCAAGAATGCCGCTGAAGGTGTCGGACGGATGGATCACCGTCTCGCCGTAGAACGCGTCGTTGTAGTCGAGCCAGCGCACCAGCGCGCCGATGTTGAATGCGGCGTGCACCGGATCGAGCACGAACGAAGTGCCCGGCACGCGCGCGCCGTTCGGCACCATCGTTCCCGGCACGCACGGGCCGAGCAGCTTGGTGCATGCCGGATAGGCAAGCGCCTCGAAGCCGCAGCCGAGGCTGTCGATCAGGCAGTAGTGGGCGGTCTCGAACGCAAGCGCGCTTTTGACCGGGTGGCGGTCGACGTAATCGGCGATGTCGGTGATGACTTTGTCGAACGCGGGGCGGACATTGGCAGGTTTGGTGGTCATTTTTGTTCCAAGTCATTTAGCCACAGAGGGCACAGAGATCACGGAGAAAGGCGTGAAACGTGAATAGTGAATCGTGATTGGAATACCCATTCACTATTCACCATTTACCATTCACCGATTTTTGGTGTTCTCTGTGGCTATCGTTTTTGTCTAGTCGCCGGAACCGGGGCCGCGATAGGCGATGCGCGGCATCTCGAAGCGGTCGGTGATGCGCGTGTAACCGCCCCTGCCGGCAAGCCGCCCGATCGGATTGATCTGGCCGACGTCGACGTGGAATTTTTCGTCGACGATGCCGTCGTGATAGTGGAAGTAAACCACTTCGCCGATAACCAGGTGATACGGCATGCGCCCGAGCTCGAGCATCTGCATCAGCTTGCATTCGAGCGCGACCGGCGCCTCGGCGATATACGGCGGACGCACCTTTGTCGACGACAGCGCGGTAAACCCGGCCTCGGCGATTTCGTTGACGCCGCGCGGATAGTCGACGGCGCAGACGTTCATCTTTTCCTTGATCGCATCGCTCACGATATGCACCACGAACTCGGGGCACTCGCGGATATTGGCCACTGTGTCCTTGGCGCCGCTGTCCTTGTCGCCGACCGAAAACATGATCATCGCGGGATCGGAGCCGATTGCATTGAAAAAGCTGAACGGCGCGGCGTTCGGCCCGCTCGACCCAAGCGTCGTCACCAGCGCAATCGGGCGCGGCGTCACCGTGCCGATCATGAGCTTGTACTGTGCCTGCCAGTCGAGTTTCGCCGCGTCGTATTCAGCCATCAATGATTTCCGCTTGATCCGCGTGCATGGCCGGTCATTGCACCGCGATATGACCGGCCTCGATCACCTTCGCGTACTTGGCGATCTCGCGCTTGAACATTTCAGTCAGTTCGTCCGGCGTGCTGCCGACCGGCTGACCGCCCTCTTTCGCCATGAATTCCTGCACGTCGGGCGCTTTGATCGCCTTCACGATTTCCGAGCGCAGCTTGTCGACGATGGGCTTGGGCGTGCCTGCCGGCATGAACATCGCATACCAGTTGTCCACGTCGAAACCCGGAAATATCGAGAGCATGGTCGGCAGTTCGGGGAATGCGGCAGCCGGCTTCGCGGTCGTCACGGCAAGCGCCCTGACTTTGCCGGACTTCATGTGCGGTGTCACCGCAAGCGCTGTTCCGAACTCGAAATCGACTTCGCCGCTGATCAGCGCGGTAACCGCGGGGCCGCCCCCCTTGTACGGCACGTTCGCCACGTTGGCTCCGGTGGCCTGCTTGAACATTTCTACCGCCAGATAGCTGGTGGTGCCGGCGCCGTTCGAACCGGCGTTGAGTTTCCCCGATTTTTTTGCCAGCGCGACGAGCTCATTCACCGATTTTGCCGGCACGCTCGGATGCGTCACCAGCACCAGCGGCACCGATGATATCCAGCACACCGGTGTGAGGTCCTTGAGCGGATCGAAAGTGATCGACTTTTTGTAGAGAGTCACATTGACGGAGAGCGACGCGGTGGTGAACAGCACGGTGTAGCCGTCAGGCGGCGACTTCACTGCGAGTTCGGCGCCGATCAGGCCTGCCGCGCCGGGCCGGTTGTCGACGATGAACGTCTGCCCCATGCTGGCATAAAATTTCTGCGCGAGCAGCCGCCCCTGGATGTCGGTTCCCCCGCCGGGCCCGAACGGCACGATGATGCGCACCGGCCTGTCGGGCCAGTTCTGTGCATCAACAGTACCGGACACGCCGAACGCGAACGCGGACAGCAACAGAGCCGCAAAAAGCGAGCGTGATTCTGAATTCATGTTTTATCTCCTCGGTAAACGATCAGAATGCAAATAACCACCTCGGCTGAGACTGTTCCCGACCTTTGTCGGTTTGGGCCTTGCGCCCGTTTTCCGTTGTCCTGCAGGACAAATACTAGCGTGCTTTGCGCCTAGCGCCCACCTGCCCGCGGCTAACCGCGGTAAACCGGCTCCGGCTGGGTGAAAAACGCATGCAGGATGTGGTACACCGCCATGTAGTTGATTTGCTGGAAGCTCGCGTGCGAAATACCGGCCATCACCGCGAACTGCTTATCGGGATTCGGCAGGCGCTTGAAGAACTCGAGAAGGTCATTGAACCCCGCGATGCCGTCAAACTCGCCGCGCATGATTAGGGTCGGTGCCGTGATCTTTTCCGGATCGACCACCGGCAGCTTCGAGCACATGTCGACGTAGGTGCCGGTCGGCACCGAATCGTCGAGCGCGAGCACCGCATCGGCAAACGCCTCGATCACCTTCTCCTCGGCGCAGCCCGGATGATCGCGCTCGAAAATGCTGTGCATGAATGCGCGGTCGAGCGGCCGGCGTTTGATCTTGAGGAACTGCGGCAGCTTCTTCTTCCGCTCCTCGAGCGTCGGACTGCCTTCGCCCGTCCATACGAACGCATCGAGCGCGAGCCGCGCAACACGCCCGGGATGGCGCTGCGCGAACAACGCCGCGCGCAGCGCGCCGGACGAAATTCCGTAGACCAGAAACTTTTTCACGCCGCGCGCCTGCATGATGTAATCGGTCGCGGCCGCCAGGTCGTCGGCGCCGTTGGCAATGTCGCAGTTGATGTCGCGCTGCTTGTCGGAGCGGCCGTAGCCCTCCATGTCGACGCACCAGGTATCGAAGCCGCGTTCGGCGAAGAAATCCATCGCCGACGAATACGGCCGGCCGGGCACCTGCAGATCGAACGTCGGCTGCGACGCCATCGACGAGCCGTGCACGAAGAGCAGCGTGCCGAGCTTGTCGCCCGAGCCGCGAGCGGTGCCTCCGCTCGGCGTTACAGCGCGTTTCTCCCACAGGAAAAGTTTGACGTCGCCTTTCCTGGTCCAATGCTCGTGGCCGGAAACCGCGGCCTGGATGCTGCGCTGATTCATTGCGTTCCTCGGAAAATATTATTGATATACGGGAAGCGAAACGGGCGCACAAGTCTAGTGCACGCGCCGTAACAGCGTCAATCCGGGTTCACATGCATTGCCGCCAGCGGCGGCGCGCCCTTATACTAGCGGCGCCAAGCATGAGTGATGAGCAAACGGTCAAGACCTGGTAACGGTCACCGTCAGCAGCAAGCCGAGCACCATAAAACAGGCCGCTCTTGCCGCATGCCGTTTCGATTCACTATTCACCATTCACCGTCTCTAATGTTTCTGCTCGAACACGACGCCAAGACGCTGCTCGCGCTGCATGGCGTACCGGTGCCGCATGGCGTGCTGATCGAGAGCGCGGACGCTGACATCTCCGGACTGCCTCCCGGTCCCTGGGTAGCGAAAGCGCAAGTCGCGGCCGGGGGGCGCGGCAAGGCCGGGCTGATCCGCGCCGCGAATACCGGGAGCGAACTCCGATCGCACTTGCGCGATCTGCTCGGCGCGACGCACAAGGGTTTGACCGTGCGCGCCTGCCGCATCGAAACCCGGGTCACCGGCGTCGAAGAGGCGTACCTGAGTTTGATGCTCGACCCGGTTGCGGCCGGCGTGCGCATGCTGATCTCGGCACAAGGCGGCGTCGAGATCGAATCGCTGGCGAAATCCGCCGGCGCGGTTCGCAGCGCGACGATGGCGCCCGAGCTGCCGGATGTCGCTGCACAGGCCGCGCAGCTCGCTGCCGGATACGCTCCGCATATCGCCGGCGCACTGAACCGGGCGGCGCGTGAGCTGGCGAAGATTTTCCTGGAAGAGGAGCTGAGCCTGCTCGAAATCAACCCGCTGTTCGTGCGCCCCGACGGCGGCTGGGTCGCCGGCGACGCCAGGATCGTGACCGACGATGATGCGCTCTTCCGTCAGCCGCGGTTGCGCGCGCTGCTCGCGAGCCGCGCGAGCGCCTATCCCGAAACGCAGCGCAAACAGGAACACGGGTGTGATTACGTGGTGGTCGATCCCGACGGCGAGATCGGGCTGCTCACCACCGGCGCCGGGCTGTCGATGATGCTGATCGACGAACTGCGCGCGGCCCGCCTCAAACCGTACAACTTTCTCGACGTGCGCACCGGCGGCTTGCGCGGCGATGCGACGCGGCTCGTCAACGTGCTCAACTGGATCGCCGAAGGCAAGCGCGTGCGCGTGCTGCTCGTCAACATTTTCGCCGGAATCACCGACCTCGGCGAATTCGCGCGGCTGCTGACGGAAGCGTTCGCGCGCGTGCCGCAGCTCAAGGTGCCGGTAATTGCGCGCCTGGTCGGCACCAATTTCGAGGCTGCGCGCGAGTTTCTCGCGAGCCGCGATATTCCCGTCGTCACCGATCTCGGCGTCGCCATCGCGCTGGTGCGCGGCCATCTATGAGCTTTCCGCGCATCGACCGCGCCACCCGCGTCATCATCCAGGGCATCACCGGCCGCGCCGGCCGCATGCACGCGCGGCTGATGCGCGGTTACGGCACCAACATCGTCGCCGGCGTTTCGCCCAGGTCCGACGTAGCCGACGTGGACGGCGTGCCGGTGTTCGCGGCGTGCCGCGACGCGGTCGCACAAACCGGCGCGACCGCCAGCGTGCTGCTGGTCGGCGCCCAGCAACTGCTCGACGCAATCGGGGACGCGGTGCAAGCCGGAATCCGATTGATCGTGACGCCGACCGAAGGCATGCCGGTGCACGATGCATTGCGCGCGCGGCGCCTGACGCAGGAAGCGGGCGTGATGTGGATCGGCGCGTCGACTCCGGGCCTGGCGGTGCCGGGCCAGGCCAAGCTCGGCTTTCTGCCGGAAGCGTCGCTCACGCCCGGGCCGCTCGGGCTGATGTCGAAAAGCGGCACGTTGTCGTACGAATCCGGGTACCGGCTCGCACAGCGCGGCGTCGGTACCTCGGTGTGGGTCGGCGTCGGCGGCGACCCGGTCAAAGGCACGCGCTTCGCCGAGCTGGTGCCGTTCTTCGCCGCCGACGCGCAAACCGAAGCGTTGCTGATCATCGGCGAAATCGGCGGCACGGACGAAGAGGAATTCGCCGCCGCGCTTGCCGGGCACCATTTCGGCAAACCGGTCTTTGCGCTGATCGCCGGCCGCAGCTCGCCCGAAGGCGTGATGATGGGACATGCCGGCGCGCTGGTGCACGGCAGCTACGGCGGTTACGCCGCCAAGCAAGCAGCGCTCGAGCAAGCCGGAGCGACGGTGTTCGGATCGCTCGACGAGATGACTGATACCATCGCAGCGTGGCACGCGGCGCGCGCAAGCACCGTATAATTAGGACGATGCCTTATCCGCGCATCGACGCGAACGCTCAATCAGCGGCACCCCGCTCGCCGTGTGTGCGCCGGTCATGCGCGTCACCTTGAAAGGAACAAGCGCGTGGATTTCAAGCTGAGCGACGAGCAACGCGAATTCGTCAGCGTCGTGCGCAAGGCGTGCCAGAAGGAATTCGCGCCGCGCGCCATAAAATATCTCGACGGCACGTGGCCGGCGGAAAACATGCGGCGCCTCGCCGAACTCGGCGTGCTCGGCATGGCGGTCCCCACCGAGTACGGCGGCTCGGGCTTGAGCATCCTAGATACCGTGCTGGTGCTCGAGGAAATCGGCAAGGTCTGCTACGTGACCGCGATGGCGGTATTGGGCGAAGTCGGCGTGCAGTGCCGGATCATCAGCACGTATGCGCCCGAATCGATCAAGAAGAAGATCCTGCCGCGAGTCGCAACGGGCGAGGCGATCCTCGCGATCTGCATGACCGAGCCCAATGCCGGCACCGACGTGCCGAATTACACCACCAATACCGTCGTCAAAGGCGGCCGCGTGATCGTCAACGGCCGGAAAACGCTGATCAGCCGCGCCGACATCGCCGAGATGTTCGTCGTGTTCACGCGCGTCGACGGCGTGCCGGGCGCAGCGGGCATCGGCTGCATATTGATACCGGGCGGCGTCAAGGGACTCGTCGCCGAAGCCAAGTACCACACCATGGGCGGCGAGTATTTGAGCGAAGTGCAGTTCAACGATATCGAGCTGCCGCTCGAAAACCTGGTTATCCGCAGCAACGGCATGAAGCGCCTGCTGAGCGCGTTCAACACCCAGCGCTGCCTCAATCCCGCGATCTGCCTGGGACTCGCCGAAGGCGCGCTCGAGGCATCGCTCAAGTACCTGCGCGACCGCTCCGCGTTCGGGCACCCGATCGGAGATTTCCAGGGCATGCGCTGGAAGGCCGCCGACATGTACATCCAGATCGAAGCGGCGCGCGGGCTGCTTTACCGCGCCGCGGTGAGCGGCGAGCAATTCCCCGACCCGACGCTCGCCGCGATGGCGAAAATATATTGCAACGAAATGAGCATCCGCGTCACTTCGGAGGCGATTCAGATCCACGGTGGTTACGGCTTCACCGACGAGTACGCGGTCTCGCGATACTTTCGCGGTACGCGCTACGGCAGCCTCGGCGGCGGCACCAGCGAAACGCTGCGCAACCTGGTCGGGAAAAAGCTGGTCGAGGAAATGGACTTGGCGTCCGGCGTCCTCGGCGCGGGGTTTTTCTGAAATCTGACGGCTAATACGTTGGCTTCGGCCGCAGGTACTGCTCGCGATCCATCGACTTCACGCCGAGTTTTTTCACCTCGACGCCCTTCAGCACGTCGAGCATCACCTCGGCGCCGGCTTCGCCGCTCGACCATATCTTGCGGTAGAAATCGGCTTGGCCCTGAACCGGCTCGCCGCGGATGCCGACGATGATGTCGCCGGTCGCGATGCCTGCCTTCTCGGCCGGGCTCTCGGGCGACACCCGCGTCACGATCAGCTTGCCTTGCAGGTCCTGCGTGTTGATGCCGATCCATGGGCGCGGCCTGGCGGACGACTTACCGTGCGCGATCAGGTCGCCGAGAATGGGTTTCAGCAAATCGATCGGCACGAACATGTTGCCCGGCACATGGGCGCTCGCTCCCAGCGCGTCGCCGACCACCAGCGCGCCGACGCCGATCAGCTTGCCCTCCTTGTTGATCAGCGCCGCGCCCTGCCAGTTGACCGTCGCCGGCGCGGTAAAAATCGCCTCGTCGAGCAAATACTCCCAGTAACCGGCGAACGGACGGCGCGATACCACGTACGCCGGCGCGACGCCGTCGAAGCCGACGATCAGCACCGGTTCGCTGTCGCCGATTTTGGCCGAATCGCCGAAAGTGATTGGCCGGATCGGCGGCGCCTTGATCGAGCGCACCAAACCGAAACCGGTGGAAAAATCGTAAGCAATGACGCTCGCCGGCAGCGGATGTCCGTCGGCAGCGGCGATCTCGATCGATTCGACTTCCTGGACCAGATAACCGATGGTGAGTATCAATCCGCTCGAATCGATGACGATGCCGGTGCCTTCACGCTCGGCCCCGAGCGTCGAGCGGCTGCGCGCATCCGGCACGGCTATGGCGTGGATCCTGACGACGGAAAACGCGTCGACCGTCAACGGCTCGTGATTGCCGCCGCGCGGCGGCGCATCGGCGGCGCTGACCGGCAACGCCCCGATAAACAGGCCTGCTGCAACCAGCAGCAGACCGAGCCGTCCGCATGGCAATGCCGGGGAATGCAGCATGTTACGCCCTCCTGTGCTGAATCATGGCGCCGAACGTCTGCGTCAAATTGCATGTTATTCCCCGGCGGGCGCTTCGGCAATCGCGCAACTCGTGCGAAAATCCCAATCTTCAGCGCATACCCGGTCCGTTCGCGCATCGCCTTAAACGGCAAAACCAAAATGGGGAATACTGCAATGAAGGCATGGATACTGGCCAGTGTGTTGTTGCCCGCAGCGCTGCTGGCGCAGATTGCCAACGCACAACCCGCCTCGACCGCCTCAGGTCGAGCCTACCCGACGAAGGCGATACGTCTGATCGTGCCGTTCCCGCCCGGCGGCCCGAACGACATACTCGGCCGCGTCGTCGCGCAACAACTGACCGAACAGCTCGGACAGCAAGTGGTGGTCGACAATCGCGGCGGCGCGGGCGGCATCATCGGCGCCGAGCTCGCCGCCAAGGCCGTGCCCGACGGTTACACCCTGCTGCTCGGCGGCACCGCGTCGTTGTCGATCAATCCGAGCCTGCACAAGACACTGCCGTACGACCCGCTCAGGGACTTCGCCGCGGTGAGCATGGTGGGGACCGCGCCAAGCATACTCATCACCCATCCGTCGGTGCCGGTGAAAACCGTCAAGGACCTGATCGAGCTGGCCAAGGCCAAGCCGGGGCAGCTCAACTTCGCCTCGGCCGGTATCGGCACGCCGCCGCACCTGGCAGGCGAGCTGTTCAAGAGCATGGCCGGCATCGACATGGTGCACGTGCCGTACAAAGGCGGCGGCCCGGCGCTCACCGACCTGCTCGCGGGCCAGGTCGGCATTTACTTTTCAGGAATTTCGTCAGCGCTGCCGTACGTCAGGGACGGCCGGCTGCGCGGGATCGCGGTCACCAGCGCGAAGCGCACGGCCGTCATGCCCGACATGCCGACCATCGCCGAATCGGGACTGCCCGGCTACGAGGTCGGCAATTGGTACGCAATTCTTGCGCCCGCCGCGACGCCGACAGCCGTCGTCGCGCGTCTCAATAGCGAAATCCGCAAGGCGCTCGCGGTAGCGGAAGTCAAAAAGCGTTTTATCGAACTCGCCGCCGATCCGGTCGGCAGCACGCCCGCTGCGCTCGCCGCCTATACTCGCAGCGAAATCGCAAAATGGGCGAAGGTCATCAAGTCCGCCGGCATCAAGCCGGAGTGATAACCTAACGGGCTGTTGAAAAATGCTTCCCGACGGACAAACCGCGATCCTTCGTATGTTCTCTTCAGAGGGAAACATTTTCGTCAGCCCTGACTTGGGGGATATAAAAGGGGGCGTCGCCCCCTTTTTCAACAACCTGCTAACTCTTGAACCGCCATGAACGCGAAGGACGCCAAGAAAGACGGAACAAGAAAAGCAAGAAGCGAGAACAAAAACCGAATGCCGGATCTGCATGCAACGCTTTATACAGTTCATTGTTTTTTGTTTGCCGTTTCGTTGATTTTCCTTTGCGTCCTTGGCGTCCTTTGCGGTGAAGCTTTTTTCTTTATAGGGGAGTGAATAATGGAACTGGGATTGAAAGGCAAAGTCGCAGTCGTCACCGGCGGCACCGATGGCATCGGCAAAGCGACCGCGCTCCAGCTCGCGCGGGAAGGCGCGAAG
>Ga0209415_10011313_pt1 | contig 15044 bp, 13 predicted proteins | sample PeaSoiSIISIP2007_FD_187696 | JGI IMG/M metagenome (GOLD analysis project Ga0209415, IMG submission 187696) | Peat soil microbial communities from Weissenstadt, Germany - SII-SIP-2007 (SPAdes) (version 2) | ecosystem: Environmental > Terrestrial > Soil > Wetlands > Peat | place: Germany...
GGCCAGCATCATCGAACGACTCTCCTCGACACGTCCGGATCGCACGTGCTCGCTCTGCTGGCGCTGCCGGTCCTCATCACGGTGCTTCCGCTGGGAATCCCGCGGCACGGCGTCAGGATCGGCGCGTCGATACTCCTGTTCGCGTTGGTTGTCGTCGGCGGCTTTTCAATCGGCTTGTTCTATCTGCCGGCCGCCATCGCTGAGACGGTTGGCGCCGGCTTGTCTTTCGACTCGTGACGGCACTGCTCATGGGCGAGCCAGGAAACGCTCAAGCTGCTGGGCGATCCGTTCATCGCGTCCCCGGGTCCACCAGCCGATGTTCTCGTTCCCGCGTTCGGTCAGGCCGGTGAATAACCGCGTCCAGCACAGGCTCGTTCCCGTGGCCGTTCGTTCGAGTTCGATGCGAAGCCGGGTCAGCGAATCCTCCCCGACCAGAATGAACTCGATCCGTGCCGGCGGCTCGTAGATTGTAGTGCATCAGGTGGACGGCCCACCCGGCTGCGGGGTCGTGCGAAAGACGCAGTCCTTCTCGGCCATGCCCGAGTCGCTGTAGATGATCTCGCACGACCATCCAGGCAACCAATCGTACTCGCGAACCGGACAAAGCAGAGGAAAGACCGCTTCCGGCGGCGCATTCAGCTCGTGCGTGAACTCCGTCTGCCGGCGCTTACCTGAAAACTGTGACATGAGTGCCTGCTGTCCCCACTGTGAACCCTGAAGCTGTTGACAGGTCAAGCCTCGTGCTGGGCTCTTCACGAATCCGCGCACAACGGACGCGGCCGGCATCCGGTTTCGGGCTTTCCGGGGCGGCCCGCTGCGTCCTGTGCGCTCCGTGCGATATTGTTTCGATGGAATCCGTGAGCGAAGACGCGTACGATCTGGTTCGGTATCCGGGCCAGGCTTATCCGCGGGCACATCCCGATCACATGGCCGTGGCGGCCATCCTATGTGGCATGGAGCCCGCGCCGGTGGAGCGATGCCGCGTGCTGGAAGTCGGATGCAACCAGGGCGGCAACATCATTCCCATGGCGTATTCGCTGCCGGGAAGCGAGTTCGTCGGCGTCGACCGCGCAGCCACCACCATCGCGCGCGCGCAGGCGCGAATTCAGCGCACCGGGCTGACCAACATCCGCGTGCAGGCGATGGATCTGGTGGACGTGGGTCCGGAATTCGGCGAGTTCGACTACATCATCGCTCACGGCATTTACGCGTGGGTGCCGGAGCCGGTGCGCGAGAAACTGCTGGCCCTCTGCAAGGAACGGCTGAAGCCGAACGGGGTCGCCTACGTCAGCTACAACACCTTCCCCGCCGGCCACCTGCGCTCGGTTTCGCGCGATGCGATGGAGTTCCACGCCGCTACCGCCGGACTCAGCGGCGAGAAGCGGGTGTCGGAGGGCAAATCGTTTCTCAAGTTCCTGATGGATTCGACGCTCGCGGATATCGGCAAGGCCGTTTATCAGAGCGAATTCGAACGGCAGCGCAATCGCGAAGACGAAGGAATCTTCCACGATGAACTGGCCACGGACTACACGCCCTGCTATTTCGCCGAATTCATGACCGCGGCGGAAGGGCATGGTTTGCAGTTTCTGGCGGAAACGCGCCTCGCCGATATGCTTAAGCCGCCGATCAAGCCGGAGGCACTGGAGTTGATCACGCAGTTCTGCGGCGACGACCTGATCGCATTTCACCAGTACCTCGACTTTCTGACCTTCCGCGGCTTTCGCGAAACGCTGCTGTGCCATCCGGAAATCCGGCTGCAGCGGAGCAGTGCGATCAGGGCCGTTGAGCGAATGTATGTGGCGTCGCCGATGCGGAAGTTCGGCGAGACTTCGAACGGGGAAACGGAGTTCCGGATGTCGCGAAAAAGGGGCAGAATCAGTACCGCGAATCCGATGACCATTGCGGTGGCCGAACATCTCGAGGCGATCTGGCCGCGCGAAGTGCACTTCGAGGATCTGTTCACGGCAACCGCGTCCACACTGGCGCCCGAGCAGCGGCCGGAAGCGCGGGAGGACCTGGCAAAGATTCTGATCGGCATTGCCGCGATGGGGCTGGCCGAGTTTCGCACACGTCGCGTCGCGGTTGCCGCGCGGCTGAGCGAGAAGCCCACGGCGAGCCCGCTGGCGCGGATCGAAGCGGAAGAGGGCGATGTGATCACGACGATGCTGCACCAGAGCATGCAACTGGAGGACGCCTCGTCGAAGAAGTTCATCCTGCTGCTGGACGGCACGCGCACGCACAGCGAACTGGTGGAATGCATGGCGAGGGAGTATCCGGCGTTTCCCGCCGACAAGCTGGAAGCGCAGACGCGGGCGAATCTGCTGGATCTGTTTCACACGGGCTTGCTGGTGGGGTAATCCAATGAGAGCTCAGACAAAGATCTTCGATCCCCGCGATGCCGCCACGGGAACGGCAGGGGCGGAACTGCTCGACGCGAGTGTCGCGAAGCGGGGAGAGCAATGGTGGATGTTCCTTGCCGGTCAGGCCGCCGGGTATGGGGCCACGGACCTTTACAGCGCATCGTTGCCCCCGCGCGCGCAGCTCTCGCCGAGTGGCTGGACGCCGACTCGCAACGCGGCGGGAGAACTCGCCGGGGTGGCAGGGCGAGGTCAAAGCGCACGCTGGGATGGCGCGGGAGGGCGACACTGTCCTTCGTACGTCAAAGGTCGGGATCCGAACGAAGGCAAATGGGTGGAGCGCATCTATTATGCCGGCGCGGCGGAAAACCTCTGGGGACCGTACACCATCGGCTGTTTGCAGTGGGATGGAAACGAGTGGGTGGATCAACCCGAACCGGTGTTCGCCGCAAATGAGGAATGGGAGCACGGGAGCGTGTACGAGCCCAATCTCATCTATCACGATGGCAAGTGGAAGATGTGGTACGTGGCGGGATCGAATCAGGAGGACTACCTGATCCACGGGTATGTCGAAAGCGCGGACGGCCGCACTGGATGGAGCAAACACGCGATCTTCGCTCCGCCGGAAATGAGGATGTTCGATTTCTGCGTGCGCGAGAGAGCAGGCGGATTCGACGCGATTTTCGCCCGCGTCTGGCTGGCGGAGAGCACGCCGCCGCCGGAGACCGGATTGTGGTGGTGCCGAGCGGAGCGGCCGGTGGGCACATTGGCCGAATGGGGCACGCCGATCCGGATCATGACCGCGGAAGATTGCGGCTGGCACTCCGGCCCATGGAAGCCTTCGTTCCAATTCGACGAACGGAATGGAGATCGGGCACTCGTCTTCTTTGACGGGTCTTATCGGACCAGCGATCCGGGGCCGTTCCCGTTCGCGTTCACGCTGGGTTGCCTGGAGGTGGATTTGGCGGCGTTGTGAGACCGCTCCCTCGCGGTCGCGGCTCAGGTCTTGCGCCGCACTTCCGGGGCGTTCTTCAGATACGTGGGGCGCTGGGAGATGACGAGCAGGAAGGCGGCGGCGATGAGGCAGGACCAGGCGAACCAGTCGCCGAATTCGCTGTAGGGCGTCACGCTCGATTCGCGCGAGTAGCGGAAGCGGCCAGTGGCCAACTCGTACATGGCGAGCCCACCGGTGACGCGGCCGGCAGGATCCACAACCGCGGTGATGCCGTCGTTGGTGGCGCGAAGAATCCAACGGCGATTCTCCGCCGCGCGCATGCGCACCAGAAGCAAGTGCTGCTGGCGGGCGGCGCTGTGCCCGAAGTATCCGTCGTTTGAGATGTTCACCAGCACATTCGCGCCCTGTTTCACGAATTGGCGGACGAGATGAGGAAACGCGGATTCGTAGCAGATGAAGGTGCCCAGCTTGTCGTCGCCCACCGGAGCCACGACGATGCGATGGCCCGCCTGAAAATCGCCTGCCTCCTCCTGGGCTGCCCGGGAGACGTGGTTTACCCAGCCGAACAACGGCGGGATGAATTCGCCGAAGGGGACCAGATAGACTTTGTCGTAGCGATCAACGAGATGGCCGTCGGGCGCGAGGATCACGGCTGAGTTGAGCGGCTGCCCCTGGGGCGTTGCAGCGACCGTGCCGAACACGAACGGCGCATGCGCCTGTTGCGCGAGCTCAGTGACCTTCTCGCGAAACGATGCGTCGGCATAGTAGAAGAGCGGCCCTGGCGATTCGGGCCACACGATGAGATTTGTGGGGCCGCTCTCGGCCGCCGCCGCTGTCAGATTCACCAGCCGGCGCTCCATCACCTCGGTGGTAACGGGCATCCAGTCGGCTTCTTCGGGCATATTGGGCTGCACCAGGACGGCGGTCTCGGTTCCGATGCTCGGCTCGGGCAGCGGCGGAAGCAGCGGGAGTACGACGAGCACCACGAGCCAGGCCAGTTCGCGGCGCGGACGGCGAAGGATGAGCAGCGCGATAGTGGCGGCAATCAGAGCGAACACGAACGAGAGACCGTAGACCCCGACCAGCGGCGCGAGCCTCATCGGGACGGCCATGCCGATGCCTGCGTTACCGAGCGTCAGCCAGGCGAATCCCAGCGGACCGTGGGTGCGCTCGATGCCGGTCCAGAGCGCAGCCACCGCGGGGGCAGCGTACCAGCGCGGCAGCAGCGCACCCGCCAGCATGCTGAAAAACGCGAGATGCAGCGACTTGATCAGGGAGAAAAGCAGGAACGTGCCCCATCCGCCCCACCGCCCCATATGCGCGTGCACTTCCAGCACGAACTGAATCCAGTAACAGGTGGCGAACCAGTAGACGTTGGCGGCGGCGAAGCCGAGCAGGAAGCGATGCCAGGGACGCGGCTCCCAGACCAGCGCAACCAGCAACGGCGTCAGCGCGAACGGTGCAAGGAACACCAGATTGAATGGCGGGAACGCCAGGACCAGCATCGCGGCGGTGAGCAGCGCCAGCGGGTATTTAGTCCAGAGCGCGGGAAGCCTGCTCATTCACCTGATCCGCCATATAGGAACTGCGCACGAACGGCCCACTGAAGACGGCGCGAAAGCCGAGGGCAAGACCACACTCCCGATACTTCTCGAACTGCTGGGGCCGCACGTATTCGCTCACCGGGAGATTGCGGCGCGTGGGCTGCAGATACTGGCCGATGGTAACGACATCCACATCGGCGGCGCGCAGATCGCGCATCAGCGCCTCGACCTGTTCGGGCCGCTCGCCGAGGCCCACCATCAGACCGGACTTGGTGAGCGACTCGGGCCGATGCCGTTTCGCGAAAGCGAGGACGTCGAGGGACTGCGCGTAGCGAGCCTGCGGGCGCACGCGGCGGTAGAGATGCGGCACGGTCTCCATGTTGTGATTGAAGACGTGCGGCGCGGCGTCGAGCACGCGGGCAACGGCATCGAGATCGCCGCAGAAATCGGGCGTGAGCACTTCCACGCGGGCATCGGGCAACGCGGAGCGCACTTCGCGAACGGTTTGAGCAAAGTGATGCGAGCCGCCATCGGGAAGGTCGTCACGATTCACCGACGTGATCACCACGTAGCGCAGGCGCAGGCGGGCGGCCATGGCGGCGACATTGGCGGGTTCCTCCGGATCGAGCGTGAACTCGTGCTTTGCCGCCGATCCTTTGGGCACGGAACAGAAACCGCAGCCGCGCGTGCACAGGTTGCCGAGGATCATGAAGGTGGCCGCGCCGCGATGGAAGCACTCGTGGATGTTGGGGCAGCGAGCCGATTCGCATACGGTGTGCAGATGCAGACGCCGAAGATCGCTTTTCAGGGCCTGGACGGAAGGGAAGTGAGTTGCGCCGCGGCGGAGCCAGGGGGGAAGACGGGGTGAGACAACCGCTCCCTCTGGTCGCGGCTCGGTAGCGATCGGCTGCGGCTCGGTCGGCGCGTTCTCGATGCGGACCAGCACGGGCGTGGCTAGAACCTTCGCACGATGGGCTTGAAGCCGGCTTTTTCGAGGTCGGCCCGCGTGCTGGCGATTTCCGAAGCGTCCTTCAGCGGACCCACCAGAACGCGAAAGGCGCCGTTGGGCGCGAGCGAGAGGCGAGTTTTGTAGCCGCGCTTGCTGAGCGTGCCGCCGATGACCTCCGCTTCGGGCCGCGCGGTAGCGACCACCTGCAGGAACACGGTGCCGGCGGGCGGCTCGGCGAGCGGGGGCTTGCCCGACGATTCCGTCTCCTGAGGAGGTTTCGCGGCGCGAGCCGCAGGCTCGGCGCTTGCCGGCGTGGACTCCGAGGGTTGTTGCGGCGCGGTCCCCACGGGCTGGGTGCCAGTGGTTGAATCCGGAGTGGAAGCCGCGGCCGGCGGCTGTTGCGCACTCGCGTCCGGCATCGGCGAGCTCCGCGACCCGGAGTCCACGACAATCGATTTGGTGGTGTCAGTTTTCTTCGCCGCGTCGGCGCTGCCGCCGCCGGCGCTGCGGCCGGTGATGTAGCCCATGGCGAAAAACACGCCGAGCAGGATTACAACGATAAAGAAAACGCTCAGCAACTGTTTGTTACCGAGCACCAGTTCGAATTCGCCGTCTTCGGTTCGTGGCAAGGGAAGCTATGGTCCTCTCGTATCAGGGCGGCTGGGCTATTCGGCGGGTTTGTCGCCCAGACGATCCAGCGCTCTGCCCAATGATGAAATTATATCGAGCGGCAGCGGGAAGACCACCGTGGTGTTCTTCTCCGAGCCGATTTCCACCAGCGTCTGCAGATACCGCAACTGGATGGCGGCGGGCTGTTTCTGTATCAGTTCCGCGGCCATGCTGAGTTTCTCGGCCGCCATGTACTCGCCTTCGGCATGGATGATCTTGGCGCGCCGCTCGCGCTCGGCTTCGGCCTGGCGGCCGATGGCGCGGATCATCTGGTCGGGAAGATCCACCTGCTTCACTTCCACCAGAGTCACCTTGACACCCCACGGACCGGTGTGCTGATCGAGCACCGACTGCAGGCGCATGTTCAGCTTGTCTCTCTGGCTGAGTAATTCATCGAGTTCCACTTCGCCGAGCGAGCTGCGCAGCGTGGTCTGGGCCACCTGAGAAGTCGCGTATAGGAAGTTGGTAACCTCGATCACCGCCTTCACCGGCTCCATCACGCGGAAGTAGACCACCGCGTTCACTTTCACGGTGACGTTGTCGCGCGTCACCACGTCCTGCGGGGGGACTTCCATCGCTTCAATGCGCAGCGAGATGCGCATCATGCGCTGCACCGGGCCGAAAACGAGGATCATGCCGGGGCCACGGGGCTCGCGATCAACGCGGCCCAGCGTGAATACGACGCCGCGCTCGTACTCGGCGAGGATCTTGATGGACGAGAGCAGATAGATGACGATGATGACAATCGGTATCCAAAAGACAGGTTCAAGCATAAAATCCCCCTAATTTAGCGGTTCGACGCGCAGGGTGAGCCCATCCACCGCGACGACGCGCACGCGCGAGCCATCCGCTACGGCCGCGGAACTGATGGCATTCCAGTACTCGCCATGCACAAAGACCTTGCCCGCCGGAGCAAGGTCGCCACAGGCCAGGCCAACCTCATCCAACATACCGGATACGCCGGTGATCGCCTTGTTTCGGCGGGCGCGGACGACCAGCGCGACCAGAAACATGGTGATCAGCCCGAACGGAACGCTCACGGAAATTGCCGTGGCCAGATGAATGCGCGCCTCGGGCGGTCCGTTCACCAGCAGAATCGCTCCCAACACCATGGCGACGGTGGCGCCGGAACCGAGAATCCCGTGGGAGGCGAACTTCGCCTCCAGCACGAACATCGCCGCCGCCAGCACAAGCAGCACCACGCCGACCCAGTTGATGGGAAGCAGCGCGAGCGAGGACAGACCCAGCATGAGCAGCACCGCGCCGCAGACGCCGGGGAAGATGAGGCCGGGGTGCGTGAACTCGACGTACAGTCCGAGCACGCCCACCACCAGCAGGATGAAGCCGATGTTGGGATCGGCAATGGCCGACACCAGATGTTCGCGCCAGGTGAGAGATACGCCGGTGACCTGTGCGTTCGCGGTGTGCAGCTTCTGATGCGCGCCATTCACGCGCACTACTTCGCGGCCGTCAATCTGGTTGAGCAGGTCGCGTTCGCTGTTGGCGGTGAGTTCGATGAGATGGGAGTCGAGCGACTCTTTGGCGGTGAACGCCTTCGCCTCGAGAATGGTCTTTTCGGCAAGATCGGAGTTACGGCCGCGGGCGGAGGTGAGGTTGCGCAGCAGCGCCGCGGAATCGGCCTCGATCTTGGCGCGCAGCACGGGATCCATCTGCTGGCCGATCAGGATGGGCGAGGCCGCGCCGGTGTTGGTTCCCGGCGCCATGGCGGCAAGGTCGCCGGCTTCGAGGAGGAAGAAACCGGCGGAAGCGGCCCGGCCGCCGCTGGGGGTAACGTAAGTGACGACCGGCACCGGCGAGGCGATGATCTTCTCAATGGCTTCGCGAGTCGCATCGAGCATGCCGCCGGGCGTGTTCAGCCGAATCAGCACGCAAGCGGCGTGCTCTTCGCGCGCTTGCTCGATGGCGCGGTCGATGATTTCGACGGTGATGGGGTGCACGACTCCGTCGACGTCCACCGCGACGACGCGGGGATCAGCCGCCAAAGGAACGGCGAGACACGCCAGAATCGCTGTCAGGAGTGCGGGCTTCAACTGAGATCAACTATATACCCGTTGGCGGGATACGATGACCGCTCCCTTTGCTCGTGGCTCAGCCGTCGTGGCTCAGTAGGCGGTGGCCAGCAGGGACGCCGCGGCCGAGGCGGTCTGCTGCCCGCCGGCGTAGTTCTGCTCCCCGAGGATGCGGTAAACCTGTCCGGCGATGCCGGAGGCAATGGGCCCGTTCACCGAATGCCCGCCGGTCAGCAACACCACCACCACCAGCTTGCGATCTCCGATTTCGCCGTACGAGCCGAACCAGCCCAGATGCGTCGGCGTGCGGGTGTCGGAACAGGTGCCCGTCTTTCCGTAGATCGGCAACGACGCGCTGTTATAGTTTGCCCGCCGCGCGGTGCCGAACTCGACCGCGTCGTTCATGCCCGCCCGGATATCCGGCAGATACTGGGTCAGGTCGATCTGGCGTTTGATCTTCGGCTGGAGTGCGGCGATCTCTTCGGGCGACCTCGGGTACTGCAGGTGGTAAAGCGTGCCACCGTTCGCGAAGACCGATACCATGGCGGCCAGTTGAAGGGGAGTGAGATAGATGCCCGAGCCGAAGCTGGTCATCATGCCCATTCCTTCCTTCGGCTCCTCCAGCGGCAGCGTGCCCGGCTCCTCGCCGGCGATATTCCACCCGGCCTTCTCGCCGAGGCCCATCAGGCGCGCGTAGTGCTCGATCTTCTCGAAGCCGAGCCGGTCGCCGATCATGGCGAAGTAGTAATTGTTGGAGCGGGCAAGGGCGTGATCGAGATCGAAACTGGCCCGGCGGCTGATGCGCACGGTGCTTTCGGGCGTGATTGCGCCTTCCGTCAGGCCGGCGACCGCGGTGACCAGCTTGATGGTAGAGCAGGGCTGGAAGCCGCTGGAGAAGGCCAGCTTCTGATTCACGATGCTCAGCAGCCGGCCACTACCGGGGTCCACCACCACGACGGAGCCATTGTAGGGGCCCAGCGCCTGGACGGCGGCGCGCCGAACCACCAGGTCCTCGCCGTCCACCGAATCGCCGAGGGTGGAATCGGCAAAAGTGGGCGAGGTGTACGGGTTGCTGTACAGGTGCCTGCGGGAGTGCAGCCGGGAGGCCGTCGAGCGAGGGACGAGATATCTTACGCTTCGGTAGTGGCCCGACCGGCGCGCCCGCCGCTTGTGCAACTTGCTCTTTGAGGCGGCGCCGAGACTTGCGGCCGAGGCGGAAACGGGAATCAGGAGCGACGCGAGAAACAGCGTCAGAAAAAGCTTGAGAGAAAATTGGCGCATGCTGACTTATCCGTGACAGGAATCTCCAGCACAGCGGGAGGCCCAGCCGAAGCCTGTGTAACTTCGATTACGCTTTCCCACTATTATGTTGTATCGGCTCCGGCAGGGTCAACCTGCAGGCTACCGACCTCAACATCAGCGCTAGGCCGCTGGCAGCTTCCCCTTATTGAAGTTGCGCCCGGACTATCTTTTCTCTCTTTGTCTACAACGGCTTTTGGAAGCCTTCGGCAAACGCTGGTTACCGGCCTGCCGGTCCCGACAATTGAACCGGCAAAAGAGTGACGTGTCACGGTCCGCCGAGGTGTCGGATTTTGCGCCGACGGCCCCGGGGCCGAAACATTCCCGGAACAGTTTGTTTATAACACGGATGACCGTCAGGAAACCAGTGTTTTTGCTCAGGGGATGTGAGCTGCGTTACAAACCACGTCCTACTTCTTCTGCAACTCGGCAAGAGCGGCGAGGACTTCCTCGCTGTGATGCGTGGGATTGACGCCGGTCCAGACGCGGGCGATTTTGCCGTCGGGAGCGATCAGGAACGTATTGCGCAGGGCGAAGCCCGGGGGCGTTTTGTACGAGCCGTACTCGTCGACCACCTTGTGTTCCGGATCGGAGAGCAGATGGAAAGTGAGGCTCTCCTTCGTGCAGAACTGCGTGTGGCTCTCAGTGGAATCGACGCTGACGCCGAGGATGACGGCGTTGGCCTCGGTGAACTTATCCAGGTCGCGCTGGAAGTTGTGGGCTTCGATGGTGCAGCCGGGCGTCATGTCTCTCGGATAGAAGTAGAGGACGACCCACTTGCCGGGGAAGTCGGAAAGCTGAACGGTCTTGCCGTCCTGGGCGGGGAGGCTCACGGGCGGCGCGGCCTGGCCAGCCTGCGGAACTTCGCCGGCGGCTGCGGTGAGAGCTGCGGCGATCAGAGCAACGACAACGGATTTCATGAGTGATTTCTCCTGAGTCTGATGGGCAGGATAGCACGGGAGGTGGAACGCGAAGCTCGTGCTTATTCGGCGGCGAGTTTGTCGAGCACCGCGGCGGCTTTGGTGACGCTGTCCACGCCGAAAACGGTCATCACTCGCGCCGCCCCGGGCTCCACGCCGCAGTAAGAGTAGTCGATGTTGATGCCGTTTTCGCCGAGGCGCGCGGCCGCGCGTCCGAGTTCACCGGGCCGATGAGGAAGGCTGACTACCACCGCCTGCGTCTCCTCGAAGATCATGCCGAGAGCGCCGAGCACGGCCTTCGCGTTGTCCGGGTTGTCCACGACGAATCGGGTCAGGCTCTCGCCCTCCTCGACGTACGACTGAAAGGCGAGCACGTTGACTCCGCGCTCGGCCAGCGCGAGAAAGCACTTCCCAAGCGCTCCCGGCTTGTCTTCAATGGTGACGGTGAACTCCCTTGTTTTCGGCATGCGAATCGACTCCCTGTGGGCAGGTTTCCATGATATCGTTCCGGGGCGGGCGGAGGCAGGGCGGCCTTCGAGGAGGCAGGGTGTTAGGATGAGCCTTGCCGCAGGAATCGGCCGATCCGGACAGCACGGCAGGCGCGCATAAAACAGCGCCTCGCGCGACGCGACTGGCCACCGCGCTGGCTCTCGCCGGAAATCTTACGCCGGCGGCGCTTCTCTTCTGGCTGGTCCATCGTTTTGGCGTCGATCTGCCGTTCTGGGACGAGTGGGAACTGTTGTCTATTGTGATCCAGCGCCAGCAGGGTCAGCTCAACTACCACAACCTCATTGCGCTGCACAACGAACACCGCATCGTGTTCCCGCGCCTGATCACTCTGGCGAATGCCAGCTTATTCCACTGGAATCGGAAGGGCGAGATGTATGTGGCCGCGGCCTTGCTGACGTTTTCGGCGCTTCTTTTTTTCCGTTTGGCGCAAAGATACTGGGGTCGCGCGCGTGCGCCGCTCCTGTTCATTCCGCTGGCCTGGACGCTGTTGAGCTGGAGGCAGTGGGAAAACGTGCTGATGGGAATGGGCACGGTATTCGCGCTGGCCACGGCGGGGGCAGTGTGCACGTTTTACCTGTTGCATCGGGCGCGGAGAATTGACAGATTCGTGTGGGGCGCCGCAGCGTCCGCTTTCGTTGCGAGCTTTTCCTCCGGCGGGGGTCTTCTGCTCTGGCCAGTTGGACTGGCCCAGTTGTTGCTTCAACGGGCCTGCGGAGGGCGCGAGGACAGAACGCGTGCCAGCGCGTTCGCCACGTGGACGGGCGCCGGGGTATTCACGTTCATCCTCTATTTCCTGCACTACAGCGAAGTGAAGCAGCCCTGGCCGACGGGGCTGTCGTTCCTGATTGCTCATCCGATCGCGTTGGGAAGATTCGTGGCCACCATGCTGGGCAGCCCGCTCACCTGGTATCAGCCAATGGCGCAATCGCTGGGGTTCCTGATTGTGCTGCTCGGCGCCTGGGTGGTGTGGCAATGTTGCCGCTCGGCAAGCGAGCTGATGGCCGCCGCGCCCCTGCTGGCGATACTGGCTTTCATCCTGCTTACGGTGTTGGTGGCTGCCGATTACAGGCTGGGCATCGGAGTGATGCAGGCGCTCTCGTCCCGGTACACCGGCCTGACGGCGCTCGGCCTCGCGGCGTTTTACGTCCTGATAACCGGATTCGCCTTGACGCGACGCCGTCCCGCGGACCTGATTGCCTGTGGCGCGCTGGGCGCTTTTCTGGCCGCGGGCGCGCTGACGAACTTCGTCTGCTGGCGCGAAGACGGCGGCGTACAGAGCCGGCTCGACACGGTTGCGCGCGGCGTGTGGGCCGTCCGGCATGCCGACGTTGCCAGCGACGAGGCACTTGCGCCCGTGTACGTCTACGCCGACCATATTCGCAACGGGGTGCGGTTCCTGAAAGCGAACGGCTACAGCCTTTTTCACGAGAACGCACCCGCCGCGCCGAGCCAACCTGCCATCCCGCCGGTCACGCCGAAAGATACAGAAAGCGCACGATAAACAACGCAGTCAGCACATACACGACCCAGCTCACCGAGCGCCACTCGCCGCGAGCAATCTTCAGGATGGTCCACGCGGTGAAGCCGAGGGCAAGGCCATTGGCGATGCTGAAGGTGAGCGGAATCGCCAGGATGGTGAGAAACGACGGTATCGCCACCAGCGGCTCGCTCCAGGGAATCTCCACCGCGTGCATGGCCATCATCGAACCGACGACGATCAGCGCCGGCGCGGTGGCGGACGCGGGAATTGCGCCCACGATGGGTGCGACGAACAGCGCGAAGAAGAAAAGGATTCCCGTGGTGATGGAGGTCACACCGGTCCGGCCGCCGGCCACCACGCCCGCCGCGCTCTCAATGTAGCTGACGACGGTGGAAGTCCCCGCCAGCGATCCGACGACCGTGGCCGAAGCGTCGGCGAAGAGAATGCGGTTCACGCGCGGTATTCGCCCGGCGTTGTCGAACAGGCCTGCTTTTTTGCCCACCGCCACCAGCGTGCCGACATTGTCGAACAGGTCCACAAACAGGAACACGAAGACGATTTCGAGCAGCCCGATGCGCAGTGCGGCGCGAATGTCCAGATGCAGAGCGGTGGCGGAAATGGCGGTGAGATCGAAGCTCTGCGGCTGCCATTTGACCAGGCCGAGGACGATGCCCAGCGCGGCCGTGGCGAGAATGCCGATCAGGATTGCCGCGCGCACGCGCCAGACCAGCAGCGCGGCGATCAGCAGCAGGCCGAAGAGCGAGAGCGCCGTGTCCGGGTGGCGCAGATTGCCCATGGTGACCAGCGTGGCCGGGCTGGCCACCACGATGCCGGAATTGCGCAGGCCGACGAAAGCGATGAACAGCCCGATGCCCACCGCAACCGAGGCGTAGAGTTCGGCGGGGATCGCCGCGACGATGAGCTGGCGGACTCCGACGGCGGTCAGCAGAAGGAACGCCACGCCGGAGACAAACACGGCTCCCAGGGCCGCTGTCCAGGGTACGCCCAAACCCTTGACCACCGTGTAGGTGAAGTAGGCATTCAACCCCATGCCGGGTGCGAGAGCGATGGGATAGCGTGCCAGCGCGCCCATCATGATGCTCCCGAAAGCGGCGCATAGACAGGTGGCCGCGGTGACCGCCGCGACCGGCATTCCCGCTTCATGCAGGATGGATGGATTCACGAAGACGATGTACGCCATCGTGATGAAGGTGGTGATGCCGGCGAGGATTTCAATGCGCCAGGAAGTGCCCAGCCTCTCGAATTCGAAGTATCGCTCCAGCGACAGGCGCAGCCGTTTCGTGATCACGATAAAGAGGGCATTCTATCAGGAGGTCGCGGCGGTTTCGGCCCCCGATGCCAGCGAGCCAGGCCTCAGCCGCCGGCAGCGGCGGGACCCACGGAATCGCGCACAATAAACTCCGGCTCGATCACGATGCTCTGTCCCGCCGGCCGGGGCTGGTCGCGATCGGCCTGCAAATACTCAAAGGCGATCTCGCCAATCCGGGCGCGGGGAATGTGCACTGTGGTGAGCGCCGGATAGCAGAACTGCGACAGGCGAATGTTGTCGAACCCGGTGACCGACACGTCCTGCGGCACGCGAAGCCCTCTCTCGCGGATTTCACGTACCACACCGACGGCCATGAAGTCATTGACGCAAACGATGGCCGTGGGCCGAAAGCCCGATTCGAACAGTTCCCGGGCGGCAGCCTGTCCTCCTTCCATACTGTCGGAGCCTGTCGCGATTCGAAACTCCACGCGCGGAACGTAACGGCTCACGACCTCCTCGAACGTCTTCTGCCGCTCGCCCGTGGGACCGAGCGCCGCGTGATGGCCGACGAAAGCCATCCGGTTGTGGCCAAGAGTGTGGAGATAGTCCAGCACTTTCTCCACGCCCTTGCGGTAATTCACTCCGATGTTGGTGATTCGCCCGACGGCTGGCCCGACATCATGATTGCCAACGACACTTGGCCGAATTTTCTCTTCCTCAACAACCATGACGGGACATTTCGCGACGTCTCTTTCATCTCTGGCGTGGTTGCCAGCGATGACGGGAAGTACGAGGCGGGCATGGGGGTGGACGCAGCCGACGTCGATGGCGACGGCTGGCTGGACATTTACGTCACGCATCTGGATTTTGAGCTGAACCGCCTCTATCGCAACAATCATGACGAGTCATTTGACGACGCGACCTACAGTTCCGGCTTGGGCAATAAGGCGATCCTTCTAAGTGGCGTTAGCGCCAAATTGTTTGATTATGACAATGACGGGTGGGTAGATATATTCCAGACCAATGGTAGTATGCTGGATAACGTCAGCCTGTATCACCAT
>Ga0209415_10011314_pt1 | contig 15042 bp, 11 predicted proteins | sample PeaSoiSIISIP2007_FD_187696 | JGI IMG/M metagenome (GOLD analysis project Ga0209415, IMG submission 187696) | Peat soil microbial communities from Weissenstadt, Germany - SII-SIP-2007 (SPAdes) (version 2) | ecosystem: Environmental > Terrestrial > Soil > Wetlands > Peat | place: Germany...
GAAACGTAGCTCTCGAAGAAATCGGCCATGGGCGGCGAGGGAATGCGCAGCATCGCCTCGGGCATGGTCTCGATCAACTCGTCGGCGGCGGCGATGGCGGCCGCGTACTGGCCGAGGAACATCGCACCGTACGCGGCGAAGTGGTAATTGTGGATCCGGTAGCCGGAGTAAAAATTCATCGGCCCGGCGCGATCGTAGAACTTGCGGTCCGCGATGATCGCCTTTTGATTCCAGTGCATCGCGTCGCGGTAGTGGCCGCATTGGATGTCGATGTGGGTTGGCATGTGCACCAGGTGGCCCATATCGGGGCTCACCTCGCGCAGCCGGTCACCGGTGACCAGCGCCACCTCCGGATGCGGCGACATCTCCATCAGGTGGACGTGGAGGTGCAGCAGGCCGGGATGGTTGATCGCCCCGGGCAGCTCGCGGAAGGCGGACTCGAGCACCTCGCGCGCCTCGAGCGTGCCGGCACCCGGCGCGGGCTGGCCGGTGCGCAGGTCCCACATGCGCCAGGGCGTGCGGTTGAGGATCGCTTCCGCGAAGATGCAGCGTAGATCGAGGTCGTCGGGATGCGCCTGATGCGCGAGGCGCATGGCGTCGGCAAAGGCGTCGTTCCACGGGCGCTGGTCGTCGATGGGGTCGCGCTGCGGATAGCGGGCGGGAAGCGCCTCGATCAGCGCGCGTTCCGGCGCGGTGACGCCGCCGACCAGCGCCAGGGCAGCGCGCGCGGAGTCATGGGCGCGTGCGAGAGCCGCGGCCTTCCCGGCGGGATCCATCAGTTCCCAGGGGAAGTTGTAGTTCGGCCCGGCCGCGTAGCCGATGCCCCAATGGGCCATGGCACAGTTGGGGTCGGCCGCCAGCGCCTTCTCGAAGCAGGCGACAGCCTCCTCGTGGTGGAAGCCGAAGCACCAGTTGAGGCCACGGTCGAACCAGCGCTGGGCGTCCGCCGAGGCGGTGGTCACCGTCCGGGAATAGGGGCCGAGATCATAGGGATAGTCCATGTCGCCTCCTCCGCTATCTCAGGTCATGAGTTGTCGGCGAATTTTACACCGTACCGCTGACGTCACGATGCTGTGCCGGCAAGGCGTTGAATGTAGGTGATTTCGATCATTGGCACAAGATTTGCTGCGCTGTCCCTAATTCAACTGTTAGGGGAGTTGGCACTCATGCGGCCACAACGTTGGCTGGTCGGCGCGGCGGCAGCGATGATGTTGACCGGCGGCTCTGCACACGCGGGCGACCTGCTCGTCAATCCAGGCTTCGACACCGCAAGCGGTCTGGGCCCGACGAGCTTTTCGGGTCTCAGCTCCGGCGGCACGTCTTCGGCGGCCGCCTGGGGCGTGTGGAACAACTCGATGGTGCTGACCACCACCGATCAGATAGCTTCCACCGATCCAATGGGTGGCGGCGAAGCCGTGCACGTCACGACGGACGGACCCGAGAACGGCATCTATCAGTTTGTCGGCGCTAATTCGGTCAGCTTCGTATCGGTCGACGTTTATGTGCTGTCCGGCACGTTCGAACTCGGCCTCGGCCAGGGCGGCTATTACTCGGCCACGGCGAAGACGTCGGTGCATGACCAATGGCTGCACCTCTCCGCCTCGTACCCCCCGCTACCGCTGGTCGGAAGTCCATTGCCCAACGAGATCGGCGACGAGATCTTCCTGTATTCAACCAACGGAGCCGGAGCCGAGTTCTATGTCGACAACGCCTATGCCGGTTCGACCCCAGTGCCCGAGCCATCGGGCTGGGCGATCCTCGCACTGGGAATGATCGGCGCCGGAGCAGCCGCTCGGTATCGTCCTTCGGCGAAGCCCAGATAGGCATGGCCCTTCCGTAAGGGCCATGGCGACGCACCATCGGCGGGCAGCTCTGCGCGCCAAGCACACGGGCTTGGCCAACCTCGACTAAGCCTGACCCACGCAGCTCCGGCCGAAGTCTGGGGCCGGAGCCCTCGTGCCTGTCCGTGGGCGCGGCACATGCCCAGCCGCGCCGAGCGGAAGTATATTTCATCGACCGCGCCTTTCGACAGCGACTCAATCGCGCCACACCCTGCGGAGACTACCCATTCTGGTGTATCGTGGTGCTGCCATGCAGTATCGGGATGAAGGCCAGCGGAGGGCAGCATGATCTACATGGTGGAAATGGCGCTGCTCGACACGGCACGCCGCGCCGAGTGGGATGCCTGGTACATCGCGCACCAGCATCGGCTGCTGGCGATTACGGGCATCCACGCCAGCCAGCGGTTCGAATGCATCCACACCGCCGCGTCACCTTTCGTTGCGCTACATGAGGTGGATGGTCCACAGGTGTTCACCTCCGATGCCTATCGCGCCAACGCCGGGCCATCGAACACGGGCGACTGGCAGACCAAGATGGCCAACTGGCACCGCAACCTGTTCCGTGGACTCGATCACACGCCGGACGTGCCGATGGACTCGCGTCTTGTCGTGGTCGAACGCAACTGCGAGAGATCGCTGCCGCGCGATGCCGACCTGCGCTGGATGGAAGCGGTCGGCCTGGACCAGAGCGTGCGGCGCCGAGGCCTGGCCGTGATGGCGCCGGCGCGGGCAGACCTACTGGCCGACACACCGGGCATTCGCGTGCTGAAGCCGCTCGCACCGCGGCTGGTTGCGGGCTGAGGCCCGGTCTTCCACCGTTCCCCGGATGGGCGTCGGTTTCGACGCCCCAAAGCGAAGTGTATCCATCGCCGGTGCCCTTCGGCAACGATCTAATCGTGCCGCGCGCCGCAGTGGCTGCTGCCGCGGTGTGATGAAGGCCGTGACAGCTCGGCTTTCGATCCAAAGCCCACCATTCGGGCACGCGTTTCCAGCCGATAAAACAGGCTGCGTGGCACCATGCCTCGGCCATTTGTCCGACCCGCGGCGCGATATCACTGCTCTTAGCGAACATGGCAGCGCTCCGTCCCGCGCAGCGGCCAGTTCGGAGCGGTTTGCGCACCGTTCGGCCCAGCCAGGACGAAATTCGGCGGCATCGGGCCGGCGGAAAGGGAGGCAGACACGGCTTACTTTGCCAGCGCCTCATCGGGCCACAATATGGCTCAAAGGAGCTTGGCCCCGATGTCCATCAATTCCGTTGTTCGCGCCCGCATCGATGAAACCACCAATTGGGAAGCCGCCGCGGTGCTTGATGCCATGGGGCTCGCCCTGTCGGACGCCTTCCGGTTGCCGCTGAAGCGCGTGGCGGCTGACAAGGCCCTGCCCTTCGCGCCCTTGGTCCCCAACGCCGAAACCGTTGAGGCCATGAACGCGGCCCGCCGCGGGGAGGTTACCCTCGCGGGCAAGCCCGATGCGCTCCTCGCGAGCCTGAAAGCGGACGGTTAGCTACACCGGACGCCTCAAACGCGACTGCCGACGGGAGAAATCGGGGCAGCTCGGCAAGCGGCTGGATGCGCTGCTGATGGAAACGGTGACCCTGCTGGCGGCGGACAAGCAGCTGCCCCATCGGTACTTCGACCATGCGTTCGCCGGCGAGTGAAGCGATGACCCCGATTGCCTATCCGGCCGGACGTCGTGCTGATCTATCGCAAGCCCGACGACGAAAGGTTGGAGCTTGTCCGCCTCGGATCGCAGTACGAACTTGGGCTGTGACGAATCGAGACCATTCTCCGTTCGTCGCGCCGCGTGGCAACCGTAACCTCAAACCACCCTACTGCCGCGCCTTCATCGCATCCCACCAAGGGCAAATGCCGCTCATCCGCTCGTAATTGCCGTCGATCACCTGCAACGGCGCGTGGTTCGGCTCCGGTGCAGGCATCGGCGGGTGCGGCGGCGCATCCGGCGGGGGCGGTCCGTCACCCAGCGATTCGAACAGCCCCTGGTGTCCCCAAAAACTGCCGACCGACTTCAGCTCGGCCGGCTGCCAATCGGGGCCGACTTCGCGGCCTCCCCACCCATGCTCGATCAGGAACTCCGATGGCGTGCGCATGTAGAATGACGTCATGAAATCGTTCGGGTGCCGGCCGAGCTTCACCGCAACACGGTCGTCCCGCTGGGCCATATCGTAGCTCTGGCCGACATCGTCGAGCGAGTAGAACTCCATCATCAGATGGTGCATCCGGCTGCGCGATCCCTGGGCGATGGCAAGGCTATGGTGGCGCGTGTTGACGTGCATGAAATACAGCGACACCGGCGGCCCCATGAAGTCGGTGATCCGAAAGCCCAGCAGATCCCGATAGAATGTTAGGGCCGCGTCGATGTCGGGCACCATCAGCACGGCATGTCCCACGCCCTGCGTCCCGGCGCGGAACCCCCCGGTATGCCGCGCCGGGCGGAACGGTTCATCGGCGATCTGACCGCCGTGGAACGCCTCCACCCGGTTGCCGGCCGGATCGCGGAAGGAAATCACCGCGGCGCCGCAACGTTGGTCCGCCACGGCGGCGGTTTCCCGCCGCACCGCGACGCCGGCCTGCTCCAGCCGCGCCGCCAGCGTATCGAGCGCCGCCGCGTCGGCAACCTCCCAGCCGAAAAACCGCTCCCCCTCCGGCAACCCGCCGTCAACGATCAGGCGCTGCTTCCGGTCGTCCATTCGGTAGGCACGCATGGCGCCGCCGCGATCAACCGCCTGAAGCCCAAGCTGGCCGGTGGCGAAACTGCTCCAGTCATCGAGCCTAGCAGTGCCGACCCAGAAATAGCCCATCGCCTGAACGGTCATGACAAATCTCCTCCTCAGTTGGCAGGTTCTCCTGCCCGATTGCCTTTGCGAGCCTTTCTACCAGGTAGTCTCGGGATGACGCGTCCATCCGGTTCCCTGCCTCACGGTGATAGCCACCGGCCAGGGTACCTGACAATCGTTTTGTTGGGTGCGTAGATCGCCGTGCGTCAAATTCTGCCGCCGAGACGAAGGTGTGGTTGGCTTAGGCGCGGACTATGCAGCAGGGCGGCCAGGTCACGCCTGCATTGAATCGAGAACTCGCAGCTAACCCAATGGCGCCTGCCATCGCGCAACCGGGCAGCGTCCGACGGACGCGATATGGCGGCAAGACCCATGCGCGTCAGGATAAGCAGCCCTCATGCCCGTTTCGCACCCGGGCCCTGGTCTGCTCCGCGGCCCAAGCCCTCCACGGGACGGGGAGCCTCCTTCTCGCCGGCAGCGTCCGCGGTTTCATCCAGGGTGGGTCGGCCGCCGCCGGCCGGTGGCCAACTTACAATGACGTGGAACCGCAATGACGGGGAGCCGCGGGACGGGGAGCCACATCACCACCCACCGCTTAACCCATTGTTTGCACTCTCTCCGACAAGATGCCCGCCGCCCCGACCCAAGGTGATGCGCCAGCATGAATGCCCCCGTCAGCCCAGATGACCCCCGAGCCCGCATCGCCCTGCCGGTCGAGGGCGAGGACGTCGCCGCGCTACGCGACCTCGTTGTCGCCAAGCTCACCTACTCGGTCGGCCGGGACACCAGCGTCGCCACCGACCGGGATTGGTTCATGGCGACCGCGCTCGCCACGCGAGACCACATCGCCGAGCGCTGGATGGAATCCACCCGCGCCAACTACGCCAGCCGCGCCAAGCGCGTCTACTACCTCTCGCTCGAGTTCCTGCTCGGCCGACTGCTGCAGGATGCGCTGACCAATCTCGGCCTGACCGGCAGGATGCGCGCCGCCCTTGCCGAACTCGGCGTGGATTTCGACAAGCTGCGCGCACTGGAGCCCGACGCCGCGCTCGGCAATGGCGGGCTCGGCCGGTTGGCGGCCTGCTTCATGGAGAGCATGGCCAGCCTCGGCATCCCGGCACATGGCTACGGCATCCGCTACAGCCACGGCCTGTTCCGCCAGGTGATCCGCGACGGCTGGCAGCTCGAATACCCGGAGAACTGGCTCACTTTCGGCAACCCGTGGGAGTTCGGCCGGCCCGACGTCGCCCACACCATCGGCTTCGGCGGCACGGTCGAGACGGTGGCCGCGGCGAACGGCAGCCCACGGTATGTCTGGCACCCAGGCGAGACGGTTGCCGCCGTCGCCTATGACACGCCGGTGGTCGGCTGGCGCGGGCACTACGCCAACACCCTGCGTCTGTGGTCGGCCTGGGCCAGCGACCCGCTGCGGCTGGACGCGTTCAACCGCGGCGACCATGTCGGCGCCTTGGCGGCGCGGGCGCACGCCAACGCCATCTCCCAGGTGCTCTACCCCGGCGACGGCTCGCCGGCCGGCCAGGAGCTACGGCTGCGCCAGGAGTATTTTTTCTCCGCGGCATCGTTGCAGGACCTGCTGGGCCGCCACACCCGCCAGCATGGCGACGTGCGCATGCTGGCGGACAAGGTCGCCATCCAGTTGAACGACACGCACCCCTCCATCGCCATCGCCGAGTTGATGCGGCTATTGCTCGACGATCACGACCTGCCCTGGGACACCGCCTGGCAGATCACCACCGACACGTTCTCCTACACCAACCACACCCTGCTGCCGGAGGCGCTGGAGACCTGGCCCGTCACCCTGGTCGAGCGGTTGCTGCCGCGTCACATGCAGATCATCCACCAGATCAACCGCTCGCATCTCGACGGGCTGGTCGCCGCGCGCGGTGGTGCCACGCCGCCGCTCGCCGCCGTCTCGCTGATCGACGATGATGGCGGGCGGCGTGTGCGCATGGGCACGCTGGCCTTCCTCGGCTCGCACAAGGTGAACGGCGTCTCCTCCCTGCATACCGAGCTGATGCGGCAGACGGTATTTCGCGAGCTGCACGCATTGTATCCCGAGCGGATCGTCAATCGCACCAACGGCATCACCTTCCGCCGCTGGCTGTTCGCGGCGAATCCGGGGCTGACCGAGCTTTTGGTGGACGTGGTGGGACCGCGCGTGCTGGACGATGCGTCCGCCCTGGACGGGTTCGCGGCGGCGGCTGACGATGCCGGCGTGCACGACCGGCTGGCCACCATCAGGCGCGCCAACAAGGTCGCCCTGGCCAGGCTGGTGGCCGGGCGCCTGGACATCGAGCTCGATCCCGATGCGCTGTTCGACGTCCATATCAAGCGTTTCCACGAGTACAAGCGGCAGTTGCTGAACATCCTGGAAACCATCGCGCTGTACAGCACGATCCGCACCCATCCGAGTTTCGATTGGGTGCCGCGGGTGAAGATTTTCGCCGGCAAGGCCGCCGCCGGCTATCAGCGCGCCAAGCTGATCATCAAGCTGATCAACGACGTGGCACGCGTGATCAACGCCGACCCGGCGCTGCGCGGATTGCTCAAGGTGGTGTTCCTGCCGGACTACAATGTGAGCCTGGCCGAGGCGATCATTCCCGCGTCCGATTTGTCGGAGCAGATCTCGACGGCTGGCATGGAGGCGTCGGGCACGGGAAACATGAAGCTGGCATTGAACGGCGCCCTGACCATCGGCACGCTGGACGGCGCCAACATCGAAATCCGCGACCGGGTGGGCGCCGACAACATCTTCATCTTCGGGCTGACCGCGGAGCAGACGGCGAGCCGGCGGCGGTACGGGCCGGGTGCGGGGGAGACGCTTGCCGGATCGGCGGCGTTGCGGGAAGTGCTCGACCTGGTCGGCAATGGCGCGTTTTCCCCCGACGACCCGGGGCGCTACCACGACTTGGTGGAGGAGCTGTCCGGCTCCGACCACTTCCTGGTCACCGCGGATTTCGAGTCGTATGCCGCCATGCAGCGCCAGGTCGCTGCGCGTTGGCACGACCGCCGCGCGTGGTGGCATTCCAGTGTGCTGAACACCGCCCGAGTGGGCTGGTTCTCCGCCGACCGCGCCATCCGGGAATACGCCGAGGGGATCTGGAACGTGGAGGCCGACGTGGTGTGAGTTTCTAACCTCTTCCGCCGAAAGCGAGAGGGGGCGGCGCGCAGAGCCGGGTGAGGGTGCTGCGAACCGTACAGTGCGCCTTGCGGCACCCTCACCCCCGACGCTACGCGTCTCGACCTCTCCCGCCGACAGCGGGAGAGGTTTACTGACCGCTCCCGCCCGCTTGATCTGCATCGACGCCCGTGCCACCCGGTCCGTCCAGGCCGACGGCAAGCGGCCGCGGAGGGACACAGTGGCAACCAACGTATCGGACGTGATCGACAATGCCCGCTTCAACGGTTTCCACCTGCGCATCGCCGTGCTGTGCGGCGTTTTGGTGTTCCTCGACGGGTTCGACCTGACCGCCATCAGCTACGCCGCGCCGCAGTTCATCAAGCTGTTCGGCATCACCCGCGCCATGATCGCGCCGGTCTTTTCCTCCGGTCTGCTCGGCCTGACGCTCGGCGCCCTGTTGTTCGGCTTGGTGGCGGACCGGCTGGGCGCCAAACGCACCTTCATCGCCTGCGCCGTGTTATTTGGCCTGCTGTCGATCGCCACCGCCCTCGTTACCACTATGACCGAGTTGCTGCTGGTCCGGTTCCTCGCCGGCCTGGCACTCGGGGGCGCGTCGCCGATCTCCATCGCCATCGCCAGCGACTACGTGCCGAAGCACGTGCGCACCTCAGTGACGATGATCATGTATGTCAGTCTGTCGCTGGGCTCGGTCTCGGCCGGCTACGCATACGGCTTCCTCACGTTCTTCGGCTGGCGGACGGTGTTCTGGATCGGCGGCCTGCTGCCGGTGCTGCTGGCGCCGGTCGTCCTCGCGCTGCTGCCGGAAACGCTGGTATTCCTGGTGATGCACGGCGCCCCAGCCGCGCGCATCCGCGCCATCCTGGCACGGCTGGATCCCAGCCGCGATTTCTCGCGCGAAACCAGCTTCACGGTGGCGCGGGAGAACAAGGCCGGCTTCCAGCCGATCCAATTGTTCCAGGATGGACGCGCACCGATCACCGCTGCGCTGTGGGTGGTTTTCTTCACCTCCCTGGTCGCGATCTACTTCTTCAACAGTTGGATCCCGACGCTGCTGACCGGCAGTGGGCTGTCCGGCACGCAGATCGTGGTGATCTCCACCGGGCTGCAGTTCGGCGGCATCATCGGCACGCTGATCGCCGCGCCGATCGTGGTGCGATTGCCCGGCTTCCTCACCGCCGGGTTTGGCTATCTGTGCGCCGCGCTGGCCATGCTGGTGCTGGGCAGCGGCGGGGGTGGCTTCTGGTTTCTCGCCTGTGCCGTGCTGACGGTGGGCATCTTCCTGATCGGCACCCAGAGCGTGCTGAATGCCAGTTGCGCCGGCGTGTATCCGCCCAGCATGCGCTCGACCGGCGTCGGCTGGGGCTTCGGCATCGGCCGCATCGGTTCGGTGCTGTCCCCGGGGATCGCCGGCGTGCTGGTCGCCATGCAATGGAAGCCGGCGGAATTGTTCATGATCGCGGCCGTGCCGACGGTGCTTGCGAGCATCGCCATCCTGACGGTGCACTGGCTGGTGCGACGACGCGAGCGGGTGGAAGCTGCCGCGCTGGCGGCCGTGGGTGGGACGGCCGCACCTGGTTGAACGGCACGCCGGGCTGGAGAGCAGACCATGGCTGCAACGGGTGATGTGCCCGCCGGGACGCATATCGTGCGATGCGATGCTCGGTCCTGCCACCGCCGGCGTCGTCGTGGTGGAGCAGTTGAAAAGCCTGGATTAGCAGGTCCCGGGGGTAACGTTCACCGATATCGCACCACGCCCGGTGCGGGACGCAGTGAAGCTCCTTGTGTCCGCCGTCCTCGGGCTCTGATGCCGGCTGAAACCAGCCCGCCTGCTCACCGGCTGGCCGACAGCGTCCGCGTCTCGCGCAGCCGGTCGACGATCGCGTCCGCCAGGGCCAGGGCCAGGCAGGCATAGCCACGATCGTTGTGGTGCAGCCCGTCGGCCGCGATGAACCCGAGCGCCGGTGCCCCTTCCTGGTCCCAGGCCGTCATCAGGCTCGCGCGGGAAAACAGGCCGGAACCGGTTGCCCCGGCGACCTGCGCCAGGACCGTGTTCAGCACCTCATGCTCCGGTGCAGCGTCGATCCGTGGGGAGTGCTGGTTGTCCATCAGGATCACGTCGATCCCGGCTGCCTCAAGCTGGGACACGCCTTGGGTGACCATGCGGCGGAACTCGGCCGGATCGGCGTTGTGCAGCGCGCCGTTGGCGCCGACCTGCCAGATCACCAGTTGCGGCCGCACCGCGATCGCGTCCGCCTGCAGCCGGGCCAACTCTTCCGGCGCGTCCTCGCCGCCGATGCCGCGGTTCAGCACCGCGATGTGCGTGCGCGGCAGGGCACGCTCCAGCGCCGCTTGCAATTCCGCCGGGTAGGAATGCGCCGGGTCGGACGCCATCGCGCCCTCGGTAGAGGAAGAGCCGAGCGCGACGACCACCGCTTCCGCCCCGCGCTCGAGCGCCGCGCGGAGATGCCGCAGGTGCAGCGCCGGAGGAGGTGGCTCGGCGGGGCAGGGCGCGTCGGCGCGCGCAGGCGCCAGGCCGCACAGCAGCAATGCAAATAGCAGCGGAAGCCTGACCGACAAATTCGCGGTTATTGCCATGGTGACGGGTTCAACCCTTGAGCATTTCCACCCTGACTGAACACGCCGGCCCGCGCCCGTCATTGCGAGGAGCGGAGCGACGAAGCAATCCCCCACCTGACAAGCGGCGGGTCCCCAGGCGGGGACTGCTTCGTCGCTCCGCTCCTCGCAATGACAGAGGGCTCGACGATTCCAATCAGGGTGGCAATGCTCTAGCGCTGGCCGCTTGTCCAGGACAAGTTTACGGGGGGCAGACGATTTTTTCACGGCGTCCGCAGGTGAGCCGCCGCACACTACGCCCCGCGCGCTATGCCTCATGACACATTCCCTGCGCGCCAGACCTTATTCCCTACGCGCCAAGCCGGGTGCGCCAAGCCCCACGCGCTACGCCGCGGTGCCGCCCACCGTCAGTCCCGCCAGCTTCAACGTCGGCTGCCCCACCCCTACCGGCACGCCCTGACCGTTCTTGCCGCAGGTGCCGATCCCGGGGTCCAGCGCCATGTCGTTGCCAACCATGGTCACCTTGGTCAGCGCGTCTGGGCCATTGCCGATCAGCGTGGCGCCCTTCACCGGGGCGGTCACCTTGCCATCCTCGATCAGATACGCCTCGGACGCCGAGAACACGAACTTGCCCGAGGTGATGTCCACCTGCCCACCACCGAAATTCACCGCGTACAGGCCGCGCTTCACCGAGCGGATCATCTCCTCGGGGGACGCTGTGCCGCTCAGCATCACCGTGTTGGTCATGCGCGGCATCGGCGAATGGGCATAGGACTGGCGCCGACCATTGCCGGTCGCCTGCATCCCCATCAGCCGCGCGTTCAGCCGGTCCTGCATGAAGCCCACCAGAATGCCGTCCTCGATCAGCACGGTGCGGTTCGTTGGGGTACCTTCGTCGTCCACCGTCAGGCTGCCGCGGCGGTCGGGCAAGGTACCATCGTCCACCACCGTCACGCCGGGGACGGCGATGCGCTGCCCCATCAATCCGGCGAAGGCCGAGGTCTTCTTGCGATTGAAATCGCCCTCCAGCCCGTGGCCGATCGCCTCGTGCAGCAGGATGCCCGGCCAGCCGGATCCCAGCACCACCTCCATCTCGCCCGCCGGAGCCGGCACGCTGTCCAGGTTCACCAGGGCCTGGCGCAGCGCCTCGTCCACCGCGCCGCGCCACACCGCGGCGTCGGTCACCTTGTCGTAGGAGAACCGCCCGCCGGTGCCATAGCTGCCGGTCTCGCGCCGGCCGTCCTTTTCCACCACCACCGAGACGTTCAGCCGCACCAGAGGTCGCAGGTCGGCCACGCGTGTGCCGTCGGGGCGCATGATCTGCACCGCCTGCCACTCGCCGCTGATCGAGGCCATCACCTGCTTGACCCGAGAGTCCTTGCCGCGGGCATAGACGTCGATCTCCGACAGCAGCGCCGTCCGCGCAGGGAATTCCGCCGCTCCCAGCGGGTTGGCGTCGGAATAGAGCCGCGCGTTGGTGGCGCGCGGCGGCTCGGCCGCGGTGCCGGAGTGCCCGGCCGCCACCGCCGCGACACTGGCCGCGGCGCGGCGCAGCGCCGGCTCGGAGAGCTCGCCGGCATGGGCGTAGCCGGTTGCCTCGCCGGCCACCGCGCGCAGGCCGAAGCCCAACGACGTGTCGAATCCGGCACTGCGGATCCGTCCGTCATCCAGGCTGATCTGCTCGCTCTCCCGGTATTCCAGATAGAGCTCACCGTCGTCGCTCGCGGTGAGCGCCCCGCCCAGCACATGCTCCGCCGTCGCGCGGTCGAGCATGGCATCGGCGCGTTCGAAGAACAGCTTGTCGGTCTCGGCGAGCGGCGTCATGGCGCCTCCAGGTCAGCAGTCAATCGGTGACGGTCGATTTGAGTATGGGGTGGCGAGGTGGGTTTGGCCATCACTCTCCGGCATCCTCCGTTCTGGCGAAGCCCGGGAACCGTTGCTCCGGAAGGCGCACGGACGCACCCGATCGGTCGTGGCGCGTCCTTCGGACGGCCGGGAGCCCTGCCGGGGCGGCGATGCGATTTGAGCCCGCGGTACCGGTGCATGGGCTTTTGGCGCGCCTGCGGCGATTGGCCGATACCACACGCCGGCACGTGTCGTTTGGCGGCGCCTGCCGCAGCGGCGGCCGGGCAGGCGGAGGCCCCGCTAGGGCGGCGATGCGATTCGAGCCTGCGGTACAGGTGCATGGGCTTTTGGCGCGCGTGCAGCGATTGGCCGATGCCACACGCCGGCACGCGCGGTTTGGCGGCGCCTGCAGGAGGGCGGCCGGGCAGCCGGGGCTGGGCGGGTACGGCCGGACGTTGTCTCACGGTCGTCTCGTGTCGCCGTGCGGGAGACTGTCCCGCTGGGCATGGGGTGTTGCCGGGTGGCGCGAAACCGCTGGGCATGGGGTGTTGTCGATCGGCGTAACGCGATGGCGTGGCCTGCACCGGTGAGTGGTCGGCGGCGACGGGCGTTGCGGTGAACCATTGACGGGGCTGGGCAGGTGCGGCCGGACGTTGTCTCACGGTCGTCTCGTGTCGCCACGTGTGAGACTGTCCCGCTGGGCATGGGGTGTCGCCGGGCGGCGCGATGCCGCTGGGCATGGGGTGTTGCCGATTGGCGTAACGCGATGGCGTGGCCTGCGCAGGTGCATGGGGTCTTGTCTGCCGGCGTGTGGATGGCTCGGGCCCGGAGGGCGAGATCGCGGGGCCGTTCTGGTGCATGGGGTCTTGGCGTGCGGGCAGCTTCCGGCCGCCCCTCGGCCGGGTGCGGCCTGCTGTCCCGGCCGGCTCGGCGAGATTCCACAGCCCGGTCATGCTGCGGCGTTCCTCACGTTGGATGGGGTGTTGCCGCCACGCCCGCACGTTGTCGCCGGCGGAGCAAATCCGCGGCACTGGGCATACAGGCTCTTCGTCTGCGTCGGTATGCTGCCGGCGGCCCGGCCAGGGCGCTGCGTGATCGCAACGCGCGGCCGGGGGGCGTGCCCGCGTGCTCCCGCCAGCGACCGCCGGCCAAGCCAACCCGAGTTGCCTGCCGGGCCTGCGCCGCGGTCCGCCTGACCTGCTGGCACACCCGCGTGCACCCTCGCCGCTGCGCGGGCTGGCACGAGCAGGACGCTGCCGGTATGCCGGACGCGGCCCGGTTATCACGCGATGTCGCTGGCTCGTGGTCGTGGTCGTTGCCCTCTGGCTGTTCGTGGTTCGTTCGAAGTGGGCAGTCGGCATGGAGAGGGCAAGACGGGCGGCGGGGAAACGTCCGTTCCTCACGCCAGCGCTGAGTTAGGCGTGGCCCAACCTTTATCGCCCCGTTTGTGCGTGGTCTCTTGGCGTGACGGCCAGGGTGACAGCCGTGCGCCAGGACTCGGCTAACCCTGAGTTTCGCTGAGCCACCCATGGCAAGCAATCGCTCGCTCCCGCCCACTGACGCCATCCGGCACGGCGGCTGCGGTGTGACTTCCTGCGCCCTGCTGACCTCGGAGGCAGCCGGGCCAGCGTCTTGCGTCCGTGGGGCCGACCGTCAGGCCGGCGCGGCGTGCGGAGCAGCAATCAAGCGGACACGGAGTCTCGCGGAGTTCGCACGGAGTTTCGCGGAGTGGATTCAATCGGCGTCTTCGGATCAGGAGCCCTATGGCATGCTTCACGCCGGCCGGCGAAGGCAGCGATCGGGCCGTCGCGTGCGATCGTTTGACGCCCCTGCTCTGCGGAACTCCGTGCGAACTCCGCGAGACTCCGTGTCCGTTTGATTGCTTTCTGCACCCGCTCCCAACGCCGGGAGTGACGATCGGTTAACCCGGGCCGCCGATCATGCCGATATGGCCCTGACCTACGACACCAGCCTCACACACCAGATCATTGGCTTGGCGATGCGGGTGCATACCCGCCTCGGCCCTGGCCTGCTGGAAAACGCCTACGAGCGCTGCCTTTGCCACGAATTGGACCGGAATGGGCTGCCCTATGCGCGGCAGGTCGATCTTCCGCTGGAGTATGATGGCGTGTTACTCGAGTGCGGCTACCGCGCCGACATCATCGTCAGAGACGAGGTGCTTCTGGAGCTCAAGTCCATAGAGCATATCTTGCCACTGCATGAAGCTCAGCTTCAGGCATACCTGCGCCTCAGCCGCTGCCAGGTCGGACTTCTGCTGAATTTCAATACGGTCTCTCTCAAGGAGGGCATCCGCCGCCGGGTGCTATAGAGCGGCGGTCAGCAATCGTCGCCCCATTCGTGCGCGATCCTTTCGCGCGTCCATCCGGGTGACGGCCGGGTCGTGCAATTCAGATAATCTTGGGCGTCGACTTAGCCGATCGACGCCGGAATGCACCGCAAGCGATCGATCTCGATTTATCGCTGATCGCGGCGGGCCTCACTCTCACCGCAAGCTCCGCACTGCCGCACCAGGACATAGGCGCACGCGCTGCATCACCGCTCGGTCGACTGGGTCGTGTGGTACCCGACGGTGCAGAGGCGGCGCCGGGCCGTGCGGACCGTCGGAAGGAATGATCAACTTGGCGATGCACGGAAGTTGTCGTGTGTCCGGCGGCGGCGGCGGCATTCCCATGGACGCGACCTGTCAACGAAAACCGATGGTTCCAGGTACGGTCGGCGGGACGCAGGAAACCACGGTTGAAAGCCAGCTTTCAGTGACGGTCAGCGAGGGGGATTTCTGAACGGTGCAGATGGTCGCCATCGGG
>Ga0209415_10011315_pt1 | contig 15042 bp, 8 predicted proteins | sample PeaSoiSIISIP2007_FD_187696 | JGI IMG/M metagenome (GOLD analysis project Ga0209415, IMG submission 187696) | Peat soil microbial communities from Weissenstadt, Germany - SII-SIP-2007 (SPAdes) (version 2) | ecosystem: Environmental > Terrestrial > Soil > Wetlands > Peat | place: Germany...
TCCATGCAGAAGCCCCCGACCTCGTGGCACAGGCCGACGGTCTTGACCCGGGTCTCGCGACACACGGTGCGGGTGAGCGTGGTCATGGGATTGGTGATGTTGAGGAGCCAGGCGTCGGGGCACTGGTCCTGCATGTCGCGGCCCACGCCGGCCAGCACGGGGATGTTGCGCAGCGCCCGGCTGATGCCACCGGGGCCCACGGTGTCGCCCACCGACTGGGAGATGCCGTGACGGGCGGGTACGTCGATGTCCACGGCCATGGACGTGAACCCGCCGGTGGAGATGGTGACCACGACGAAGTCCGCACCTTCGAGGGCACGACGCTGGTCGGTGGTGGTCGACACCGTCGACTTGGCGCCCAGCTTGTCGTTGGCGATGCGGGCGATGGACTCCATCTTCTCGAGAGGAGCGGGATCGATGTCTTCGAGGACCAGGTGCATGCCCGACATCGAGGGCAGGGCGAGGAGATCGGTGATCAGCTTGGGGGCCCACTGGTAGCTGCCGCCGCCGATGATGGTGACCTGCATGTCCTCATCCTCCCACCCAGACCCACGGCCCGGCGCCGGGCACCTTCCGTAGAACAGGTTCTATACTCGCCCCCGGGAGCGGGGTTGCTCCGGGGCCGGTGGCCCCACGCGGGGAATCTCGCTCACCGTGGGCCACGCGCGCAACTGGCCGGCTTCTCTCGGACTTCTTTCGGACGCTCGGAGGTAGGGCAATGGCACGACCGGTGATCGTCGAAGCGGTGCGGACCCCCATCGGCAAGCGCAACGGCTGGCTCTCGGGGTTCCACGCCGCCGAGCTGTTGGCCACGGCCCAGGTGGAGTTGGTCAAGCGGGCCGGGATCGAGCCCTCGGAGGTCGAGCAGATCGTGGGGGGATGCGTCACCCAGGCCGGCGAGCAGGCCTCCAACGTGACCCGGACCGCCTGGCTGAGCATGGGACTTCCCTACGAGACGGCGGCCACCACCATCGACTGCCAGTGCGGCTCGGCCCAGCAGGCCAACCACTTCGTGGCCAACCTCGTGGGCGCCGGCGCCATCGAGGTCGGGATCGGTTGTGGGGTCGAGGCCATGAGCCGGGTGGGGCTGGGGGCCAACGCCCTCAACGGCCCCGGCAGCTCGCGCCCCCCCGACTTCCCGTGGGACATGCCCGATCAGTTCGGGGCGGCGGAACGCATCGCCCAGAAGTACGGAATCACCCGCGCCGACGTCGACGCGCTGGGGCTGGCCTCCCAGGAAAAGGCGGCCCGGGCGTGGGCGGAGGGACGGTTCGACCGAGAGGTGTTCGCGCTCGACGCACCCGTGGTGGGCCCCGAGGGTCCGACCGGCGAGCGCCAGCACGTCCAGCGCGACCAGGGGCTGCGCGACACCACCGCCGAGGGTCTGGCCGGGCTCAAGGCCGTGCTCCCCGATGGGATCCACACCGCAGGGAACTCCTCACAGATCTCCGACGGCGCCGCCGCCGTGCTGTGGATGTCCGAGGACCGCGCCAAGGCCGCCGGGCTCCGGCCCCGGGCGCGAATCGTGGCCCAGGTGCTCGTGGGGTCGGATCCCTACTACCACCTCGACGGGCCCATCGCGGCCACCGAGAAGGTGCTCGCCAAGGCGGGGATGACCACCGATGACATCGACATCTTCGAGGTCAACGAAGCCTTCGCCTCGGTGGTGTGCTCGTGGCAGAAGGTGCACGGCGTCGACGGGGACAAGGTCAATGTGAACGGCGGGGCCATCGCCATCGGCCATCCGGTGGGCTCGACCGGCAGCCGGCTGATCACGACCGCCCTCCACGAGCTCGAGCGGCGCGACGCCAACCTGGCGTTGGTGTCGATGTGCTGCGGGGGAGCGCTGGCCACGGGGACCATCATCGAACGGCTCTGACGCGAGTTGTCGCCCGGTTGTGCCCCCAGGGTGTAGGAAGGCGCCACGATGGGGCTGGTGAAGCGGAGACGGACGCCGCGCCCGGGGTGGACGGGCTCTCGACGCGTGGCCCTCGCACGCCACCATGGCCGGAGGCGCACCGCGCCCGTCGCGACGCGCCTGGGTGTGGCGCTGCTCGTGGTGGGCGCCGTGGGCGCCGGCATCTCCGGCGCGGCGCTCTCCCCGTCGGCGTCGGCGACGCCCGTGGCCCACACGGTGTTCGGCTCGAGCTGGCCCGTCTACCACCACGACGGCCTCGGCAGTGGTGTCGATCCCACCAACACCGACCTCAGCCCGGCGGCAGCGGCGTGGACGTCGACCGCCCTCGACGGAGAGGTCTACGGCGAGCCGTTGGTCGAGGCGGGCCGAGTCATCGTGGCCACCGAGAACGACACCATCTACGAGTTGGCGGCCAACACGGGCGCGGTGTTGTGGTCGACCCATGTGGGCACGGCGGTTCCCTCGGGGAACCTTCCCTGTACCAACATCTCCCCGACGGTCGGCATCACCGGCACGCCGGTGATCGATCCCGCCCGTGACGAGGTCTTCGCCGTCACCGACGAGGCCGCCGGCGCCGGTGCGCAGCACTTCCTGGTGGGTGTCGACCTGTACACCGGCGCGGTCATCTTGCACCAGGCCATCGTGCTGTCGGGATCGGACCAGTTGGCCCAGCTCCAGAGGACCGGGCTGGCGCTCGACGACGGCAACGTCATCGCCGGCTTCGGGGGCAACTCCGGGGACTGCGGCAACTACCACGGCTGGGTCACCTCCATTCCCGAGGGCGGGGGCGCCCAGGCGTCCTTCGAGGTGGCCTCGGCCGCCGGAGACAGTCAGGGCGCGGTGTGGATGGGCGGCGCCGCCCCCGAGGTCGACGGCCAGGGCAACATCTGGTTCACCACCGGCAACAGCGCCTTCACGTCTTCCAGTGACGCCTACGACGACAGCGACGGTGTCATCGAGCTGTCGCCGTCGTTGCACGTGGTCCAGGTCTTCGCGCCCAGCACGTGGTACAGCGACAACGGCGGTGACCTCGACATGTCCACGTCGCCCGCCCTGGTGTCGGCCAACGGGCTGGTGTTCGCGGCGGGCAAGTCGCATCTGGGCTTCCTGCTCTCGCAGTCGCATCTCGGCGGCGTGGGGGGACAGCTGCAGACCCTGAGCTCGTTCTGCACGGAAGACGTCGACGGGGGCACCGCGGTGTCGGGCGCGGTGGTCTACGAGCCCTGTGAAGCGGGGCTGGTTGCCGTGTCCACCGCCACGCCGGCCAGCGCCACCGTGCTGTGGCACACCAATACCGGTGCCGGGGGCCCTCCCATCGTGGCCGGCGGGTTCGTGTGGACCATCGGGGGCTCCACGCTCTACGCGCTGGACCCCACCACCGGGCACATGGTGCAGAGCTTCTCGCTCGGGTCCGAGTCCAACGACTTCCCCACGCCCACGGTGGCCGACGGGCTGTTGTTGGCGCCGTCCTCGAACCAGGTGCACGCCTTCACGGGCCCCGGCGGGCTCCCACCCGCGCCGCCGCCCCCACCGCCGCGCCCGGGGTACTGGACCACGGCCTCGGACGGCGGGGTGTTCAGCTTCGGGGGAGCGGGCTTCGCCGGGTCCATGGGGGGCAGGCACCTGGCGGCACCGGTGGTGGGAGTGACCGACACCGCCGACGGCGGGGGCTACTGGCTGACGGCCGCCGACGGCGGGGTGTTCGCCTTCGGTGATGCCGGGTACTTCGGGTCCATGGGTGGGAGGCCACTGGTCAAGCCCATGGTGGGCATGGCCGCTGCCCCCAACGGTGACGGGTACTGGACCGTGGCCTCCGACGGCGGGGTGTTCTCCTTCGGCGGGGCCAAGTACTACGGGTCCATGGGCGGGAAACGCCTGGCGGCACCGGTGGTGGGCATGGCGGCCACCGGTGACGGCGGGGGGTACTGGCTGGTGGCCTCGGACGGGGGGGTGTTCGCCTTCGGCGACGCCCGCTACGCGGGGTCCATGGGCGGCAAGCGCCTGGCGGCACCGGTGGTGGCCATGGCCGGCGCGCCGGACGGCGGGTACTGGCTCGTCGCCGCCGACGGCGGCATCTTCGCCTTCGGCGGCGCGGGGTACTTCGGGTCCATGGGCGGGCGGCCGCTGGTGCGCCCGGTCGTCGCCATGAGCCCGACGTCGAGCGGCCAGGGCTACTGGGAGGTGGCCACCGACGGCGGCATCTTCGCCTTCGGTGACGCCCCGTTCGAAGGCTCCGAAGCAGGCACCCGCTTGGTGGCACCCATGGTGGGCATCGCCGCCCCCCCGCTCCCCTAGGTCCCGCTGGCCTCCGGCGGCGGGGCGCGCCGGGCGAGCCGGGCGCGCTCGGCGGCCTTGCGGATGCGCGCTGGGTCGAGGACGGCGAACTCGCCTTCGGCCTCGACGCACACCACCCCGTCCTGGACGAGGCGTCCCCGGCTGGTGACCCGACGGCCATCGTTGGACACCACCTCGGCCTCGAAGCGGGCCTCGATCCCGACCAGGGTGGGGCGGCGGAAGCGGATGGTCAGCCACACCGTGGGGCCCGCCGCGCCGTGCAGATGGTTGGCGGCGGTGAGGACGATGTCGAAGGTCCCGGCCAGGGCGGCCCCGTGGACCCAGCCGGGCCCGCCTTCGTAGGGGGTGGTGAACACGGCGGTGCCGATGGCGAGCGGGGGCTCGAACGAGATGGCCACGGGGAGGGCGATCGGGTTGTAGCGGCCCACCACGGGGTCATAGGGCATGGACCCGCCCATCGAGGCGCGTGCGCCGTCGGGGGGAAGGCTCTCGGGGGGGTCGATGAAGCGCGCCACGTTCTGGGGCGGGACGTGGGCGGCCAGCACATCGGCCGACGTTCGCAGCTGGCCGACGACGGCGTCGAGGACGTCGGAGGGAGCGGTGGTGGTCACCACCAGGTCCACCAGACGGCGGACGGTGTCGGCCAGGTCCGTCATCGGCCGTTCACGGCCGGCGATGGCGGGGTGGGGGCTCCCCGGGATGTCGTCGCTCACCATCTCTCCTTTCTTGATCGTCGAACAGGCTGTCGTCGAGACAGCTGTCGTCGAGACAGCTGTCTCGAGGCGATTGCCGCCTGTGGGGGCGGCCGGTCGGAGACTGTCTACCCGGTGGCCTCGCGCACCATGACATCGACGGCGGGGCTCCCGGCTGCCGGGGGAACTGGAATCCGTTCTAATGTCGGGGCGGCCCCGGTGGCCGGCGGGGGAGGAGCCAGATCGACGGGCACCCCTCCAGCCCGAGGCGGCGGACGAGCCGTGGGGAAACGTGAAGGAGAGGTCATGCCCAGTCCCGGCACCGAGAATCTGATCTTCGAGCGACACGGCGCCACCGCGGTGGTCACCATGAACCGGCCCGAGGCCAAGAACGCCCTCAGCCTGCCCATGCTCGTGGGCATGGTCGACGCCTGGGAGGAGATCGACTCCAACGACGAGATCCGCTGCGCCGTGCTCACCGGGGCGGGCGGGACGTTCTGCTCGGGGATGGACCTCAAGTCCATGGCCGCCCCTGAGGCCGAGCAGTACCGCCCTCGCCAGGAGGCCGACCCCGATCTGCACTGGAAGGCGCTGCTGCGCCACTATCAATTGCGAAAGCCACTCATCGCGGCGGTGGAGGGCTGGGCCGTGGCGGGGGGGACCGAGATCCTCCAGGCGACCGACATTCGGGTGGCGGGCGAGAGCGCCAAGTTCGGCGTGTTCGAAGCGCGTCGGGGCCTGTTCCCCCTGGGCGGTTCCACCGTCCGGTTGCGTCGCCAGATCCCCTTCACCGTGGCCATGGACCTCCTGCTCACCGCCAGGGAGGTGAGCGCGACGGAGGCCAAGGAGATCGGGTTGATCGGTCGGGTGGTCCCCGACGGCAAGGCGCTCGAGGAGGCACTGGCCATCGCCGAGGTCATCTGCGCCAACGGCCCCTTGGCCGTGGAGGCCATCAAGCGCTCGGTGCGGGAGACCGAGGGCATCCCCGAGGTCGAGGCCCTCAAGATCGAGCTCGAGATCGGTTGGCCCATCTTCGCCACCGAGGACGCCACCGAAGGCCAACGGGCGTTCGCCGAGAAGCGCCCGCCTCAGTACAAGCGTCGCTGATGCCCGAGGGCGAGCATGGCGGCGTCTCGGACTTCGGCATCTCGCTGAGCGCCGGTGCCGGTGCAAGCGCCAGTGCCGGCGGCGGTACGGAGGCCGTCCACAAGGCGACCGAGGACGCCCGCTTCGAGCTGGCCGACCAGATCCGACGCATCACGAGCGCCATGGTGGGGGCGCCCATCAGCGACGGCGACATTACGGCCGCCGCCGACGATCTGAGAGAGGTGGCCGACCGCCTCCAGCGGGTGGCCGGTCCCGGCCGTCGCCCGCGCGCCCAGCCCGACCCCGTCGGGCACCCCCAGGACTTCTTCCCGACGAGCCCGGTCATCGGATTCGCCAATCCGGTGGCGCCCCCCGTCGTGGTCGAGGCGGTCGACGGCGAACTGCGGGGGACGGCGTTCTTCGACTACCAGTACGAGGGCCCCCCGACGTGTGTCCACGGTGGCGTGATCGCCATGGTGTTCGACGAGATGCTGGGGGCGGCGAACATCATGGCCGGGAGCCCCGCCATGACGGGGACCCTCACCATCCGCTACCGCAAGCCCACGCCTCTGCGGACTCCGCTACGCCTCGAGGCCCGATTCATGGAGCGGGTGGGGCGCAAGGTCCGGACCTACGGGGCCATCTTCCACGGCGACCTGCTCACGGCCGAGGCCGAGGGCATCTTCATCGAGGTCGTCCCCCAACGATTCCTGGCCATCGTGACCGAGAACTCCGACTCACCCGAGGCCGTGGAGCAGGTGCGCGCCGACGCCCGCCGACTGGGGTTCTCCGACTCCGGCTCATCCTGAGCTCGGCCGTCTCGGCCCTCTCGGCCGCACAGGCCGAATTGGCCCCGTCGCCGGTGGCCGGGCGGTCCCGGGAAAATCCGCTCTGACCAGGGAGATTCCCTTTCCCTGCGAGGTACGGCCCCCCGCCGACCACCGCGAGTGGCCTCGCTCTCAACAGAATCAGGACTCGCGCCGATACCCATCGGGGTGGCCGGGCGCTCGGCCCGGCCCTAGGCGAGGACGGCGGGGTTTGATCGAAAGAGCAGGCCAGGGCGACGAACCCTCTTCGTTTGCGTTCGGGGCCCCCGCGGCGGGCGCCCCGGGTGTCGGGAGTGCCCAGGCGGCCGCGGGTGTGGCCATCGCCCCCGGGGCCCTGGCCGACGACGACCTGGCCGTGTTCCTCGAGATGTCCAACGAGATCTTCGGGGTGTTCGACCTCGAGCAGGGCCTGGTGTGGAGCAACGGCACCGCGGCGGCACTGCTGGGCTACGCCGAGGACGAGTTGCGGCGCATGTCCCTGGTCGACCTGATCCATCCCGACGACCTGGTCGAGGCGCTCGGCCTCTTCGACCAACCGTCGGGGGACGCCGAGCCTGCCGGGGTGGAGTCCCGGTACCGGTGCAAGGACGGGACCTGGCGCTGGCTCGAGTGGACGGCGCGGCGCGAGCTCGAAACCGGGTTCGTCTACGGGGCGGCTCGCGACGTCACCGCCCATCACCAGGCGCAGGCCGCGCTGGGAGCCAACGAAGCGTGGCTCCAGGCGATCCTCGACCACTCCTCCGCCGCCATCTTCGTGAAGGACCGGTCGCGCCGCTACGTGCTGGTCAACGAGCTCTTCCTGCGCGCCTTGGGACTGGCCCGTGAGGAGGTCGTGGGCAAGACGGCCGAGGAGATCTGGCCCGGGGCGACCATCGACGATGCAGACCAACGCGTGCTGGACCACGGCGAGGCGTTCACGCGCGACGACGTGGTCAAGCTCGACGACGGACCGCACACCATGATGACGGTCCGGTTTCCGCTTCTCGACGCTTCGGGGGCGGTGACGGGCATGGCCGCCATCGCCACCGACATCACCGAGTGGACCCAGGTCCAGGCGGCCCTGGCCGAGCGCCAGCGCCTGCTGGACACGGTCATCCGGGCATGCCCGGACATCGTCACCATCCTCGACGACCACGGACGGATCCGGGAGATCAGCGAAGCCTCGGCCCGGATCCTCGGATACGACCTCCACGACCAGCGCGACCCGGTCCACGAGGAGATCGAGGCCCTCGTCCATCCCGAAGACCTTCCCCGCGTGCTCCGGGAGTCGGCCAAGGTGTTCACCGAGCCCGAAGCCACGCTCGACTTGAAGTACCGGGTCCGTCACGCCGACGGGCGCTGGGTCATGCTCGACACCCGCGGGCAGGCGATGGTGGGCGACGATGGCGCCACGGTCGGGGCGGTGGTGGTGTCGCGCGACGTGACCGACGAGCTCGAGATCGAGGCCCAGATGCATGTGGCCGTGGAGGTCGCCGAGCAGGCCAGCAAGGCCAAGAGCGATTTCCTGTCCCGGATGAGCCACGAGCTGCGCACGCCCCTCAACAGCGTCCTGGGCTTCTCCCAGTTGCTGGAGATGGACGAGCTCCCCGAACACCAGGGGGAGGCCGTGGGCCACATCATGCGCGCCGGCCGGCACCTGTTGAACCTGATCGACGAGGTGCTCGACATCGCCCGGATCGAGTCGGGCAATCTCGAGCTCCTGCTGGAACCGGTGGCGATCCGTCGGGTCCTGGGGGACGCCATCGACCTGGCTCGTCCCCTGGCCGAGGGGCGTCAGATCAATGTGGTGGCCGACCTGGAGCTGTGCCCCGACACCTTCCACGTCCTGGCGGACCGTCAGCGCCTCCTGCAGGTCATGTTGAACCTGCTGTCGAACGCCGTGAAGTACAACCGCACCGGAGGTCGGGTAGTCGTGTTCGTCGACGCCGCCCCGCCGGGCCTGGTCCGGATCACCGTCACCGACACCGGCAACGGGATCAGGGCCGAGGACATCGACCGCGTGTTCGAGCCCTTCGACCGGCTGGGGGCCGAGTCGACCGGGGTGGAAGGCACCGGTGTCGGGCTCACCTTGTCGAAGTACCTGGTCGAACGCATGGGGGGAGCCATCGAGGTGCGGTCCCAGATCGGCGAGGGCACCACCTTCACCGTCGACCTGCCCACCGCGGTGGCACCCGACGTCCCCGCCCGAAGGCCGGAGTCGCCGGTCGACGAGCACGCCAGCGTGACGACGCTGCGCGTCCTGCACATCGAGGACAACCTCGCCAACCTCGAGTTGATCGAGCAGGTCCTCACCCGCTCGGGTGTGGTGGAGCTCCTGGCCGCCATGTCGGGGAGCCTCGGCCTCGAACTGGCGCGCCAGCACCGACCCCATCTCATCCTCCTCGACCTCCACCTCCCCGACATGGCGGGCACCGCGCTGATCGACGCCTTGCAGGCCGACCCCCGGACCGCGGAGATCCCCGTGGTGGTGGTCACCGCCGACGCCACGCCGGCGCAGATCCAGCGGTTGCGCGACATCGGCGTGGCGGCCTACCTGACCAAGCCGATCGACATCCGAGAGCTCCTCCGGGTGGTCGAGTCGATGTCGCCCCCGGCGGGGGAGCTGGCGTGAGCTACCGGTTGACCGACTTCCGGCGGCCGCGCCCAGCTGGCGTCGGCCCGGACGCGGCGCCGGACGTGGCGCCGGACGCGGAGCCGGACGCGGAGCCGGACATCGCTGTCGACGCTGGCAGCGACGCCGCGCCGGCCCCGGTGGCGACGCCGAGCCCTGCGGCGAGGACGCACCTCACGCCGGTGACCGACGCCGACGGTGCGGGATCCACGCAGCTGAACACCTTCCTGGACCTGTCGGCCCAGATCTTCTGCATCACGGACTTCGACGGCGCCCTGGTGTGGTGGAACACCGCCTTCGAGCGGACCCTCGGGTACGGCCCCCACGAGCTGGTGGGCCTGCGGCTCGACGATCTCGTCCATCCCGACGACCGGGCCGTGCGCAAGGCGGCCGAAGCGCTGTTGGCGGCCGATGGCGAGGCCGGTCTCACCCAGATCCGGTTCTGCACCCGGGAAGGCCAATGGCGATGGCTCGAGTGGACCACGCGCGTCGACCTCAACCGCCGCCGGGTGTACGGCGCGGCCCGCGACGTCACCGATCGTCGTCGTGACGAGATCGCCCTGAGGGAGAGTGAAGCCCGGTTGCGGGCCATCATGAAGTACTCGCCCTCGGTCATCTACGTGAAGGGCCTCGAGGGCCGCTACCTCTTGGTCAACGACGAGTTCGCCCGGGTGAGCGGGGTTGCCGTGGACCGGGCGCTGGGCCTCAACGCCACGGAGTGCTGGGCGGGGCGCCCGACGGCGTTCTCCGAAGGCGAGCGAGAGCTGCTGGAGGACGGGGTGTCCAGCGTCAGCAACAGCGACGAGACCATGCGCACCGTGGAGGGCCCCCGGGAGTTCATGGTCAGCCGGTTCCTCCTGCGCGACGAGGGAGGCACCCCCTTCGCCATCGGCGGCATCGCGTCGGACACCACCGAGCGCCGGGGCGCCGAGAAGGCACTGGCCGCCCGGGATCGCCTGCTCGACTCGGTCATCAGGGCGAGCCCCGACATGATCACCCTGATGGACCGTACGGGGAAGATCCATCAGATCAGCGAGGCCGAGGGCGCGTTGTTCGGCCACCAGCACGAGGTGTTCACCCGGGCGGACGTGTTCGACTTCGTCCACCCCGACGACTTCGACGACGTGGCCTCGCTGTTCATCCGCATGGTCACCGGCGCGGTGTCGCATCTGCACCTGCGCTACCGGGCCCGCCACGCCGAAGGCCACTGGGTCACCGTCGACTCACGGGCGCAGGCGGTGGAGGACGGCGAGGGCCACTTTGCCGGCGCCGTGGTCGTCTCGCGCGACATCACCGACAAGCTCGAGTCCGAGCAGCTGCTTCACGCCTCGCGCGACGCGGCGGAGAAAGCCAGCCGGGCCAAGAGCGACTTCTTGTCGCGCATGAGCCACGAGCTGCGCACCCCTCTCAACTCCATCCTGGGGTTCGCCCAGCTGCTGCAGATGGACAACTTGCCCGGCCAGCAGACCGACGCCGTGGACCACATCCTGCGGGCCGGTCGGCACCTGCTCGACCTCATCGACGAGGTCCTCGACATCGCCCGCATCGAGTCGGGGTACCTCGAGCTGGCCCTGGCGCCGGTGGCGGTGTCCGAGATCGTGTCGGAGGCGCTCGAGCTGACCAACCCCATCGCGGCCCGCGCCGAGGTGATCATCCGCTCCTCGGTGGACCCCCGTGACGGGCACGTGGTCACCGCAGACCGCCAACGGTTCATGCAGGTCCTGCTGAACCTGCTGTCCAACGCCGTGAAGTACAACCGGCCCGGTGGACGGGTCGACGTGTCCTGCGACCCGGGCGCCCCGGGTCGGCTCACCCTGGCGGTGGCGGACACCGGGCGGGGCATCCGGGCCGAGGACCTCCACCGTGTCTTCGTGCCCTTCGACCGGCTGGGGGCGGAGCAGAGCGGGATCGAGGGAACCGGCGTGGGGCTGGCGCTGTCCCAGCACCTGTGCGAGCGCATGGGTGGTCGGATCAGTGTCCAGTCGGTGGCCGACGTGGGGAGCACGTTCACCGTGGACCTCCCGGCATCCGAGCCCGCTCCCGACACCGCCGACGCTGGCGATAGCGCCACCGGCGACACAGGCACCGGCGACACCGGCACCGGCGACACCGGCACCGGCAACGCGGCGACGCTCGCTCCGGGGACGACCGGCACGAGCGCCACCGCTCCGGGGACGACGGCCACCGGGGCCGCTGTCACGGTCACACCGGTGTCGGACACGGCCGATGGTGCGCCGGGCACCGACTCCCAGCCACAGATGCCGGGCGGAAGCGACCTGGACGCCGACCTGGGATGGTCGCCCGGGCCGGGCCGGAGCTTCCGGGTGTTGCTGGTCGAGGACAACCTGACCACGCTCGACCTGGTCGAGCGCGTCCTGTCGCGCCGTCCGGGCACCGAGGTGCTGGCGGCCATGCAGGGCGGCCTGGGCGTGGAGCTCGCCCGGGAGCACCTGCCCGACATGATTCTGCTCGACATCTCTCTCCCCGACATGACCGGTAACACGGTGCTGGACCGCCTCGGCGAGGACCCCGCCACGGCCAACATCCCGGTGGCGGTGGTGGGCGCCGACGCCCCCGCCCAACAGGTGCGTCAGCTGCTGGGGCGCGGGGTCATGGGGTTCCTGGCCAAGCCCATCGACGTCCGGGGGCTTTTGTCCTTGGTGGACGCCGTGCGCGCCGCGCGCGGCAACTGAGCCGGCGAGGGCTCAGGGCAGAGCTCAGATGGCCCGCTCGCGCCCTTCCCAGTAGGGATCGCGCAACTTTCGCTTGTAGAGCTTGCCGTTGGGGTCCCGGGGCATGTCATCGGTGAAGTCGATCGTCTTGGGCGTCTTGAACTTCGCCAGGCGACCCTCGCACCACGCCAGGATCTCCGCCGCCAGCTCGGGCGACCCCTCGACGCCGTCGACCGGTTGGACGACCGCCTTGACCTCCTCGCCCCAGTCGTCGTGGGGGATGCCGAAGACCGCGGCGTCCACCACCTTGGGGTGTCCCAGCAAAACGCTCTCGATCTCGGCCGGGTAGATGTTGGCGCCGCCGGAGATGATCATGTCGGTCTTGCGGTCGCACAGGAAGAGGAACCCGTCGTCGTCGAGGTACCCCACGTCTCCCACGGTGAAGAACTTCCCGATCCGGTTCTTCTGGGTCTTCTCCTTGTCCTTGTGGTACTCGAAGTCGGCCGACCCCATGGCCATGTAGACGGTCCCGATCTGGTTGGCGTCCAACCGGTTCTCGTCGTCGTCGAAGATGGCGATCTCCGAGATCGGCCAGGGCTTGCCCACCGTCCCGGGCTTGGTGAGCCACTCCTCGGTGTTCACGATCGTGCCCCCGCCCTCGGAGGCCGCGTAGTACTCGTCGATGACCGGGCCCCACCACTCGATCATGGCGTGCTTGGTGTCCACCGGGCACGGGGCCGCGGCGTGGATCATGTGCCGCAGCGACGTGAGGTCGTACTTGTGGCGGACGTCGTCGGGGAGTGCGAGCAGCCGGTGGAATTGGGTGGGGACCATGTGCGAGTGCGTCACCCGGTACCGCTCGATCAGCTCGAGCATGCCCTCGGCGCTCCACTTGTCCATGAGCACCACGGTGTGGCCCATGTGGATCGCCGCGCCCGAGAACCGGAGCACGGCCGTGTGGTACAGCGGCGAGCCCACGATGTGGACGTTGTCGTCACGGGGGTTGATCCCGAACAGGAGCAGGATCCCGGCCAGGGCGATCGCCATCTCGTCGGGGTCGGCCCCCGTCAACGTCCGGCGCACGCCCTTGGGGTGGCCGGTGGTGCCCGAGGTGTAGTTCATGGTGTCGCCCAGGCTGCGGTCGTCGGGCCGGTCGGTCTTCTGGTTGTCGCGCAGCTGGGCGTAGGAGGCGAAGCCGGAGATGTCGCCCACGGCCAGGCACCGCGATGCCGGGACCTCGGCCTCGTCGGTGGCGTCGAGACAGGCCTCGGCAAAGCGCTCGTGGCCGATGAAGACCTGGGCCCCGGAGTCCTTGACGATGTAGGCGATCTCCGGGGCCACCAGGTGGTGGTTGATGGGCACGATGTACCACCCCGCCTGCATGGCGGCGAGGTAGATCTCGAACACCTCGGCGCTGTTGGGCAGGACGAAGGCGATGGTGTCGCCCTTGCGGAGCCCCAGCATGCGCAGCGCGTGGACGACCTGGTTGGCCCGTCCCAGCAGCTCACCCGCCTTGAGCTCGGTGCCGTCCGGGGTCACCAGGGCGAGATGCCCGGGCTCCTCCTCCGCCATGGCCCAGAACCCGAAGTCGGTCATCGTCGCTCCTCACTCGGCTCTGAACGCCTGGACACGCCCCCACGCAGCCCCCGCGAGGCTAGAACGCGTTCTCGCTCTGGGCAAGCCGCTCGGTGGCCAGCCTCCGCAGCTCGTCGGCGCGGATCTTGGCGTTGCCGGTGAGAGTGAGGTCGTCCTCGGCGAAGAACAGGACCTTGCGGGGCAGCTTGTACGACGCCAGCCGGCCCCGCAGGAAGTCGCGCACCGCCTCCTCGTCGATCTCGGTGCCGGGCTGGGCCACCGCGCACACCACCACCATCTCGCCCAGGGTGGGATGCGGCACCCCGACCGCCAGGGCGCTGGCCAGACCGGGATGGCGCAGGAGCTCGTTGTCGATCTCGACGGGCGAGACGTTGGCGCCGCCCGTCTTGATCAGGTCCGAGGTGCGCCCCACCCAGTGGAGATGGCCGTCGTCGTCGACGAACCCGGCGTCGCCGGTGCCGAAGAACCCTTCGGGGTCGAAGACGTCCTCGGGGGCCACCTTCACGTACCCCTTCATGAGGGTGGGCCCCTTGACCCGGATCTCCCCCGGGGAGCCGGCGGGGAGCTCCTCGCCCGTCTCGGTGTCGACGATCCGCACCACGTTGCCCGGGAGCACCCGCCCCTCGTGGCCCTCGCGCTCGGCCGCGGGCGTGTCGGCGGGCATGGAGCTGATGATGGTGAAGGTCTCGGTGAGCCCGTAGGCGGCGCGCGGGCTCCAGGAGTCGTCGATGTTCACCGTGGGGTGCCGGCCGAAACACGTGAACGAGTCCACGTGGGCCACCGCCGACAGGTCGCGCCCCTCCCAGTCGGGATGGGTCTCGAGCGCAGCGAGCTGGTGCGGCCAGGCGTGGGGATTGGTCACCCGCTCCGACTCCAACAGGGCCAGCGCCGCGCCCGGCTCGAACAGCTCCTGGAGCACCAGGCAGGCCCCGGCCGCCAGCGTGGCCCCCATCACCATGCAGTAGCCCGCCGTCCAGAAGAAGGGAAAGGCGCTCCACACCCGCATGGTGGGGTCGAGACACAGGTGTTGGGCGAAGCGCCAGCTCTGGATGGCGGCGGCTCGCTGGGCGTGGAGCACGCCCTTGGGCTTGCCCGTGGACCCCGAGGTGTACACCACCAGCGCGTCGTCGAAGGCCGACACCTCGGCGGCGCGCCCCTCGAAGACGTCGTCGCCCACGTCGTCGCCGGCACCGAGGAAGTCTTCGTAGGACCCCGTGCCCATGCACGCCAACGTGGTGAGGTAGGGGAGGCCGCCCACCATGGCCCGCACCTGCTCGTGGTAGCGGTGCCCGGCCAACCGCTCCTGGTAGACGAGCACGGCGGTGTCGGAGTGCCGCAGCACGTG
>Ga0209415_10011316_pt1 | contig 15041 bp, 10 predicted proteins | sample PeaSoiSIISIP2007_FD_187696 | JGI IMG/M metagenome (GOLD analysis project Ga0209415, IMG submission 187696) | Peat soil microbial communities from Weissenstadt, Germany - SII-SIP-2007 (SPAdes) (version 2) | ecosystem: Environmental > Terrestrial > Soil > Wetlands > Peat | place: Germany...
GAGCCAATGTAGCCGAGCACGCCCGATTTCGACGTCTTCGCCGCGATGACGCCCTGGATATAGCGGCCCTCGTACCAGCGCGCCGAGTAGGTCGAGCTGTTCTTCTCCCGCTTGTAGCCGGTGGCATGCTCGAAATGCACGTCGGGAAACTTCTTGGCGACCTTCAGGGTCGGCTCCATGTAGCCGAACGACGTGGTGAAGATCAGCTTGTGGCCGGACCGCGCCAGTTGCTCGATCGAGCGCTCGGCATCGGGCCCCTCGCTCACGTTCTCCAGGTAGGTGGTCTCGATCTTGTCGCCCAGCGCCTTGACGAGCTCCTGGCGGCCCACCTCGTGCTGATAGGTCCAGCCGAAGTCTCCGACCGGGCCGAGATAGATGAAACCGACCTTCAGCTTGTCGGCTGCGGACGCGCCGAGCGTGCCGGCGCCGAGCGCCAGCAGCAGGGCGGCGCCGCCAATCAGGGTTTTTCGCATGATGTGAACTCCGGCTCCTGGCGGGCTGATGGTGTTTCCCCGGGCACGGCGCCCGCCGGCGCGTGCTCGATGGATTTGCTGCTCACCTCTCCCCGCGCGCGGGGAGAGGTCGACCGCGCTCGGTGCGCGGTGGGGTGAGGGGGCGGTTCCACACGCCGTGCCGGTTGAAGAGCCCCTCACCCCGATCGTCTCCGCGCACGCAAAGTCGGATGTTTCCGACTTTGCCCGATCTACAAGTGCCCGAACCCGGGAACACCCGGGTTCGGGTGGGGAGAGGGAGAAGAAGATCACCGATCCGGGACAAAGACCGTCCCCAGCGATGCCGGCGCCGCCGAGCCCGACGTCCCGCGGTTGCGCGACACCAGAACCAGCACCACGATCGTCGCCAGATAGGGCAGCGATGTCATCAGCTGCGACGGGATTCCCAATCCCAGCCCCTGCGCGTGCAGCTGCAGGATGGTCGCGGCGCCGAACAGATAGGCGCCGGCGACGAGGCGGCCGGGGCGCCACGAGGCGAAGACGACGAGCGCGAGCGCGATCCATCCGCGCCCGGCCGTCATGCCGGGAACGAAGAACGGCGTATAGGCGAGCGGCAGATAGGCGCCGCCGAGCCCGGCGCAGGCGCCGCCGAACAGCACCGCGTACATGCGGATGCGCAGGACCGGATAGCCGAGCGCGTGCGCGGAGGCGTGATTGTCGCCGACCGAGCGCAGCACCAGGCCGGCCCTGGTGCGATAGAGGAACCACCAGATCGCGATCACCAGCGCGAGCGACAGGTAGACGAACGGGTCCTCGCCGAACAGGATGCGGCCGACGAACGGCACGTCGGTCAACAGCGGAATATACAGATGCGGCGCGCCGACGATGCGCTCGCCGACGAAGCCGGATCCGATCAGCCCGGAGAGCCCGATCCCCAGGATGGTCAGCGCCAGCCCGGTCGCCACCTGGTTGACCGCAAGTCCCAGCGTCATCAGGCCGAAGACCGCCGCCATCGCGGTGCCGGCGAGGATGCCGCAGACGGCGCCCAGCACCACCGACCCGGTCACATAGGCGGCGGCGAACCCGCAGGCGGCGCCCATGATCATCATGCCCTCGACGCCGAGATTGAGCACGCCGGCGCGCTCGGCGATGAGCTCGCCGGCCCCCGCCAGCAGCAGCGGCGTCGAGGCGGCGAGCACCGACAGGATGATGGCTTCAAGCAATCCCATGGGCGGCGGCCTTGCGGTGGGTCCTGATGAGGCGCACGCGGTAGACCACGAGCGAGTCGCAGGCCAGCACGTAGAACAGGAGGATGCCCTGGAACACCTTGGTCAGATCGAGCGGAACCTTGAGGGTGATCTGCGCGCCCTCGCCGCCGATGAAGGTGAGCGCCAGGAACAAGCCGGCGATGAGGATGCCGATCGGATTGAGCCGGCCGAGGAACGCCACGATGATCGCGGTGAAGCCGTAGCCGGGCGAGATGTTCGGCTGCAGATGCCCGACCGGGCCGGCGACCTCGATGATTCCCGCCAGCCCGGCGAGCGCGCCCGACACCGCGAAGGTGAACAGGATCAGCTTGTCGGAGTCGAACCCGGCAAACCGCGCCGCCCTGGGCGCGGCGCCGACCAGGCGGATCTCGAAACCCTTGAGGCTGCGCCGCAGTGTGATCCATGTCACCACGACGACGACCAGCGCGATGACGGCGCCGAGATGCACCCGGCTGCCCTCGATCAGCAGCGGCATGGTGGCGACCGGATCGAACTCGGCGGTGGTCGGAAAGTTGAACCCCTGGGGATCGCGCCAGGGACCACGCACCAGATAATCGAGGAACAGGTCGGCGACGTAGACGAGCATCAGGCTGGTCAGGATCTCGCTGGCGCCGTACCGCACCTTGAGCACCGCCGGGATCAGCGCGTAGGCGGCGCCGGCCAGCGCGCCGACCACCAGCATCGCGGGCAGCACCCAGGCGCCGGCGTCGCTGCCGTGCGTCGAAACCTCGACCCAGGTGCCCGCCACCGCCCCCATCAGGAACTGGCCCTCGGCACCGATGTTCCACGCATTGGCGAGGTAACACAGCGACAGTCCGACGGCGATCAGCACCAGGGGCGTCGCCTTGACGACGATCTCCTGCAGCGAATAGGCGTCGGTCAGCGGGTCGAGGAAGTACACCGTGAGCGCGGTGACCGGGTTCTTGCCGAGCAGGGCGAACAGGCAGGCGCCGGTGACCAGCGTCAGCACGACCGCCAGCAGCGGCGAGAGCACCGCCAGGGTGTTCGAGCGCTCCGGCCGCCGCTCAAGGGCGATTTGCATGCGCCGCCTCCTGTTCGGGCACGTCGACGCCGCCCATCATCAGGCCGATGGTCGAGCGGTCGGTGGTGTGGGCGTCGCGCGGCTTGGTCAGCCTGCCGTGAAACATGACGCAGATGCGGTCGGCGATCTCCTCGAGCTCGTCGAGATCCTGGCTGATCACCAGCACCGCCGAGCCGCGCCCGGCGAGATCGATCAGCGCCTGGCGGATGGTGGCGGCAGCGCCGGCGTCGACGCCCCAGGTCGGCTGGCTGACCACGAGCACGCCGGGCTCGCGCAGGATCTCGCGGCCGACCACGAACTTCTGCAGGTTTCCGCCGGACAGGCTCACCGCCTCGGGATCGCGCTTGGCCTTGCGCACGTCGAAGGCTTCGGTCGCCTTGTCGACGACGGCCAGCATCGCCGCCGGAAGGATGAAGCCGTAGAGCGTCATGCCGCTCGCCGCGTGGCCGGAGACCAGCGCGTTGTCGCTGAGCTTGAACCGCGGCGCGGTGGCGTGGCCGAGGCGCTCCTCCGGAACGAAGGCGGCGCCGAGCCTGCGGCGCGCCGTGATCGACAGCTGCCCGGCGGGCTCGCCGTCGATGGCGATCCGCGCCTCGCCGGTCGCCAGCCGCTCGCCCGACAGCGCGGCAAACAGCTCGTCCTGGCCGTTGCCGGCGACGCCGGCGATCCCGACGATCTCGCCGCCGCAGACCTCCAGCGTGACGTCGTCGAGGGCAACGCCGTGCGGATCGTCGGGCGGCAGGGTCAGGTGCTCGACGAACAGGCGCGGAACCCCACGTTTCGCGACCGAAGCGTGCCTGAGCTCCTTGACGGCGGCCCCGACCATCATGGTGGCGAGCGACGCTGCGGTCTCCTGCCGCGGATCGCAGGTCGCGACCTTGCGGCCGCCGCGCAGGACGGTCGCCATGTCGCACAGCCGCTTCACCTCATCGAGCTTGTGGCTGATATAGAGGATGGCGCGCCCCTCGCCGCGCAGCCGCTCCAGGGTGACGAACAGCTGATCGGCTTCCTGCGGCGTGAGCACCGCGGTCGGCTCGTCGAGGATCAGGAGCTTGGGGTTCTGCAGCAGCGCGCGCACGATCTCGATGCGCTGGCGCTCGCCGATCGAGAGCCGCCACACCTCGCGCGACGGCTCGAGCGGCAGGCCGTAGGTCCGCGACACCTCGGCGAGCCGCGCGGTGAGCTGCGCAAACGGCTCCTTGCCGTCGAGTCCGAGGGCGACGTTCTCGGCGACCGTCAGGCTCTCGAACAGGGAAAAATGCTGGAACACCATGCCGACACCGAGCGCTCGGGCCTCGGCCGGGTTGGCGAGCTCGACGCTGCGGCCGGCGAAGCGCAGCTCGCCGTCGCTCGGCGCGAGCAGGCCGTACATCATCTTCACCATGGTCGACTTGCCGGCGCCGTTCTCGCCCAGCAGCGCGTGGATGCGGGAGGCATGCAGCTCCAGATCCACCGCGTTGACCGCGACGAAGTTGCCGAACCGCTTGGTGAGCCCCACGGTCTGCAGCAGCGGCGTTCCGTCCGGCGGCCCGGCTGGCCTGGCGTCAAGCATGGCCGGCTCCCCTGGCGGCGTGAAGGTGGTCGGCGATCGAGCCCGGCACCGGCATTCTCCCCTCGGCCGCCTCGCGCACCATCAGCAGCCGCGCCACCACGGACGCCGCGATGACGGCCGGGGCCTTGTCGCGAATGGCGGTGAGGCCGATCGGACAGTTGAGCCGGAGGATCGCGGACTCCGGGATGCCGATCGCGCGCATGGCGCCGACGAACCGCGCCCGCTTGGTGGCGCTGCCGATCAGGCCCACGTCGACGAACCTGTCCGACGTCAGGGCGGCGATGACCAGGTCGAGATCGAGCGCGTGACTGTGGGTCATCACAGCGGCCAGCGCGCCCCGGGGAGCAGCGTCGAGCAGCCGCACCGGATCGGGATCGACGACGCGTGTGGCATTGGCTGGAATGTCGGCCGGAAAGGCGGTCGGACGCGGGTCGATCCACGTCACCGCGAAGGGCAGCGGCGCCAGCGCAGCCGCGAGCGCGCGTCCCACATGGCCGGCGCCGAGCAGATAGAGCGCGGTCCTCGTCTCGCTGAATCGTTCGACGATGCGGCCATCGGCACACCGCTCATAGGCGTCGTCCGCGCACGCGGCCTGCTCCTCGGCCGCCAGCACCCGCCGCGTCAGGCGTCCGAGGCGATCCGCGGTCGCCACGGTGACCATCCCTCCGGCCTGCTCCGCCGCCGACAGGGTCTCGACGGCAGCACGGTCGGAGGCGTCGAAGCGCTCGATGGTGATCGTCACCTGGCCGCCGCAGCATTGCCCGAGCTCGGGCCCGAGCGCCTTGGTGAACCGGCGCACCGGGCGCCCGCCACGGCGCGCCAGCAGGGATTGGGCCTCGGCCAGGGCGGCCCATTCGAGGGCGCCGCCACCGATGGTGCCGGAAAAACCGCCGTCCGGGCGCACCACCATGCGTGCGCCGGCCTCGCGCGGGCTCGAGCCGCGCGTCTCCGCAAGCGTCACCAGCGCGGCAGAGCCGTGTTGCGCGATGTATCGCTCGATGGTCGGCCAGACCGGCATCAACCCGGTTTCCCTTCGCGGCTACGCCTGCGCATGTTGGGTCACGGCACGGATTGCATGCAAGATCGATTCCGCCGTCGCCGGGGCATCGAGCGGCACCATCCGGCCAGATGCGAGGCTGTGGATCGCGTCGGCGATCGCGGCGAAGACCGAGATGGCGAGCATCAGCGGCGGTTCGCCGACCGCCTTGGAGCGGTGGATGGTGTTTTCCCGGTTGGCGCCGTCGAACAGCGCCACGCGGAAATCGGCCGGCACGTCGGACGCGCAGGGGATCTTGTAGGTGGACGGCGCGTGGGTGAGCAGCCGCCCGCGCGCGTCGAACACCAGCTCCTCGGTGGTCAGCCACCCCATGCCCTGGACGAAGCCGCCTTCGATCTGGCCGATGTCGATCGCCGGATTGAGCGAGCGGCCGACGTCATGCAGGATGTCGACCCGCGTCACCTTCATCTCGCCGGTCGTGACGTCGATGACGACCTCGGCGCAGGCGGCCCCATAGGCGAAATAGAAGAATGGCCGCCCCGTCGCCCGCGCGGCGTCCCAGTGGATGTCGGGGGTACGGTAGAAGCCGGTCGAGGAGAGCGAGATGCGCGCCAGATAGGCCTGCTTGACGAGGTCGGGAAACGAGATGGCGCGGTTGCCGATCAGCACCTGGTTGTCGCGGAAGGTGATCTGCTCGGGCGGTACCCCGTAGGATCCGGCGGCGAAATCGACGAGCCGGGCCTTGATGGTGGCAGCCGCGGCCTGCGCCGCCTTGCCGTTCATGTCGGAGCCGGACGATGCCGCCGTCGCCGAGGTGTTCGGCACCTTGGCGGTGGTGGTCGCCGTGATCTTGACCGTTGGAAGATCGACGCCGAACTCCTCGGCGACCACCTGGGCGACCTTGACGAACAGCCCCTGCCCCATCTCGGTGCCGCCGTGGTTCAGGTGGATGGAGCCGTCCTGATAGACGTGAACCAGCGCGCCGGCCTGATTGAGGTAGGTGGTGGTGAAGGAGATGCCGAACTTGATCGGCACCAGCGCCAGCCCGCGCCTGAGGAAGGGGTTTTCCGCATTGAAGGCGTTCAACGCCGCCCGCCGCGCCCGATAATCCGACGAGGCCTCGAGCGCATCGACGAGCTCGGGCAGGATGTTGTCGGTGACCTGCATGCCGTACGGCGTCATGTCACGTCCGGGGCCGTACAGGTTGCGCTTGCGCACATCGAGCGGGTCGAGATCGAGCGACCACGCGATCGCATCGATCACCCGTTCGATCCCCATCATCCCCTGCGGTCCGCCGAAGCCGCGGAACGCGGTGTTCGAGACCGTGTTGGTCTTCATGCGCTTGGAGACGATGCTGGCGGCGGGCAGGAAGTAGCAGTTGTCGGTGTGGAACATGGCGCGGTCGTTGATGGCGCCCGAGACGTCCGCCGAGTAGCCGCAGCGCGAGGCGAAGCGCGCATCGAGCGCCGTGATCAGCCCGTCCGCCTCGAAGCCTGCCTGGTAGTCGAGGCGGAAGTCGTGGCGCTTGCCGGTCATCATCATGTCGTCGTCGCGATCGAGCCGGATCTTGCAGGGCCGCCCGGAGATACGCGCCGCCAGCGCCGCGATGGCGGCCCACTGTGCCGCCTGGGTCTCCTTGCCGCCGAAGGCGCCGCCCATGCGCCGGACCTCGACGGTGACGGCCGCATTGGGCAGGTGCAGCACGTGGGCGACGATGTGCTGCAGCTCGCTCGGGTGCTGGCTCGAGGTGTGGATCAGCATCTCGTCCTCGCCGGGGATAGCGAGCGACACCTGGCCCTCGAGATAGAAGTGCTCCTGGCCGCCGATGCGCAGCATGCCGGCGACCCGCCGCGGGCTCTGCGTCAGCGCCGCCGCCGCGTCCCCGGCGACGAACGCATAGTCCGGCAGGATGTGCGATCCGGCCGCCAGCGCCTGGTCGACGTCGACCAGCGGCGCCTCGGCGTCGACCTCGATCCGGGCGAGCCGGACCGCGCGCCGCGCGGCGTCGCGGGTCACGGCGGCGACCGCGAACACCACCTGGCCGTGGAACTCGACGACGTCGTCGGCGAGCATCGGATCGTCGCCCTTGACCGGGCTCACGTCGTTCTTGCCCGTGATGTCGGCGGCGGTCAGCACCAGGACCACGCCGGGAGCCGCGCGCACCGCGGCGAGATCGACCGTCTTCAGTTTTCCGCGCGCGGCCGGCGCCCCGCCGACCGCGACATGCAGGGTGCCTTCGGGCTCGCGGATGTCGTCGACATAGGTGGCGTTGCCGCACACGTGACGGACGCCGGAATCGTGCGGCGTCGGCACCCGCACGGTGCGCAGCGGCGGTTCCGCCTCGGTCGGCTCAGGAAACGGCCGCATGGGCATCCTCCCGCCCGCCGACCACGCGCGTGCGACCGGTGGACGCCCCGGCGATCTCGGTCAGCGCCTTGCGCAGCAGCGCGCGCGCCACCTCGCGACGATAGCCGGCGCTGGCGCGCAGATCATCGATCGGGGTGAAGTCGCGATCGAGCGCCAGCAGCGCCGCCGTCCAGGTGGCGGCATCACGCAGATCGGCGCCGCGCAGCTGCCCCTCCGCACCACGAGCCCGCGACGGGATTGCCGCCATGCCGCCGAACGCGATTCGCGCGCCCGTCACGGAGGTCCCGGCGAGCGTGATCTTGAACGCGCCCATGACGGCGGAGATATCCTGATCGAAGCGCTTGGCGATCTTGTAGCAGCGGAACCGCTCGTCGCCCGCGAGCTTGGGCAGTCGGACCGAGCGCACGAACTCGCCGGCTTCCCGGTCCTGCTTGCCGTAGGACAGGAAGAAATCCTCCAGCGGCAGCGTGCGGATGTCGCTGCCGCGCTGCAGCGTCAGGGCAGCGCCGAGCGCGATCAGGGCGGGCGGCGCGTCGCCGATCGGCGATCCGTTGGCGATGTTGCCGCCCACGGTCCCGACATTGCGCACCTGGACGCTGGCAAACCGTCGCATCAGCTCGCCCAGATCAGGATCGATGGCGGCGAGATGCGGCAGCGCCGCCTGATGGGTCACCGTCGCGCCGAAGGTGACCGCATCGGCGGTCTCCTCGATCAGGCCGAGATCGCGGACGCGGCCCAGCCAGATGATCTTGCGGATATCGCGCAGCTGCTTGGTGATCCACAGCCCCACATCGGTCGCCCCGCCGACCAGCACCGCATCGGGATGGGTCGCAAAAAGCCTTGCCAGCTGCTCGATGGTCGACGGCGCGGCGAAGAAACGCTCGTCGGTGCCGACGAGGAGATCCTGTCCGTCGTCGAGCGCTTCGAGCGCCTTGCGGATCGCGGGCTCCTCGGCGGTGAAGCGGTCCCGGGCGTTGCCCGCGCACGCGGCGAGCGCCGCGTCGACGATCGGCCGATAGCCGGTGCAGCGGCACAGGTTCCCGGCGATCCAGTCGTTCACCTGCGCCCGATCGGGCGGCATGTCCTGACGGGCATGATAGAGCGCGAACAGCGCCATGACGAAGCCCGGCGTGCAGAAGCCGCATTGCGAGCCGTGCAGCGATACCAGCGCATGCTGGACCGGATGCAGGGCATCGCCCTCAGCGAGGTCGTCGACGACGATCACGTCGGCACCGTCGGCCTGGCCGGCCAGCAGAATGCAGGAATTCACCGGCTCATAGACGATCCGGCCGCCGACCAGCCGGCGCAGCACCACCGTGCAGGCGCCACAATCGCCCTCGGCACAGCCCTCCTTGGTGCCGGTCGCACGCTCGGTCAGTCGCAGGTAGTCGAGCAGGGTCAGCATCGGGGGCACGCCGTCGAGGCTCACGGTCCGCCCTCGGCGGATGAATCGGACGTCACGACGCATGTGGGCTGCCCCGCCAGAACTGGTTCGCCGGCATGATCCGACAAAACCGTCCTCAACAGAAGAGCCCGATAGGAGACAACCGGTGCCCAAATCGATATCAGTCAGCCGCAACGATGCAGATTCGGCCCGGCACGATCGCGACCGTATCGTCGGGGCCTGCCGGCCATTCGTCCGGACAGACTTCCGTTGGGTTTTAGTTCCCAAATTTGTGTCAATTCGGCAACATCATCTGAAAATTAGTATTTTGGTCACAGCTAGCATGGTGAGCAGTTAGGCACCGAAGCGCCCGGGTACCTCAATACTGTTGCAATCGCTGCGGAATCCTTCGAGGCCGGCGTCAGTGACAAAAATACCAACTATTTCCCTACTTTATATCTAAATCAGGAACTCACAACGGAGCAAACGGCAGCGCAATCGGATCGCGCGGCAACGGAATTTCGTCGGCATTTGGCACCGAAAGTGCCCGAGCCTGAGGAAAATTGAGGCTTCTGAAGCGCGAAAATCACGTCATAAATTGTATGCAATGGCACTTCGGGGGCTCTTCATGAGACTGAAATCGGTTCTTCTCGGCAGCGCGTTCGCGACCGTGGCGGTCGGCATGGCGGCTGCTGCCGACGTGGACAGCGCTGTCTACAAGGCTACTCCGGTGCCACCGGCGCCGGCGCCGTTCTTCCTGTTCCAGGACACGTTCCTGAGCTATCGGCACGAGTTCACCGGGACCGACCCGGGCGTCGGAACCACCCCGAAGGACATCTGGGGCATCACCCACGTCGATGCCTGGCAGTACGGCACCAATTTCGTCAATCTCGACTGGCTGCAGTCGAGTCCTCGCGACCCGGCGTTCTGCTCGCCGGCCAACGGGGCGATCTGCAACAACTCCGAAGGCGCGCTGGAGTTCTACGGGGTCTATCGCGGGACCTTCAGCTGGAACGCGCTGACGCACAGCAAGATGTTCACCTCCGGCCCGGTCAAGGACATCGGGTTCTCGTTCGGCGGCGATTGGGAGACCGAGAACAACGGCTTCGTTCCGGAAAAAAAGGACGTCGTCGGCGGCATTCAGGTCCAGGTCGCGGTGCCCCAGGGCTTCCTGAACATCAACATCCATGCCTACCAGGAGTGGAACCACGTCGGCCTGCCGGGCATCATCACCCCGAACGTAACCTTCAATACGGTTCCGGAATTCGAGGTCGCCCTCGAGCAGCCGCTGACCTTCACCGGGCTGCCGCTGCGCTTCACCAACTTCACGGCGGTCATCCTGCCGAAGGGGCCCGACGGTTTCGGCACCCCGACCAAGACCGAGACCTACGTCGACAGCCGCCTGTGGCTGGACGTCGGCAAGGTCGCCTTCGACAAGCCCGGGCTGTACGACGTGTTCGTCGGCTACAAGTACTGGAACAACAAGTTCGGCAGCGACGCCAACACGGTCATCGGCGGACGCGAGGAGACCTGGCTCGTCGGTCTGGCGTGGCACGCGCTGTCGAACCAGAGCCTGTTTGCGCCGCCGCCCGCGCCGGTCGCCAATCCGGGCTACACCAAGGCGGTGCCGGTGGCGCCGGCGCCCTCGTTCTTCCTGTTCGAGGATACCTTCGTCAGCTATCGGCACGAGTTCACCGCGACCGATCCGGGCGTCGGCACGACTCCCAAGGACGTCGGATCGATCACCCATGTCGACGCGTGGGCCTACGGCACGAACTTCCTCAACCTGGAATGGCTGCAGTCGACGTCGCGTGATCCGGCGAATTGCCAGGCCACCGCAGCTGTCTGCGCCTCCTCCGAGGGCGCGATGGAGTTCTACGGCGCCTACCGCGGAACATGGAGCTGGAACGCGCTCTCCCACAGCAAGATGTTCACCTTCGGGCCGATCAAGGACATCGGGTTCTCGTTCGGCGGCGACTGGGAGACCGAGAACAACGGCTTCGTTCCGGAGAAGAAGGACGTCGTCGGCGGCCTTCAGGTCCAGCTCGCGGTGCCCCAGGGCTTCTTCAATGTGGCGGTCCACGCCTACCAGGAATGGAACCACGTCGGCCTGCCGGGCATCATCAACACGAACGTCACGTTCAAGACCGTGCCGGAGGTCGAAATCTCCTATCTGCAACCGCTGACCTTCACCGGCCTGCCGCTGCGGATCAGCGGTTTCACCGAAATCGTCCCGCCGAAGGGGACCGACGGGTTCGGGAACCAGACGAAGACCGAGGTCTTCTGCGACAACCGCCTGGTGCTCGACGTCGGCAAGCTGGTGATCAACAAGCCGGGACTCTACGACACGTTCGTCGGCTACCGGTACTGGAACAACAAGTTCGGCAGCGACGCCAATACGGTCCCTGGCGGCCGCGAGGAGACGTTCTACCTCGGCGCCTCCTGGCACGTGCTGTAAGCGAAGCGCGCTGCGCATTTGGTTGCAACGCCCGCTCCGGGTCATTCGGAGCGGGCGTTTGCCGTTTCGGGGCGTGGCTGCCCGCGGCGCTCAGGCGGCGGCGAGCTCCCCCCGCACGTAGGTCGCCTTCACCGACCGGTCGTCGCCCATCGTCGTCAGCACGAACAGCTCCTCGTCGAGCCGGTCCTCGACCGCCGCCATGCGCCGGCGCATCGCCGGCGTCGCCCGCGAATCGAGCACGACGACGTCGGCGTACCTGCCGGGGTCCAGGCTGCCGATCTCGTGCTCCAGCCCGAGCGCTTCGGCGTTTCCCCGCGTCATCATGTGGAACGCCTGGTAGCCGGGCAGTTTGACGCCGCGCAGCGCGAGGACCTTGTAGGCCTCGTTGGCGGTCTGCAGCATCGAGTAGCTGGTGCCGCCGCCGACATCGCTGGCGATCGCGACGCGCACCGGCCGGCGCGGGTCGGTCATGGCCGCGTAGTCGAACAGTCCGGACCCGAGAAACAGGTTCGAGGTCGGGCAGAACGCCGCCACCGACCGGGTGGCGGACAACAGCTCGCGCTCCGCCTCGTCGAGATGGATGCAGTGCCCGAGCACGGTGCGTGGCCCGAGCAGGCCATGGCGGTGATAGACGTCGGTGTAGCTTGCGGCCTCGGGATAGAGGCGCAGCGTGGTGGCGATTTCGTCGGGATTCTCCGACAGGTGGGTCTGCACATGACAGTCCGGATGCTCGCGCTTGAGCGCGGCGGCGGCCTCGAGCTGCTCCGGCGTCGACGTGATGGCGAACCGTGGGGTGATCGCGTAGCGCAGGCGGCCGCGGCCGTGCCAGCGTCCGATCAGCGCCTTGCTGTCGTCGTAGGACGACTGCGCGGTGTCGGTGAGCCCGGCCGGCGCATTGCGGTCCATCATGACCTTGCCGGCGATCACCCCCATGTGGCGGCGCTCCGCCTCGGCAAACAGCGCGTCGGCCGACTGCGGGTGCACGCTGCAATAGACCAGCGCCGTGGTGGTGCCGTTGCGCAGCAGCTCGTCCAGGAAGAACCGGGCCTGGCGCGCCGCAACCGCCGGATCGGCGAATTTCACCTCGGCCACGAACGCATAGTTGTTGAGCCAGTCGAGCAGCTGCGCGCCGAACGAGGCGATCGCCTCGACCTGGACGTAGTGGATGTGGGTGTCGATCAGGCCGGGCAGGATCAGGTGGTCCGGGTAGTGATCGATCGGCGTCTGCGGCGGAAGGCCGGCCAGGACGTCGCGGGCGTCGCCGACGGTGCTGATCCGTCCGCCCTCGTCGATCAAAATGGCGCCGTCGGGCCGGTAGCACACGGCGCGCGGATCATGCGCCGGATCGCCGGCAAAGCTCACGAGACGGCCGCGTATCGCCCTGGTCATGAGTGTCTTCCGAGCCTCGTGCATGGCGCCGGGTGGCGCCGGGGCGATGTTTGGAGCTGATCGCCCGGGTTTACTTTGGATGCAGCCCTCGTGCCATGCTTGCCGTCTCCCGACTCGCACGGAACGCCGACCTTGCGCTGGCTCGGTCTTTGCACGAACATCGGGCCCCGAGGGTGGTATCTCGTAGCCCACATCCGTGGCGTTACCCGGCTTCGCGGGCACCGGAGCACCGTATGACGTGCCGCACGGCCGCTCCCGGATTTTCGCTTCCGCTTCATGCGGGCTACATGGCGCCCTTCCTGGTCGACAAACGTGAACACAATCGGCAAGATCAGCCCATCCGCTGAGAAAATCATCGAGGACGCCGCATCGGCGCGCCCGAAGAATCCGGCGATCGACGCACGCGGCCTGTCACTCACCTTCGACACCGCCGACGGTCCGGTCGCGGCGCTGTCGAACGTCGATCTGCGCGTCGACGAGGGCGAGTTCGTCTCGCTGATCGGCCCCTCCGGCTGCGGCAAGACCACCCTGCTGCGCGTCATTGCCGATCTCGAGCAGCCGACCGCCGGAACCCTGTCGGTCAACGGCCTGACGGCGCAACAGGCGCGGCTCGACCGGCGCTACGGCTATGTGTTCCAGGCCCCGGCGCTCTACCCCTGGCGCACGGTGGAACGCAACGTGATGCTGCCCCTGGAGATCATGGGGCTGTCGGCGGCGGAGCGGAAGGAGCGCGCCAGACGGTATCTCGCGCTGGTCAATCTCACCGGCTTCGAGCGCAAGTTCCCCTGGCAGCTGTCGGGCGGCATGCAGCAGCGCGCCTCGATCGCGCGGGCGCTGACCTTCGATCCGGCGCTTCTGCTCATGGACGAGCCGTTCGGGGCGCTCGACGAGATCGTTCGCGACCATCTCAATGAGCAGTTGCTGAAGCTGTGGGACCGCACGTTCAAGACCGTCGTGTTCGTCACCCATTCGATCCAGGAAGCGGTGTTCCTGTCGACCAGGATCGTCGTCATGTCGCCGCGGCCGGGACGGATCATCGACGTGGTCGACTGCGACCTCCCCAGAGCCCGCACGCTCGACATCCGCGAGACCCCGGAATTCCTCGAGATCGCCCATCGGGTGCGCCAGGGCCTGCGGGCCGGACATGCCTATGACGACTGACGTGGCCGCCCGGCGCCCGCGGCGCGGCGTTTGGGAACGGATCGGGTCCGGACAGGCCGGGCCGATCACCGCCGTGGTCCTGGCCCTGACGATCGGCTGGTACCTGGCGGCGATCGCGATGAACTTCTCCGGCGTGCGCGACCGGTTCGAGCGTGACGAGACCCCCTACTCGGTCGGCGACGTCATCGGCGGCACGCTCGAGGCGGAACGCCCGCTGCTGCCGGCGCCGCATCAGATCGTCGCGGAGCTGTCGAACTCGCTGTTCCTGCTGCCGCCGACGTCGAACCGCAGCCTCGTCTACCACGGCTGGGTCACGCTCTCGGCGACGGCGGTCGGATTCCTGCTCGGCGCCGTGCTCGGGATCGCGCTCGCGGTGCTGATCATCCATGTGCGGACCCTGGAAAAGAGCCTGCTGCCGTGGATCATCTCGTCGCAGACGGTTCCGATCCTGGCGATCGCGCCGATCGTCATCGTGGTGCTCGGCGCCATCGGCATCCGTGGCCTGTTGCCAAAATCGATCATCTCGGCGTACCTGTGCTTCTTTCCCATCACGGTCGGGATGGTGAAGGGGCTCAACTCTCCGGATCCGATGCAGCGCGACCTGATGCGCACTTGGTCGGCGACCGCCGCCCAATCGTTCCGCAAGCTGCGTTGGCCCGCCTCGATGCCGTTCCTGTTCATCAGCCTGAAGGTCGCGATCGCCGCATCGCTGGTCGGCGCCATCGTCGGCGAGCTGCCGACCGGCGCCCAGGCCGGCCTCGGCGCCCGGCTGCTCGCCGGCTCCTACTATGGACAGACGATCCAGATGTGGGCCGCCCTGTTCGCGGCGGCACTGCTGGCGTCCGCCCTGGTGGCGATCATCGGTGGCGCCGAGTGGCTGGTGATGCGGCGGATGGGCGGCGCGCCATGACGCTGCGCCAGATCGGCTCCGCGATCGCCGCCATGTGCCTGGTGGCGGCGCTCGTCCTGCC
>Ga0209415_10011317_pt1 | contig 15040 bp, 13 predicted proteins | sample PeaSoiSIISIP2007_FD_187696 | JGI IMG/M metagenome (GOLD analysis project Ga0209415, IMG submission 187696) | Peat soil microbial communities from Weissenstadt, Germany - SII-SIP-2007 (SPAdes) (version 2) | ecosystem: Environmental > Terrestrial > Soil > Wetlands > Peat | place: Germany...
GAGACCCTAGACTGGAAGACGCCAGCGTATATTCTGGACTCTAGTGTTTCGACGACCCATTGAGGCCAAGTAACACTGTATTCCGGAATAGACCCAGGATTTGATGGTGGCCAGGGGTACCATCGAAAAAGCCCTGGAAACTCCAGGCATTCCCGTGGCCTAACTCTGGGGGACACTTGACGTGATCCCCGCAGTGATCCCCATTGCCCGTGGCTAGGAAAGCCACTCGAACCCAGGACCCATCGATATGCGCACGAGCGAACTGTAGCGCACTTCAGCGCATTGAGGAAACAAACGAAGGGGCGCCCGAAGGCCCCCGAAGAAAAGGCGATCTCGATTCGGTAGCCCTTCTTCTTCCAGTTTGCAAGATGAGGCATCAGGGCTGGAACATTCGAGTGATTGCGCGCGTGACCGGCCTGTCGCGAGTGACTGTGAGACGGTATTTGCAGGACCCACTACACCGGCCAAGATCCGACGCTGGCCACTGAAGCCATCGATTGAAGTGGTTTGCGCCCAGCCGCCAGCGGCCGTGCTCTCATCCGTTCATGACGCGCGAAAAGATCGCCTGGTTCAGCCAGCGTGGCGTTGTCCGGGCAAGCATGATCACGGCCTTGTTAGCAAGGCCTGGCACAACGCTGACGCGACCGGACTGTAAAGCGCGGATGCCGGCGCGCACCACGGGCGCCGGCTGCATCATCACTCGCTTCAATGCCGGAGTGAGGTTCTGTTGCGCCGCCCGTGCAAATCCGGTGTCCGACATGCCCGGGCACAGCACAGTAACAGTGACGCCGTCGCGCTTAAATTCGCGATGAAGGGCTTCGCCGAGACGCAACACGTATGCCTTGGAAGCTGCGTAGACCGCAAATTTTGGCACGCCGTAGTAGGCCAGCACGCTGGCGACGAGCAGGATCTTTCCGCGACCGCGCCTGCGCATGTCTTGCGCGAAGACGTGAGTGACCGCTGTCAGGCTCGCAATATCCAGCTGCACCATGGCCAACGCGGCATCCATCTGATGATCCAGGAAGGGCCCCTGTAATCCATGTCCCGCATTGTTGATCAGAATATCGACCGCAATAGCTCGCTCTCGGAGGCGCTCATGCAGTTGGACGGCTGCCGCGACGTTTGAAAGATCGACCTGCTCCACCGCGACATTGACGTGGTACTCCCGCCGCAGTGAATCGGCAAGATTTTGAAGTCGCTCCAGTCGGCGGGCCACAAGGACGAGCGAATGGCCCAGCTTGGCGTACTGGCGCGCGAATTCTTCACCAAACCCGCTAGATGCGCCGGTCACGAGTACCCATGAATCGCGATGTCCAGTCATTGTGTCTCCACTAAATCAGCATCGCAGTGCTTATATTATGCCTATAATGTTTGGTAATATGATGAGTATCCTTTATGAAGTCAAACCGACTTGTTCGAGAGGCATCCAATGAAGGTCACGCGTGAGCAAGCGAAGCTCAACCGCGAACGGGTTGTGGCAACGGCGGCAAGGCTATTTCGGCAACAGGGCTTCGAGGCGACAGGCGTTGCTGAGTTGATGCAGAGCGCGGGCCTCACGCATGGTGGGTTTTATGCGCAGTTTGGTTCGAAGGAACAGCTGATGGTGGAAGCGTGCGAGCGGGCACGCGAGGAATCGGAGCATAGGTGGCAGGTGCTGTTCGAGCGGGTACCTGAAAGGCGGCTATCGGCGATCGCCTCGTCTTATCTCTCTCCACAACACCGCGACGACCCGGGTGCAGGATGTGTACTAGCCGCGTTGAGCATTGAGGCCTCGCGACAGGGCCCGACCTTACGCGCCGTGTTCACGCAAGCAGCCAGACGATTTATCGGAATTCTGGGGGAAGTGGTGCCGGGCCGGTCGGCCAAGGGTAGACGCAGGCAAGCCCTGGCAGGCTGCGCCGCCATGGTGGGTGCCGTCGTGCTGGCGCGGACGGTGAGCGATGCGTCGCTGTCCGAAGAAATCCTCGAGGCGGTGCGTGGGCAACTTGCTGAACTCGATAAGTCGCGCCCAACTGGACCGTAAGTAGCGCCGCGATCACGCCCGTGCCCGCCATACGACGGCTGACGGAGACCGACACAATGAACCCCGGACAGACACTCGAGCGCTGGCGGACGGAGGAGAGCGAGGTGCGTGAGCGGCTCGCGGAATGGCCCGGGTACGTGCACGCCGAGCAGTTGGATGGCCAAAGCGGTCTTCAAATGCTGCGGGCGATTTTCGCCGGTGAGCTACCGCCTCCTCCCATCGGCGACACGCTGGGGGTTTTGCCGATCCGTATCGATCACGGCCTCGCAATATTTCAGGGGAAGCCAGACTTCCGCTATTACAATCCGCTGGGAACTGTTCACGGTGGTTGGTTTGCCGCGCTGCTGGACTCGGCCATGGCGTGCGCGGTGCATTCGATGCTGCCCGCCACCAAGAGCTACACCACGCTCGAACTCAAGGTAAACCTGGTCCGTTCCCTGACGGACGCCGTCCCACTCGTGCGCGCCGAGGGGAGTCTCATCCATTTGGTCGGCAGGTCGCGACCGCCGAGGGTCGCATTATGGGCCCGGACGCCAAACTGTATGCCCATGCGACAACGACCTGCCTGATCTTCGATTGGCCGGAGCCAACGGTTTGAGAGTCGAAGCTCAACCGCATCGGCCACTTCTGGTCGGCATGCGGCGCATGGCTTTTTCCAAGACTTTTGTCATGCACCGCGGATGCATGCAGGAGTTGACAGTCCATGTATATGCATGTAGTATGCGCCCATGAAATTGATGTCTCTCCCGTGTTACTGCGCAACCGTTCGGCAAGCCGCTCGAGCTATCACTGTGCTCTACGAAGATATGCTCGCCGGCACTGGCCTCCCTGCCACGCAATTTACGGCGTTGCAGCTTCTCGACTCGGCCCCAAATCTGACCACAACGGAGCTGGCGCAGGCTCTTGGCGTTGACCAGACCACAGCTACGCGGACCTTGGCGCTGATCAAGAAAGCTGGCCTTGCAAGCGATACCGTCGGAGATGACCGCCGGCAGCGCCACTGGGCGCTCAGCGGTCAGGGGAAAGCGCTGGTGAGGAAGCTGAAGCCCCGCTGGGAGGCCGCTCAGAGCGCTTTCGAGAAGCGCCTGGGGCGGGCGCAAGCCATCGCACTGAAAGATGCATCGTACGCCGCTGCCAGCAGCCTCTCCTCGAGCTGAATCCCTTCATGCCTGACAGCCCATAGAAGATTTAACTTCGATATTACATGTATATACATATACATTAACTAGGAGATCAATCATGTCACTGCACATTGCCAAACTCTTCAAAAGCCCGCTGGCCCTCGCGTCGGCCGCACTCGTCCTTCATATAGGTGCCGCCACGGCAGCCGATTCCACTCGGGACATTCAACAGCTGATGAAGGAAGTGCTCACAGGGACCACCACCGCTCACTCCGCCCCCCAGACCGGACCAATCGAGGGCAACTCGAGCCCGACCAACGATACACAGGAATTTGTCAGACAGGTGTTGCTGGGCACAGTGCATGAAACGACCAGTCACTCTGAGGTTGCAGAAGCTTCACGCGAAACGGGGAAGCAGCGCCCAGTCGCCTACAGCGACAACCAGGAGGCAATGCGACAGGTTCTGCTGGGCCAGCATCATGCGAGCGACGCTTTGTGACTCGCAGCACGACCGACGCGCTGAGCACCGGAGGCTCGGCGTCGGTACGGCGAGCCAATAGCTGCTTGCGTTGGTACAAAAAGGGGCACACATGTGGTTTGTCTCGGGTAGAGCTATCGTGATGCGGCCGCTCCTGGTCGCCCTCGCATCGGTCAGCCTCTTCTGGCAGCTCTGCGTGTCAGGTTGCGCGGTCGGCCCGTCTTACCGAAAGCCCGCAACGACGCTCGAGCAGTTCCACAGTGCCGCCTCGCTACAGGCTCGCCCGCCGAGCGATCCCACGCCGGCCTTGGAAACCTGGTGGGATGGCTTCAATGACCCGATGCTCTCGCGCATCGTGCTGCGGGCGCGTGACCAGAACCTCGACCTTGCGGCGGCACTGGCGCGAGTCCAGCAGGCTCGAGCCGCGGCCGGAGAAGCCAGCGCTCAACTCCTGCCAACGTTCGATGTGAACGGTCAGGCGACCCAGATCCACCAATCCCTGGAAAGCGCGGTGGGCCAGATCGCCGGCCATTTGCCCGGATACAACCGCAATCAATCGATCTACGACGCAGGTCTCGGTGCGGTTTGGGAGTTGGATCTGTTCGGTAGTCTGCGTCGCGGTAGAGAGGCCGCCTCGGCCGAAGCGGACGCCGCCATCGCTGGACAGGTCGGCACACGGATTTCCATCACGGCGGATGCTGCGGATGCCTACTTGCGCATCCGCGGAGATCAAGCCCGTATCGCAGTTGCCGAGCAGCAGGTCGCTACCGATGAGCGTCTGCTCGAACTTGTCCGCCAGAGATTCGGTCGCGGGTTGGCCGCCGTGCGAGAGGTTGCCCAAGCCGAGGCTCTTTTGTCGCAGGCTCGCGCATCACTGCAGCCGCTAGGTATTGACCTCGAGGCGCAAATGAACCGACTGGACGTGCTGTTGGGTCTCCAGCCGGGGACTTCCGCCCCGGAGCTGCAGACTCCGAGCGACATTCCATCCGCGCCCGGCGTATCAACGAACGACAGGCCGCTCGATGTGCTGCGCCGACGGCCGGATGTCATCGCCGCTGAGCGACAACTCGCGGCGTCCAATGCCCGCATCGGCCAGGCGCTGGCTGGGTACTATCCAAACATCTCGCTCGCTGGCGTGCTCGGCTACGAAAGCTCTCGCCCGAGCGATCTCTTCAAGGCCGCGACCTTCCAGCCCCAGGGCGTCGCCGGACTGCGCTGGCGCCTGTTCGATTTCGGCAAGGTCAGCGCCGAGGTGGCGCAGGCGAAGGGCGCCTATGCAGAAGCGCTCGCCCGATACCAGCAGGCGGTGCTGCGTGCCGCCGAAGACGTCGAGAATGCATTCACATCGCTAGTGCAATTCGAGGCTCACCAGCAGGAGCTGCTCACTGAGGTCGCGGCCCTGAGGCGAGCACGAGACGCATCGCAAGAAGCCTATCAGGGCGGTGTGATCGGCCTGACCGATGTTCTCGATGCCGATCGCCAGCTGCTCACGGTCCAGGACGAGCTCGCGCGAACACGTGCCGATTCGGCCAGAGCGGCAGTAGGCACATTCCGAGCGCTGGGCGGCGGATGGTGACATGCCGTGGAAGCGCTTATCCCCAATTCTTTTCCGGGAGCATGACAATGTTTCGAGTTAGGTCCTTCATCCTTGCCGCTGGTCTTTGGGCGGGGACGATGAGTCTCACGGCCTGCACATCCTCACACTCCGCGCAAGACCCGAGAACGGTTCCGCAACTTGCAGAATTCGCCCTGGTGCAGCCCGCCGGGGTGGATGAGAGAGCGTTCAGTGGCGTCGTGTCGGCTCGCATCCAAAGCAATCTGGGCTTTCGGGTCTCGGGCAAAGTTATCGAGCGCCTGGTCGATAGTGGCCAGGCGGTGCATGAGGGCCAGCCCCTCATGCGACTGGACCGAACGGACTACACGCATGCCATCACAGCTCAGGTCGGTAACGTGGATGCGGCGCGGGCCCGGCTGCAACAGACCGCCGCCGATGAAGTGCGCTACGGCGGCCTGGTGTCATCGGGCGCAGTCTCACAATCGGCTTATGACCAGGTCAAGGCTGCCGCAGACAGCGCGCGAGCGCTGCTGTCCGCCGCCGAAGCACAGCTCAAGGTTGCTCAGGATGAAGGCGCGTATGCAACGCTCGTGGCGGATGCCGACGGCACCGTGGTGGAGACCCTGGCAGAGCCCGGGCAGTTTGTTGCCGCCGGCCAGATCGTGGTCCGCATGGCACGCGCCGGAGCTCGCGAGGCGACGGTCAACCTGCCCGAGACCTTGCGTCCAGCGCTTGGCTCAATGGCTTACGCAATTCTCTATGGAGCCAATGGCGATTCGGCCACGCGATACCCGGCGCGCCTTCGGCAGTTGTCGGATGCCGCCGATCCGCTGACCCGGACGTTCGAGGCCCGCTATGTGTTGGACGGGCTAGCTGCCAGAGCGCCGCTCGGTGCGACCGTAACGGTGTATCTGAGCGCCTCGGAGCAGGCTGGTGCCCTATCGGTTCCGCTTGGGGCGATCGATGATGAGGGGGGAGGCCCGGGTGTGTGGCTGCTCGACCGCCAATCCTCATCGGTGTCTTACCGATCGGTCAGGTTCATCCGATTCGACGGTGAGCGCGCCATCGTAAGCGGCGGGATTCACATCGCAGATCCGATCATCGCCGTCGGCGGGCACTTCTTACACGAGGGACAGCACGTCCAGGTGGTCGAGGCGCGCGTCGCTCGAGATAACCCAACATGAGCCGGTTCAACCTCTCCGCGCTGGCCGTCCGCGAGCGATCGATCACCCTGTTTCTGATCGTCGCCATCATTCTCGCGGGCACGTACGCGTTCCTGCGCCTCGGTCGCGCCGAGGATCCATCGTTCACGATCAAGACTCTGACCGTCACCACCGTGTGGCCCGGAGCGACGGCTCAGGAGATGCAGGATCTCGTGGCCGAGCCGCTCGAGAAGCGCATGCAGGAGCTGCGTTGGTATGACCGAGTAGAGACCTTTACGCGCCCTGGTATCGCCGTGATGATGGTCTCGCTCAGCGACAAGACGCCGGCCTCCGCGGTCGCCGAGGAGTTCTATCAGGCGCGCAAGAAACTCGGCGATGAAGCACCCAAACTTCCCCTCGGTGCGCAAGGTCCGTTTGTAAACGACGAGTACTCTGACGTCATCTTCGCCGTATACGCGCTCGAGGCTCATGGCATGGCGCCCCGAGATCTCACCCGCCAAGCCGAGACTCTAAGGCAGCGCCTGCTTCACGTACCGGGCGTCAAGAAAGTCAACATCCAGGGCGAGCGCCCTGAGCGCATCTTCGTCGAGTTCTCCTATGCCAGGCTGGCGAACCTCGGTGTCACTGCGAGAGACATCTTTGGCGCGCTCCAACGTCAAAACATCGTAACGCCCGCCGGCTCGATCGACACGAATGGGCCGCAGGTGTTCATGCGCCTCGATGGCGCCTACGATGATTTGCAGAAGATCCGCGACACCCCGATTGCCGCCGGCGGTCGTACGCTCAGACTGGCGGACATCGCAGAAGTCGAACGGGGTTACGAAGACCCGGCGACATTCCTGATCCGTCATGATGGCGAGGCCGCGCTGGTACTTGGCGTCGTGATGCAGGATGGTTGGAATGGATTGGATCTTGGCCGAGCGCTGAATGCGGAAGAGAAGCAGATTGCGCGCGCGCTGCCGGTGGGTGTGCGGTTCACGAAGGTTGTCGACCAGGCGGTGAACATCCGGGAGGCCGTTGGCGAGTTCATGCTCAAATTCTTTGTCGCCCTGGCCGTCATTATGATCGTGAGCCTGATCAGTCTCGGCTGGCGCGTGGGCATCGTGGTGGCCGCAGCCGTGCCGTTGACCCTCGCGACCGTGTTCGTCCTCATGCTCCTCACCGGCCGCGTATTCGATCGGATTACGCTGGGCGCGCTCGTGATCGCGCTCGGACTGCTGGTCGATGATGCGATCATCGCCATCGAAATGATGGTAGTGAAGCTCGAAGAGGGCTTCGAACGGGCAAAAGCTGCCGCCTACGCTTGGAGTCACACCGCAGCGCCGATGCTCTCGGGGACACTGGTCACGATTATCGGGTTCACCCCCGTGGGTTTCGCGCACTCCACTGCCGGAGAGTACGCTGGCAACATCTTTTGGATCGTGGGCTTTGCCCTGATCGTGTCCTGGCTGGTGGCCGTCATCTTCACGCCGTATCTCGGTGTCAAGCTGCTCCCGGAGATCGCGCCTGTTCCGGGTGGCCACACCGGCATTTATTCAACACCGCGCTACCAGCATCTGCGTGGGCTTATTGCCTGGGCCGTGGACCACAGGTTCAACGTCGCTGGCATGGTCGTCGCGGTGTTCCTGTTGGCGGGACTCGGAATGGGTTTGGTCAAGCGTCAGTTCTTCCCGAGTTCCGATCGGCCCGAGGTGCTGGTCGAAGTGCAGATGCCGGAGGGGACCAGCATCGAGGCAACCACAGCCGCCGCCACTAAAGTTGAGCAGTGGGTGCGCCAGCAACCCGAGGCCCGGATCGTCACCGCCTACATTGGTCAGGGCGCGCCCCGCTTTTTTTTCTCCTACAACCCCGAGCTGCCGGACCCCGCCTTCGCGAAACTAACTATCCTGACTCCCGATGCGCGCGCGCGCGATCGACTCAAGTTGCGGCTACGCGAGCGGATTGCTCAGGGACTGGCGCTTGAGGCCCGCGTACGTGTCTCCCAGCTGATCTTCGGACCTTTTCCCCGTTACCTGGTCAACTTCCGTGTCATGGGACCCGACCCCGATCGGCTACGTAGCATTGCCAACCAGGTCCAAGCGGTGATGCGCGCAAATCCCCATACCCGCCAGGTGAACCAGGACTGGGGCGAGCGCACCCCAACCGTCCATTTCGTGCTCGACCAGGATCGGCTGCAGCTCATCGGTCTGAGCTCGAGCGATGCGGCACAACAGCTTCAGTTCCTGTTGACGGGCGTACCGGTAACTCAGGTCCGGGAGGATATCCGGACCGTGGAAGTAGTGGCGCGCAGCGCAGGCCCCGAGCGCCTCGACCCGGCGCGGCTCGGCGAGCTGACCCTGACAAGCAGCACGGGACGTGTGGTGCCTTTGAGTCAAATCGGTCACGTCGAGATCCGCCCCGAGGACCCGATCCTCAGACGGCGCGATCGCACGCCAACCATCACCGTGCAATCCGACTTTGATGACACCATGCAGCCGCCCGAAGTCTCAATGGAGATCGAAAAAGCGCTCGCACCGATCATCGCCCGGCTGCCAAACGGGTATGCCATCGAGACCGGGGGCAACATCGAGGATTCGGCCAAGGCGAACTCCGCGTTGCTGCCCGTCTTTCCGATCATGGTGCTCCTGACTCTGCTGGTATTGGTCCTGCAGACACGCTCACTGTCGGCGATGACCATGGTGTTCCTGACCGCACCGCTGGGCCTGGTCGGGGCGGTTCCAATCCTGCTCATCCTGCATCAGCCCTTCGGCTTCAATGCCATTCTCGGACTGATTGGCCTGTCCGGCATTCTGATGCGCAATACCTTGATCCTGATCGGCCAGATCCACACGAACGAAGCTCAGGGTTTGCATCCCTATCATGCGGTCGTCGAAGCGACGGTGCAGCGCGCGCGGCCCGTGCTTCTGACGGCGCTCGCGGCAGTGCTGGCATTCATTCCGCTCACGACCTCTGTGTTTTGGGGATCGATGGCTTGCACCCTGATCGGCGGCACAGCCGCAGGCACCGTGTTGACGCTGGTCTTCCTCCCAGCGCTCTACGCGATCTGGTTTCGGGTTCGCAAGCCCTCGACTCTACCGGTCGAGGAATTCGCGTTGGCTACGACGTAAAGTGTTAACGATCGATGCAGGCCGGATCTAATAGAAGTTGGCTATCAGCTATGACGCGTCTTTCTTCACTGAGTCCTTTGCAATATCGCACAGCCAGCACCCTGCGCGCCCTCTCGGTTGTCCAAATAGCACACCTTGATTTCGCTTGCCGAGGTGACCTCCAGGGTGGCACGACCGCCGGCGTCGACGCAATTCCACAGCGTGTGACTGGTCTGCGCGCAGACGAACTGCTGTTTGAACTCGCCTGCGCTCCAGGTGCCCACCGCAAGGCCTTTCTTCTGAGTCTCGACCTCGATTTGCAGCGTGGCTTCAACAAATTTTGGCGATCCCTCAGGCTTTGTGGCCTCGCCGCTGAGATAGCCGAATGCGCCGGGCCGAATAGGTACTGCAATCTGAACCCCGTTGAATGGTCCTGCCCATTTGCCCGTCAGGTTCGTCTCCGCGGCGACAGCAACTCCTGTCACCGCCAATAGGAGGACTCCCAGTGTCGCAGAATGGCGCTTTGTCACGTCGATCTCCCTAGTTTCTGTTTGCACGAACCGTGCGAGGCTGCGGTTCTGGCCCCGGACTCAGAGTCCAGCGACTCGCCGCCGTTATAGTGCCGACCGGGCGCGCGTATTGGCAATGCTCAAACGTTCTCTATTCTTGTCGGAATGTATTGCTCATGAGAAAGAAGCCAATCGGACTGTTTCGTCGACTTGCTGGCTTTGACGCGATGACCGATGTGCTGGGACTTCTCGGTCTACGCTCGCACTTAGTCGGCCGGACTGAATTCGGCAGGCCCTGGACCATGTCCATACCGTCGGAAGAATTCGCCCATTTCCATATCGTCGAGCGTGGCGTGGCCCGGTGTCAGCTCAACGGAACCCCATCACCACTGCTGCTGTCCGTCGGCGACCTTCTGCTCGTGACGCGCCGGCAGGCATATAGCCTGTGCGATCCCTTACCGCATCGAGATCCCTATGTATTCCAGATGCCGCAAGTGGACCCTAGCGGCCGATGCCAGTTTCTACGAGTGGGAAGCCGCACTCCGAGCACCCGCCTCATCTGCGGAGCCTTCACCTTCTCGCACTCCGAACATCCTCTGCTAACGATGCTGCCCCGATTCATGTGTTTACACAGCGGTAAGCATAGCCGGGAGATTCTGACCCAAAGTGCCGTCAAATCCCTGATCGCGGAAGTCACCGATATGCAGCTGGGCTCCGAGACGGTGGTTTCGCGATTGATGGATCTGCTCTTCATACACGCCTTGCGTACATGGCTCTCGCAGCAGCCGCAGCGATCCAGCTGGATTAAGGCATTGAATGATTCGAGGATAGGGCCGACGCTGGCGCGGATTCATGAGCAACCCGAGCGCACCTGGACCGTGCAGCAACTCGCGACCGGTGTCGGCCTATCGCGTTCTCGATTCTCAGTGCTCTTCAGGCAGCTGGTCGGGGAGTCTCCGCAGAGCTACCTGGCGAGGGCACGAATGCAGCGAGCCAGCCGTCTGCTGCAGGAGCAAGGACATTCCCTCACCGATATCGCATTAGCGACGGGCTACGAGTCTGATTCTTCGTTCAGCAAGGCCTTCAGGCGGCAGTACGGGACGACGCCAGGACAGTATCGGCGTAACTCAATCGGATAGAGGTAGCCGCGGCTGCTGTAGCTGTCGCGCCGACCGCGGATGCTCAAGCAGAGCATTCGCGTAACCAGGGAGGTGCTGCAACCATGGCGACGGTGAGGGCCGGTCGAATCCCGCAGCACCAAGCGCGCTGCACCCACGGCGGCCTGCCTCCAGCGCAAAGGAGAGAGACTGCTCGCGACCAAGTCGGCATTAGCGACGTTGAGTCCGCGGGCGTCATGAGCCAGATACTCCAGCGCAAAGGTGGTCTTCCCGGAGCCGTTGGGTCCGCGATTAGGCAGAATCGCTGTCGCTTGGTTTTCCTTTTCTCTCCACGGGGCCTTCGGTTGCCTGTCGAGCGACAAACCGGAAAGCCCGAGCAAAATTCGGTTGGGGCCCAACCAGCCGGGCACAGCTTCCGACTGAGATGGTCGCGGCGGATATCCTTCGAGGTCGGTACGTAGCTCGTGACGCAAGTGATCTAAGTAGTCCGCCCACGCCTGCATCATCAATCGGCACTCCGGTAAGTACTGCGCGTAGTTGTAGACGGAACGAATTCCGTTGCGATCTGCGTGCGCCAATTGGTGCTCGATGGCGTCCGCCGTCCAACCGAGTTCATTGAGCAATGTCGAGGCCGTGGCACGAAAGCCGTGTGCCGTCATTTCGTCTCGACCATAGCCTAGCCGGCGCAGGGCCGCATTCAATGTATTGTTGCTCATAGGGCGGGTCGACGTCCGCTCGCTCGGGAAGATATATGTCCCGCGGCCGCTGAGTGGCATCAAGTCCTTTAGTAACAATAGCGCCTGTGATGACAGGGGAACGATGTGCGGCAGTCTGGCTTTCATTCTGCGCGCTGGGATCCGCCATTGTGCTTGCGCAAAATCAATTTCACTCCATTGCGCATTGCGCAGCTCTCCGGGTCTCACGAACACCAGGGGCGCGAGTCTCAGCGCGCACTTCGCCACGAGCGTCCCGTCATAGCCGTCAATTGCCCGCAGCAGCGCTCCGAACTCAGAGGGACTGCGGATCGAAGCAAGATGTTTGCGATTCCGACTAGCCAAAGCCCCTCGAAGAGGTAGCGCGACGTCGGTCTCTGCGCGACCCGTCACGATGGCGTAGCGAAAGACTTGGCCACCGACCTGAAGTACCCGACGCGCGGTCTCGTAGGTATTCTGGTGCTCGAGCCTGCGAATACAACTTAGCAAATCGACTGCCGTCACCTTTCGGATCGGCACCGTCCCTATCCACGGGAATACATAACTCTCCAAGCGTCTCAAGTTGCGGTCAGCGTGAGAGTCAGCCCAGGACTGAGAAAAGTGCTCGTGCCACTCACGCGCGAGGGCCTCGAAGGTCTCATTGATTAGGGCCCGATGCTGCTTGGACGCCTTTCGCAAAGCGGACGGGTCAACGCCCGCCGCAATCTGCGCTCGAAGTTCAATGCATCTCGATCTCGCCGTCTGCAGGCTCACCGCGGGGAACACGCCCAGTGAGAGGCGCTTCTCCCTGCGTTCGAATTGATACTTGATACGCCACCATTTGCCGCCCGAGGGCGCGACCTCGAGATAGAGGCCGAGGGAATCGAACAGTCGATAGATCTTCTCGCGCGCGGTCGCCTTGACGACCAAAGCCTGAGTCAGAGGCATGACTTGGAACTCCATTTCAGCTAATGAATCCCGCTTAAATCGATGTTGCCCCGTCATGCGCGCGATCGGGCCAGTTGCCCCGGCGAGTTATGCCTGGGGCGGTTCCGTAGCCGGAGCGCACTTCGCCATTTTGCTGAGATCATCGCCGAACCCGCGGCGATCATCTCGAAAGCCGCCAATTCGATTTCCCTGACAGTTTTTAGAAAAGAGGCAAAAAGATTTGCTACTTCAATCGCTTAGATTTTTGGTGGCCAGGGGTGGAATTGAACCACCGGCACGCGGATTTTCAGTCCAGGCTTCAATGCCACGTAACCCATTGAACAGGCTTTGATTTTTGATGGCAAACTGTGGAATATTTTGAAGTAGTTACGCAGAGATAAGGCCCTGTTTTGTATAGGTACGACTGGGATATTCCACAGTCGAGCCTCGCAGATGCCGTGATGGCCGGCCGCTCTCCTGGCTGCACCTGTGCATGAGATAATTGCTATAGTTGATTTTTAAGGTCAACTATCAGAGTTAATTTATTCGTTCATGCCTTGTGACTGTATGATTTTACAGCTATAGTTGATCTATGGCGTCAAATAAGGACTCGTTTTCATTCAAACGGGTGCTGAGCGACCTCCCCCGCGGCGAGCCCATGAGCACCGCGACATTGCTGACTTATGGCGTCAGCGCATTCAGAGCCTCGGCACTCGCACGCGCTGGTTGGCTCACTCACCTTGGCCGCGGCGTCTACATGCTGCCTGGCGACACGCTGACCCGCGACGGTTGCTTGGCATATCTCGGTCACCACGTGCGTGGCCTTCACGTCAGCGGAAAGACCGCCCTCGCCTGGCGCGGAATCCGGCAGAACATCAGCTTTCGAGAATTCCTGACCTTATGGGGCGATGAGCCGAAGCGCCTGCCGGCCTGGTTTACACAGCGTTTTGCCAGCCGCTACCAATCGACCCAGCTGTTCGATGGCGAACTACCGAAGGGGTTCGGGCTGCAGCCAATCCCAAACGGCCGGCCTGAAGTACTCGTCTCCGTACCCGAGCGCGCGCTCCTCGAACTCCTCAGCGACGTCGGAAAGGCTCAATCGCTTCAGGAAACGCGGCAACTCGTCGAGAGCCTGCGCACTTTGCGCGAGAAGACCTTCGACAAGTTGCTGGCACACACGACGAGGATCAAGGTTGTCCGCTTGGCAGAGTTGCTCGGAAGAGAGCTTGATCTTCCATGGGCGGCCGCTGCGAAGCGGCATAGCCAACGTATCGGCGGTGGAAAGCGCTGGGTGGCGGTTGCGAAATCCGGCGAGCGCCTTGACCTGAGGCGTTCATGAACCAGGAATACGTAGACACCGTCCGATTGCTGTTGGCGATAGCTCCCGCCGTGTTCCAGTCGCCGCGCTTCGCACTCAAGGGTGGCACGGCGCTCAACTTGTTCCTGCACGATATGCCGAGGCTCTCTGTCGACATCGACGTTGTGTTTACCGATCACACCCTCGCTCGCGAGGACGCACTGCGGGCCATCGCAGCGGACCTCAAGGCTGCCAAGACCGCAATTTCGGCCTTGGGCTACCGCGCCAGCTTGCCCACCACGAAAAGCGGCGATGACCTCAAACTGTTTGTCGAAGACAACGGATTGCGGATCAAAGTTGAAGTCAACTTCGTCTTTCGAGGTATCGTATTGCCCGTCACGCAACGGCCTCTCATGCCGATCGCCCAAGAACTCTTCACGAGCGACATCGTGCTGCCAGTCCTTGATCCCGCCGAACTCTACGGCGGTAAGCTGGTCGCCGCCTTGGACCGGCAGCATCCCCGAGACATGTTCGACGTATTGAAGATGCTCGAGCGGTTCGACTGGCGGCCCTCCTTCGTCGATTGCTTCGTCGCCTATCTCGCCGGCCACAATCGCCCCGTTCACGAAGTGCTGTTCCCGAAGGCGTTGGCGTTGGAGCCGGCTTTCACATACGAATTCGCGGGCCTGACGAACGACGAGGTGGCGCTAACTCTGCTCGAACAGACCCAGAATCGCCTGATAACACAGCTTCCGCGCGCTTTGACCCAACGCCATCGTGACTTTCTCGTGTCGCTGGTGCGCGCTGAGCCTGCGTGGGACTTGATGCCATTCTCCAACCTACAGCACCTTCCTGCGCTGCAATGGAAGCTGCTCAATCTGCGCAAGCTCAAGACACGCGATGCGGGACGATTCTCGGCTCAACACGATGAACTCGCGGAGAGGTTCAGGGACCTCTCATAACGAGCGGTAGAGCGAGCGGTGGTAGTCTGCGTCCGCTCGACGAACGATTACGCCGCCAGTTTCAGTTTGGGCTTGAGTCCAGCCCGCGCGGCCAGCCGTACCAGTAGGT
>Ga0209415_10011319_pt1 | contig 15038 bp, 16 predicted proteins | sample PeaSoiSIISIP2007_FD_187696 | JGI IMG/M metagenome (GOLD analysis project Ga0209415, IMG submission 187696) | Peat soil microbial communities from Weissenstadt, Germany - SII-SIP-2007 (SPAdes) (version 2) | ecosystem: Environmental > Terrestrial > Soil > Wetlands > Peat | place: Germany...
GACATAGCGTAGAATTTGCCATTGGCTGGCGCCGTCGACGCGCGCCGCTTCGACGGGCTCCTCGGAAAGACCGGCCAGACCGGCCAGCACGATCAGCGTGATCATCGGCGTCCATTGCCACACATCGACGATGATCAGCGACGGAATGACCGATCCCGCGCTCGAGATCCAAAGACCCTGCGGCAATCCCACCGAGTGCAGCAGGAAATTGGCCAAACCGATGGTCGGATCGAAGAAGAGATTGAAAACGATGCCGACGGCCACCGGCGTGGCGACAAGCGGCAGGAGAAGCAGAAGCTTGGCCACGCTTTTTCCGACGAAGGCCCGATTGAGAATGATGGCAATGGCCACGCCGAGAAACCCTTCGATCGCCACCGCGAAAAAAGTAAAGGTGAATGTCCGTGCGAGAGCATCCAGAAAGCGGGGTTCGGACAATATACGCACATAACTATTGAGACCGGCAAAGGTCAATGGCATCCCGGAAGTGAGGTTCCAGTTCGTAAAGCTTAAGAACAACGTATATAAAATTGGGAATATCATCAGCAAGGCGACAAAAATGACCGCCGGAAGAGGAAATAATATCCGCAGATTCCGTTCTATGAAACGCGACCGAATCATGAGGCCCCTCTTATTTCAGCTTAAAAAGAGAATTTTACCAAAGAGACACAGAGAACGCAGAGATTTCTTAAATTGTTACGGAAAATCGAAGGCTCACTCGAAAGATGACGAGAACTATTCGATAAAATATTTATTTTTCCTCCACGTTCTCTGTGTCTCTGTGGTTCATCTTCCGCATTTAGGTTAAATATTTGCAACATAATAATAACCAGAAAGAGTCCCGGCCATACGATCACAGGGAACCAAATGGCCGGAACATTTTTAGCCCATAGAACCGAAATAAAGATACGGTTTTACTTACCATACTCGCCTGTGTCCTGAAGAATTTCGTTCACTTTAGCGACTTTTTCTTTTGCCATTTTTTCGAGACCCGCCGATTCCCCCTTGCTATTGATCGATTCAATGAGCAATTCGCCGATCAGATCGCGGGCTTCGCCAACAGCGCTCATATACGGGCGATCCAGAGGATTGCCATGGGCCGCGGCATAGCTGCGTGTCTCGACAAGGCCGGGGTTCACGGTGGCCAGAACCGCTTTGTCTTCCCAAACCGACGACCGCGCCATGGTGATATTGGCCAGCATCCCCTTGACCGCGAGATCCTTGCTGGTCGCCCATTCCAGGAAGGTCAACGCCAGATCCTTGTGCTTGGATTGTTTGGCGATGGCGATACCCCATGAGGTCACGATGAAGGGCGAGTTCATCTTCGGGCCAGCCGGGAAATTGGCGATCCCGATGTTCTCGGCGGGAACCTGCGTCTTGGTGGGATCGATGATCTGACCGTAAAATACCGACGCGTCCGTCCACATCGCCACCTTGCCGGCCTGGAACAGCGGCATGATGTTTTCCCAGGACATCGACGTCACGCCCTTGGGACCGTAATTCCCAAGAATCTTCCCGTAAAAACGGATCGCGTCGACGGCGGGTTTCGTATCAAAAACAGCCACCCCTTTATCGAGGTAAAGTCCGCCATAATTATAGACGTAACTGGACATTTGCGTGACGGCCGCCGCCCCTTTGCCGCGAGAGGCCAGCCCCGCGACAGTGTCCGAATTGATCTTTTTCGCCGCGGCTTCCAACTCGGTGAAGTTTGTTGGAACCTTGAGCCCGGCCTGCTTGAACAGATCCTTCCGGTAATAGAGAACCTGCCATTCGGTGACCAGGGGAACAATGTAGGCTTTCGGCCCGAAGGTCGCGACGCTCATGACATTCTTCGGATAGTCGGAGAAGTCAAATCCGGCGAGCGGCTCATACCAGCCGTTCTTGTAGAACATCTTGCCTTCCTGCAAGGGCCGCGTCATGAAGACGTCCACCGACGACGACGAGGTTGCAAACTCGGTCGTCAATTTCGTGGTGAGCTGCCCTTCTTGCAGACTTTCGACATTCACCTTGATTCCAGTGGCTTTTTCAAAGTCTGGAATATTGGATTTCAGCAAATCGCCGTAAGGATGATTGGCCACGAGAACGCGGATCTCTTTGACCTGAGCCGAGGCGCTCATGGACAAGCAGAGTGAAGACAGAAGAACCAGTGGTGCGACCAGGATCTTTTTCATGTTTCCTCCACGTGAATTTTTAAGAAAAACCGAAAAGGCCTTTCCTGTTTTTTCAAATGATCGTCTGTAAGGTCTCCTTGTCGAAAATATGGGTTTTGGCCATTTTCAGATCCACTTGCAGGGTCTGCCCCACGCTCAAGGGATGCTCCGGAACCTCCATGCGGGCGACAATGGACTGGGGTCCACAGGTCAGATAGACGAAGATCTCCGACCCCAAGGTTTCGACCACGTCCGTCCGCGCCGTTATCGTGCGTTGTTCGCCGGCTGGCGTTGCCGGATCGTGCGCCGCGATATCCTCGGGACGCACGCCGAAGAGCACCGGACGGCCGACATAGGGCTCGAGTTTGAGGCGAAACGCCTCCGGCGCCTTGACCCGAAAACCGCCCATATCGATCATCAACGCACCGTTGTCGGCGACCAGCCCAGCCTCGATGAAATTCATCGCCGGCGACCCGATGAAACCGGCAACGAACCGATTGACCGGTTTCGCATAGACCTCCATCGGGGGGCCGCTTTGCTGCAGCACCCCTTTGTTCATGATGAAGATCCGATCCGCCATGGTCATGGCTTCCACCTGATCATGCGTGACATAGATGATGGTGGCGCCAAGACGCCGGTGGAGTTTGCTGATCTCGGCGCGCATCGCCACCCGCAGCTTGGCATCGAGGTTGGAGAGCGGCTCGTCGAAGAGAAAGACTTTGGGCTTGCGCACGATGGCGCGTCCCACCGCCACGCGCTGTCGCTGCCCGCCTGAAAGCTCTTTCGGTTTCCTGTCCAGCAAATCGCGGATGCCCAGAATGTCGGCGGCCTCCTCCACGCGAGACTCGATCTCGGATTTGGAAAAATCCCGGATCTTCAGGCCGAACCCCATGTTGTCCCGGACATTCATATGGGGATAGAGGGCGTAGTTTTGAAAGACCATGGCGATGTCACGGTCTCGGGGCTCCAGCTTATTGACCAACTTATCGCCGATCAATATTTCGCCGGAGGTCACCGTTTCCAGGCCGGCGATCATCCGCAATGCCGTGGTCTTTCCGCATCCCGAAGAGCCGACCAGAACGGCGAATTCCCGATCCATGATCTCGATCGAGAGGTTTTCGACCGCCGTCACCGCCCCGAACCGCTTCACAACGTTCTTCAGGATCACATTGGACATGCGGCAGCCCTTTTATTGTTGTTGCTGACGCCCCTGCTCCAAAAGAGAAGAGAACTCAGGCGCGCAATCTGCCAGCGAGTGTTCCCCAAAGGATATGGGAGGACGTTGCACACTATAGCACTACATCGCGCCGAAAGCTCTCAGCGAGCGCAGCAACCCGGACCGAGGCGCGGAGCCTGTTTCCAAATCTTTTCCGACGCCCCGTCTCTGTTCGAAGGATGAATCTGTGCGCGACCAAAAAGCCAATCCATGGCATAGTCAATAGAGAAAGACAGGAGGGTGTAATGCGTAAATTATTCGCAATAATACTGTCAATTTCAGCGCTATCTCCCATTTCTACGGTTGCAAAAGCGGAAACGGTTCGCATCGGCTTCGTGGAGCGCGCGGGTTATGCATACGTTGACCAGGGAACTCCGAAGGGTCTGCTTGTCGATATCGCCGCTAAAATTCTAAGTACGGCGAAGGTCGATTTTTCCTTTGAAGCCCTGCCTCAGCAACGTCTGGTCGCCACCATCAAGGACGGCAAGGAACCGGTGTGCTCCCTGGGGATGTTCAAAAACGCGGAAAGGGAATCCTTTGCGGTCTTTACGAAGCCGATCTACAAGAACCAGCCGATCGGCGTTCTGGTGTCGACCTCCAAAAAACCCAACTTCGCCAAATTTCCAACCGTCGCCGCCTTGGTGAATGACCCCAATCTGACACTGGGAGAAATCAACGGCTTTTCGTACGGCGGTTTCGTCGATGATTTGATCTCGAAGATGGCAGGCAAGAAATACACGGCCTCGGTCACGCCAGCTTTGCTCGTCGGGATGCTGAATGTCGAGCGCATCGACTACATGTTTGCCGACCCTGAAGAATACGAAGCGCTGGCGGACGCCGTAAAGGTCGACCGGAGCGCCGTGACATTGCTGCATTTTAAAGACATTCCGGAAGGCAATCAGCGCTATTTGATGTGCAGCAAGGCTGTCCCGCAGGCGACGATCGACAAGATCAATACGGCCATCGAACCGTAAAATGATACCAAAGGTGTCTCTCGATAAAAGAAACGCCCCATAAGGGGGGATCGCCGGAATTGGATTCAGGGACATGTTTCCAATTCCGGCTTGAGCGCATCAAGCCATCGGCACCTTTTCCCATTCGACCGCCGGGAGCCTTTCCTCGGGCGCCACGATGCCGCCGGAAATCACCAGCTTCAATCCCTCTTCAACCGACATTTCGAGCAAATGCACGTCCGAGCGTGGCAGAAACAGCAAAAAGCCGGAAGTGGGGTTGGGAGTCGTCGGAACGAAAACATTGACCAGATCCATCCCGACCGGCCGGCTGATGGCGCCGACCGTCTGGCCGGTGATGAAGGCCACCGTCCAGATGCCCGGCCTGGGATATTCGATGAGCACGACTTCGCGGAAGGCCTGGGACTTTTGCGCCAAGACGGTTTCAAAAAGCTGTTTGACCGTCGAATAGATACCGCGCAGCACCGGCGTCCGCCGCATCAGCGCTTCGGTGAAACGCAGCCAAATGCGCCCCAGCAACCCGGCGGTCAGCGCGCCGACCAAGGTGAGCGCCACCACCACCAAAGACAGACCAAACCCATGAATGCCCCACAGCGCCGGCTTGACCGCCGACGGCAGCAAAGACATGACCTCGCGATCGATGGAATCGATAAACAGCCAGGCGATATAAAAGGTGATGGAAATCGGCGCGGTGATCAGCACGCCGGCAAAGAAATAGGCGCGCAGTCGGCCCATAACCGTCAGGCGCCCCGAATTATCGGTGGCTTCTGGAATATCGTTGTTCTGCTGGTTCATAACTTTTCTTTCTGCCACGATGCGCGAAGAACGTCGCGGCTTAAAACCTCTCGGATTTTGGAGGACGATTGTCTCGCGGAGCTTCCCCCGAAGTCAACGCGTCTAAAGACGCTTTTGCCGCAAAGATTGGAAGAATGGAATTTCGATGAGCGAACAGCCTCGGAGACGCCCCGAAATCGGCGTCGGCGCCATTGTCTGGAAAGGCGATCAATTTTTGCTGATCCGCCGTGGACATGCGCCCCGCCAGGGAAGCTGGAGCCTTCCCGGCGGACATCAGGAACTGGGGGAATCCGTGCAACAGGCGGCCATCCGCGAAGTGCACGAGGAAACCGGCGTCACCATCCGCGTCCTCGATCTGCTCGCCGTCGTCGATTTGATCGACGGGGACACCGCCGATCCGCATTTTCACTACACGGTGATCGATGTGCAGGCCGAATGGCTTTCCGGCGACGCGGTGGCCGGCGACGACGCCGAAGCGGTCGCCTGGACGGATCCTTCGCGGCTTGATGAATTCCGTCTCAGCCCGGCCATGCACAGGGTCATCGCCCTGGCCGTCGACAAACGCAAGACGGGACACAACAGCGGCGCCCTGCTCTCGCTGAACGCCGTGACCGAGAATATGGACTGACTCTGGCCTTTGCCCGGATGCCTCGCCTATGATGGCTTTTTGAACGAGAAGCGGTTTTGGCCATGCGCCCCACCCCCAGCATTCTTGCGATGATCGAACGGCTTGTCGGTTTTGACACGACCAGCCATCGGTCCAACCTCGACGCCATCGCATTTCTCCAGGAAACCTTGGAAGCCTTTGGCGCCAAATGCCGGCTGACCTATGACGACGGGCGCAAGAAAGCCAATCTTTACGCGACCTTGGGACCGGATGACCGGCCCGGCATCATGCTGTCGGGCCATACCGACGTGGTGCCGGTCGACGGACAGGATTGGACCAGCGATCCTTTTCGCCTCACCGAACGGGACGGCAAATTTTTCGGCCGCGGCGCTGCCGATATGAAATCCTTTATCGCGCTCTGCCTGGCGCTCACCCCGGAGTTCCTGGCGCGCGGCCTGAAAATCCCGCTGCATTTCTCTTTTTCCTACGATGAGGAGTTGGGATGTGTCGGCGTACGCCGATTGATCGCCGACATGGCCGGACTGCCGATCAAACCGACGCTCTGCATTGTCGGCGAACCAACCGGCATGCAGGTCATCGCCGGCCATAAAGGCAAGAAAAGCCTCAGCTGTCATGTGCTGGGGCAAGAAAGCCACTCGGCCCTGGGGCAAGGAGTCAACGCCGTCGAAGCGGCCGCCGAAGTGATCGCCCATGTCAAGGCGATCCAGCGGCGAATCCGCCGCGAAGGCCCCTTCGATTCAGCCTATGAACCGCCCTACACGACTCTCCACACCGGCACCGTCGAAGGCGGTCGCGCCTTGAACATCGTGCCGCGCGATTGCCGCTTCGAATTCGAGATCCGCGCCTTGCCGGGGCATGATTCGGACGCGCTCTATCAGGAAATCGTGAGCTTCGCCACCGATCAAATCGAACCCGAAATGAAGGCCGTGAATGCCCAAAGCGGCTTCGCCTTTCACATCATGAACGACACCGCCGGCTTCGATCTGCCCGATGACCATCCGGCCGTACGCTTCGTTACCGCGCTCACCGGCGCCAACCAGACGGGGCGCGTCAGTTTCGGCACCGAAGCCGGTTTGTTCAACCAGGCCGGTGTGCCGACCGTGGTTTGCGGCCCCGGCTTCATCGATCAGGCGCATCGCCCCGACGAATTCATATCGGCCGACCAAGTCGCGCAAGGCGAAGCCTTTTTGCGCCGCCTGATGGATCACGTCTGCCTGTAACGGTTGGTTCGCAAGAGGGAACGCAATTGCTCGATCTGATCTTGAGGGGCGTCACGCTGCCCGACGGCCGCGCCGATATCGACATCGGTATCGAGAACGGCCTGATCGTCGCCTTGCGGCCGTCGTTGGACGCCGAAGCCGGACATGAGAGGGATCTTCGCGGCCGATTGGTGACGCCGCCCTTCGTCGACAGCCATTTTCATCTGGATTCGGCCCTGAGCGTCGGCCGCCCGCGCTTCAATGAATCCGGTACTTTGCTGGAAGGTATTCAGATCTGGGGTGAGCAGAAGCCCCTGTTGACCATCGACGATTTGTTCGAGCGCGGCATGGAGATGTGCCGCTGGGCCATCGCCAAGGGAACCTTGGTCATCCGCAGCCATGTCGACGTCTGCGACGAGCGTTTGCTGGCGGTCGAGGCCCTGTTGGAAGTCCGTCGCCGCATGGCGCCTTATCTGGACATCCAACTGGTGGCCTTTCCTCAGGACGGCTTCCTGCGTTCCCCCATTGCCCGCGATTGCCTGCTGCGAGCCTTGGATAAAGGCGTCGACGTGGTGGGCGGCATTCCCCATTTCGAGCGAACCGCCGACGATGGTGCGTCCTCCATCAAGGCCCTGTGCGAGATCGCCGCCGAGCGCGGACTTTCGGTTGACATGCATTGCGACGAAAGTGACGACCCCGCCTCACGGCATGTGGAAACCTTGACCGCCGAAACCGTGCGGTTCGGCCTCTGCGGACGAGTCAGCGCCTCGCATCTGACCTCGATGCATGGCATGGACAACTATTATGTCAGCAAACTGATGCCCTTGATGGCCGAATCTCAGGTGAACGCCATCGCCAATCCTCTGATCAACATCACCTTGCAAGGCCGTCACGACAGCTACCCGAAACGACGCGGCATGACCCGCGTCAAGGAACTGATGGCGGCCGGAGTCAATGTATCCTTCGGCCATGACTGCGTGATGGATCCCTGGTACGGGCTGGGCAGCCACGACATGCTGGAAGTGGCCGCCATGGGACTGCATGTCGGACATATGACGGGCCGCGATGAAATGCGCGCCTGTTTCGCCGCCGTGACCCTCCAGGGCGCCCGCAGCCTGGGTTTGCAAAATTACGGCCTGGACATCGGCAAGCCGGCCGACCTGGTGGTGTTGCAAGCCGCCGATCCGATCGAGGCCCTACGCCTGCGGGCCAACCGCCTGCTGGTCCTGCGCGCCGGTCGCATCATCGCCAGCAGCCCCCCTCAGGAAAGCCAGCTCACCTTGGGCGACGCGACCTGCACTGTCGATTTCACCCGCCGTCGTCCCTAAAGGGCGACGGCGTCATTGCGAACCGAAGGTGACGCAATCCAGGTCTCACCACCGTTGCTGGATTGCTTCGCTTCGCTCGCAATGACGAGGAAACGGGAGAATCACTTATTTCCCGCCGTTCAGACTTTTTCCACATCGACGTCATGATTGCGCTTGCCATAGTGGTCGAGCCAATCGGCGCCCTGCGGAATGATATTGTGGAAGCGGAAATAGTCCTGATGGTCGAGAATTCTCGCCTGCTGATCGATCAACCGCTCGCAGACGCAAAACCCACTCGACATGGCGCGGACCCAACCCTCCCAGAGGGCTATTTGCAATTTGAAGAAGGGATCGTATGGCGTGGTCATGACCTTACCCCCTATTTCTCATACTTATGCCGCTGGCATCGCATTTTGGGGAGGCGACATCTCACCCATCAACTTTATCAGATTGCGCGCCGTGGCATAACCGACTTCTCTTGGAAAGAAACCATTGATCTGGGTTAAGATCGACGGCAATGATTGTCCCGCAGGGTAACTGGTGGCAAAATCACGGAACCATTTATTTTAGGCTGAAGGTCATGGTGCAGGAAGATCGTTCCCGTCTTCGTAAAATTGCCGGGGCTTTGTCGGAAGAAGACCGAAAAGCAAAATTAAGCAACGCCGCCGATATCCGCCGGGATATCGAAGAAACGCTCGGCACCGATATCGTCAATCAGGAAAAACTGGTTTCGCTGGCCGAAAACATCTGGCTGGCCGTGCCGATTTCGGCCCGCCCCAACTTCACGGCGGAAGACTGGCAAAAAGCCATTCACAATCGCTGCACCTCGGCGATGGTTCGCGCCGAACAGAAACTCGAAGAAAACAAATATGACGACAAAATGTTCGCGGCAAAGGTGAAGATCCTTCGCCAAACCTTTGCTTCGCAGGTGGTGCGGGCGATGCAAGAGGTTGCCGACAAATATCGGCGGGCCTAACGCCGCCCCTTTCGTAACCGACAAAATGAAATCGTTGGGCCTTGCGTTCGGATGGTTGAGAACGCACGGGCTCCCCGGCCGGAACATTTTATGGCTCAACGCGAAATCGAATTTAGCAAACTGACCTTCCTGGTTGTCGAGGATCAGGAGTATGTCCGTTCGTTGATCGTCCAATTGCTCAAACGACTGGGCGTCGGCCAGGTTCTGGAAGAGGCGGACGGCGCGTCGGCTTTGACCTTGCTGCAGTCGACGACGCCCGATTTCGTTCTTTGCGATATCAAAATGGATCCGGTGGACGGCCTGGAGTTTCTGCGCGAGGTTCGTCTCGGCAGTGGCAGCGTTGGAAATTCGCAATTGCCGGTGGTCTTTCTGACCAGCGACTCCGAACGTGGCACGGTGTTGGCTGCGATGGAGAACGATGTCGACGGCTATCTGATCAAACCGGTGTCTTTGAACGACCTGAAGAGCAAGATCATCAGCGTGTTGAACAAACGCCGCACCATGAGCTGGGGCAAAACGACCGCTTAGGAAAGAGGACGATCAATGGCCAACCATTTGATGGCGGCCTGAACATCGTTGAACGCGTCAGGGAGCAATGCCAGCAGACTTTGCGCCTGGGCAAGATGGCCTTCCTGAAGTTGCGCACAGACCTCGGCACAAAGCCCGCCCAAACGAAAAGCCCCACTCACATTCGCCGCCCCCTTGGCGGAATGAGCCGCGTCGGCCGCTCCCGAAAGATCGCCAGCAAACAACTTCATTTGTATTGACGCCAGCAGCGGACGCGTACTGGTCAAAAAAACCTCAAGGGCAGCCTTGGCATCCTCATCGATCGCGCCAAACACGTCCGTCATTGGCGCGAGATCGAGAATAGCCTGTTTATCCCACGCCGCCATTCGTCGCCCCCCAACTGTTATTCACGCCGTCATCCCCTCATCTCATATGCCGAAAACAACAACACGGGCGAAAGCGGGTAAAAAGGACATAACGTCATCAAAGTAACCATAATTTAAGATTTCAGTGAGAAATATAATAGCCATGTGGGTTCGAATTTTGCCCGTTAGGGGGTATGCATGCCTGTTATATCAACCAACAATGCCGCCAATTCCGCACTGAACTTTCTGAACAACAACTCGAGTAAAGAGACTGGTCTCCTTTCTCAGTTGGCCAGTGGTTCTCGGGTGGTCCAGGCGTCCGACGATGCCGCCGGCTTGGCCATTGGCACGCAGCTGAAAGCGGACGCGACCGTCTTTTCCCAGGATGCGACCAACGTTGCGCAAGGCACGGCGATTTTACAGTCGGCCGACGGGGCGCTGGCCCAGGTCAGCAATGTCTTGCAACGCATGATGGCGCTCGCCACCGAGGCCGCGTCCGGCCAGGTAACCAACAATCAGCGCTCGCAGGACATCGGCACCGAATACACGCAGCTCAAAAACGAAATCACCAGCATCGTCGGCAGCACCACCTATGCTGGCCAGACCCTGCTGACAGGCTCCTTCCTCAGCAATGTGAAGTTCATGGTCGGCACTTTGTCGTCGAACTTCCTCACCGTCTCGGTGGCCAGCGTGTCCGTCGGCGGACTGCTGGGAACCAACGGCGCTTCGGTCAGCACGGCCACGGCGGCGATGGCGGCGATCAACCAGATCAATTCGGCGATCAACACGGTCACCCAAAACCGCGCCAAGATCGGTGCCTATGAATCGCAATTCTCGTTCAGTGGTCAGGATATTTCGACCAACGTCCAGAATATCACCTCCGCCGCTTCGGTCATCATGGACGCCGACGTCGCGTCCGTGAAAGCCACGCTGTCGGCCACCGACGTGAAGACCCAGGCTTCGGTCGCAGCTCTGACACAGGCCTCCCAGTTGCCGCAGGAACTGTTGAAGCTGCTGCAATCATAACGGCTCCGGGCCCACATCCCGATAAAGCCGGCCTTATGGGCCGGCTTTTTTTTGCTCAATACCCCTCGGCCAATCCGCTGTTGCGGCGCGGATCATTGGCGCCGTAAAAGCGGTTCTTGCCAACCGGTTTTCCTTCCAGCGAGGGCGCTCCGATCATCACGGCAACCACATGGTTGGCCGGTTGCGGCTTGCCCAGCTTTTGACCGGCGGCTTCCAGCAGCTTGACGGTGTCCGGAGAGAGGGCGAAGGCCTCCACATTGGTCACGTCCGGAAGCCACTGTTGATGAAAGCGCGGCGCGTCGACGGCTTCCTGCACCGTCATGCCATAGTCGATCACGTTCAAAATGGTGTGCAGTACGGCCGTGATGATCCGGCTGCCGCCGGGCGTGCCGACCACCAGGACCGGCTGGTTATTCTTGGTAACGATGGTCGGGCTCATCGAGGAAAGCGGACGTTTGCCGGGCGCGATGGCATTGGCTTCGCCCTGGACCAGACCATAGAGATTGGGAATACCCACCTTGGCGGTGAAATCGTCCATTTCGTCATTGAGCAGGACGCCGGTTCCCGGTGCGGTCACCTTGGCCCCGAACCAGTCGTTCAAGGTGTAGGTGACCGAAACGGCATTGCCCCAGCGGTCGGCAATCGAGTAATGCGTGGTATTGCTGCCCTCATGCGGCGCGACACCAGGCTTGATGTTTTCCGAAATTCCCGCCTTTCCCGGATCGATCACCGCGCGAATCTGGGCCGCGTAGGCTTTATCGGTGAGCCTGGCAATCGGGTTGTCGACGAAGTCCGGATCCCCCAAGTAACTGTTGCGGTCCACATAGGCATGCCGCATCGCTTCAATCTGGTAATGCACGGCCTGGGCGGAACGGAACCCCAGATCCTTCAGCGGGTAGCCCTCAAGAATGTTGAGCATCTCGCAGATGATCACGCCGCCCGAACTCGGCGGCGGCGCGGAGATCACATGGTAACCGCGATAATCACACTCGATGGGCGGCATCTCCCGGGTTCTGTATTGATCCAGGTCGGCCTCGGTGAGAAGACCGCCGCCATGCTGGTTCGACCTCACCAGAGCCGCACCCACGGGCCCCTTGTAAAAGCCGGCAACGCCCTGCCGACTGATGGCGCGAAGAGTGCGGCCCAAGTCCTTTTGCACCAGCCTGTCGCCCACCCGATAGGGCGCCCCGCCCCTGTTCAGGAAAATGGCGCGTGACGCGGGATCTTTTTGAAAGTCGGCGGTCGCGGTCTGAAACAGATCGATGTCGCCCTGGTTCAGCGCAAAGCCATTTTCAGCCATCCGGACGGCCGGCGCCAGCAGACTGGCACGCTTCATGGTGCCGTATTTCTCCCGCGCATATTCCAGGCCGGAGACGCTGCCGGGAACAGCCACGGCCAGAGGGCCATTGGTGCTCAATCCCTTGATGACGTTGCCGTCCTTGTCGAGATACATGTGGGCCGTGGCGGACAGAGGGGCCTTTTCACGAAAATCGAGAAAGGTCTTGCGACCATCGGCCAGTTGGATGGTCATAAAGCCGCCACCGCCCAGATTGCCGGCCGCCGGGTAAACCACCGCCAGCGCGTAGCCCACGGCCACCGCCGCATCCACGGCGTTGCCGCCAGCTTTAAGGATGTCCACGCCAACGTCGGTCGCCAGATGTTGTGCCGAGACCACCATGCCGTTTTCGGCAGCCACCGGGGCCACGGACGCGGCCTGGGCAGACATTTGGACGGCGAGAAACAGGCCACAGGCCAATCGAGCGACAGAAATTGGAGCATTCATGACCTGTCTCCTGACCTTTTGAGAACACAGGCGAAGGCGCCTTACAACAACCCCCGGCCGCCACTCCACAACAGTTTGCTTCCAACGCCGATCAGCAACAGATAGATCAGTTTGAAGAAACGTTCCGCCGACACTCTTCGCACCAAAAGCACGCCTGCCCAGGTCGAGGCGATCGCCAAGGGAAACAAGGCGAGCGACGTCGCCAGACTGCCCCGCGACAACTGGCCAAGCGCGACGAACAGCGGCAATTTAAACCAATTGAGCGCGGCAAAAAACACGATCCCGGTGCCGATAAACAGTTCTTTCGGCAATTTCTGAGGAATCACATAGACCTGGAACGGCGGCCCACCAGCATTGGCGATCATGCTGGTGAATCCGGATACCATGCCCCAGAACAGCCCAGCGACGGTCCTCGCTCGCGCCGCCTCCGGCGTGCGCCCACCGCGTTCGAGAAACAAACGACGCAATCCGAACAGCACGGAAATCAGTCCGACCGCAAAAGCAATCGCCGCGTCCGACACCCTGGCCGCAAAGACATACCCCAGCAAGGCGCCAGCGAAGGATCCCGGCAACAAGAGGGCCATATTGCGGTGATCCCAGGCCTTCCGATACACCCACACGCCGACGGCATCCTGTACGATCAAGATCGGCAGGATGATGGCGGCGCCTTGGATGGGGGATATGACCAAGGCGATCAACGGCATCGCCAGCATGCTGACCCCGGTAAACCCGCCCTTGCTCAGACCGAGAAGAATAACCGCGGGAATCGCGGCAACGTAAAAAAGAGGATCGGTGATCATCGAAATGGAACTCTCGCGGCCAAGGCTGCCATTTGAAACCGGAGCGACAACCCGCAGCCGGCTTACAGAGCCGCCAAATTGGCGCGAACCGCTTTCAAATCATGCAGGATCATCGTGGCGATGACATGCCTATCGGAGATGTTCTGGCGTTCGGCGCGCTCCAGAACGTCGGCAATCATTTCAATGATATCGTCACGACTGGGATCGAGCGCCGTAAACGGTATCAGACCTTCAATACACATTGGACCAACCTCGTCTTCGCAAAATCACAAAAGCCAAATGGTTCATCATCGGGAATTATTAAACACAGACTATGTCGTTAAACGTTGAGAAGACTGTAATTTACAGCATACGACGCTAGCGCTCCCCACACCAGCCGCTTTGAGCGGACTTTAAGCAAAAACCCCCAACTTTTCTGAAAAATACTTATCCACTGATATTTGATCAAGAAGGCATCCTTCGTCAGGAAGGAAAACGTTGCTTAGCTCCCGAAACAAGATATAGCGAATGTGGTTTGATATTCGAACCAACAAATCAGCATGGCAGAACTTTCTACTTTTCTTGCTTGACCTTGATGGCAAACTTTCCGTCCCCGACGTCTTCAAGAAAGACGTCGGGGATCAAGTTGAGAACGGGAAAACCTTTCGTCCCTGACGCTACGTCTGCCAATAATTTAAGTATGACTTGTTGTTGTTCAGCGGTATCCGCCCATAATTTAGGAGAGTACACCTGATCCATTAAGTCTAATTCCTTAAGATCGTATCCAAGAGCGCGACCTATAGCCGACAACAATCGAACAATCGCCTTTCGTTGCATATCAAGCCAATCTGGACGATCTTTGTGTTTTCCATGAAAGGCATCGAGAAAACCATAAAACTCTTCAAGAACCTCTTTGTTATTTGCAAACTCGATCTGAATCAGATTTAACCCGCTAACGAAATTAGGATGTTTGACATCGAAGCGGTGCCCCATCATTTTCCGGAAAACCTGCATTTGATGAGCCCGGCGTTCGGCTTCCTCTCGCCGCTTGTCGGCCGCTTGAGTGGCGACGATTGGGCCGCGGAATGTCGCTATAACGATCGCCACACCGACTCCAATTGCGGCAATGACGTTGCAAATCGAAATTACGTCGGCGGTACTCATGACTTATCCCCTTCTTTACCTTATCCCAGCCCATTCGGCCCGACGATAACGACGACGATGAAGACAACCTCAATAGCCGACATCTCCCTAGGGCCTGCCGTCAGTTGTCTGTAGAGACCGGTTCCCCGGCTTTTATTGTCGTCATCCCCGCGAAAGCGGGGATCCATGGTGGTTC
>Ga0209415_10011320_pt1 | contig 15038 bp, 11 predicted proteins | sample PeaSoiSIISIP2007_FD_187696 | JGI IMG/M metagenome (GOLD analysis project Ga0209415, IMG submission 187696) | Peat soil microbial communities from Weissenstadt, Germany - SII-SIP-2007 (SPAdes) (version 2) | ecosystem: Environmental > Terrestrial > Soil > Wetlands > Peat | place: Germany...
TGGCCAAGAGGGACCCGCTGCTCTACGAGGAGAGGAGGCTCGGAATCGACGGGGCCTTAAAGTCCAAGCTGACCAAGTCGATCGAAAAGGAGATTGCCGAGGCCGTGAGATACGCGAGGGCGTCACCAATCCCTAAGATGCCCCGAATGGAGGCCTAGACAAGTTGGCTTGGAAGCACTCCCCCGTCATCCCAAAGACGCCTCTCTCCGTCGCGCAGAGCGCCCATCGAAAGTCGATAAGGAAACAGATCCACAGCACCGTGCCCAGCCCGGCCCTGATGCTCAGGCTGTACCGCAACATGGTCCGGATAAGGGCGTTTGAGACTGCGGTCCTTGAGAATGCGAGGAAGGGCGGCTCTCTCGCCATTCACCCATACACCGGAGAGGAGGCCGTGTCGACAGGCGTCTGTTCGGCTCTGAGAAGGCAAGACAAGGTGTTCACCAACCACAGGCCGTTCGGGCACTTCATCTCGAAGGGCGGTTCGATGAACGGGTTGATGGCCGAACTGTACGGAAAGAGAAACGGAGTATGCAGTGGGCTCGGCGGAGAGATGAACCTGTCCGAGCCCAAGATAGGGTTCCTCATGAGCGACATGATAGTGGGCGCCTGCATCACGATCGCTACCGGAGCGGCGCTCAAGGAGAAGATGGACAAGACCAAGAACGCGGTTGTGTGCTTCTTCGGCGAGGCGGCGTCCGCCAACGGGGCATTCCACGAGGGCTTGATGATGGCTTCCTTGTGGGGACTTCCTATACTCTACGTCTGCGAGAACAACGGATACTCTACGAACACGCCCGCAGCGGAGTTTCTATCAGACGAGAGAGTCGCCCCTCGGGTCGCTGGATACGGAATGAGGGCCACGGTCGTGGACGGCACCGACGTGATCGGGGTGCGCCAGAGGACTGAGGAGGCCTTGTGGCACATCAGGCACGGCAGCGGGCCCCGATTCATCGAGGCGATTGTGAAGAGGATGGGCCCGCACAAGCAGGAGCTGGTCGACTCGAGGCCGGAGGACGAGCGTCGCCTTGCGAGGATGAGGGACCCGATCAAGATGTTCAGGGCTCAGCTCTTCGGAGAGGAGATTCTGACCGACGCTCTTGAGGCTAAAATGCGGACGGAGGTCAAGGCGGAAGTTGAAAGGTCGATAAGGTTCGCAGAGAAAGGCCCTAGACTGACATACGAGCAGGCACAAAGATTCGTCTATGTCGGCTAGGTTGTGGCGCCCGCTCAACGCTTTGATTCCTTGACGGCGCTCTCGTAGGCGTCCGCCACCCTCTCAGCGACCTTCTCCCACGAGTGTCCGCCCGCCACCTCACGCGCGGCCGCCCCGAGGCGCTCGGCCTTCTCGGGGGAAGAGAGCAGATCCTGCAGGAATGAGACTAGCTCCGCCCTGCTCCTGTAGATCAATCCGCTTACCCCATGCTCGATGAGCGCTCTGTGCGTGGGGAGGTCAGAGGCCACACAGGCACAGCCGGAGTTGTGCACTGTTATTCCATTCGCGACATATGAGTTGTCTTCCGCGACGGAGAGATCAAATATTTCTCCGAAATACTGTATCGGTTGAATACTTCTGATTTCAATCCATTCAACCTGTCGAGACTCTTTTGAAGTCGAGCCGGGCTGAATTCCGAATTTATCATGCGCACCTGAATTGCCTTGTCGATAAACCAAATCCAATCTTCCGGTGTGTTCCGGACGAATGACAACCTCCTGTCGCATACCTCCAAAAGGAGCAATGCCACATCCCTCTTGCAAATCAGTAGTGGCAGTAATGTCTCCAATATCGGACCCACTGCGCGCCTGCCTCCAATCGTCCATCTTGATTCGTGCCGATATTGATCCTGTGTGACGCGCCCTCCGAATTTTCCTTGTATCCAGTAAAGGACTTGTTGGCGCCTGAAATTCTGAGCAGCCTCTATCACAGGCCGGATTCCAAGGCCAGTTCCCAGGTGTCTCGAAGTCTTGGTCTGCCTGACTATGTTTACCGCCATATGACTCTCCCCATCGAAGAAGCCGGCGATGTACCCTCTGTCCTGCAGGCTCAAACTTGTGACCGACATAGAGAGATTCCGCGGAACTCCAGCCATTTCTTGTCAGGAACTTATGCGTCGGCGTAACGCATAAGCACCCATGCGTGGTCTCGATATCGTACATGACTCCACCCCGCATCCCCCTAAAAGTCCGTAGGACGGGCCTAAACCTACCTCCATGGGTAAGGACCAACGCCCCACTGCGAACGTCTTGAATCGGTAGCGGCCCGACTGACGTAGATACAAGCGTTCCTTTCACAACGCATGACATAGCCTCGAGCAGAGAGAGTCCGAACCCCTCGGAGTTGCTCGTGGTCAGGAAGATTTCCGAGCCACCGTAGACCTCCGGGAGGGCGCCCTCGCTCACGCGCCCTAGGAAGTGCACGACATCCTCCGCGCCGACGTTCTTGGCCAGCTCGACAAGGGCGGCCTTCGCGGAGCCGTCGCCCGCTATCTCGAGGTGGCATGTCCCGCGCGGGAGCTCCGCGACCGCCTCTATCGCCTCCTTGACGTTCTTGCGCGGCTCCAGCCTGGAGACGACGAGAATCCTCTTCGTCGAGGAGGGATTCGCCGCGCCCCTTTGTCCTGAGAACCTCTGATAGTCCACCCCGTTCCCTATCACGTCGACCCTCCCAGGCTCCGCCCCATACATGCTCAGAAGCTCCGACCTGCTCTGGCGACTCACCGCAAGCACGGCCCTCGCCCTAGAGAGAGTGACCTTCTCCAGCGCGATCGCGGGCAACGAGGCGAGCTTCAGCGCGTTCCGGTAGTGCGCGAACTCCTCGAGCACGGGGGAGTGCACTGTGACGACCAGGGGTACCCCGAAGACGAAGGCGCCGTATGGGAGGCTCTGCACGTGGACGACATCGTACTCCTTGAGCGGGACGTCGAACGGGAGGAGGAGCGTCTTCACGTCGTTCGACCCCACGAAGAGGTCCGCCTCTACGCCCATCCGTCTTAGCGCCTCCACCAGCCCCTTCACGTGGGTGGCGATCCCACCTATCGCGGGCGGGTAGTCGCGGGTGATTATCGCCACCTTCATTGCTGAAGAGAAACCCGACCCCGTCGGTTCTTAAGGTATCGCAGGCTCCCCATAACCTCTTCAACCCCGCGCGCGGAAGCGACTGCGCTTCGCCAAGGGGAGCTGGAAGGGGAGAGATTCTCTATGGATTTGGGAACCATTCCGGAAAACCGCTATAACCTGTCCGTAACCCTGAGCGCCTAGTTTGCGCCGTCTCGTCGTCCTCAGCATCCTTCTAATCCTCGCCGGTCTGGCGCTTCTCCTGCCCTCCAGCTCCCTCTACAGCCTGCTGACCAAGGGCTCGACCTCGACGGCGACTGCCACGGTCGTGCGCTTCGGCGTTTCGGCCGCGTCCAGCACCACTGACAACACGACCACCATCGAGTCGCTGGTCGGATTCGGGCTGATAGGGGTCGGGGTGGTCCTCGAGCTCCTTTCGCTCTTCACGGACGTTGGCGGGGTAGCGCCGGGCCGGACGACCGCGGAGGTCGACATGGTGCCGCCGGCGCCCAGCCCACCCGCCCCGACGGCACCGAAGGCCGCGAAGCCAGGAGAGAAGAAGCCGTGAGCGGCTCTTCTGCGGCCGTCCAGGCCACGGCCAGGACGCCGCTCGACGAGTACGCGATACAGGTCGTCGACCTGAAGAAGAGGTACGGCGTGGGGGAAGACGCCGTCCTGGCCCTGCGGGGGATGACCTTCCACATCGAGAAGGGGGAGTTCATGGCCATAATCGGCCCCTCGGGCTGCGGCAAGACCACCCTCCTCAATATCCTCGGCGCGCTCGACAGGCCTACCTCGGGCAAGGTCTTCATCGACGGGGTTGACATCTCGCAGCTTCCCAACAGCGAGCTGGCGCTTGTCAGGAGCAGGAAGCTCGGGTTCGTCTTCCAGGACTTCAACCTGCTCTCGCGGATGTCCGTGGTCGAGAACGTGGAGCTCCCGCTCTTCATCGCGGGGGCCGACCCCGTCTTCAGCAGGCGGCGCGCGCTCGCCCTGCTCGGGAGGCTAGGCATAGCTCACAAGGCGCACAAGAACGTCAACCACATCAGCGGAGGGGAGCGGCAGCGCGTGGCGGTCGCCCGCGCCCTCGCGAACGACCCGAAGATAGTGCTCGCGGACGAGCCCACGGGCAACCTCGACACTAGGAACACCGAGATGATGATGGGGCTGATGAAGCAGCTGCACAACGACTTCGGGAAGACTCTGGTGATAATCACGCACAACCCCGAGGTCGCCGCGCACGCGCAGCGGGTGATCTCCATCCGAGACGGCTCGATAATGGAGATCAAGACCAACTGAGGCGATGAAGATGAAAAAGAACTCCTTCGCGGCATCCTCCATCGTGCTCGCCATCCTCGTCGCGGGGTTCGGCTTCGTAGCGGCCTTCCCACTGACCGCGGCATCGGCCGCCACAAGCGGCTCATGCAGCCAGCAGACCGACCCCTTCAGCGTGACCGGCGCGAACTGGGGAACCCCCGGGTCGCCCATCAGCGTCTACCCCGGAAACCAGGACGTCCCGCTAACAATCACCCTCCTCTTCTCGGGCCCGTGCTCCTCTCCGCAGACGACCTTTTACCTCGGCTTGACACAAGGCCCCAACGTCATCCCCTTCTTGGGGCTCAACGGGGTGCAGGAGCCTCAGGATGTCTCCCTCAACATAGCCCCCAACACGCTCGTGACGGAGACCTACTACCTGAACATCGACCAGAACGCATTGACCGGGCTCACCTACTACATCCCTCTGATAATCGACTACTCCAACAACACCGCGAACGACGTCATCACACAGACGACGCAGGTAAACGGCGGTCCGCTGACCGCGCCCATCCCGCTCTACGGCCCCGTCCAGCTCAACTTCGCCGCCACCCCGACCAATCTGACCCCAGGGCAGGTCAACAACGTCACGATAACCATCTCTAACACCGGGTCGGCCGCCTCGGGCCCCGTCTCGACCACGGTGACGGCGCCTTCAGGCGTCTCACTCTTCAACCAGTTGGCCACGACGACGGCAATAGACCCGGGCAGCAGCGTCCAGCAGGTGCTCCAGGTCTTCGTCCCCGCCTCCCTGAGCGGGAGCGCGTTCGTCCTCACCTTCGCGGCCAAGTACCTCGACGCCTACTCCAACAGCCAGACCGCGACGCAGACGGTCGGGTTCACGGCTACGGCCTCGGTCGAGACATCCTCGTTCCTTGTGGAGGGGGCGAGCTGGGGAAGCGGCGGCTCGACGACTTCGCCGCTGCCGGGGGCCCAGGACACGCCGCTCGTCGTCAGCCTGCAGTATCTTGGCTCCGCCCCCGAAACGAGCCTACGTGGCACCGTCCAGCTCCCATCCGGGATGACCGACCTCAACGGGGGCGGCACGGCGGTCGCATACTCTGCGGCGACCACGAGCCAATACGGAGCGGTAACTCTGACCTTCTACATTGACATCGCGAGCACGGTCAAGCCCGGGAGCTACAACTTCACCCTCGCGCTAGACTGGATGACCTCCCAGTCCTCGGGCCTAACCCAGACCTCGGTCCTGATGCCCCCGCCGATCGCCCAGATCCAGTCTTCTTTCAAAGTCGAGGGCACGACCTGGGAGCGCGCGTCCAACAGCACCGCCGCCGCGAGCACGACAACCTCCACCTCCCCCGAGCCCGGAGCACAGGGCGTCCCGCTCGTGGTGAGCCTGCAGTATCTCGGGACGACATCTGTCGTGAGCCTCGAGGGCGTGCTCTCCCTGCCGTCAGGGGTGACCGACGTGAACGGCCACGCCACGGCCACCGCGTTCGCGGCCACTGCGAGCACCGACCAGGTGGTTACGCTCACGTTTGACCTCAACTTCGCGAGCACGGTCAAGCCCGGGAGCTACAACTTCACCCTCGCGCTTACCTGGATGACTCCAAACTCGGTCTCCCTCAGCCAGACAGCCGTCGTCTCGCCGCCCCCCGTGGTCTCGGGGACCACCACCAGCTTCCCCCTTTCGGTGACCCAGTCGAGCTCGACCTTGAGCGCCGGGTCGCAGACGGCAACTAGCTTCACTCTCGCGAACGACGGCAACGCGACCATCTACTCGCCGACCTTCTCCCTGACCGTCGGCTCGCCGGTGGTGCTCGCCTCGATAGGCTCGCCCGCCCCGGCGGCGCAGATAGGCCCCGGGTCCAATGCGACCTTCACCGCGGACGTCACGAGCGGCCCGAGCGCGACGCCGGGGATATACAGCGGGACCCTTACCGTCAGTTTCACCGACTCGAGCGGGACCACCCACTCGCAGACCTTTCCGGTCAGCTTCACCCTCGAGGGGACAATCATCCTGATACTCCAGAACACCGCGGTCTCTCAGACGGCCACGGGCTTCACCGTGACGGGCACCATCCTCGACGAGGGCAGCGCCTCCGCCTACTATACCTCGATCTCCGGGCTGCTGGGCGTGAATTCGGCTACGCCCGTTTACCTCGGCGAGATCGACCCGAACACGCCCCTCCCGTTCAGCGTGACGATACCCTTCCCAGCCCCTGCGACCATCGCCACGAGGACGACCAGCGCCGCCAGCACGAGCTCGGTGAGCGGCTCGGCGTCGACGAGCAGCAGTTCGTTGAGCAGTTCGAGCAGAAGCTTCAACTTCAGCCGGACGACATCCGGGAACTTTAGCTTACCCGGCGGGTTCGGTGGATTCGGCGGGTTCGGGAACCGGAGCTCGGCGGGCGCAGGGGCCTCGGTGGACATCGCAATCAGCCTGAGCTTCAAGGACAGCTTCGGGAAAACCAGGGCGCAGGCGTTCACCGTCCCCACCACGGTGAAGACGGCGAGCCAGCTCTCGACGGGCCCGCCCACGGCCGTCTCCTCCTCCTCCAGCGACACCCAGCTGAAGGACATCGCCTATGGTGTGGTAGCTGCGGTGGCCGCGACCCTCGTGGTCGGCGGGTTCATGGCAAGGAGGTACAGGGCGAGGAGGCTCGCAAGCCTGCCTCCAGAACAGCGAGGAGAGCAGTCGGTGATTTGAGGGCCTGCCCGACGCGCGGGGGCGTGTCAGGGTAGATGCGCCCGCTCGGCCTCTTCAAGTACGCGATGCGCGCCCTGACCGAGCGCAAGCTGCGCGCCGTCCTGACGATAATCGGGATAGTCATAGGGCCGGCTACCATCGTCTCGCTCGTGAGCGCGACCCAGGGCTACAGCAACGCGAGCACCGCGCAGTTCTCCAGCCTGGGCGCCACCACGCTCTTCGTCGCCCCAGTCGGACGGAGCGCCACGCTGACGGCGGCGGACGTCTCGCTCATCAGGAACTTCACCGGGGTCTCGGCGGCACTCGGCTACCAGCAGGCGAACGGCGAGGTGACCGACGGGAGCTACACGATAAGCGCCTCGGTGGTCGCCATAGACTTCTCGCAGCTCTCCGCCGCGTTTCCTACCCTGACCCTCGGCCAGGGGGCCGTCCCGGCCGCCTCGGACACCGTCGGGGCAGCGATAGGCTACTCCATCGCATATCCCGCCCTGCAGGGGGCAAGCAACTTCTCGGTCAACCAGGTCCTGACGGTCTCGGGGCTCGGGAGGTTCGCTTCGTTCTCCTTCAACGGCAACACGATAGGGTTCGGCCAAGCCTCATCCTCCGCCGCCTCCTCGAAGAAGTCGTTCGTGATCCGCGGGGTCTACGACCAGTTCGGGCAGGGGTTCGGGATAACGCCCGACAGCACGATATTCATCCCCCTCGCTTCCGGCGAGCAGGTCCTCAAGAGCTCGACGTACACCGGGATAATGGTCGTCGCGAGCAGCCCGAGCGCGGTCGCCGGAGTGACCAGCGAGCTCACGGCGCAATACAGCACGAACATCAGGATAACCTCGGTCAGCTCCCTCCTCTCATCGATTCAGTCGGTCACGTCGGGGACATCGACCCTGCTCGAGGCGGTCGCGGGGACATCGGTCCTCGTCGCGTTCATAGGCATCATGACTACCATGCTCACCTCGGTCATCGAGCGGACCAGGGAGATCGGCATCCTGAAGGCGCTCGGCTCCACAAGCGGGGGGATAATGGCGGTATTCATCGCCGAGGCGGTGGTGACCGGGCTCATCGGCGGGTTCATCGGTGCAGGGGCGGGTTACTTGCTCTCCTTCCTCGTGATAGGCGCGCTGAGCGGGACGCTCAGGGTCCCCGGCTTCGGCGGAGGTGGCGGCCCTAGGGTGACGAGCACGCCGGCGGCTGGAGCCGGCGGGGGCGGGTTCTCGTTCGGCGGCGCTGGGGCGTCCGCGGCCTCTTCCTCCTCGTCCACCCTGGCGATCACACCGGCGGTTACTCCAGAGCTGATACTCCTAGCCATAGCCCTTGCGGTGGCCGTGGGCACCTTCGGCGGGCTCATCCCGGCGTGGAGGGCGTCGAGGATGAACGCCGTGGAAGCGCTCAGAAGGTCCTAGCGAGAAGTGCATTGGGGCGTCTGCGGGTCGCCCCGTCGACGCAAGCTTCATGCTTTAATGAGCACCGATGCAAAGCCACGCACAGACGAGAGGCCATGCCGAAGACACTCATCTTGCTCTGGGCGCCGTTCTGATTCCGAGCGCTTAAATCATTGGGCAACGTTCGAGTTCATTGCCAAGGAAAGGCGAGCGGACTAGCGAGGAAGTTAGGAAGAAGATTTCTCAAGCGAAGAAGGGAAAGAAGCTCTCCGAAGAACGGCGAATCAGATTTGTCGAAGGGACGAGAAAGTATGTTACGGAATTCATAGGAATTCACGGTCACCACCCAAACAAAGGAAGACACCCAAGAACTGAATTCGGGAAAGGCAACACTCTCTGGGTCGGAAGGCACCACACGGAAGAATCAAAGAAAAAACTCTCGCTCGCTCTAACCGGGAGGCGCCAATCCACTGAAACACGGAAGAAGAAATCTATAGCGCATTTGGGACAAGTTCCTTGGAACAAAGGGGTAACGAAAGAGACGTCTCCTAGCCTTGCTAGGATAGGCGAAGCGACTAGCCATCGATGGACCCCAGAAATGCGTCAGAAGCTACGAGAAAGAAATACGAGATTTTGGAAGGAATACTATTCAAAACATCCTGAAGCGAAGGCAAAGCTAACTCAAGTTAGCCGCCCAACTAGTATCGAACTCCTAGCCCGGACATCAATTGAGCGAAGAGGAATTCCGATGGTGGTGAGTACACCTCTGGAGGACATTTGCTATCCGGATGTCATACTACCAACTTTGAAGATCGCAGTGTTTTGCCATGGGTGTTTCTGGCATGCCTGCCCGCAACACAATCCAGTCGTGCCAGATTGGCTCAGGGCCAAGATTAAGGACGAGTTTGTCAATCGGGAGCTTGAGAAGCGAGGCTGGAAGGTCCTGGTTGCTTGGGAACACGAATTCAAAACCAATAAAGACATAGTTGGAGAGAAGCTGGACTTGATGTTAGGCTCCGCCTCGGGGGTGAGTGAGTGAAAATACTCGTCCTTCTGTGGGGTCCCTTTCGGGTTCCGCGCCGATGAGCTCGCCGAGGTCGTGGCCGCCGAGCGCGTGAGCATAACCCTCCTTTACGGCCCTAGGTACTTCGCCCCCGTCCGCTACCTCGCGCTCTTCTTCCGCACGCTCTTCCTGCTCGCCCAGAAGCGCCCCGACGTGGTCTACGCCCAGAACCCGCCCATCTTCTGCCCGCTGACGTGCCTCCTCTACTGCCGCATCGCGGGCGCGAGGCTCGTCATCGACCACCATTCTATCTGGAGCATCAAGACGCTTGGCGGCCGGAGCCCCCTCTCGCGGGGGATAGGCTTCCTCGAGCGCATGGTCTCGCGCGCCGCGGACGCCAACACGGCGCCGCACAATTTGTGGGCGAGGATGCTCGTGAAGATTGGCGCCAGGGAGGTGCTGGTGTACCACGACTACGTCCCCAAGAACCCGCGCCGGCCGGACGAGGCCCTAAGGCGTCGGATGGGCGAGGGGCAGACGCTCGCCATCTCGTCGCACGGCGGGCACCCCCTCGAGCGGCTCGAGGTCGAGGCCGCGGCCGTCGGCAGAGAGAGGGAGGCCGGGGTCTCTCTCGTGATAAGCGGCCCAAAGGAGAAGCTGGAGAGGAGGTTCGCGGCGATGACCCTCCCGCCAAACGTAAGGTACGCGGGGTTCCTCGAGAGGGAGGTCTACGAGTCCCTGAAGGCGTCCGCCGACTTTGCGATCAACATCACCGACGAGCCGTATACCCTCTCACACGTCCTCTTCGAGTTCGCCGCGAGCTCCCTCCCCGTCATCTCGTCGAAGGAGCCCGTGGTGGAGGAGCTCTTCGGGGACTCGCTCCTCTATGCGGACTCGACGGTGGACGACGTCGCGGAGAAGGTGAGGCAGCTTTGCTCGGGGCCGACGAGGGCGGAGTGGGCGGCGAGGGTCAGGGGCAAGCAGGATGAGCTCACGGCGATGCACGAGATGGAGGTCGCCTCGCTCAGGCGGCTCGTCAGCGGCTGAGGGCGCGGGCGCTCCTTCACGCGAACGCCTCCTTGAGCGCCTTCCGGGCAAACTCCCTGAGTGTCTTGTCGAGCGCGAGCACCAATGCACCGTAGACCGCCAGGCCGGCGCCGCCCACGACGACCAGCTCGAAGGCCAGGAAGAACGTGCCTCTCCCGTAGATGATGAGGGGCTCGAGCAGATAGATCATCACTGCCATCAGCCCCGCTCCCAACACGTAGTAGCCTATCGAGGGCGGGACGACAAGCTTGCCCACCTTGCGGATGCGCCTCGCCTTGATGAGTATGCCCATCACGAAGATCCCGAGCTGGGCTAACGCCCAGACCTCGATCGTGCTGGCCGTGGAGAGCCCGTATGCGAGGCCGGCCGCGACCGAGAGGTACACGGAGGCGAGGTAGAACACGCACAGCGCGAGGTTCACCTTCGCGACGAAGAGGATGCTGCTCCGGAGGTAGTCGCTGAACTTCGCAGATTCGTCGACGTCGACCCTGTCCTTGCCCAAAAGGACCTGATCGAAGAAGGAGGTGACGGTGTTGGCGAGCGCCGCCATCGCGAGGATCCCGAGGGCTGTGCTGGCGTCGAGATAGAGGGAGGAGTTGAGGAGGTGGAGAATCGGTCCTGCAAGGACCGCGGCCCCGACCGCCATCGGGATTCCGAACGCGAGCGCGAGGTCGAGGGTCATCGTGGTCACCTCGTCGCTCCCGCCCTTGAGGAGGAGGGGGTACATCGCGGAGGCGAGGTATAGCGAGTAGCCCGCGAGGGCCGCGACCGAGAACGCCGCCTGGTAGTGCGCAACCAAGATGGTGTTCCTGTCCGCGAGCGACGCGACGAACGTGTCGGCGATACCCAGCATGTAGGGGAGGGTCGTGAGCATCGGCAACCACGAATGGGTCAGCCACTTCTTCCCCTGCTCGAAGCTGACCGGGCTCGACGTCGCGTCTCCCGCAAGGGCCGCCGATGCCACAGACTGGGCGAGGTTGGCGACCATGACCGCCAGGATTACCCCGTCTATCCCCACCTTGAAGACGACGAGCAGAGGGTAACCCACGGCGAGCTTCGCGGCCTCTGAGAAGATGACCGCGTATCCGAGAACCACGGGCCTGTGACCTGCGACGACGGCGTTGGCGGCCTGGCTGAGGTAGGAGACTGGGACGAGCAGGAGGGCGAAGAGGAGGTTCACTATGCTGGCGGAAGGTATCCTCGAGGCGCTGAAGTAGGAGAGGGCGAGGTAGAGCATGATGCCGAAGGCGCTCAGGGCGATGTTGAGCACGATGGCGGTCTTCCCGAACATCTTCCCGCGCGCGATGTCCCGGGTCGCCCAGAAGGCGACCAGGCCGGCGGGATAGGCCGAGAACGCGACCAGGTCTGTGATGACCTCGTAGAGCCCGAACTGCTGCGCGGAGAGGGAGCGCGTCATCATCACCAGGAAGATGAGCCCCGTGAAGATGCTGGCGATCCTGGCGCCGAAGACGACCAGCCCGGTCCTTCGCAGGGAGATTTGTGAGCTCGAGCCTTTCACCGAATCCGAGAGTTCAGGCCTTCTCGCTCCCGGCTTTCAGTGTTGCCTTGAGGTGTGATATCAGAGGTGTCCGGACGAAGACTGCGAGGGGCATCAGTTGGCGCCGGGGGCCAACCGCGAACGAGAGGTTCGCGAGCGAGATAATTAAGGGGACGGCTGGGAGCCGGGAAGGAGGAGCGCAATTCCTTTGAAGATGAAACTCGTCTCGATATCATTCTTCCTTGTCTCGCTCCTTCTCTCCCTCCGAATCCCAGTCGCGGGCCTGCTGCTGCCCGTCTTCCTCGGAGCCGCGTTCGGCGCGTACGGGATCGCGATGAGCTTCGCAAACCACCTAGACCCGCTTAACGACGTCCCCAACGCCCTCAGAGTCTTTCTGGCGTCGCTAGGGGGCTATCTCGTGACGGTCACGCGGACTTTCGTCTTCCCGTCGGCGGGGATCCTCTTGTTGTTCGCAGCGCTCTACCTCAACGACGAGTTTCAGAGGAGGGCGCTCCACTCGGTCAGGGTCGGGAAGAAGGGGGGCACAATAGCCCTCCTCGGGATCGACGGGAGCGGCAAGTCGTCGCACTCCATGTTCATGGCGAGATGGCTCGAGGGGAGGGGCTACGCATGCGTCGTGATGCCCTTCCACAGGTACCTCTTCGTGGAGCGCATCGCGACCGTGTCGTCGGCCATGGGCAGGAAGGGGGGGAAGGGGGCCGGGGGGAACAAGTTCCAGTTCAAGCGCGGTGGGAACGCGCTGCGTCCGGTCGCCTCGCTCTTCGACAACCTCCTGCTCCAGCTCTACAGCTCGGTCGGGTGCAGGGTCGAGGGGAAGGTCGTAATCTACGACAGGTTCATCTGGAGCACCTACATCAAGTACAAGGCGTTGGGTTACCCCGTGAGGGCCATATCGGGCCTCTATCTCGCGCCGAGGCCCACGTTCGCTCTCGTCCTCAACGTCCCCGTGGAGAAGTCACTGCAGGTCATCGACGAGCGAGTCGCGCACATACACTACCCCAGGGATGTCCTCGAATCCGAGAGGCAGGAATACCTGCGGCTCGCCAAGAGCGAGGGGTACCCCGTCATCGACGCGACGGCGCCCTTCGGAGAGGTACAGGAGGAGATAGAGTCGCATTTGGACCGCCTGTTCCCACGCAAGGGCGACGGAGCCAAGGCGAGTTGAAAGGCCAGGAGAAGGCCTACGCGGCGGGCTTCCTGGAGGGCAGCCTCGGGCTGGCCTCCGGCGCCCTCCGTCCTGAGGACGTCCCTGGGAGCCTCGTCGACGAGTTGACATCTGTCATGCGCGGCTCTTCGCCGGGGGACTCGAACACCCCCTCGCTAGAGGCCAAGTTCATGGAGTTCCTCTCTGGGCTAGAGCGGTCCGCCCTGGAGGAGCGGGGGTTCTTCGTACGCAAGGCGAGGTGGCCGGGCGCGGCGCCTTTGGCGGTATGCCTCACCCACGACGTCGACAACATCGAGCGGCCGCAGGAGCACGTCCTCAAGGTGAAGGACCGCTTCAGCGCCTCCGACTTCCGAAAGGCCCAGAGGGGCCTCATATCGCTCTACGACAACATAGACCTCATCCGCGAGAGGGAGGCGGAGCAGGGCTTCCGTTCCAGCTTCTACCTGATGTCCGCGGAGTACCCGCTCGAGAAGGTGAGGGACTCGGCCCGGAGGCTCCAAACGAAGGGTTGGGAAGTCGGGCTCCATGGCGACTTTGGGACGCACGACTCCGAAGCCGAGATGGGGAAGGCGGTGGAGCGCCTGACGGAAGGGATAGGAATCCGTCCTCGCGGCCTCAGGGAGCACTACCTCAGGTTCGACTTCGGCAAGTCCTGGCGTGTCATGGAGAGCAGCGGGTTCGACTACGACACCACGATCGGGACCAACGACAGGCTCGGGTTCAAGCTCGGCCTCGCCACGCCCTTCCATCCGCCGGACGATGCTTGGAGGCCCCTCCGCCTCCTCGAGCTCCCGCTCTCCCTGATGGACACCACTCTGTGGGGATACCTCAAGAGGGCCGAGGAGGAGGGCTTCGAGGACGTGATGAGGTCCATGGACTTGGTCGAGCGAGTCGAAGGGCTCTTCACCCTGCTCTGGCACCAGGAGGCCGTGAGGATGAGGGGAGGGAGGATGTACTGGAGGGTGCTGAAGCGCCTCGGCCGGAGGAAGGGGGTCTTCGTGGGAAGCGGAGCCGAGATTGCGAAGTGGTGGCGCGCGCGCGAGGTGACGCTGAGGGTGGCGGAGGGCGGGAGGCTGGTCACGCTGGGCGGGCGGCCGCCGAAGGGCTTGACTATCATACTCAAGACGAAGGCGGGGGTCAGGGCGAGGGTGACGTCCGGCTCGGTGGTGAAGAGAAAGGGCGAGCTGCTCGTCTCCCCTTCGGGCAGGTCGTTCAGGCTGCGGGTCTCGGGAGGGCGCTGAGGGGAAGATGACAAGGGTCCTCGTTACCGGCTCGGGCGGCCTCGCCGGCGTGAACTTCGTCCGTGCTCTCCGCGCCTCCTCCAGGGCATACTACATCGTGGGGACCGACTACAACAAGTACCACATCCTGTATCCGGACGTCGACGCGAGGTACCTCACGCCCAGGCACAGCGACAAAGCATTCATCCCACGCGTCGCCGAGATAGCGACGAAGGAGAGGGCCGAGTTCCTCCACCCGCAGCCGTCCAGCGAGGCCTACGTCATCTCGAGCAAGCGGGAGAAGGTCCCTTGCAAGGTCTTCCTCCCCAGCGCCTCCGTGATGCGCGTCGGGCAGGACAAGCTGCTTTCAGAGAAGAAGCTGAAGGCGCAGGGCATCCCGGTCGCGAAGACCGTGCGCATCAGGAGCAAGACCGACATACGCGCGGCGTTCTCCAAGCTGGGGGGCCCCCTCTGGGCGCGGGCCAGGCACGGGGCCGGCGGTAGGCTGAGCCTCCTGTGCGCCGACGCCCTGGAGGCGAGGCTCTGGATCGAGCTCTGGGTCAAGAGGGGCGGGGTCGGGTACGACGAGTTCATCATCCAGGAGTACCTCCCCGGGAGGAACGTCGCCTGGGACAGCATCTGGAAGGACGGGAGGCTGGTCACTTC
>Ga0209415_10011321_pt1 | contig 15037 bp, 6 predicted proteins | sample PeaSoiSIISIP2007_FD_187696 | JGI IMG/M metagenome (GOLD analysis project Ga0209415, IMG submission 187696) | Peat soil microbial communities from Weissenstadt, Germany - SII-SIP-2007 (SPAdes) (version 2) | ecosystem: Environmental > Terrestrial > Soil > Wetlands > Peat | place: Germany...
ATATCCAGAAGGCGTTTCCGCATCTCGACCCCACGCTCATCGGGCACGACATCGCTTTCCCGGCCATGCTGCGATTCCTGCCCGCCGGCTGGATGGGGCTGATGCTCGGCGGATTGATCGCCGCCAACTCGTCCACCATCCTCACGCATCTCAATTGGGGCGCGTCGTACCTGGTCCACGATTTCTATCGCCGCTTCATCCGCCAGGGCGCCCCGGAAAAGCACTACGTCATGGCGGGCCGCTGGGCTACCGTCCTCCTCTTCGTCTGCTCCTCGGCCACGGTGTTTATGCTGGACACCGCATCCGGGAGCTTCAACGTGATCCTGCAGATCGGCGCCGGTACAGGATTGCTGTACCTGGTCCGATGGTTCTGGTGGCGCGTCACCGCGTGGTGCGAGATCGTGGCCATGCTCAGTTCGTTCCTTATGTCGATTCTGTTCCTGATCCTGACCAAGAACAACGCCGCGCCCTCGACCGCCGCGCAACTGCTGATCACCATCGGGGTGACCACGGTCTGCTGGCTGGCCACCGCATACCTGGGGCCGCAGAACGATCCACAGACGCTGGTGAACTTCTATAAGAAGGTTCGCCCCAACGGCCCGGGTTGGCGCCCCATTCAGGTGAAAGCCGGAATCTCCGACGCCGCGGCGGCCATCGACCGCGCCGAGAATTTCCCGCTCTCGCTCCTCGGCTGGTTCACTGGCTGTATCATGATCTGGTCGGCTCTTTTTACCGTAGGAAATTTTCTGTACGGCCGGATGGGCTACGCCTTGGGGCTGTTTGCGGTCTTCGCCGTGACCGCGGTGATTTTGATCCGCGTAGTCCAACGCATCTGGAGGTAAATAATAATGACGGACTCTTCACGCCGCGACCTGCTGCGGTTCGCATCGCTGGCCTCGCTCGGCCTGGGACTGGCCGAAGCCGCTCCCCAGCAAAACGAGCATCCCGCCGGCCACTCGGTGGCGGGCATGGAATTCGAGAAAAAAGACAACGTGCGCCTCGGATTGATCGGGGTGGGCGGCCGCGGCAACTCCCTGATCGATAACTTCGGCGCGATGCCCGAGGTCCAGTTCACCGCGCTCTGCGACACCGTGAAGGACAAAGTGCTCCGCGCGCAGGCCAAGATCGAGCGCGCCGGAAAGCAGAAAGTTTCGCCGGCCTTGTACCATTCGAGCGATCACGCCTTCGAAGACCTGGTCAAGCGCGACGATATCGACCTGGTGTTGGTGGCCACTCCGTGGCCCTGGCACGTCCCCATGGCGCTGGCCGCCATGAAGCAGGGCAAGCACGTCGCCGTGGAGGTGCCGGCCGCCCGCACCATCGAGGAGTGCTGGCAACTGGTCAATACCTCGGAGAGCACGCGCCGCCACTGCATCCAGCTCGAGAACTGCTGCTACGGATACAACGAGCTGCTGGTGTGGAACATGGTGAAGGCGGGGATGTTCGGCGAGCTGACCCACGGCGCCTGCGCCTACAACCACGATTTGCGCAGCGTGCTTTTCTCCAACAACGGCGAGGGCCTGTGGCGCCGCTTCGAGCACACCAAGCACAACGGCAACCTGTACCCCACGCACGGCCTCGGCCCGGTGGCCCACTACATGGACATCAACCGGGGCGACCGCTTCGAGTACCTGGTGTCGATGAGTTCGCTGGTGGCCTCCTTGCCGGCGTACCAGAAGGAGCACCTGCAGCCCGACGATCCGCGGCGGAACGAAATCTACAAGGAGGGCGACCTGAACGTGAGCCTCATCCACACCGCCAAGGGCCGCGTGATCACGCTCGAGCACAACACTTCCTCGCCCCAGCCCTATGACCGCATCAACCTGATCGCCGGCACCCACGGCATCTTCCGCGACTATCCGCCGCGCATCTACCTGGATGGATCGCCCCGCGAAGAGTTCGGGCCGATCGATCCGTACAAGGAGAAATTCGAGCATCCTTATTGGAAGGAGACCGGAGAGTTGGCGCGTGAGCTGGGCGGCCACGGTGGCATGGATTTCGTCATGGCCTACCGGCTGGTGCAGTGCATCCGCAACGGCACAGCGCCCGATATCGATGTCTACGACGCCGCCGCGTGGAGCGCGCCGGGTCCACTGAGTGAGGCGAGTGTGGCCAAGGGCAGTGCGCCGATGAAGTTTCCGGATTTCACGCGGGGACGCTGGCAGCGCGGGTAGGTGGGTAATTCGGCAAACAGCAATACACGCACTTCCGCGTGCAGCTTCTGCACAGACGTGGGGCAGGCGCTTTCGCCTGCCAACCGTTTTTTTTTCAGCTTTTCAGGGAGCGGTCTTGTCACTGTATTGTGCGAGGCTCAGTAGTTAGGGTCGTGTAACAGTGTCGGAAATGAATGTGACTTCGGCCTTCGCCAGCGCTCTGCCTTTCAGCGTTGTACCCGCTGTCATAGTAATAGCAGTACCAGCCAGTATGTTCCCCTCGAATGTAACACCCTTCCCGAGCGTGGCCTTGGTGCCAACCTGCCAAAACACGTTGGCCGCCTGGGCGCCATCTTCCATGACAACGTTAGTGTAATCGGCTACCGTCAGTCCAGTCGCGATCTGGAAGATATAGACACCGGTGCCCTTCAGATAGAGGTGCCCGGATATCTTAAGAATGCCGCCGGCTCTATACAGGCCGGGGGTGAGGGTCCTCTCGACCAAATCTGCGACCGGTGTGAATGCGCCCGTCCGTCCCTTGGCGTCGTTAATCGCGATCGTCAAGGAGGCTTGCCCGTGCTGAGCGGCAGTAGTTTCCGGGCCAGTATCGTTATCGTCTATCGTTCCTATCACTACTCCGGGCCCGCCGGCATTTTCGCCTGAAAACCCAGTGACCGAAGTGCCCGGGGCTGGATAAACCCCAAGATCGCCGGTAATAACCGTGTGGGGGGTAGTGCCGGTGTTGGTGACCTCGGTGCCGCCCAGAACCGCGAACGTCGCGGCCGATCCGAGGTTTACGGTCTTAAGCGGCGGCGGAGCGGCCAGCGCCGGGCAAACGGCGAACGCCGCACAGAGAAGAACTGAACTGAGTGTTCTCATGGACCCGCCCTTGGTCGCATGGATGGCGGGAGTTCCATGACAGGAACTGACGAATACTTCCGATACTTCCGATAGTTTGTTCATATTATCCTTTTGTCTTATCGTGGGAGCAGTTCAGTGGCCATAGCCTAAGTCGAGCGAATCCGGTGCAAACACTCCCGCAGGGTCGCTGTAGTGAAGGTACTCAGAGTGACCGCATGCGGTCACATGGCCGGACTTGGTCAACGGGTTAGGCGGGACTTGCGGTTGGACGTGGGCCGCGCGAGGCCTTGGCCGGGGTAGGCCCTGGGCCTGCCAACCGCCGACTGTCGGCACCCGGTTGCATGGTATCTCCGCTGCTTTGCGAGGCACTCCCGCAACCTCCGGCGAGGCAACACGTCTATCCAGTTTATGAGCTGTCTGCGAATCGTCACCGGGATCCTGCTCGCCTCCGCCTCTCTCGCCGCCGCACCCGCCGGAGGCGCACCCGGCCTACGCCTCGGCGACTCCGTCCGCCCCACTCACTACTCGATCGAGCTCACCCTCGAGCCCGGCAAGGACACCTTCACCGGAGTGGCCGATATCGATGTCGATGTCCGCGAGCCCAGGGACACCGTCTGGCTGAACGCCGTAGCTCTCGAAATCCGTGACGCCTCGATCGGCGGCAAGCCCGCCAAAACCGTCCCCGGCAACGCGCAGGTGATCGGACTTTCCACCGGCCAGCCGGTCCCCGCCGGCCGCACCCGGCTGCACATCGCCTATGAGGGCCACATCAGCAAGAACAGCAGCGCCGGCATCTTCGAGCTGCAGGAAGATAATCGCTGGTACGTCTATACGCAGTTCGAGCCCACCGACGCCCGCCGCGCCTTTCCCTCGTTCGACGAGCCCGGCTTCAAGACGCCCTGGGATATCGCGCTGCGCGTGCCGCAGCAGCTCATGGCGGTGGCGAATACGCCGCAGACCCGCGAAACCGACGCCGGCAGCGGCATGAAGCTGGTGCGGTTCGCCACCAGCCGCCCCCTGCCCAGCTACCTGGTGGCCGTGGGGGTGGGGCCGTTCGACGTGGTCGATCTCGGCAAAGCGGGGCGCAAGAACACGCCCATGCGGATCATCGTCCCGCACGGCAAGCGCGAGGAAGCGAAGTACGCCGCCGAATCGATTCCGCAACTGCTCCGGCTACTGGAAGACTATTTCGGGATGCCCTACCCCTACGCGAAGCTCGACAGCCTGGTAATGCCCATCGGCAATTTCGCCATGGAAAACGTGGGGCTGATCACGTATAGCGAAAGCCTCCTGCTCTCGAAGCCCGATCGCGACACCATCAACCGCCAGCGGGACTGCGCCATCACCACCGCACACGAGATGGCGCACCAGTGGTTCGGCGACCTGGTAACGACCGCCTGGTGGGACGACATCTGGCTGAACGAAGCCTTCGCCACCTGGATGGAAAGCAAGATCGCCGGCGAGTGGAAGCCGGAGTGGCGCATGGATGCGAGCGACGTGGACGACCGCCTCGGCGCCATGCGCACCGACAGCCTGCTCACCACCCGCAAGATCCGCCAGCCGATTACCTCCGACGACGATATCGCCGACGCCTTCGACGACATCACCTACCAAAAAGGCGCGGCCGTGATCCGCATGTTCGAAACCTGGCTCGGCCCCGCCAAATTCCGCAGCGGCGTGCAGCTCTATCTGAAGCAGAATGCCGATGGCAACGCCACGGTCACGCAATTCGTTTCGGCCATCGGCAAGGCGGCCGGCAAGGACGTGGCGCCGGCGTTCTCCGCCTTTCTCGACCAGGCCGGCGTGCCGGTGGTCTCGATGGAGCTGCAGTGCGGGGGCGACGAGCCGCAGCTTGCGGTGTCGCAGAAACGCTATCTGCCGATCGGCTCGCCGGGCAGCGCCGCCCAAACCTGGCGCATCCCGCTGTGCGTGAAATTCGAGGCGAACGGCAAGGTCGCGACCCAGTGCGATCTGCTGGCCGATCCCCGCAGCACCATGAAGCTGGCGGGCGCGCGCGCCTGCCCGGCCTGGGTGATGGGCAACCAGGGCGGCAACGGCTACTATCGCGTGGCCTACGGACGGGCCACGCTCGAGCGCCTGCTGACCAGCGGCGTGGGCCATCTGAGCCTGGCCGAGAAGATCGGCCTGCTGGGCGATGTGAGCGCGCTGGTCGATAGCGGGGATGTCGAAGCGGCGGATGCCCTGCCGGTGGCGCGCCGGTTTGCCAACGCGCCGGAGCACGAGATCGTGTCCGCCACCAAGGAGATCTCGGCGCTCGCCGTCAGCCGGTCCGTGCCGGACGACTTGTTGCCCAAAGGCCGCAAGTTCATCCGCGACGTCTACGGCGAGCGCGCCCGGCGGCTCGGCTGGAAAGATGCCGAGGGCGAGAGCGAAGACAACCGGCTGCTTCGCCAGTCGCTGGTGCCGTTCGTCGCCCGCGAAGGCCGCGACCAGGCCCTGATCGACGAGGCCCGCCAACTGGCGCGCGAGTGGCTCAAGGACCACTCTGCCGTGGACGCCGGACAGGTTGGCTCCGTGCTTTCCGTCGCGGCCATGGCCGGCGACCGCTCGTTCTTCGACGCCCTGGTGGCGGCGCTCGAGAGCGAGCGGGACCATCAATCGCGCCAGGCGATCTTCGGCGCGCTCGGCTCCTTCGAGAACCCCGAGCTGGCGCGCGCCGCCATGCAGTTGTTCCTGACCGGCCAGTACGACGCGCGGGAGTCCTTCTATACGCTGCTGTTCGGGCCGCTGAAATACCGCGGAACCCAGACCCTGCCCTTCGAGTTTGTGAAAGCCAACCTGGATGCCATCGTGGCGCGGCTGCCGCGCGAAGTGGGCGAGGATTTTGCCGCGTCGCTGGCCACAGTGGGCGACGGCTTTTGTGGCGCGTCCGGCCACGCGCAAGTGGAGGAGTTTTTTCAGGATCGCGTGAAGGAGTACACCGGCGGGCCGCGCCGCCTGGCCCAGGTCCTGGAAACCATCGACCTGTGCAGCGCCCACTCGGCGAAGATCGGCCCCAGCGTCGCCCGGTTCCTGCAAAGTTACTGACTTCTCTGGGCCGTCGTTGTCGTGGTGGCGCAGGCGGTTTCGCCAACTGCCACTCACTTTGCGATTCTGCATTTATTGTGGCGCGGACCACAGGGGGTCCGCCCCAGCAAGACAGTCTCATCATATCCTATGCGTAGGATGTGCCTTGCCAGGGCACGCTTGGTACACGAAGAACCAGAAGCGTTTGAAGACCGTGGGGCCGCAGACGGCGCGCCTGCCCCGCCTGGCAACCTCCAGCCCCGAGGCCTAAAACTTAATGCGGAACGAAAGCTGCATTTCCGACGGTCCGCCTTCGGTCGAATCCGCGAAGTCACTCAGACCGGGAGTCATAAAAGTCGCCGGGCTGGTTTGCGTCATAGTGGTGTTCGCCTGGCTCCAGTTGAACCACTTGAACGGCGTGAAGTAATCCAGCCGGATTTGCGCCTTGAACCTCTCTTTGATCCGGAAGTCCTTGTAGATCGAAGCGTTGGACCCGATGATCCGCTGCTCGATCCACTCGTTCCCGGGCAGGTTGCCGTTCGTGAACGACGGAGCTACCACTTCGCACAGGTTGCCCCAGGTGGCTCCATTCGGCTGCAGAATCGGCGCTGTGCCGCAGTTGGTGACGATCGGGTTCTGCGCCGTCTGTACGAAGCGGTTGGTTCCGATGTCCTGCCAGTTGGACCGAAGTTGCGGGTCCTTGACGAGGTAGATGCCGCCTCCCGGCTCCGGCTCGTAGCTCGGGTAATCCTGCCGGCCCCCCAACGCGCCCGTTACGGGGTTGAGGTAGGTTCCGCCCGAGTAGCCGATACCCGCGGGAGTGGGGGCCCAGATGGAGTAGTTCCACGCGAAGCTGTAGCCGCCAAAGAGCCAGTCCATCACGCGGCCATGGTTCATCCAGCGTTTGCCCTTGCCCAATGGCAGCTCGTAGGTCATGGAACTGACAAAGCGATACTTCTGGGTCAGCGACGTGACCGCCCGTTGTTCCTGCTGATCCAGGTAAAGATTACCGGGTGAGTTCGAGATCCCCTTCTGCATGGTGAAGAACGCCAGGAAAGTCAGGCCATACGAGTACCGCTTTTGCAGCTTGATGGTTCCCGAATGGTAGATCGTGCGGACGCAGTTGCATTGATAGTTCACGCCGCCCAGATTGGGATATGGCTTGTAGGCCTGCGTGCCGTTGACGCCCGACGAGTTGGAGACCCAGGTATTTCGGTAGGCCCAGTTGGCCGGATTGGTCAGGTCGATTACGTTGCCGTTGGCGTCGATACCGGTCCCATACGGACGCGAGTCCCAGTTATAGTTGCCGGAGAAGCCGATGTTGTGCAGACCAACATAGCTCAATTCGAGCATATAGTTCTTCTTGAGCTGGTGCTGGATACTGACGTTCCAGTTCAGCGTGTAAGGATGGTGGTAGTTGGCGGGAACCACGGTGATGGTGGGGCGAGCCGAGGGCGAGGAGGCCGAGGTCGGAATTTCGCCGTTCGCCAACTGCGGCACCGACACGAACGCCGGTACGCCCTGGTTGATGTTGAAAAGCGGCGTGTAGGAATTAGCGGGTTGAGAAACCGATTGGTTATAGAAGCTGGCGCCGCCGATCTCACTCTGGTTCGTCCAACCGAGGTTCCAATCCAGTGTCATCCACGCGAAACCCGCGCGGACCACCGTGTTGGGCTCCACATTCCAGGCCAGGCCAAAGCGCGGCTGGAAGTCCAGGTTGTCGCGGTTCCAGAGAAAGCCCTTGGGCTGGATCCACCCTCCCACGCATCCGCCAGGCGGGCAGGTCAGTAAGCCGGGGACCGATCCGGACGTGTAGTAGTTGTCCGGCGCCGTGAGACTCCCCACGCTGAGTTGTCCCGGGAACTTGCTGTGCGCCGGCGTCTCATTCTCGTAGCGGATACCGATGTTGAGCGTAAGATTGGGCAGCAACCGCCAGTCGTCCTGGAAATAGAAGCTCTGGTTGGAGTCTACCGGTAGCAGGCTCGCCCCCTGCTGGGCATAGCTATAGCTGGTAACGTATCCCAGCATAATATTCGCTAGTTGAATCCCTCCGGTATTGGGCATTTGGACGCCCGTGGGACCGATGCCCGTGGTCGGATCGGTTTGAGCGTTGCCGCCCTGGCCGAACCCAAGGGTCAGCCGCGGGTCGCCGATATTGTGTGAGACCTCGTTTTCCCACAGCCATTCGTAGCCGAACTTGAAGGCGTGCCTGCCCTTTACCATGGTGAAGTCCTGGTTGAGTTGGTGGTTGTTGTTCACCGCCACGGTCAGGGTGCCCACACCAAGCTGGGAGCTGCCGTTCGTGCCTTCGGACAGCCCGAAGCCGATCGGATTGAGATATACGTTGGAAGGGAGGTTGGGAACGGTCTTGGCGAGCGCGAATGTGTAATCCTCACCGCTGCGCGACCGCGGGTTGCCGGTCCGCCGGTATTCACCGACTCTGGTTTCGCTGATCAAATGAGGTGTGATGGTGTAGATAAGGTTGAGGGTAGCAACGTTCTGGACGGTATACGTCAACACCTGGTACTGATCGTACGGCTGGTAGGCAATGTTGACGTTGTTCGCGGGCTGATGTTGGTTGCCCCACGTGACACTGCCCATGATTTTCAGCTTGTCGGTGAAACTGTGGTCGATTCGGGCTTGGTTGGTCAGATTAAAGTAATTTCCCGTTCCGGAGGCCACGATGTTTCCGCTGGGTCCGGTATTGGTAATGCTGCCGGCGCCCGCCTGGGGCGCCACGAATGGATTGTTGGCCGCGATGGCATTCCACATCGTGCTGAACCGGCTCGTGGGAATGATATTCCCCGGGAAGGGCGTGCGCGATAGGTTGCCGCCGGCGAAACTCCCGCTGGTCGAGGCCGGATCGTAGATCGCGTTGGAGAACGCACTGAAGTTGCCGGCCAACATTGCGGCGGTGGGGGTCGTATAGCTGCCCGCGTTGGACGACGAGTCAACGTGGTACGATCCGCCGATCTCGAAGAACGTCTTGTTCCTGCCGTTGTAAATTTTAGGAATGATCACCGGTCCGCTGACCACGAAATCGGGCATTTGGAACAGGTCTGAAATATTCTGCTGGGGATTGGTTTGCAACTGGAAAAAACGGCGGTGAACCAGGGGGTTGTTCTTGAAGAGCTCGCCGCCCTCGCCGTGGAACTCGTTGGTGCCGCCCTTCTTCACCACGATGAGGGCGCCTGCAGTAGCGTGGCCGTATTCGGCCGGCATGGCGCTGGTCAAGACCTTGACTTCCTCGTCCGCCACCGAGACCGAATTGATGGTAGTGCCGCCATCCATGCTGGTGGACAACATCCCATCCTCATATGTGGCGGTCTGGTAGCTGTTGGCGCCATTGATATTCCAATTGCCCAGTGAGCCCGGCCAGGGGGCGTTGGTGCTTCCCACCTGGGGCGTATAGTACAGCACGCCCTTCTCCCAATGTTGATAGTTGGGTAACTCATAAAAATAGCTGCCCTCCATCACCTGGCCGGTGGACGAAGTCTGCGTGTCCAGCAGGGGGATGGAGTTGGTAACGGTAACCGACTCGGTCACGTTGCCCACTTCCAGTTTGATTTCCACGTCCAGAATCTGGCCGATCTGGAGGTCAAAGCCCTCGCGCACCGTCTTCTTGAATCCGGCGGCGGTGACGGTCACCTTATAAGGTCCGTCGCGCAGGCCCGGAACACGGTACAGGCCCTCGGAATTGCTCTGACTGATGCTGTCCACGCCAGTCTCGGTTTGGGTCACGGTAATCTGCGCATTTGGCACTAACGCCCCGGTCTGATCCATAATTCTGCCGGATATAATGCCGGTGTTGTTCTGCGCCAACACGGACATCGCGAGCAAGAGAACGAGGGCTATCAGCCCTATTCCTAGACGATTACGCATTTTGTTCTCCTTGTGGGAACAGCCGCGGGAGGGAACGCCGCGCTGGCGATTCCCGCTGACGTGGTCATGAACACTGGCGTCATGGGCGGCTTCCTTATCACCTGAGTGTTGCTTTCCAGAAGACACTCCACCAACAACTCGCCGGATCCCAGCACTGACTGCGCAATCCCTTGGTGCGGCGACCATGGGCACGAGTCCGGCTGGATGCCAATCATTGCCAACCAATAGGCCTGAAGAACTTAATATATTTTAAACCCTAACACCGATCAACTCTCGTGTCCATGCTTTTTCGGCTTTTCGGGTGCTTAAACGATCTCGGGAAGGTCGGTATTCGGCGACTGAGCGCGAAATCCCCAAAACGGTTGCTTTAAGCACTCTGCTTCTTCCCGAAGGCATTCATGATCTGCCGAAGAGCGCCCGGAAACAACGGGATTCACCGTTTATAACCGTGTAAGCGCCCTCGGGAGCCGGCGTCCCCGGCTGAAACCCCGTCTGAAACAACGAGCTTTTTTCGCTGCGGTGGTTTAAACTCATGGCCGGCCAGGGCACGGCCGTTCCACAATGTCAACCCGCAACCGGCGCCGCGTCTGCGATTGGGCCTTGACTGGCCGTCCACTACCGCCCGTGGCCGTCTCGAAACATTTTCTGGCACTCGGCGATGGCCTCCGGCACGCGGCCGGGAATCTGCCCCAACGCTGCGGCTGAAGCCCGATTCCGCGTGGGCGCACTTCCACCTGGGAAGCACTTTCCACAAGATGGGCGGGCTGCCGGACGCGAATCGCGGAGTATCAGGGCCGTCCGGTATTCCGCAATTGCATCGGCCTCCCGGCCGGCCATTCGTGCGTAGGCTTCCGATATTCCGCGGCCGCATCCGGCTAAGCGGCCGGCTTACGCCGCGATGGACGAATCAAAACCTCGGCCGGAATACCGAGCTGTTCATGAAGGCGGCGGACCATGGCAAGGGTAAGGCCGCGCATGCGGCTCAGGATGTCGGCGACGCGCGTGCGGATCCCAATCAGCCGCTGGAGATCGCGGCGCGTCAACCCTTGTTGTTCCATGCGGAACCGGATGGCATCGATTGGGTCGGGTGGATCCACTGGATAGCGTTGCTCCTCATAAGCATCGATCAACGTGGCCAGAATATCGAGGCGGTCTCCCTCAGGTGTTCCTGTTCGGGAGCCCCAAAGCCGCTCCACCTCGCTCAACGCGGCGCGGTAATCTGCCTCGGAGCGGATCGGCCTCAAGTCAGCGGCCATGCTTGATCTCCTTAACGTCAATGCTGTCGTATTCTAAGTGTGTCCCGAGATTGCGGCGGAAACGCAGCCCCGCACCGATACATTTGGACCGACTCGCAAATCGGCCCTGCGCATTTTCTAGTCTAATCTAACAGTCGTCGTTGCTACCTATTGACGTCCGAGTTGAACACGTGTGCTGGGGATGGGAATGATGTTGCCCGGTCCGGCGTTGCCGAAACAAGACAGAGACCGCCCGATGTCCGCTGGGGCGTGCGTCCATTGCGTCCAACTGCGTGCGGATCCGAGTTGAGGCGCGGGCCGGCTTTCGATTCGGCGATCGCGTCCGCCCGCCGGGCGAGGATTCGTCTCGGACGCTGCCCGGTTCGTGGGACGCCTTCACGCTGTGGGCCAAATCCGCATCCGACGCCGCGTTGGCCGTCCGCTACCGCCCACGGCCGTATTTAAACGCCAGTAATGACGCCATCAGTTCGCGCCCCGGCCCGTCGTTGGGGCTGATGCGCAAAAGTTCCTGGCACTCCGCGATGGCCTCCGGCACCCGTCCGGGGATCCGCGCCAACGCATACGCCAGTTCATAACGCGCGTCCGCGGCATCGGGCTTGATCCCTAGCGCCGTGCGATACTCCGCGATGGCCTCCTCCAGCCGTCCCATGGTCTGGAGCGTGTTTCCCAAATGGAAGTGCGCCAACTCGGAATCCGGCTTGATCTCGAGGGCCGCCCGAAACTCCGCAATGGCGTCGGCCTGCCGCCCGGGCATCTGGGCGTAAGCAATCCCCAGGTTGAGGTGCGGCTCCCAATAATCGGGCGCCGTCCGCTGCGTCTTCCGATACTCCGCGATGGCCTTCTGATACTCCGCGATCGCGTCCTGCTGGTGGCCGGGCATGGACATCCAGGCAAGTCCCAGGTTGAGGTGCGCCGCCTGGAAGCCGGGGTCCATCCGCAAGGCCGTTTGATACTCCGCGATCGCCTCCGGCACACGGCCGGGCAGGGACGCCAGGGCGAGTCCCAGGTTGTCGTGGTAGTCGGGGCTGTCCGGCTCCAGTCGCACCGCCGCCTCGAATTCGTTCCGCGCTTCCGGTACCCGTCCGGTGGACATGAGGATCACACCCAGATTGTTATGAACAAAAGCGCTGCCGGGATTGCCTGCCAGAGTCGCACGGAAGAGGGCTTCGTAGTCGCGATAGATCCCGCTCTGCTGCCAACTCGCGGCCCCGAGCGTCGTCAGCAACATAGCCGGCAGGGCGATGGTCCCCAACTTACCTGGCGCAATCCGCGCTGCCAAAACCGTCAGCCCGGAAGCCACCGGCACGATGATCCCCAATATGGCCAGGTACTCGAAATGATCGGCCACGTAGGAGTAACGAAAAGGATACACATTCAGGAACCCGAGCACCGGAAACAGCGTGCCGGCGAAAATCAGAAAGCCCGCCAGCGGTCCGCGCTTTCGCCGCGCCAGAAGAACCAAAGCCGCCGCCACCACCACTATTCCCAGCGGGAAAAGGTACTGCCACCATTGGCCGGGGTCGATCGTCCAGCGGGGATAAACAAACATCAGGTTCGACGGCCAAAGCACCTTCCAGGCGTAGAACCACGGCACACGCCCGGCCAGCAGTAAACGCTGCTGCAATGTGAGCGCGTAGTGCGTTCCTTGGGCGCCGATCAACCGGGGGTTCGTCTCTACCCACGCCGTGAAAAGCCCCGCGCAGGCCCCCACCGCGAACCACGGAACCAGCGGCAGCACGTCGCGCTTCCACTCGAGGCGCCCGCGCTGCCACCAGAACACTACCAACAGCGCCGCCGGCAACGTGGCCGTCACCGTCTTACTCAGCAGGGCCAGAACAAACAGTCCCAGCGCCACCAGGTATTGCGACTTTCGACGCGTCTCGTCAAAGTGCAGATAGGTAAGGGCGGCCGCCAGGTAGAAGACCCCGGAGAGCGTGCTCTTCTGTTCCGAGATCCAGGCCACGGCCTCCACGCATACCGGGTACAGGGCAAAAACGAATCCCGCCAGCCACGCCCCGGGCAGCTTCAGGCGTCTCGCGATCGTCACCACCAGACCGGCGGACAGAGCGTGCAGAGCGACGTTGGCCAGGTGATAACCCAGCACCGCGTCACCCCATACGAGGTGCTCCAGCCAGAAGGCCGTGTGCAGCAGCGGATAGTATTGCTGGGTGGCTCCCAGGTCGAACCAGATGCGCCACAGGCCGTGCAGGGACTGGAGTTCCGGCTTGGTCACGTGGCTGCTATCGTCCCAAAGCAGGCCTCCCTCGAGCGCCGGCAGGTAAGCCGCCAGGGTAGCGCACAGCAGCAGCGCCCACGTTCCGGCGCGCCGCGGGCCGGCGGCGTCCGCCTTCCGGAGTGAAACTTTGTTCCCGCCCGCCGAGCGCTCTTTGGCCCTGACCCGCTTCACACATCCAGAATACGGCTACGCGGCTCCCATGCGCGCGGCTCTACTTCCACCGGCGGCTGCAGCGGCCTGACTCGCCACCCCGAACACAGTAAAGTCCCTGGCCAGCGACATCAATACCCGGATGGCTGATATTCTGGCCGCGGAGCGGGGCATCCTGGTGCGCGCCTTCCTGAAGGACAAGGCGACCATGGAGCAGTACAACCAGGATTTCCAGCGGAGCGCCGGCCTGACGAAGAAGAGGCTGGATGAGTTCGCGGCACTGAGCGAGACGGCGGAGGATCGCCGCATGGTCGGCGAGATCGGCAGTGCTTTGGCCACTATCCAACAGGGCCATAACGAATTCTGGAGTCACGCCGATTCTGGGGAGGTCGACGTGGCCGCGGAGGATTACAAGACGAAAACCAACCCAGCCATCAAGCAGGCGGTCAACGTCGCGGATGCTTTCACGGCAGCGCAAGGCGATCTGATGCTCAAGGTGGCCGAAGACGCCCAGGCGGCCGTCTCCCGAGCCCGCTGGAGGACGCCGGTGATGACGGCGTTCTATCTGCTGGTGGCCGCGGTCGTGGTATTCTTCGTTCGCCAACTCAATCACAGGCTGCGCCAGGCCGTTGCGGAACTCTCCCAGGGCGCCGCGCAGGTGGCCGGCGCCGCCGGCCAGGTTGCCGCTTCCGCCCAGTCGATGGCGCAGGGCTCGTCCCAGCAGGCGGCGTCGCTCGAAGAAACCTCCGCCTCCAGCGAGCAGATCAATTCCATGGCCCGCAAAAACACCGAAAACTCCCTCGCGGCTGCCGGACTGGTCAGCCAGTCGCAGCAGAAGTTCGTCCAGACCAACCAGTCGCTGAACCAGATGGTCGAGGCCATGAGCGCCATCAACACGCAAAGCGACAAGATCTCCAAGATCATCAAGGTAATCGACGAGATTGCCTTCCAGACCAACATCCTGGCGCTCAATGCGGCGGTGGAAGCGGCGCGCGCGGGTGAGGCCGGAATGGGCTTCGCGGTGGTCGCCGACGAGGTGCGGAACCTGGCCCAACGCTGCGCGCAGGCGGCCCGCGACACGGCCATCCTGATCGAGGAATCCATCGCCAAGTCCGACAACGGCAAGACGAAGGTCGACCAGGTGGCCTCCGCCATCCGCGCCATTACCGAAGAGTCGGCCAAGGTGAAGACTTTGGTGGACGAGGTAAGCGTCGGCAGCCAGGAGCAGACCCGCGGCATCGAGCAGATTGCCAAAGCGATCACCCAGATGGAGCAGATGACACAGCAGTCCGCGGCCGGCGCGCAAGAGAGCGCCGCGGCGGCGGAGCAATTGAACGCCCAGTCGGAGAGCATGAAGCAGGTTGTCGGGCGCTTGACGGCCATGGTGGGCGGCGGAGACTGGCACAGCCTCAAGCCCCCGTCGAAATCTCGTCCCGCTGTACCTCTGTCCGCCGACCCCGCCCCGTACCGGG
>Ga0209415_10011323_pt1 | contig 15035 bp, 10 predicted proteins | sample PeaSoiSIISIP2007_FD_187696 | JGI IMG/M metagenome (GOLD analysis project Ga0209415, IMG submission 187696) | Peat soil microbial communities from Weissenstadt, Germany - SII-SIP-2007 (SPAdes) (version 2) | ecosystem: Environmental > Terrestrial > Soil > Wetlands > Peat | place: Germany...
TCGTAGGCCGAGCCGTGGAACTCGTTGGTTCCGGATTTCATGACCGCGCTCACCACCGCGCCGCCCACGCGCCCGTACTCGGCGCTGTAGTTGCTGGTGATGACTTTGAATTCGGCGACCGCGTCCGGGTTCAATTGCACCAACTGGGCGGAATAGCCCTGGTTGCTGGTGCCGTAAGAGTTGTTATCCATGCCGTCCAGCAGAAAACTGTTGTAGGTGCTGCGCATTCCGTTTACGTTGAAGGCGGCTTCGCGCGGCGTGCCGCTGGCCGAGAAGGAGATGGCGATGGGAGACTTGACGGCGTTGGTGGATAAAAGGGCCAGGTCCGCATAATTGCGGCCGTTGAGCGGAAGTTCGGCGACCGCCGCCAGGGGGATTACCTGGCCGTGCTCGCTCGAATCCGTGTCCAGGGCGGCGGCCGCGCCGGTGACCTCGACGGATTCCGTAATAGCGCCCACTTGCAGGTTGGCGTCCACGCGCTGGCGGGCATTCACGTTTACCAGCACGTCGGTGGTGGTGAATTTCGAGAATCCGGATTGCTCCACTGTGACGGTGTAGCGCCCGACCTTGACGTTGAAGAAATCGTAGTTGCCGTTTTCGTCGGTGGTGGTCCTGGCCTGAATGCCGGTGTCCTGGTTAGTAAGTGTTACATTGGCCTTGGCGATGGCTCCGCCCGAGGCGTCGCGCACGGTGCCGAGAACCTCGGCCGTGTCGAATTGTGCATACAGGAGAGTTGTGGCGAGGGAGAATGCCAGGAATAGCGTAGTTCCAATACGATTCATTTTGGGTCGCGAGAGCCCGAACGACGCCGGCAGGCCGATTGCAAATCGGCCAGCAGGTTGAAAACCTGCCCCACATGATACCGCTTGCTGACGCGCGCGGCTCCGATCGGAGCTACGAGTTTTCGAGAATCTGCTCATCATCTTTGCTAACCTCCTTGCGATGTTCTCAACTTAATGTGACACCCTGCTTACGAGACCGTTACTTGTACGTTACGCGGCTTCAGTTTCCACGTCAAGCCCAGCAGCAGGATTCCGGCGAAGGTGGACGCCAGGATGGCGTACAGGGCGGCATTCCACCCGTACCGCTCGGCCAGCGTGCCTAAGCCCTTGCCCTGCACGGTGCGGCCCAGGTATCCGAAGAGTCCGATGAATCCCGCCGCCGTGCCCACCGCCTTCTTCGAGCTGAAATCCAGGCCGGTGACACCCAGCAGCATCACCGGCGGATAGACAAAGAATCCGACGATTCCGAACAGCGTGAGGTCCAGCCAAAGCATGCCGGGAGGCGTATACAGAATGCCGCCAAACGCCAGAAACACGGGGACCATGCAGACCAGGCTGATCATGCCGCGGCGCCCACCCGTTTTGTCGGAAAGCCATCCCATGAGGATGGTGCTGAAGATGCCGGCGAATTCGAAGATGGCGGTGCTCAATCCGCCGTTTTCCAGGCTGGCGTGTTTCACCTCCTTGAGGTACGTGGGCCCCCAATCGAGCATGCTGTAGCGCGCGATGTAGACGAAGAAATTGGCGGCCGCGAACACCCACAGATACTTGTTCTTGAGCACGTAGTTGATGAGCAGGTCGCGGGTTCCCAATTCCGTTTCGCGATCCGGCTTGCCGGGATAGTCGTTGCGGTACTCCTCGACCGGCGGGAGTCCCACCGACTGCGGCGTGTCGCGGAGGCGGAGTACGAGGTAGACGGCGCACAGGATGGCGAGTACTCCCGGGACGTAGAATGCCGAGCGCCAACCCATCCAGGCGGTGCTGTAGGCGGCGATGAGGCCGGTCAGTCCGCCCCCCACGTTGTGGGCGATGTTCCAGAAGGCGAAGATGGTGCCGCGCTCGCGCACGCTGTACCAATGTCCCAGCGAGCGGCCGCAGGGACCCCAACCCATGCCTTGGACGAGGCCGTTGAGCGTCCACAGCGCGAGGTGGAGGGGATAGCTGCTGACGGCTCCGAAAGCGAAGTTGCAGAGGGCCGTGAGCAGCAGGCCGGCGGGCATGAAGTAGCGCGGATTGCTGCGGTCGGACCAGGCTCCCATGAGGAATTTGCCGATGCCATAGGCGATGGCGGTGAGCGCCAGCATGTCCCCGATTTGCGCTTTGCCGTAGCCCAGGGCCTGCCCCATTTCCTTGGAGACCACGGGCAGGTTGTTGCGCACGAAGTAGAAGGTGGCGTACCCGATGAAGGTGGATTCCAGAATCCGCCAGCGCATTTGGGGATAGAGTTTGCGGATCTGCGGGTCGGGAAGGCGCGCGATGGCGGGGGCGGGCCGGAGAGAGATCACAAGCTCCATCTACGCATATTCGGACAATCGGGTCAATCATGTAGTAATAGGGTAATAGGGTAATAGGGTAATAGGGGCCGACGGCCGGCTTCGCGGGCTCCGGCTTCCGGCTGGTGTGACGCTGGGTGGGAGTGCCTGCACACATTGTTATGCGATGGCGTAAGAGGCTTGGTTTGTTTTGGTTGCGGAGGCGGTCCGAGATTTTGTGACGCGTGGGAAGGCTTTTTTTCGCGCCATGCGTCACAAAGTTCGCTGGAGGCGGTGACGCTTGGCGGGGGTGTGCGCGCCCATTGTTGTGCGATGGCATAAGTTCCTTGGTTTCTTTAAATTGCAGAGACGGTTCGAAATAGGGAGACGCGTGGGGAGGCTGTTTTTCGCCCCACGCGTCTCCCTATTTCGCCAACGGCCGCCGGAAAGACAGGGTCCCGCTGGAAGGCGACGCACGATGTGTCGCTCCGGAATTGCAAGTAATTGAAACGAAAGATAAATGGGCGGTGCTCTTGCAGGGACCGATGGTCACAGGCACGCGGGCGCCGGACCTTACTTGATCTTCTCGGCATAATCCCGCGAACGTCTCCTAACGACCAACCGGGTCACAAGGAGCAGAAGTGAAGCAAACGTCTACTGCGGGGCCACATTCGATTTCGGCTTTGGCCTCGCCCGAACCCATCGAACAGTTATGGGTCGACTTTGATCGGCATCTCGAATCGGAACGTGGATGCACACAGGGCACTCGCCAGAATTAGCAGTGTGAAGCTCGGGCATCCTGAACTTCGTCTTTGCGGCTGGGGCGCTCATGGACTCGCAGAGTCGGCCATCAACACGCCCGTGGAGTTCTCCGTCCCACGGGAATTGAGTCCCCAGCAACCCGACGTGGGGCCGCAACTACCCCCAGAATACCTACCGATTATCTGTCCACCGGTCCGGACTCCTCAAATAAACAGCCGCTGTCGGCAAGGTCACCATCCGCCTGTAGTACTGTGTCCGCTCGGGAAATCGGCGGCCAAATATCTTCCAATTTCGGCATGGACCGCCTCGGGATAGTCGGAAAGGGAAGCGAGAACGTCTTCGTTGAACAGGTGGGTGAAGGCGGCGTCGTACGCGGCGCGGGCACAGTGGGCCACCCCAACGGACTTGCCCCCTTGCTCTTGCTTTCCGTGATTATTTTCTTCCTGTTCGCGCTGGTCGAGCCCCGCCGCAGGAATCGGATGCTGTGGGCCTTGGCCGGCCTCCTGATCGCCGGCGGAGTGGCGGTGACTCTCTCGCGTGCGGCCTGGATCTCCTTCGCCATCGCCGTCGGCATGGCCCTGGTGCTGGGCGTCTACGCGCGCCTCATCACCGCGAAGCGGGCGATCCTGGTGGCCTTTTGCTGCGTCATAGCCGTCTGCGCGGCCGCACTGCCGTTCGCCGGCAAGCTGGCGGAGCGCTGGTCGGGCAAGCTCGACGAGGCCATTGAGATGCGCGCCAAAATGGCCCGCACAGCGTTGGAGATCGTGCGCGACCATCCCGTCGGCGGAGTAGGCCTCAACAATTTCACGGTGGCGTACCGGAGTTATGACCCGGCTACGGCCGACATGTTCGAGACGGAATGGGGAACCGTGCCGGTGGTCCACAACATCTTCCTGTTGGTGTGGAGTGAAACCGGCACGCTCGGGTTAGTCGCTTATCTGGGGTTCTGGACCGTCTCGTTTTTCTGGACCATGCGGTACCTGCGGCGGCTGGGTCCGCTGGGCCGATGCGTCGCGGTGGGAATGTGGTGCGGTATTGCGGCCGTGTTGATCAGCGATATGACGAGCTTCGGTTTCTGGACAGAGCCGGTAATGTATACCGGCGCGGTACTCCTTGGATTGCTCGAACCTCTTCGGTTCGCCAGCCCGGTGCGAATTCGGCCGCTGCCCGCACGCCATACGACTGTTGAGCCCGCGCCATCCACGTGGCCCGATCGAGCCCTCAGCGGGAGGCCGGCATGAGATCCACCGGCGTCATGGCGCCGCAAAGCAGTGTGGTGGGCGCTCCCGCATCGAAATCCGTGCCCTTCGTCTCAGTCGTCATCCCGACCTTCCGCAGGCCTGAAGAAACCGCGCTGGCAGTGGCCTCCGTCGCCGCATCCGCTTATCCCGCCGAACGCCTGGAGATCATCGTGGTGGATACCAGCCCCGACGACGCGACCAGGGAGTCTATCGCGCCCTTGGAAGGCGCGCATCCCGGCCGGGTTCGTTTGCTGAAGAAACCAGTTGCGGAAGGACCCGGGGCCTCGCGAAACCTCGGGGCCCGCACCGCTCGCGGCGATATCCTCGCATTTACCGACAGCGATTGTCAGGTGGACCCGGACTGGCTGGCAGAAGGCGTGGAGCCGTTCGCGCGCAACCCGAAGCTGGGCATCGTTCAGGGCCGGACCCTGCCGAATCCGCGGCATCCACGAGGCGCGGCTTCCCGCTTCATGCAGGTGGAAGCCGCGGATTGCGTCTACGCCGCATGCAATGTCTTTTTCCGCAGGCAGGCGTTCGACGCTGTCGGCGGATACTCACCTGACTTCGACTATGTCCCCAACCAGCGGGCGGAAAAGCCGGCACTCTTCCGGAGGCTTCTGAACCGTATGTCGGTGGTTCACTTCCATGCCCTCCTGGGGTTCGATGTAGACCTCGCCTGGCGCGTTCTCGAAAGTGGTTGGACCAGCACGTTCCAGAGCGGAGCGCTGGTGTACCACGCGGTCACGCCGTTGACGCCCTGGCAGTGGATGATGGAAGGCGCATACTACGCCTATGCCGGGCCGCCCATGGTGAAGCGGCATCCCGGATTGCGAAGGCACATGTACGCCCGCTACTTCGCCTCTAAGACCACGGCACTCTTTACGCTGTCCGCCATCGCCGTTCTGCTGGCTGCCACGGTGCATTGGGTGGCGCTCCTTCTGTGCCTCCCCTACGCCGTTCACCGCAATGCCGAGCGCAGCCGCGTGTGGCGCGGCATCCTGCGGCCGCTCCGTTTTCTGGTATACGTGCCGCGCGATTCAATGTCCGTGCTGTTCTCCGTCATCGCCAGTGTGCGGGCGAAGACGCTATTGGTGTGATGGGAAGTATGGCGAACCTGACCGAACCCCGGTTGGCTTGCGAATCGCGCCCGCGGATCTGCGCGCGCATGAAAGTCGCGATTGTGCATCCCACCACCTGGCCGCAGGTTCGACGCGGCACAGAGCGTTTCATGAACGAGCTGGCCGCGTTCCTGGCTCGCCGCGGCCACCAGCCCAAGATCGTCAGCAGCCGGCCGGGCGGCCGCGAGATCCGGACGGAAGGCGGGTTCGTAACAGACCAGCACCGCAGCCTCTGGTATCCGTGGATGGCGCGGTTAGGCATCCATCCATTCCATGTCTTCCCGCTGACCACCCTCGGGGCGCTGGTGCGCGAGCGGTTCGACGTTGTTCACTGCTTTAACTTCACCGACGCCTGCGCCGCGTCGGCGGCACGCCGCGTCAATGGCGTGCGGATTCTGCTGCACCTCGCCGCGATCCCTCCTCCTTCGGGGTACCGCCGCTCCGTTTCGACGGGCGGCGCCGTCTTCCGTCACGCCGTGAAGGCATCGGATGCAGTTCTGACCAACGGCGATTTTCAGGCCGGCTATTTCGAAGAACGTTTCGGCAGGCGCCCCATGGTGATCAAGGCCCCAGTGGACACCAACAGGTTTCGCCCAGGCCGCGCCGATAACCGGGACAGGCCGATCATCCTCAACGCCTCCGCGCTCGACGAGCGGCGCAAAGGCGGACGTTTCCTGATGCGCGCGTTCGATTGCCTCAAGCGGCAATTACCCACTGCGGAGCTTCACATTTGCAGCGCCGTTCCGGATCGTCTGAAAGCGGAGTTGCTCGCCGCGGTTTCCCCCGAATGGCGGCAGGACGTGGTCTTCAAAACGCTCGACGATCAAGGGCTCGCGCGCGCCTATGCGGCCGCCTCTGTACTGGTGCTCCCGTCGGTGTGGGAAGCATTCCCGCTGGTAATCCTGGAATCGCTGGCCTCCGGAACTCCGGTCGTCGGAACCAGGAGCGGAGGGATTCCCGAGTTGATTTCGAGCGGAGCCGTGGGCCGGACCTTCGATCCGGGCTCGCTCGAAACGGCCGAACCCACCAACATCGACGGGATGGTGGAGGCCATCCTTGGCGCACTCGAAATCAGCCGCCTGCCCGAAACCGCGTCCCGATGTCGCGAAGTGGCGGAGCGCTTCGGCTGGAACGTCCTCGGTCCGCAATATGAAGCCCTATACGACGACCTTCGCTGCCGAAGAAATCCCGGACCATGCATGGGAGCCCGAATCCGATGACCAGAGGCAAACCTAGAATCCTGATCGCCGGAGCGGGCCGCTTCGGCAGGCAGCACTTGAAGGAATGGAAACTGCTCGCCGCCGAAGGTCGTGCGGAACTCGCGGCAATCGTGGTTGCATCGGCGGAAAGCCGCCGCCGCGTGGAGCGGGAGTGGAGCGTTCCCGCTTATACCGGCTTCACTGCGGCGATGCTGGAAGAAGTTGACGGCGTCGATCTGGTGACGCCGTCCGCCACTCACTACAGTCTTGCCAAGCAGTGCCTCTCCTGCACCAACCTGCTGGTCGAAAAGCCATTGGCGATGAATGCGATTCAAGCCCGCGAGCTCGAGGCGGATGCACGGCGGAACTCGCGAATCCTGATGGTCAATCACCTGTTCCGTTGTGATCCGGTTGTGCTGCGCTTGAAGGAACTGCTCGGATCCAGCCCGGAACGTCCACAATTAATTCAAGGCTCATTCCTCCAGGAGGCGCCTGCCGCGGACGAAAACCTTGTCGCCAGTTTCGAGATGCTGCACTATTTCGACGTCATCGAACACCTCTTCGGCGAGCCGCCCGCGGCAGTTCTCAGCGAGCAGCGCGGCGGATGCAGCCAGGTGAGCTTGCGATATCCCGGCGGCATGAACGCCGTCCTTTACCTGGGTTGGCATGAAGGCGAAAAGGTCAGATCGCTTGTTTTCGAGTATGCCGGGCGCAAAGTAGAAGCCAACTTTTTAGATCGAACGATCTTCGTCCGCGAACGCGATTCGATGGAACGGATTCTGGTGGATCGCTCCGTCGGGCCGCTGCGAGCGGCGCTGCAGACCTTCCTCGGCGCGATTCAGGGGGAGCCGGTCCAATATCCGAATGGAGAATTGGGTGCGCGGATTGTCGAGATTGCCGAGCGCGCCCTGCCTGGACCCAGGAGGGTGAAGCCGCGCGTCGCCGTGATCGGTGGCGGCATCTTCGGAGCGGCCTGCGCGCTCGAGTTTGCGCCTCACGCCGACGTCACGCTCTTTGAACGGCACCCCGACTTCATGATGGAGGCATCCTTTCAGAACCAGTGGCGCTTCCATTCCGGGTTCCACTACCCGCGGAGCCCGCAGACGGTCCAGGAGATCCAGTCGACTCGCGAGGACTTTTGCTCCGAGTTCGGTGAGGCGGTGATAGACGATGTCGTGTCTTACTACTGCACGTCAAATCAGGCTGTCGAGATCACGCGCGAACGTTACCTCGCCATCTGCACGCAGAACAAGCTCTCGTTTGTTATCGAGGATACGCCCCCTCGGTATGTGGATTCCAGCCGGGTCAACCTCTGTCTCCGGACGGACGAATCGGTTTTTGACTTCTACAAGCTGCGCGAGATGGCCAAGGCCAGGCTGCGGGAACATCCCAACGTCGTTACGTTGCTCAACACGGAAGTCGCGCATGGAGAGATCGACCATTACGGCCGGAAGATCCTCACCTCGCGCGGACCCGATTCCTCGCGGCGCGATGAATTTGAATATCTGGTCAACACCACCTACGCCAACAGCAACATAATCGCCCGCTGGTTCAACTTCCCGGTGAGGCGGCTCCGTTTCGATTTCTGCGAGATGGCCGTCTTGGAGATTCCGATGCCGAACGTTTCGCTCACCGTTCTGGATGGGCCGTTCTGCAGCCTCGTGAGTACCGGCCATAACCGCACATTCATTCTGACCCACATACATGAATCCGTACTCAAGAGCCGGATCACGGCGGACGGACTCCCGCCGGCATGGGGTGAAATCCAATCGAACCGCTCCAATCTGATTCAGAGCTGCGCGCGCTATTTCCCCATCGTGAAGGATGCCCGGTTTGTGGAATCGAGGTATGGAGTTCGCACCGTGGAGGCCTTCACCGAAGATTATGACGGCCGGCCGACCGTAGTCACGGATCATGGCCTGGGCTGCTGGTCGGTGCTCGGAGGCAAGATTGGCACCTGCGTCTCCAACGCACGCGAAATCGTAGACCGGGTTTTTCCCGGCGCGGATCGCGAATTGGGACGGTGCCGTGGGATGGCGGTGACGCGCCAGTGAGCAGAGCGATGGAAGCCGCGGTGACATCGGCCCACGGATCGGAGAAGCTCCGCAGCACAGTCGTATGGGGCGCCATGATCAATGTGGTCTTCGCGGTGGTGGGCGGAGCGCTGACCTTTCTCCAGTTCCTGCTGGTTGTGCGCCTGGCCGGTCCCGCGGAGATCGGCTTGTACGCCATGGCCTCGGTCTTCGCTACCACTCTCGAATCCGTCTCCGACTTTGGAATCGGGGACCGGTTGATCCAGCGCGATGCCGACCGGCTGCATGAGTCTTACAGTGTCGCGGCTACGGCGCATTTTCTGTTGGCGTTGCTCCTCTGGATTCTGGTCCTGATCACCGCCCCCGGGATCGCGCGATTCTACCATCAACCGAGGCTTTGGGCTCTGCTGAGTGTAATGAGCTACGAGGCATTCTACGGCCTGGGCCGTCTGCCTCTGTCGCTGCTTTCGCGCGAGTTCAAGTATCTGCAGCAGCGGCTCCTGATGTTTATCGGCCGCGTTGCAGGCTTTGTCGTCACGGTGGCGATGGCCTATGCCGGATTCGGCGTTTGGTCGCTCGTGATCGGTGCGATGGTGGCGCTGGTGGCAACCGGCGCGCCGGCGTGGATCCTCGCGGATCTCAAGCCGAAATGGAAAATCGACATGCGCGAACTGCGATCGCTGGTGGACTTCAGCGGTCCGTTGTGGATCGGCCGCATGACCATGATCGCGGTGCAGCAGGGAACTATTCTGGTGCTCTCCCTATTCCTTTCCACCAGCGAAGTGGGCCAGTACAAGGCCGCCGAGCAGATCGTCTTCTTTATCGTTTCCATTGATGTCATCCTCGGCCAGACCATCTTTCCCGCATTGTGCAAGCTCAGGGAATCGCCCGAGCGAATCGGCGCGGGCTTTACGAAAGCCAGCCGCGCCTCCATGCTCTGGATCCCCGGCATCGGCATTGGCATGGTGTGCTTCGCGGAGGCAATCGTGCGATATCTGCTGACCACTAAGTGGGCCGGCGCGGAGCTCTTCGTGCGCGCCCAGGGCATCGCGCTCGTGGTAGGGGGCGTGGGCTATAGTTGGGCGCTTTTGTTCGAGACCAAGGGAAACACCCGCCCCATCCTGAACGTCATCGCGGTGCTGGGCGCAGCCTTTCTGTTTCTGTTTTTCCCCCTGACCTGGATGTTCGGCAAGGCCGGTGCGGCAGTGGGAGTCATCGCCGTATGCTCGGCGGGCTTCGCTGCCAAACAGTATTACATCAACCGGCTGCACATGGGGGTCTCGCTGTTTAACATCGTTCGACGCTCCCTTGTGGCCGCGCTGTCCGCTGGGTCCGTGGTGTTTGGTATCCGCCGGGTCTTCCATCCCTCTGCCGGGCTGGAGGCCCTGATCGTGCAACTGTTGGCGTATAGTGCCGTGTATGGGGCCATTTTAGCCTGGTCCGAGCGAACTCTGCTGGCCGACGTATTCCGCGTGCTGCGGCGTCGAAACCAAACCATGCAACTCGCTTCGGCGGCCGACTGAGAACGGGCGATGAGCAAGCCACACCTCGCATTTTTCACGCCGCTCAATCCGATGAGAACCGGAATCTCCGATTACAGCGAGGAACTGCTGCCGTACCTGGGAGAACTCGCATCGATTGACGTGGTCGTCGGGCCCTATGAGCCTTCCAACCCATCCATCCGCCGCCGATTCGAAATCATTCAGCCCGAAGAGTTCCAGCGGCGTAGAACGAAATACGATTCGGTGATCTACCAGGTGGGCAACAGCCTTCCCTATCACGGCTATATGGTGCCCTGCATGGCCTCCGTACCCGGCATCGTCGTTTTACACGACTATTCGCTGAGCTACTTGGTCCTCGGGCTTACTTTGCTCCGCGGCGACTTCGGCGCACTGCGAAGCGCACTGGACCGCCAATTCGGTAAACGCGCCTCCATCGTCGCGCGCCGATTACTGCTCAGCCTGGAAGATCCTTATGAATTGAGCCTGGCCGCTCCCATGGTGCAGATGAGTCGTGGGATTGTCGTGCACAACGCATTTGCCTGGAACTGGCTGCGACGGGAATTTCCGGAAGCGCGCTCGCGGCTCATTCCCCACGGCATAGCGATCCAGGAGCTTGCGCCGCCTGAACCGGCAGTACGCCGCCGTTATGGACTGCGGCCGGAAGACCTGGTGCTGGCCTCCGTGAGCACGCTGGCCTACAACAAGCGCCTGGAGACCGTCCTGAATTGCCTGCCGGCACTGCGCCGCCGATTTCCCAATGTGAAGCTGCTGATCGTCAGCGGGGGAAGAATGGGATCCGCCTTGCAGCGCAAAATCGAGTCCCTGCGCTTGGAAGGGGCCGTCATTCAGACCGGCTGGGTTCCGTGGGACGAATATCGCGTGCTGATTCGAGCATCCGACGTCGTTGTGAATCTTCGCTATCCCACGGCCGGAGAAACGTCGGGCAGTGCCCTGCGGTCGATGGAAGCGGGCCGCCCACTGATCGTCAGCGACCATGGCTCGTTTCGCGAATTCCCCGACGATGTCTGTCTCAAAGTCCCGGTGGATGAAGGTGAGGGGAAGGCCTTTCAGAGGGCTGCGGAAACGCTCCTCGGAGACGCGGAGTTACGCGCCCACATGGGCGCCGCCGCCAGACAGTTCGTGTGCCGTAACCTCCGCATGGAAGATGCAGCGGCCCGTTACATCGAGTTTGCCAACGAAGTCTCGGCGGAGCCGGGCCCCGCTCTGGCATCGCAATTTCCTTCGGCCCGGGGGAGCGCCGTCCGGCGCGCGTTCTTTTCATCCGTCTACAAAGCCTGTCGGCTGCGGTATGTGTGCCGGCACTACGGCATAGCGGACATCTTCCAACGCCTTACGCGGGAACGGCATGCCGCCGGGGCCAGGTGAGCGCAACATGCGGGTCGGCATTGACGCTCACATCCTGGGAAAAGGAAAGGGCGGCGTGGAAACGGCGCTCCTCGGCATCATTCGCGCGCTTGCCGAGCTCGACCGGGAAAACGAGTACCTGCTCTATGTAACGGCTAATCACCCATTTCGCGGCGGCATTCTGCCGGCAAATTTCCGCCTGCGGCCCCTGCCGGTGTCCAATCCCTGGATCGAGCGGCCATTCGTCATCCCGCTCCTCTACCGGCAAGATCGCCTCGATGTGATTCACCTCCAACGGATGATGCCGCCTTGGGGCTGCCGCCGTTGCGTACTGCATATCCATGATGTGCTGTATGAGACGCAGCCACGGTTCTTCCCGGTCGCCAAGCGCCTCATCTTCAACTCGATCTCGCGCGCCAGCGTACGGCGGGCTGCGCGGATTGTCACCGTGACGGAAAGTGTCCGGCGAGACATTCTGCGGATCTACGGCATCGCGCCCGACCGTGTCACCGTCATCTCGAATGGCATCGACTCCACCATGTTCCACCTTCCGGCGCTCAACAGTTTGGTCGCGCCTATTGGTCCTTCCCGTGGCGTCAAGGGGCCGTACATCCTGGTCTTGGGCATGCTGGAGCGTCACAAGAATACGCATGTAGCCATCGAAGCCTTCGACAGATTTGCCCGCACCCATCCGGAGTTCTCACTGGTGCTCATCGGGCAGTCGCGGTCCGAGGCGCGCGGCGGCTATGTCCGCGAATTGCAACTGCAGATTTCCCGCTCGCAATCCCCCGGTCGGGTTGTCATGCCAGGGTATGTAAGTAACGAGGAACGCCTGGCGTGGATCCAGGGCGCGTGGATGTTGGTGTTTCCAGGAACGGCCGAAGGGTTCGGATTGCCCCCATTAGAGGCGATGGCGTGCGGTCTGCCGGTGATCGTCGCGGAAACCGCCGTCGCAAAAGAAGTGTATGGCGAAGCGGCGCTCATGACCAAGCCTCTCGACCCGCACAGCATCGCGCAGGCGATGCATAGTCTGGTCTCGGACGAAACTCTCCTGCGGCGCATGATCGGTCGCGGTCTGGCGCGCGCCGGTCGATTCACCTGGGCCAAAGTGGCAGCGAAGTTGATCGATGTGTACAGGGACGCTGCCGAACGTCGCTAACTAAGGATAAGACAAGAACAGCCGGGATCCAGGCTGTGCCCCACGACCTGCGGAGAACGGGCCGATTCCGGCAACATCGATATTCGTTGATGTCCCCTGTGACGCTCCGTCGCGGACCGAGCTTACCGGCCCTGGTCGCTGTTCCTGAGCCGATGGCCAAATAGCCAGGTCGGCAGTTCCGGCTCGTTGTAGGCCCGGTCCCAAGACTCGTGCCCGACGCCTTTATATTCGGTGTAGCGCACTTCCCCCTCCCGTCCTCTCAACAGCTTCGCCATCTCACGGGACTCCGTCACGGACACGTTGCGGTCGGCGCTCCCATGGAAAATCCAAACCGGGATGCCCGCTACCTTGTCGGCGACGGCCATGTAAGGCTCCTCCCGCCTGATCTTGTGCGGCGCCGGCCATTGTATCCCGCCGCAGACCACGACGAGGGCTGCGAAGCGCGTTGGATGCCTCGCACCAATCAACCATGTGCCGTAGCCGCCCATTGAGAATCCAGTCAGATAGGTTCGTTGCGGGTCGCCGTTGAATTCCTTCGCGCTCGCGTCGAGGGCCGCCATTATTTGAGCCTCCATGGCTGGAGCCTCCCACGAAACCTTCAGCCGGCATTGTGGCATCACCACAATGGCGGGAAAATGGCCGGCATGATTTCGCACGGCGTTCGCCAGTCCTGCTTTGGACTGAGCCACGCCGTCGTCGCCGCGCTCTTCCGAGCCATGCAGAAACAGCACGATAGGCCATGTCTTGGCCGCAGTCCAGTCTCCAGGAACGGATACCACGTAGCGGTACTCGGTGCCGTTCACCGTGACGGTGCGGTTGAGGAAGTGCGCCTCCGTCGCGGCGTTAGCTGCCAGCGCAGCCAGATAGAGGGCGAAGATCCGCTGCCACATGTTCACGATATTACCTCGGGAGAGCACAGCCCAAAATTGGGACAGACCGCTTTTCAGCATCCCAAGTCGCCCAGCGGTGGTCCAGGGGGCCGGCACTCGCGGTTTATACTCAGTGCCGTTGTTATCTGCACGCCTGCCCATTCAGCGGTCTCTCCGTCGGAAATCTCGCGCCGCCTGGCCGCCCCACCGGCCGCAGTCGCAACTTGCAGGACAATGGATCGGGAGGTGCGAAAATGCCAGCCGCGACAGCGTCGGCGGACCGGCGGCGGTCCCTGATCGTTCCCCGTGAACACGGAGCGTGGGGAATACTGCTGGTCCCGTTGGTGACTGGCGCAGCCGTGGGCCTTTGGGCGGGTGGAGGAGCAGGCGGTCTTGCACCCTTCATCGTCGTGGCCCTCGCGCTATTCTGGTTGCGAACGCCCGTCGAAAGCTGGATCGGAACGGCGCCGATTCGCGCACGAACGCCGGACGAATTGCGGCTCGTGCGGAATTCCGCGCTCGCCTTAGCGGTACTTTCGTCGAGCGGATTGATCTGGCTATTCTGGGGAGGGCAGCACCGATCTTTGCTGTGGATCGGCGCCGCCGCAGGAATCGCATTCCTCATTCAGGCCGCCCTCAAGCCGATTTGGCGAAGTGCGCGGGCGGCGTCACAGATGATTGGGGCCTCGGGACTGACGTCCGCGGCGCCCGCTGCCTATTATGTTGTCACCGGGCATTTGGAGACAACCGCCTGGTCCCTATGGGCCGCCAATCTCCTGTTCGCCATCAACCAGATCCAGTTCGTGCAGCTTCGGATCCATGCGGCACATGCCGAGAATCGTAGCGAGAAGCTATCGGCCGGGCGCTGGTTCTTGATCGGGCAAGTCATCCTGATGGCCTTGCTGGCGGCCGCCTGCCTTGGGCACTACTTCCGCTGGTACGCTGCGGTTGCTTTCCTGCCGGTCTTGTTACGAGGATTTGCTTGGTTTGCCGGTAGCTCTAAAGCGCTTGCGATTCAAGCGTTGGGGAAGAGCGAGCTGGTCTACGCATGTGCATTCGGCGTACTGCTCGTGCTGGGGATGCACCTGCCGTGACTTGTGTCAAATCCCTGAGTTCCATCGGAACCATAATCTGAAGGCATGTCGGCAACAGGAAACCGCCCGCGAATAATCGGGCACTCGATGCCCCGTTCGCGCAATCGAGCCGGAGCCAGGGTGAACGTTGCCCGCGACACATTGAACGCCAGATGCTCCACCGAACCAGGCTCCCGTGGCGCTTGTCGCCTGGCGTCTTTCCTGGACTCGTCGGTGAACACGGTAGGAGATGTTATTGCAGCCTGAAACGGTGAAAGGCACCCAGACGGCAGAGGAAACGGCCCAAAAACCGGATCCTCTCGCTATCGTGGGCTAATGTGGGTTTGAGGAATGCGCTTAGTAGCTCGTAAACCCTCTAGAATCTTGGTTGCGGGGGGTGGATTTGAACCACCGACCTTTGGGTTATGAGCCCAACGAGCTACCAGACTGCTCCACCCCG
>Ga0209415_10011324_pt1 | contig 15034 bp, 11 predicted proteins | sample PeaSoiSIISIP2007_FD_187696 | JGI IMG/M metagenome (GOLD analysis project Ga0209415, IMG submission 187696) | Peat soil microbial communities from Weissenstadt, Germany - SII-SIP-2007 (SPAdes) (version 2) | ecosystem: Environmental > Terrestrial > Soil > Wetlands > Peat | place: Germany...
GTCCGGTTTGATGAGCGGGGATGAGAAACGGGACGATGCTTTGCCGTCAGCACCCGCGCTCGTCCTCGACTCTACAACGGTTTAGTGCAGGGCTTCAGAGGCTGCGGAAAAAGTGTTGCTCGCGGTGCGGCGCGATCTCGGCGGCTAAACAGCTTGCTGAAAAAGTGTTTTCTCCGGTCAAAATTCCCCCAGCGGCTGGAAGCCGCTGTTGATTGGGCACGATTTACGGCACGAGTAGAACTCGTGCCCTTCCCGTTCGTGCCGGATTTCAGAGTTTTTCAGGAAACTGTAAAGCCGCCACTGAAATCAAGCCACTTATCGCAGCGGTAAACCGCTGCGCCACCCAAAGGCAAGTGCGATATCGACTTTTTCCGCAAGCTGTTCAGCCGTGCCGTAGGGTAACGCCATGGCCGCCCGCTATTTATATCCGCGCAACCCCAGCCCAACCGTTAGAATCTGATTAAGTAGGAGCCCGCCCTCCTGGCAATTGGGCTCCTCGCTCGAAGTGGCGCTTTCACGTCGTGCGGGAGGTAAAGATTATGGGCCGATCCACTCTGTTCAAGTCCCTGATAACGTTCGCAACGTTTATTGGTCTCGCTCTCGCCCCAAACACAGTCTACGCTCAGCACGGTGGCGGCGGTGGTCACGGCGGAGGCGGTGGCGGTTCCCATGGCGGCAGCGGAGGCGGTTTCCATGGCGGCGGAACTGGAGGCTCCCACGGCGGTGGTGGGTACAGTCACGGCGGTGGCGGATTTGGCCGCGGTGGGGAATCTCGTGGTGGCGGCTTTGGAGGCGGCGAGCGGTCTGTTGGCCGAGGTAGTTACTCCCATGGCGGCGGGTCGGGAGTTGGCCGCAATTCCGGCTCGTCGGGAAATCGTTCATCGAATCTTCCTGCCGCCGTCAACGATGGGCAGTGGCATTCGTTCGGCAACGCCAGCAGTTCCGCGCGTTCCAGTGCTGGCAGTTCCCTGCATTCCAGCGAAGGACGCAATTCCGGAGTCGGGGCGAGCTCGAGCCTCTCCGCTCGTAACGCCGGAATTTCCGATGGCGCTTGGCACTCCTTTGGCCGGGCAAGCAGCTCTCCGTCAAGAGGCGAGGCCGGTTTAGCCGGCGGATCGTCCCGTGCGGCGCCGGGCTTCGCTCGGGGTGGTTATGGTTGGCGAGGCGGTTGGGGCCGCGGCTACGGTTGGGGCGGTGGTTGGGGTTGGGGTGGTTGGGGTTGGGGATGGGGCGTCGGATGGCCATACTGGGGATTTGGATGGGGCTGGAATCCCTGGTTCTACAATCCCTATTGGTATGCACCCGCGCCAGCCTACTACTACTATCCGGATTATGGCTCGGATGATGACTGGTCCGACAATCCGCCCTATAGGCCTGATTCGTCGCACGACTCCGACGTTCAGGGGAGCTACCAGGACACGCCAAGTTCGGCCTACGCCAATGTCAGCGGTGGCGTGAGCTGATGAATTGATCAAGGTGGTGTTCCGCCGATTGCGGCGCGCAATTAGTGCTACGACTTCTGGTGGGGATGGCCTGCCCGATAGCTGCTAAACTTTGCTCAGAGCGAGCCCCCTATGCCGCGCTTCTTTTATTTCGTAGCCCTGCTGGGCATCGTGGCCATGTTGTCTGCTCCAGTTTGCGGACAGGGCGTTGTGCTAAACGGCGCTCGCGTCCAGCACGTCGTAGTGCGCGGCAGCGGCGACGCGATGGAAGTGGAGATTCAGACTTCGGGAGCACCGGTTGCGCCCGATACCCAGGCCCTCACTAGACCCGACCGCATCGTGGTGGATTTTCCCGGCGCGCTTCCCGCCGCCGACTTGCGCGCGCTGAAAGTGAATCGCGGCGCCCTGAAGGGAATTCGCGCAGGATTGTTTTTCGACAATCCTCCGATTACGCGCGTCGTGCTCGACCTAGCGGAGCCGCAGTCGTATCAGATTTCGAGTACCCAGAATGCGGTCGTTATAAAGCTCGGCTCGGTCGGCGCTGGAGTGAACGCCCCTGCTGCATCGGTTACGCCTGTTCCAAAGCTGCAAGACGCCTCGCTGGCTGTGGGCACAAAGGTCGCGTCCGCTAGAGTTTCTCCAGCAGTTTCCAAGACGCCGCTTCCCGCCGCGGTCATTGCCGCGGTCATTGACGCACCACCGCAGCCAACGGTATCGGTGACTTTTGAAAACGGAAGGTTGCGCATTCGCGCCGAGAAAGCCACGCTGGCGCAAGTATTGTTCGAAGTGCAGCGCCAGACGCAGGCCGAGATTGCGATTCCGGCAGGCGCCGAACAGGAACAAGTTGTCGCCGATCTGGGCCCGGCTCCGGCGCGCGAAGTGCTGGCAGCGCTGCTGAACGGCTCAGCTTACAACTTCATTTTTGTCGGCACCGAACTCACCCTGGAGCGCGTCATCCTGACGCGCCGCGACTCCGGCAACTTCTAGCAAAACCGGGTAGTGTCTCGGTTTCACGGAGCCACCACCACCAAGGACACGAAGTCACACGAAGGAAAACGGTGGGCTCCAGAGCTTTGTGTACCCGTGTCTGGTTCCTTGGTTTCCGGCGGTCAATCGTGAAGCTGAGACGCTACCCAAAACCGCGATAGCATCATCGCAGCCTACGGCGGCGAGATCAGCCGCACCGTCACGGGAGATGCGCCGTTGCCGAGAATCGGCTGTCCGGTGACTCCCGTTCCGCAACCGACCATGTTGATAATCGTCACGGGTATCTGAGCGAGGGGTGGGGCGGGTGGAGGTACTGGCATCGACGCTGCTAGGGGATTGAGAAATACTTGCAGGAAGCCAATGACCGTGACAGAAGCGCCAACGCCAGGGGCGGTGCCGGTGGTGGAGTCATAGACTGGAATCGTCACAAGGGAATCGCTCACCAGAACATCTTTCTCGCTCGTGACCGGATTCTCGTTGCCCGCCAGGAATTCAAAGGGCGGGCTCGGTGAGACGGTGGTGTCGATGCTGTCAGTGTCTCCCGCGACGCCGTTATAGTGGATCAGGCACTCCACGGCTTCGACTGCGTCGCCATCGCGGCTACCTGTCTTGGACGCGTAGCCGCCCGGAGCGAGGTCGACGCTGGCACCACACGCGATGGGCTGCGGAACGCAGCCCGCTACGGCAAGCATATAGGGATACGTTGAGAAGCCAGCGCTGCAAGCGGGCAAAGACTGCGTGGGTTCTGGGAAGTCGGCGGCATCGATGGCTCCGGCATAGTATCGTCCCGGCGTCGGTACCGCCGCGGCGCCGATGTGGTGCAGGCCACTGGTGTTGCCCCCGGCTGTTGGCCAACCTTGGCCAACCAGGGCGGCGTTCACAATGCTACCGTCAGGATTGAAAATCGGTGCTCCTGGCGTTGCCACGGTGGGGTCGAGGTTCGGCAGCAGCCAGGGTTTCACGCAAAATGGCGCCACCGGAATCTTCGCCCCGGTTACACCCGAAGGGTTGTAAGCTTCCGCCGTGGCCGTGGCACTCACTGTGAACGCCGTGCGTCCCCAGATGCGTGCGAAGAATGTTGGCAGATCGTTTTTCTGCACGGTTACGGTGATAGTCGGGTTGGTATTGGTTCCACCAGCAGCACTGGGAATAGTGATAGAAGTCAGGTTCCCTCCTCGCACCTGGTTCTGCTGAGCGACCCGGGTAGCGACAGCTGAAGCGAGGTTCCATGCCGCCGTGATCATCGCCGTGGAGGGGTTCGAAGTCACTCCCGAGTTGGCGAGCACGCGTGCGCCCGCTAGAGCTGCGGCATCGGCCGCCAGTTGTGCCTCGCTGCGTGCCGTATAGATCGTTACTACATCGATTGAAAGCGCGGCCATCGCTCCGACCACAAACAGCATGAAAACCGCGACTAGCGTGATCACGACCCCACGTTCGTGGTTGCGTCGCGAGCGTGTTCGAAATCTAGTTCGCAATTTGTTTCGATGGCGTCCCAAGCATCCTCAAATCTGGTTGTGCACCGTGGCGCTCTCGCTCAACTGCGTTGTAGCCGCATAGCTCGCGCCCGGGACTAACAATTGAATTACGCTATTGAATCGCCAATGATACGGATACTGTATGGTCACGAGGGTGCCGACGGTTGCGGGCGAACCGGAGCCAGGCGAACCTGAGCCAGACACCAATCCGCGGTTGATGGCGATCACCAGGTTGTCGCTAGGATAAGCACTATTACAACCGGAAATTGTGTATGTCCACGAGAGCGGAATCGATTCGGCTACCACATATGGTCCGCAGGTTAGGCCGGGCAGCACTCCACTGCCAGCGAGCGAGTTGAGAACTGCGGTCACGACCGGCTGCAGAGAGTCTGGGTTGAGGTTGGCCGACTGAATGTCGCTCGTGGGCTGAGCGCCGGCAATGATGGCGCCTTCCTGCGCGGCCTGCTCGATCTTCTGCTTCTGGTTGAAAGCACCGCTGAAATCGTAGATGCCCACGACAAACACCACCAGAAGCGGCAACGCGATGGCAAACTCCATCAGCGCCGAGCCGCGCTCGTTCCTCAATCGTGCTGCGGCCAGCCTGCCCACTCTTCGACGATGCAACATGGGGACGCGCGTCATCTAGTTCTCCATCCTGCTCTGCGCCTGCGCCGACAAAGTAATCTGCTGCAGGTTAAGCGACGTGAAAGGAAGGTAGAACTGAAAGGGATATTGAAAACTGACCACGGAACCACATTGTGCAGGTTGGGTCGAGGCCGTGGAATTCAGCCACACGTTGCTGCAGACCCAGATTTGATTGGTCGTCGCCGTACACGCGCCCCCGGGAGGAGCCGGCGAAGGACATGCGGCCAGGCCAGGGGAGGCTGAGGCTGGGATCTGGGTGGGATCGAGATTGGACGCCTGCAGCACCGCGTCAATCGTATTGATCACCGTGGTGGAAGGGGAATTTCCGCAGGTGGCACACGAGGCGCGCGCCGCGGTGATCGCTCCCTGCTGTGCCGCCTGCTGGATGGTGGAGTAGATGTTGAAGGCCCGTCCAAACCAGACGGCGCCGAGCAAAAGCATGAACACCAGGGGCAACACCAGCGCGGCCTCGGCAATCTCGGCTCCGTCGGTGCATCGCAGGGTTTGTTTAATTCTTCGCATAAGCCTCAGAGTTTCCCCGTGAGCCGCAAAATGCAAGACAACAGCACCGCAGCCGACATCGCGACCCCACGAGGAATTTTAATGGACTCCGGGTTGTCGAGCGATACCTCAAAACCCGGCATGCGCAAGCTAAACAAGGCAGCCAGGATATGGACGATATTCCGCAGCGTCTGTCGCAGACGCCGTTTGTAGATCAGTACAGCCAAGGCCATCGCTCCTTCCACAAAGATCGTGACCAACAAAACCAACAATAGTTGCCGCCAACCGAGACAAGCTCCCAATGCGCCGGCCAGTTTCCAGTCTCCGGCACCGAGGCTGCGGACCCACACGAACGGTAGCAGCAGCACCAGGCCTACTACCGTCCCCAGCAGCGCGGCTTCCAGCCCCGGCCAGTGAAAGAGAATCGTGTTGACCGCGACACCGGCCGCGAAGCCCGAGACCGTGAGCCAGTTGGGAATTCGGCGCTCGCGCCAGTCGATGATTCCCGCGCCTAGCGCTAGCAGCGCCGCGAAAATCCATGGTGCGAAAATCCGCGGCGCAAAAATCCAGAGCCCAGATTGAAGCGTGATTGCCGCTGGCAGACGGGCGCCTCCGTGCATTTCGCTTCCTGTACTTTAGGGCTTTCCGGGGCCACACTCAAGCGCGAAGTTCAGCTCTCAGCTCTCAGCTATCAGCAAAAGGAAAAGGCCCGGTTGCCCGGGCCTGAAATCGGAATCGAATTGGAGCGAACCTAGCGCGTTACCGGAGCAGCCGAATTTCTTTCCGCAATCACTTTCTTGGCATTGTCGGCAAGAGCGCGGGCTTGCGGCATTAACTCCAGGGCCTTGATCACGTCCGGATCAGTTTCCGCCCGCACCTTTAAGCCTTCTTCCTGGCCGAAGGCATCCACGAAGAGTTCGCTCTTGATGTTGGAGCGCAGCCACTCGTCGTTCTCGATCATCTCGACTTCGGTATGGGGTATTTTTTCTTCGTCGAGGAATTTGCGGAAGTCGAGCAGCACGACATCGTCCACTTCAAAATTCTGTCCGATTTTGTGCGTGATGGCGTAACGCTTGGCAAAGTTAAACAACGCGTAGTGCTGCAGCAACGAGTCCTGGAACTTGCTGGACTTGTAGGGTGGCAGTTTCACGTCGGGAGTTATGCCGCCCCCGCCATACACGGTGCGTCCACCGTCGGTGAGCTTGACTTCGTGGTTGGCGTTATTCTCCTCGCCCTCGCGATTGTAGTAGTAATCGTAGAGAGAAAGATTCGAGTAATCGCGTTGGATGAGGCGTCCGCTGGGGGTGTAGTACTTGGCGGTGGTCAGGGCGAGGCCGGTATTTTCGGCGAGCGGAAACACGGTTTGCACCAGGCCCTTGCCGAAGGTGACCTCACCGACGATTAAGCCGCGATCGTGATCTTGAATGGCTCCGGCGACAATCTCAGCTGCTGAAGCGGTGCCGCGATTTACCAGCACCACGAGCGGATATTCCTTGCCCCCGTTGCCGTGGGCTGCCACGTATCGTTTTTCCGGAGAGGAGCGCCCATGGTGGGAAACGATGAGCTGCCCCTTCTTCAGGAACTTGTCGGCCACGCCTACGCCTTCACTCAGCAGTCCACCGGGATTCTGCCGCAGGTCGAGGACCAAGCCTTTCAGATCTCCCATCTGATCCAGGGCTTCGGCGACTTCATGTTCGGTGGTTTCCTGGAAACCGGAAACGTGCATGTAGCCGATGCCGGGCTTGATCATGAAGTGCAAGTCCACGCTGTAGCGCGGAATCTCGTCGCGGACGACGGCAAATTCGAGGGGATGGTCGGAACCTTCGCGCAACATCGTGATGCGGACCGTAGTGCCTTTCGGTCCCTTGAGCAGGTCGGCAACATCAGAGGTGCTCATGTTGTCGGTGGGCTTGCCGTCAATGGCGGCAATAATGTCGCCCGGGCGGATGCCGGCGCGATAGGCCGGGGTGCCGACAAAGGGGGCAATGACGATGACTTTATTATTGCGCGGGCCAACCGTCATGCCCACGCCGTAATACTTGCCGCGCTGCTCTTCGCGAAGCGCGGAGTAAGATTTCGGATCGAAAAAGTTGGAATGGGGATCGAGCTGGTGCAACATGCTCGGGATCGCGCCGTTATAAATTGCCTTGTCGGCATTCACCGGATCGGCGTAGTTCTGCTCGATCGTGTCATACACGGCGGTGAACTGCTTGAAGCTGTCACGGACGTCGGAGTCGCTGCTGGGCGTGGCTGCCGGGCTGATTCTCTGCGCGAACAGCATTCCCAGCAAGCCAAACAGACCGAGCACGAACACAATCAGGAAGAGAGAACGACGAGAACTACTGGCCATGTATCGAAATCCTCGGGCAGGGACGTGCAGAGTCCCAGTCACCCCATCTGAGCGCAGTATAGCATGCAAAAGCGCCTGTTTACTTGGATGCAAAATGACGCCTGAGGTTACCGTGGGATGACGGCTTTGGGTGGTGATGGGGGCCATTTCCAACCCAGCGGACGAGGAAGAGCGCCTTTCTTGCCCTTCCCTCCCCCTTCCCTCGACCCGTTAAGTGGGCCAAACACCGTGATACGGGTCACAGCATGGGATATTGCCTTGGTGGGAGACTAAGACTGGCGACCCGGGGCGATGCCGTGCGGTTCAACATTTCCGCTTCAGGCGCCCGCAACCCCCAGATCTGGGAGGGAATTTATGGCCATCACGAAGCAGCAAGCACTGGACTACCACAGCAGCGGACGTCCGGGAAAAATTGAAGTCACCCCCACCAAGCCTTGCCGGACGCAGCGCGACCTGAGCCTGGCTTACACCCCTGGAGTGGCGGATCCATGCCTGGATATCGAAAAGAACCCACACGATGCTTTTAAGTACACCGCAAAGGGCAACCTGGTTGCAGTGGTGAGCAACGGAACCGCCGTCCTGGGCTTGGGAGACATCGGCGCCCTCGCCGGCAAACCAGTGATGGAAGGTAAGGGTGTCTTGTTTAAACGTTTCGCCGATGTGGACGTGTTCGACCTTGAGGTCAACACCCACGATCCCGACGAAATTATCAAGCTCTGCCAACTGCTGGAACCGACCTTCGGTGGCATCAATCTGGAGGACATCAAAGCGCCAGAGTGCTTCTACATTGAGGAAACGCTGAAGAAAACGATGAAGATCCCGGTCTTCCATGATGACCAGCACGGTACCGCGATCATCTCAGGAGCAGCGCTGTTGAATGCCCTGGAACTTGTGGGCAAGCCTATTGACAAGGTTCGTCTAGTGGTCAATGGCGCCGGGGCGGCGGGTATCGCCTGCGCTGAGCACTATGTACGCCTGGGCGTCAAGCGCGAAAACATCATCCTCTGCGATACCAAGGGGGTGGTCTACAAAGGCCGCACCGCTGGAATGAATCCTTATAAGGAACGTTTCGCCAAGGATACTAAGCTGCGCACGCTGGCCGAGGTCATGGAGGGTGCGGATGTGTTCCTCGGTCTGTCCGTAAAGGGTGCGGTGACGGCGGATATGGTGCGCTCGATGGCTGCCAATCCCGTCGTATTCGCGATGGCCAACCCCGATCCGGAGATCACCTACCCGGAGGCCAAGGCTTGTCGTGACGATGTCATTATGGCGACTGGCCGTTCCGATTATCCCAACCAGGTTAACAACGTGCTGGGATTCCCTTTCATCTTCCGCGGCGCACTGGACGTGCACGCGACCGCCATTAATGAAGAAATGAAACTGGCGGCCACTCACGCCCTGGCAGCTCTGGCCAAGGAAGACGTTCCGGACTCCGTCTGCCGTGCTTACGGGGTCGAGCGGCTGAAGTTCGGTCGCGAGTACCTGATCCCCAAGCCGTTTGATTCTCGCGTACTGATATGGGAGGCATCGGCAGTCGCCGAAGCAGCCATGCGCACCGGCGTAGCTCAGGAACCAATCAATCTCGAACTCTACCGGGAGCAACTGGAACGGCGGCTGGGCAAAGCCCACGAGATTTCGCGCATGATGATCCAAAAAGCGCAGCTCAATCCCAAACTAGTGGTCTTTCCCGAGGGCGAAAACGAAAAAATCCTGCGGGCCTGCCATTGGCTGCTGGAGGAGAAGATTGCGTCACCCATCCTATTAGGGAACCCGGCGGTGATCAGAGCCAAAACCAGTGAGCTTGGTCTGGATCTCGCGGGTGCGCGAATCGTAGATCCGGCACAGTCGCAACTGCGCGAGAGTTACATACACGAACTGTTCACGCTCCGGCAGCGTCGCGGAATGACTGTATCAGAAGCAAGCCATCTGATCAGCAACCCCAACGTTTTCGGCTCGATGATGGTACGAATGGGAGACGCGGATGCACTGGTCTCAGGCGAAGACCATCATTATCCGCAGGTGATACGCCCGGCGCTTCAGATCGTCCGCATGCGCGAAGGACTGCACAGGGTCTCGAGCTGCTATGCCATGATCACCCGCACTGGAGGCATGTACTTTTTGGCCGACACCACCGTCAACATCTCTCCCACAGCGGAAGATTTGGTCGAAATTGCGCTCTGCACGGCTGAGGCTGCGCGGCGCTTTGGGGTGGTGCCGCGGGTTGCCATGCTTTCCTTTTCCAGCTTCGGCAGCACGCAGCATCCGCAGTGCGAGAAGGTGCGCAGAGCGGTGGAACTGCTGCACAAGGCGGATCCCGCCCTCATTGTAGATGGAGAAATCATGGCCGACGCCGCAGTCTCACCAGAGATGCTGGCGGAGATCTATCCGTTCAGTCCCCTGAAGGGCGGCGCAAACGTCCTGATCTGCCCCGATCTCAGCTCCGCCAACATCGCTTACAAGCTACTGCAGACGCTGGGCGGGGTAGAGACGATAGGCCCCATCCTTATGGGTATGGCCCGCCCGGTGCATTTGCTGCCACTGGGCTCGGAGGTGGAGTTGATCGTGAAGGTCGCTGCCATCGCCGTGGTGGACGCGCAGGAAACCGAACATGACGCGGGGAAACTGGAGGGTACCAAGGCATTAGTGCCTGCTATCTGATCAATCACTTGCAGTGAAAGCTTGCGTGGAAGGTTCCGCCGAGTCCAGCACTTCGCGCACTTTGGCTTCGAGCACGACGGGCGAGAATGGTTTCTGCACGAAGGCAAAGATGTTTTCGGAGACCTGGTGGCGAGCCAGGGCGTCATCCGTGTAACCGGACATATAGAGCACCTTGATTTGCGGGCGCAAGGCGGCGGCGCGGCGCGCCAGTTCGCGTCCGTTCATGCCGGGCATGACCAGATCGGTCAGCAGGAGGTGAATCGGCCCGGTGTGCTGCGCGCAGATCTGCTCGGCTTCCGCAGGATGTTGCGGGGCGAGCACAGCGTAGCCCTTGTCGCGAAGGATGGAATTGGCGAAACCACGCACTGCGGGGTCATCTTCGACCAGCAGAATGGTCTCAGTGCCGCGTGCCGTAGGGGGGCGCGTGGCGGAGACTGAGGCGGCTGGCCGCTCCGCTGCGCGCTCCTCGGCAGGCAGATAGATCCTGAAAGTTGTGCCGTGACCCACCTCGCTGTGCACCGAGATGTAGCCTTTACTTGACTTGACGATGCCATAGACAACGGCAAGTCCCAGCCCGGTACCGCGACCCGCCTCCTTGGTGGTGAAGAAGGGATCGAAGATCTGCTCCCTGATTTCGGGGTTTATACCGGTACCGTTGTCGCTGACCACCAGCAGCACATGAGGGCCGGCACGTGAGCCCACGTTGCTCTTGACAAAGTCTTCGTCCAGAAGAACGTTGCTGGTCTGAATCGTGAGCTTGCCGCCATCGGGCATGGCATCGCGGGCGTTGACGGCCAGGTTCATGATGACCTGCTCCAACTGTCCCGCATCGGCCTTCACCGAGCGCAGGTCGGCGGCCAGAACCGTCTGCACGTCAATGTCTTCGCCAATCAACCGTTGCAGCATTTGCACCATGTTGGTGATGACCAGGTTCAGGCTCACGGTGCTCCCCTGGAGAATTTGCTGGCGGCTGAAGACGGTCAACTGGCGGGTGAGTGCGGTGGCGCGCTGGCCAGCCTTGTGAATCTGCTCGGCGGCAGGATGCAGGCGCGGGTTTTCCTTCAGGCCATCCATGAGCAGGGTGCTGTAGCCACTGATGACGGTGAGCAGGTTGTTGAAGTCATGGGCGATTCCGCCGGCCAGCGTTCCGAGAGACTCCATGCGCTGCGCCTTTTGCAGTTGCAGCTGCAGCTTGCGGTGCTCGGTGATGTCCTGCACCGTGCCTTCGTAGGCGATGATTCTCGCCGAGCCATCCCGGATGGCCTTCAGGTTCTCCGCGACCCTAATTTTCTTGCCGTCCTTGCGGATGATTTCGCACTCGAAGTTATGCAACTCATCCCCCCGCCGCAGCAAATCCTGAAACCGCGCCTTCAGGGTGGGGTCCGCATAGTTCTCCTCGGCGTTGTAGGTGCGGTTTCGCAGAAACTCCTCAGAGGAATCGTAGCCCAGCATTTTCACCAGGGCCGGGTTGACGGCGGTGTACCTGCCCTCCGGCGTGACCTGGAAGATGCCATTCACGGCATTCTCGAAAATGTTGCGGTATTTCTCTTCGGCGGCGCGTAGCGACTCGGAGGTCTGCTCCTGGCGAAGCCTGAGTTGCTGCTGAGCGCGCTGCCCCAGCACGAGCCGGACACTCGAACAGGCGAACGAGGCGGCCACCGCAACCACGGCGACCGCCAATTGCTGGCGCTGGGCATGGGCCGCCGTGAGCAAAACCAGAAGGGGCAACGCGATGTGCGCGAACTGCGCCAGCAGCAACGGTTCCGCCGACATTTTGTCGGGTTCAGGCTCAGCTTCCGACGGCAGAGTCCAAAATGCGGCCAGCCCAATCAGCAGGGTACGAGGGACAGTCCACAGCAGTTCGTACCAGGACGCATCAGGCATGTTGCCCCAGTTTTGAACATAGACATAAACCAAGTCGCCCACGCTGAACGCCAGCAGAAAGAGGGCGACGCGGCCGAACAGCGAGCGCACCAAGGGGGAGCGGGTCAGGAGAGCGCGCAAGGCAAAGGCCGAGGTGAGGAGCACATCGCGCACAATCTTCACCTTCCACGTCAGCAGCATCATCGAGTTCGCCGTCTCGCTCGACTGCCCGGGCACGTAGAAAAAGAACAGATAAGTGGAAAACGTCACGATGCCGACTTGCAGGAAGTCGAGTTTGCGCTGGCTGGAGAAGGCGCTTGCCTCCGCGCTGTCGTCGCCCAGAAACAGCGCCATCGCCATGGGCGCGACGTAAAGCAGCAGCAGAGCGTCGCTCGGCCACCAGATCAGAGGAGACGCATGCAGAATGCTGTCGTAATAAGTGTAAAAGGCCTGGCCCAGGGAGTAGAGCGTGAATGAAACGGCTATCAACCGCCAGAAGCGGCGGGCAAAACCTTGGGAGCGTTGCGAGGTCTGAAAGGCGGCCGCCGCGGTAACCGCAGCCAGCGCCAACTCCACCAAACTGCTAAGCAGGGCGCGGTGCAGGGCGAGCACCAGGACGTGGCACGCCAGTAACGCTACCGCGAGAACAACGACCTTCCGGGAGGCACCCAAATTCACGGTTCGACCCTGTCCTGCCCACTCATCGTACGCCATTTCCGGGGAAAGTTATGTGATGGTAGCACGATCGGTAAACTGGTATTGATCGAGTAGCCGCACTTGCACTATCGGCGTTGAGAAGATCATGGATGGCCATCGGGCCTTGCAAAACCGCACACAAGCGGTACAATTCGGGCGAATCACAATTCAAGAAAAAGCCCTGTCTCACGAGGAATCACCACGGACCGATTTGATCTGCCTTGTTGTACGACACGGTGATAACAAAACATTCGAGATCAGTAGAAGGATTTTGGGGTTCAAAACATTCTTGGAGGAACGGAAAATGAAATTATATCGTCTCGCATTTGCCCTTAGCGTTATCGGCGTGGCAATCCTGACAGTGGGGTGCAGCTCAAACGAGACTAAGACGGCGCCCGAACCGCAGGCGGCCGCAACCAAACCGCAGAAAGCGGAACCTACGCTTTACACGGGTCAGGATGCATTCAATCGAATGCTCGGTCTCGCATTAAAGTGGGCTCCCGATGCTCAGCCGGCCCGGGTGGAATCTGTTCTGACGCCGGAAACCACCGGCCAGGACGGAAAATCAAGCATCTGGCGAGGATACTTTGCTTCGCCGAGTCACCGGGCGACCAAGACCATCGTTTGTTCTGGAAGCCGCCAGCCGGATTCGCCGCCGTTCGGAGTTTCGCCCGAGGGGGCCGAAGGCGCTTACAACGCCCAATCCGCGAGTCTTGTCTTTTCACAGTATCTACTGAAGAGCGATACCGATAAGGCATTCGCGATCGCCCAGCAACACGGGGGCGATGCCATCGTGAAGAAGGACGCACAACAACCCATCACGTACGTGTTGCTCAAGGACCGGAAGCTGAACGTGCCCGTCTGGTATGTCATTTACGGCGCGAGCGAGAAGGACAGGAAGGGCATCGGTGTGATTAATGCCACCACCGGCGATTTCATAAGCGCGGGCAAGTAAGAGCGGAACTTTCCTGCTTACGCCACAATCTCGCCGATAAGCTAAGAACGCGGGCGGCTCCCAGGTCCTGAAGAGCGCGGGACTTGGGGACACCCGCCTTTTCTTTTTCTGGCTAACTCTTCCGGGACAATGTGCGGCCCGCTAGGCCCCGAGGGAGCGCGCAGTCCTTCTGCAGCGCCAGAGGATGAATGCCAAGCCGGACGCGGCCAGCACCATGGTCGAGGGCTCGGGAACTACCGGTCTATGATGGCGTTTGCGACGGCAGTGCCCGGAAACAATTTGGTCGTCCGAAGGGCAAGTCCCAGAAGGAATCGGCACTGCGACCGGCACGTACGGGAAGTTGAATATATTGGCGAAAACCTTGGGCGGTGTCGGCTGACCGCCGGGGAGGTCAGGAGGGGCGAGCAGAGGCCGGACGGGGAACGACGGTCCTGGCTCAATCTGTGCTACCGGCCGATCCAGGACATCTTCTTCCGGCTCCTCGTTGGAGACTTCGGGCTTAGCCGTGTCGGAAATCTGGTTACCGCAATGCGCCCGCGCCGTGATCTTGCCGTCGGTCAGCAGCAACTCTCCGGGGTGAAGACGAATTTTTTTGCGGGTCCAGAAGACGGTGTCACGAATGCGATACGAAACATACACTTCGCGGGTTTCGGTGGCACGCACCAAACGGGCGTGGCTGTAGTCGAAGTGGGAGTAATGCCGGCGAACGACGTAGTCGGCCGCCGCCGCGGAGTGGAGTTCGTCGGGATCCTTTACGCCCCCAGGCACGACCGAGTAAGGATAGACGCCCGGAATTGAGGTAAGAGACTTGGCGGGCCTGGCGGAGCGTGCCGCCATCAAAGCGAGATCTTTGCGGACATTCCCGCGCGTCCAAACAGAGTCAGGCAAATTCTGAGAAGCACGCCAGGATGGCGACGAGAAATAGCGTGCCGCGCTATGCCAGCAGACGCCGGCGATGAGCGCGCTGGCGGCTACAGCGACCAGAGTACGCTGGACGCGCAGACGCCGCAGATACCAACTCCGCCTGCGTCGCACGGTCTTTCCAATGGCATCGTCGTTCAAAACAGCACTCCTACCCGGCGTGGGGTCAGCGGGCGGCTGAGGAGAGAACCATCTATAAAGAGAGCATTCCGGCATCCAAACCGACGCGCGCAACCTGCCCGGATGCAGGAACTTAGCAGGTTACACCGCTCATCTTAGCAGAGTTGTGCAAGGAATTTCCCTGAAAGTGCTAGTTTGGTCGTCTCGACTTCCCGCCTCGAAAATTCCCTGGGACACGATGAGAAGGCCAGCCCACTTCCCGCTCCTGGCGCTGGTTTTGGTCGCTAATGCCGCCGGCGCTGGTTTGCGGAGTCACGGGACAAAAAGGAGATACGGCTGGAAAATTTGGTGGAGCTAGTCGGGATCGAACCGACGACCTCATCGTTGCGAACGATGCGCTCTCCCAGCTGAGCTATAGCCC
>Ga0209415_10011325_pt1 | contig 15033 bp, 18 predicted proteins | sample PeaSoiSIISIP2007_FD_187696 | JGI IMG/M metagenome (GOLD analysis project Ga0209415, IMG submission 187696) | Peat soil microbial communities from Weissenstadt, Germany - SII-SIP-2007 (SPAdes) (version 2) | ecosystem: Environmental > Terrestrial > Soil > Wetlands > Peat | place: Germany...
CCGGCATTACCCGGATCAGGTCGACGGTCGGCGCCGGCGAGGCGCCCTCTCAGCCCGGTACCTCCGAGCTCCCGCGGCCCGAGTCTCGCGCAAAAGATGGCGGGCCGGGTCTGTGCCATGGTGGGGCGCCCACGACCAGGAGGAGCTCGCAGTGGAAGACAAAGACGACAAGACCCGCCTCGCCCCCGGCGACAAGGCCCCCGCCTTCACCCTGGCCGACCAGGACGGCAAGAAGGTGTCGCTGCGCGACTTCGCCGGCCAGCCGGTGGTGGTGTACTTCTATCCGGCCGACGACACACCCGGGTGCACCAAAGAGGCGTGCCAGTTCAACGACAACCTGCGGGCCTTCTCCCGGTCGGGGGCGGCCGTCCTCGGCATCTCGCCCGACGGCGCCGACAAGCACGTGGCCTTCCGCAAGAAGTACGGGCTGCGCTTCCCCCTGCTGACTGACACCGACCACGCCGTCATGGAGCGCTACGGCGCCTGGGGCGAGAAGACGCTGTACGGGAAGAAGTCGGTGGGGGTGATCCGCTCGACGTTCCTGGTGGGCGCCGACGGCAAGGTCCGGCGCGCCTGGTACCACGTGAAGGCCGATGGCCACGCCGACAAGGTCCTCGCCGAGCTGGCCGACTGAGGCCCCGAGGGCTCAACGCTGGTGACGCGGGCACCACCACGTGGTGCGCCCGCCCACCGTGGAGCGCACCAGCTCGGTGCCGTCGCGCGGGCAACGACCGCCCAGCACCCGCTCGGGCATGAGGTCGCCCCGGTGCGACCCGCCCCGCCGCATAAGGTCCTCCAGGGTGCCGCGCAGACGACGATGCAGCCGTCGGTGCTCCGCCGTCGTCAGGGAACGGGACCGGCGCTGAGGGTCGAGCGCGGCGCGCCACAGCACCTCGTCGGCGATCAGGTTGCCCACACCGGCCACCCGGCGCTGGTCCATGAGCCGCGCCTTGAGGGCCACGTCGCTGTGCTCGAGCGCGTGGCGCAACTGCGCCGGGGTGATCACCAGGGCGTCGGGCCCGAGCACCGACTCGTCGGGGTCGAGCTCCACCCCGCCGAGCAGGCGGGGGTCGCGCACCGTCATGATGCCGCCGTCTTCGAAGCACACCGTGAAGCGGTCCCAGGCCGACTCGTCGCGCTCGCTCGAGTAGACGAGCCGGTCCACGCCGGAACGCCCGTCGAGCAGCAGGCGGCCCGTCATGCCGAAACGCAGCCCCAGACGCCGGCCCTCGCCAGGCCCGTCCATGTCGAGCACGAGCAGCTTGCCGTGGCGCCGGGCGTGGGTGAAGGTCACGCCGGCCAGCGCGGCCAGGAGACGGCGGGGTGGGCTCTGGCCGCGGACGAAGCGCCGGTCACCGAGTCGGGCGCGTTCGACGGGGCGATGCAGCGACCCCTCGGCCACCCGGCGATAGGCCTCCACCTCGGGCAACTCGGGCACGACCGCCGACGCTACTGTGGGCGCCGTGCCTCCCGAGAAGCCTCATTGGGCCCACCTCTACAAAGAGGTCGTGACGTCCGGACTGTGCACCGGTTGCGCGGGCTGCATCATCGCCTGCCCGCACGACGTCCTGAAGTACGACGACCAGGGCGGGGTCTACCGGCCCTGGAAGGTCGACGAGGACGGGGGTCCCACCGACTGCACCCACGGCGTCAAGGGCTGCACCATGTGCACCCGGGCGTGCCCCCGCTTCCGCGACTGGGAAACCGACATCGACTCCTTCCTCTTCGGCCGCCAGCGGACGCTCGACGAGGTAGCCGGGATCTCCGGGGACATCGTCCTCGCCCGCGCCACCGACCCCGAGGTCCTCGAGTCGGGCCAGGACGGCGGGCTCGTGTCGGCCATCCTCATCTGGGCCCTGGAGCACGACCGGATCGACGCCGCCCTGGTATCCGCGGTCGAAGGCGAGGGGACGTGGAAGGCGGTCCCGGCGGTGGCCCGCAACCGGGCCGAGGTCCTGGCGGCGGCGGGCTCGCGCTACACCTACTCGGCCAACACCCTGGCCTATCCCCAGGCCATCGCAACCGGCGCCGAGCGCATCGCCCTGGTCGGGATGAGCTGCCAGGCCTCGATCCCGGCGGTGATGAAGGCCCGCAAGACGGGCAAGGTGGCCCGGCGCCTGGCCCTGTCGATCGGGCTGCTGTGCTCCAAGACGTTCGACGACGCCATCTTCCCCGAGCTCTTCGAGGCCAAGTACGGCCTCGGTCGCAACGACATCACCAAGATCAACATCAAGGGCGTGTTCCAGATCTGGACGCGCGACGGCGGGTACCACGAGGTGCCGCTCAAAGAGGGCCGCGACTGGACGCGCGAGGGTTGCAAGGCCTGCCCCGACTTCGCCGCCGAGCACGCCGACATCTCCACCGGTGGGATCGGGGCCTTCAGCGACTGGACGCTCACCATCGTCCGCACCGACCAGGGCCGCGACGTCCTGGCCGGCATGGTGGCCGACGGGGCGGTGCAGACGCGCCCCGGCGACGACGACCCCGGGGCGTTGGAGCTGTTGCGCAAGCTGGCCCGGGTGTCGCGGCGCCGCTGGCCCCAGACCGAGGTCGTCGGCCCCGGTCTGGCCCCGTCACCGGCCTGAGGTCGCCTCCGGTCCGGTGGCCGCCAGGGTGCAGGCTCGGTCGAACACGGCGTCGAACATCTCCTCGGTGAGCCTCCCCGTGAAGGTGTTCTGCTGGCTCGGGTGGTACGAGCACACCACGACGCGCCCGTCGGGCGCGACCGCTTCGACGCCGTGGCCGAATTTGGGTCGGGGTCGTAGCCCGAGCTCGTCCGCCACCACCTGGTAGGCGAACAGTCCCAGGGCGACCACGACGCGCACCTCGGTGAGCAGCCCGAGCTCGCGACGGAAGAACGGAGCACACGCGTCGCGCTCGACCGGGGTCGGCTTGTTCTGGGGCGGGGCGCACCGCACCGCCGCCAGCACGTACGCCCCCGACAGCTCGAGACCGTCGTCGACGGCCACGCTGGTGGGTTGGTTGGCGAGCCCGGCGCGCCACAGCGCCGAGAACAGCCAGTCGCCGGAGCGGTCCCCGGTGAACACCCGCCCTGTCCTGTTCCCGCCGTGGGCAGCGGGCGCCAACCCGACCACCACCACACGGGCCGAGGGATCACCGAAGCCGGGGACGGGACGACCCCAGTAGTCCTGGTCGGCGAAGGCGGCTCGTCGCCGATGCGCCACCTCCTCGCGCCACGCCACCAGGCGGGCGCAGCGACGGCACTGCGTGATCTCGCTGGTCAGCGCGTCGAGCGGCGGGAGGACCACGGCCGACAGCGTACGATGGCGCGCCGTGCCCACCCGCCGAATTACGGCTCCTGCCGTGGCACTGCTCGTCCGCCACGGCCGCACGCCCACGACGGGCGTCGTGCTCCCCGGGCGGGCCCCGGGCCTGCATCTGTCCGACGAGGGCAGAGCCCAGGCCGAAGCGGCCGCGCAACGCATCGCGGCGTTGGCCAAGGCGCCCGTGGCGGTGTACGCCTCGCCCCTGGAACGGGCCATGGAGACGGCCAAGCCGATCGCCCGACTCCTGGGACTGCGGGTACGCGTCGAGCGGGGGCTGCTCGAGTGCGACTTCGGCGACTGGACCGGAGCCCGGCTGGCCACCTTGCGCCGGCGCCGTGAGTGGCACAGCGTGGTGTCGTTGCCGAGCTCGTTCCGGTTCCCCCACGGGGAATCGTTCATGGAGATGCAGGCGCGCACCGTCTCGACCCTCGACCGCCTGGCCGATCGCCACCGGGGCGAGTCCTTCGTGGCCGTGTCGCATGCCGATCCCATCAAGGCGGCCGTGGCGGCCACCGCCGGGGTCCCCCTCGACCTCTTCCAGAGGCTCGTGGTGTCCCCGTGCTCGATCACCGCCCTCGTGCGGGGCCCCACCGGCTCCCACGTGCTGTGCGTCAACGTCACGCCGTCACTGGCAGAGTTGGCCCTGTCATGAGCCCCACCCTGGACCTCGGCGACCTCGATCGCTTCACCGTCGGCACCGAGGGCGAGGTGGGCCAGCGCATCTTCCTGTTGCAGTGCCGCCGGGGTGGCACCGTGGTCACGCTCAAGGCCGAGAAGCAGCAGGTGTCGGTGTTGGCGGAGTACCTCGGGCGCCTCCTGGCCGACCTCGACCGGCCCGAGGACCTCCCCGTCGACCTCGAGCTCGAGGAGCCCGCCGATCCGCACTGGGTCATCGGCACCCTCGGGGTGAGCTACGACGACGCCCTCGACCGCATCGTCCTCGTCGCCGAGGAGCTCGTGGCCGAGGACGAGGAGGGTGACATGGCGCGCTTCACGATCACACGGTCCCAAGCCGCCGCCTTCGCCATCCGGGCCACCACCCTGGTCGAGGCCGGGCGCCCCCCCTGCCCTCTGTGCGGCGGTCCCCTCGACCCTTCCGGGCACGAGTGTCCGAGAACCAACGGCCACCGGCCGCCCGCCACTTGAGCCTCTTGGCCGAGGGCGACATCGACGTCGTCGGCCGGATGCCGTGGAGCTCGAACCACACCTTTCTCGTCACGTGCCGGCTCGGGGACCAAGAGACGGGCGCGGTGTACAAGCCCGGACGGGGGGAGCGGCATCTGTGGGACTTCCCCGAGGCCGTCTACCGCCGTGAGGTCGCCGCCTACGAGCTGTCGGGCGCGCTCGGTTGGGACCTCGTCCCCGAGACGGTGGAACGCGACGACGCCCCCCTGGGCCCGGGCTCGCTCCAGCGCTTCATCGCCGCCGACTTCTCCCAACACCACTTCACCCTGGTCGAGGACGAGCACCATCACGACCAGCTGCGGGCCATCTGCGCCTTCGACGTCGTGGCCAACAACACCGATCGCAAGAGCGGGCACTGCATCATCGACGAGGACGGGAAGATCTGGGCCATAGACAACGGCCTGTGCTTCCACGCCGAGCCCAAGCTGCGCACCGTCATCTGGGAGTTCGCCGGTGAGCCCCTGTCGGCCGGCCTCGTCGACGGCCTGGCCCGCGTGGCCCAGGCCCCGCCCGCCGTCCTGGCGTCGTTGCTCTCGGCCCGTGAGGTCCAGGCCGTGGCCCGGCGCGCCGGCGCGCTGGTCAAGGCGGGGCGGTTCCCGGTCCCCGATCCCGACACCCACCACTACCCCTGGCCCCTGGTCTGAGGCGCGCCCCGTTGACCAACCGTTGACGCGCCGTTGGTCGCCCCGTGACCCTGGCCACCCATACTCGAAGCACAATGGGGAAGCAGATGCTGGTGCGCGAGCCGAGTCGGAACCTCACCGACGGCATCGTCACGTACACCACCCGGGTGCCCGTGGACTTCGCCCGCGCCCGCCGACAGTGGGCGGACTACGTCGACGTCGTCACCGACGCCGGATGGCAGACGATCGTGGTCCCGCCGGTGTCGCAGTGCCCCGACGGGGTCTTCATCGAGGACCCGGTGTTCGTGTACAAGGACGTGGCCGTCGTCACCCGGCCGACCATGCCCTCCCGTCGGTCCGAGGTGGCGGGCATCGAGGAGTCGTTGGCGCCGTTGGGCTACCAGGTCGAGACCATCGAGGCGCCGGGCACCCTCGAAGGCGGCGACATCTTGAGCGTGGGCGACGACGTCTACGTCGGCCTCGGGGGACGCAGCAACGCCGAGGGGATCGGACAACTCCGGGCCATCCTGCAGAGCCGAGGAGCCACCGTGACCGCCGTCGCCATGGGCCCGGCGCTGCATCTCAAGTCGGCGCTCACCGCCCTGCCCGACGGCTCGTTCATCGGCTACGAACCCGCCCTGGTGGACCCCGGCCGCTTCCCCGCCTTCCATCCCGTCCCCGAGTTGCAAGGCTCCAACGTGGTGCTGCTGGGCGGAAACAAGGTCTTGATGGCGGCCAACTGCCGCCGCAGTGCGGCGCTGGTGGCGGGCATCGGCTTCGAGGTGGTGCCCGTCGACATCAGCGAATTCCAAAAGCGCGAAGGCGACGTCACCTGCCTCTCGGTCCGGCTTCCGGAGCCGGCGCTGTGCGTGGCCGCCGACGCCACCTACCACCAGCCCGACACCCTGACCGCCTGAAATCCGCCGCCTGAAGTTCGGGCCCGGCGTGGCCGACCCGAGTCAGGAGACACGCATCAGGAGACCGGCGTCAGGAGACCGGCGTCCGCAGCTCGCGCAGGGTGCCCGTGCCCGGCGACAGCCGGTCCCAGGACGAGGCCGACACCTCGACCACGGCCACCGCCGCGGTGGGGAACCCCCGCTCGAGCCGGGCCCGTCCCTCGGTGTCGTCGTCTTCGAGCAACAACAGGGCGAGCTCGTGCACGGTGGGGTTGTGGCCCACGACCATCACCGCCGAGGGCTCGGCACCCAGCTCGCGCAGGACCCCGATCACGTCGTCGGGGTCGGCTCTGTAGAGGCGTCCGTCGACCACCAGCTCCACGCCGGCGTCGAGCTCGGCTGACACGAGCTGGGCGCTCTGCACGGCGCGGCGCGCCGAGGAGCACAGCACCAACGCCGGTGGCACCACCGAGCCTGGCCCGTCGGCGATCGCCCTCCCCACCTCGGTGGCCTGGCGCCGCCCCCGGGCGGTGAGCGGTCGGCTGTGGTCGTCGGGCCCGTCGCGCGCCGCCTTGGCGTGGCGCAGCACCCACACGAACCGGCCCACTACAGGACGAGTCCCCACTCGCGTCCCATGAAGGCCATGACGGCCTGGGACAGACGCTGGGCGCCGGCGGGCGCGATGTGCGTGCCGTCGGGCTCCCGGACCTGGACCTCGGTGCCCGCCGAGTTCGGCAAGAAGGTGGCGAAATTCCCCTGGGGGCCCGAGAGCACCGGCCACGAGGCGAAATAGCTCACGCCCCGGTGCAGCGCGGCCTGGCTCTCGGCCACGGCGTTCAGCGCCTGCATCTCGGCGTTGAGCCCGGGGTCGGCCATGGGGGGCAGCCCGACCCACAACACCCGCGCCCCCGATCCCGACGCCTCGGCCATGAACGCCCCGACCCGGCCGGCGTAGGCGGCGTTCCACGCCGCGGTGCCGTACTGCAGTGCCGTGGTGCCCACGTCGAAGCTCTGGGGATCGTTGGCGCCGATCAACACCACCACGGCCTGGGGCTGGTACTGGGTGAGGTCGCGCTGGAGCTCGGAGGGCCAGTCGAAGTAGTCCGGACGCGCCAGCCCGGTGTCGATGTGGCCGTCGAGCACGGCGCTCACGACGTCGGTGGCGGCCAGGTCGTTCACCAGCGGCTGGCCGAAGTCGATGCCGAGCGAGTCACCCACCACGAGCACGTGCAGGGGAGCGGCCGGTGTCGGCACCGCCAGCGGGGCCAGGCCGTCCGGTGCGGTGACCGGTGGGGCCGTGCTCGGTCGCGCCGCCGCCACCGCCGGCGCCTCGACGTGCGCCCTGCGGCGCGCCCCGGTGCGAGGGTGGGCGGGGACGCCCTCGACCTGCAGCACGCCGCTGCCGGTGGTCCCGGTGTGCCCGATCACGCGGTCCGCGGCGCCCACGACGTGGCTCAGCCCGAGGGCGTCGGACACCTGGGCCACGGGGCGCAGCACGGCGATGGCGACGGTGCGGCGCGTGCCCAGCGGTGCCTCCTGGGCCGATCGCAGGAGCGTGGGCGCGTCGAGCACGAGCCACAGCGTGAAGCACACCAGGCCGGCCAGCAGGGCGCGGCGCCACGTGACGCGCCCCCGGCGGACGCTGGCGTCGCCGTGGCGCTCGGCCACGTCGGAGTCGCCCATCGGCGTCGGGGCGTCGCCGACGGTGGCGGCGCGCCGGGCGCGGGTGGGGCCCTTGATGGACCTCAGGTCGAGGCCGACGGAGGTGCCATCACGGGTGGAGTGGCGGGCTCGCCGCCTCTCCCGCTCCTCGGTGGCCACCGATGCGCCCGCTCGGACACCGGGGCGCGTGCCGAGGCGATAGGGGACGTCGGTCATGTGGTCGGCGTGTGCACGCGCATGCTCGGAACCGCCCTCGGGGGAACCGGCCTAGAACCGGTAATAGATGAACGGCGCCACACCCTGTGGCCCGAGCGTGGTGATGGCCAGGAGGACCGCCCCCAGTATGGCGCCCTGCGCCACCCATCCTCGACGGCCGAATTCACCCTGGGCACGGCCGACCAGCGCGCCGGGCAGGTACTGCAGCGCGACGGTTCCCACCACGGTGATCACCACCAGCGGGGTCACCAACGGCGCCCGGCCCCAGGCCGTGAAGAGCCGTCCCAGCATGGTGGTCGCCGTCGAGAAGGAGTCGGCGCGGAAGAAGATCCAGCCCAGGCACACGATGTGGAAGGTCACCAGTCGTTGCACCGCCACCCGGGCCCGGCCCCCGGGCACGGGGTCGAGCCCGGCGTCCACCCGGCGCCCCCGGCGAACGTGGCCCACCACCTGGCCCGTCCCGTGGATGGCGCCCCACGCCACGAAGGTCCACGCCGCGCCGTGCCACAGGCCGCCGAGGACCATGGTGATCATGATGTTGCGGGCGGTCTGGGCGCGCGTGCCGCGGCCTCCCCCCAGGGGGATGTAGAGGTAGTCGCGCAACCACCGGGACAACGTCATGTGCCAGCGGTGCCAGAAGTCCTGGAGGTTGCGGGCGGTGTAGGGCGCGTTGAAGTTGTCGGGGAACCGGAAGCCCAGCAGCATGGCCAGGCCGATGGCGATGTCGGTGTACCCGCTGAAGTCCGCGTAGATCTGCACGGCGAACCCGTAGGTGGCGAACAGGATCTCCAGAGCCGAGTGTTGGTGCGGCGCCGAGAACACCGGGGTCACGATGGCCGAGTCGACATAGGAGGAGATCACCACCTTCTTGAACAGCCCCCCGGCCACGAGCCAGGCGGCCCGCCCGAAGTCGATCCCGGCGGGGTCGCGCCGGCGGCGGATCTGGGGCAGCAGCTCCTGGCCCCGGACGATGGGGCCCGCCACCAGATGGGGGAAGAACGACAGGTAGACGGCGAAGTCGAGGGGCCGGGCCGGTTCGACGGTCCGACGGTAGACGTCGATCACATAGCTCACGGCCATGAACGTGAAGAACGAGATGCCCACCGGCAAGGTGACGGCCAGCAGGGGAAAGAGCCGCCCCCCGCCCAGGGCGTGGAAGAAGTTATCGGCGTTCACGGCCACGAAGCCGTAGTACTTGAACCATCCCAGGATCCCCAGCAGCGCGGTGACGCTCGCCACCATGGCCAGGCGCCGGCGGCGGTCGTCGTCGAAGTGGTGCACCGCGGCGGCCCCGACGTACGCCGTCACCGTCACCGCGCCGAGGAGGAACACGAAGCGCCAGTCCCACCAGCTGTAGAAGAAGTAGCTGGCGCCCAGCATGGCCAACTTCCACACCCGCGGGTACGGGTTCAGCACCCAGTTCACCGTGAAGACCACGGCGAAGAAGATGGCGAAGTCGATGGTGGGGAACAGCATGCGTGAGAGCCACCCGCTGTTCAGCGAGGCGCCCCCTTCGGGTCAGGAGGCGGACCGAACCCCGCGCACGCTACTGCGGGGGCGCTAACACCGTGGACGGGTTCGGGCGCCGCGAGGCGCCCCCGTCTCAGCCGTGGGCCTTGAGGGCCTCGATCAATTTGGGCACCACCTTGTGGACGTCCCCGACGATGCCGAGGTCGGCCACCGAGAAGATGGGGGCGTCCTGGTCCTTGTTGATGGCGATGATGTTCTTCGAGCCCTTCATTCCCACCAGGTGCTGGGTGGCCCCCGAGATCCCGCACGCCACGTACAGCGTGGGCTTCACGGTCTTGCCCGTCTGGCCCACCTGGTGCGAGTAGGGCACCCACCCGGCGTCGACGATGGCCCGGCTGGCGCCCGCCGCCCCGTGCAGCAGCTTGGCCAGCTCCTCGATCATGGCGTAGTGCTCGGCGCCGCCCAGTCCCCGGCCACCGGACACCACCACGTCGGCCTCGTCGAGCTTGGGCCCGGTGCGCTCCTCGGCGTGGCGGGCGAGCACCTTGGCCCCGTTGGTGGCGCCCAGCTCGGGCGCCGGTGCCGCCACCACCTGGGGCGCGGCCCCGCCCGACGCTTCCGCCGTGAACGACTTGGCCCGCACCACGAAGATCCACGGGTGCGCACCGGTGAACCGGGCCGTGGCCACCTGGGCGCCCCCGAACAGCCCGTGCTGCGACGAAACGGAGTCGCCGTCGCTGTCCACGTCCACCACGTTGGTGATCACCGGGGCGTCGAGCCGAACCGACAGCCGGGCGGCGACGTCACGGCCGTCGTAGCTGGCCGGCACCAGGATCACGTCGGGTCGGTTCCCCGCGACGATCAACTCGGCCATGGCGCCGGCCACGGGGGCGCCCGGCAGGGCGTCGCCGATGTCGCCCACGTCGTACACCGTGGTGGCCCCGTAGTTGCCGAGCTCGCCGGCCAGCCCGGCGGTGCCCGATCCCCACGCCACCGCCTCGGTCACCGCCCCCATCGAGCGGGCCCTGGTGAGCAGCTCGAGGGTGATGCTCGTCGGGACGCCCTCGGCGGACTCGGCGAGGACCCAAACCTTGTCGATCGACATGCGCTTCTCCTGGGGGGGACAGATGAGACCGGTGCGCCGGACGGGCCGGCTCAGACCAGCTTGAGTTGCTCGAGGAACCGGACGATGTGCTCGTAGCCGTCACCCTCGTCGACCACGATCTCGCCCGCTTTGCGCTCGTCGGCCGCGGTGACGGCGGTGACCTCCTGGCGCGCCCCCGCCGCGCCCACCTGGGCGGCGTCGAGGCCGAGGTCGGCCACCGTCAGCTGGTCCACGGGCTTGGACTTGGCCGCCATGATCCCCTTGAACGAGGGATAGCGGGGCTCGACCACCCCGGCGGTCACCGTCACGACGGCGGGCAGCGGGCAGTCCACCTCGTCGTAGCCCGCCTCGGTCTGGCGCTCCACGTGCACCCGGCCGTCGCCCACCGACACCTTCTTGGCGAAGCTCACCGAGGGGAAGCCCAGGAGCTCGGCCACCTGGACCGGCGTCGTCCCCGTGTACCCGTCGGTGGACTCCGTGGCGGCGATCACCAGGTCGGGCTCGGCCCGTGCGATGGCCTTGGCGAGGACCTTGGCCGTCGACAGGGCGTCCGAACCCTTGAGGGCGTCGTCGCTCACCAAGATGGCCTTGGCCGCTCCCATGGCGAGCGCCGTGCGCAGCCCCGACGTCTCGCCCCCGGGTGCCATCGACACCAGGGTGACCTCACCGCCACCGGCCGCCTCGGCGAGCTGCAGCCCCATCTCCACGCCGTAGGCGTCGGAGTCGTCCATGATCAGCTTTCCCTCCCTGACCAGGGTGTGGGTCTGGGGATCGAGGGCCTGGGGCGCGGCCGGATCGGGGATCTGTTTGACGCACACGACGACGTTCATGGCCTCGATTGTTCCCGAGAACCCCGCCCCCCGACCAATCCAACGCTCCGGCGCCCGACGCCACCGGGCGGGCCGGCCCCCGGCACGCTCAGCGCCCGGCGGATGCGCCCACGCTCAGCGCCGGCCCAGGTGGGCCAGGGTGTCGCCGACGGCGTCGGTGATCACGCCGTCCGCGCCGGCGCCGACCACGGCGTCGATCTCGTCGGGGGTGTTCACCGTCCACGTCACCACGGCCAGGCCCTGCGAGTGGGCACCGGCCACGAGCTCGGTGGTCACCTGGGAGTGATGCGGATGCAACGCCGCGCACCCCAGCCCGGCGGCCAGGCCGAGCGCCGATGCGGCGTCGAGGGCGGGGTGCACGAGCAGACCGAGCGCCACCGGCCCGGCCAAGGCCGCCAGGGTGTCGGGCCAGAACGACGACACGATGACGTGCGCCGGCCACGGACCGCCGGTCCCGGCGCCCCGGGCCAGGACCGCGGCCACGTCGGCCGACACCCCGTTGGCCGGGTCGTACCCCGGGTCGGAGGGGACGTTCTTGATCTCGACGTTGACGACTGCACCGGCGCACGCCGCCAGGGCCTGTCCCAGCGTGGGCACCCAGGAGGGGAGCTCGTCGTAGCGGCACTCGTGGACCAGCCCCGAGCCCGGGACCTCGGCGTCGTGGTGCACCACCAGCTCCCCGTCGGCGCTGCGCCGCACGTCGAGCTCTACCCCGTCGGCGCCGCCGCCCAGCGCCCCGGCGAACGCCTCGAGCGTGTTCTCGCGCCAGGGCCCCGTGCCCCCCCGGTGGGCCAGGACCGCGAGGGGGTCACCCGGGCGCCGCTGTGGCCACCTCCATGATCTTCCACGGGGACTATCCTGCTGACGCACCACAGGCACGAACGCTAGCTGGAGTATCTGCTTTCTGACCTGGACATTCACCCCACCTGTGCTTCGGCGTCTTTCATGTCTTTCGGCCCGAACGGTTTGCAGAGTCGTTGTTGGAAAAGAGGCTTTCGGCTCTGCTCGCACCGGCGCCAGATTGCCGATCCATGATCCATGGCCCCAATACCCTGCCAAGAACTAGTCCGCGTCAGGCGGCAACTCGACAGTCTGCAATATGCACGACTGATCAGCCCGGAAAGCCCTGCTCTTGAAGCTCAACGTCAGGAGCTGGGCCGACGCGAAGTGGAACTACTGGGTCGGGACGAGTTGGCCCGTTCGGAACGATTCTTGAAGTCTCCGAACTGACTACCGGGACTCCTCGGCCTCGGACTCCACCTCCGGGCGCGACTCCTTAGGTTCGTCCTCCCACTCCTCCGCCGGGTGCGGTCCGGTATCCATGATCGCCGACATGGCTTCCTCGGCAGGTGGGTGCGTTCGGTGCTTCCCTGACACGCCCTTGGGGTCCACCTTCAGCGCCGCGGCGACCAGCTCCTCAAACTCCTCCTCGGTGGGCTGGTGGAGGGGTTCGTTTGGGTCGTGGCGGCGGGAGGTCGGCATTAGCCCACAAGAACGTTGATCCGGTCTCCCGAAGAAGATCCGGTCTCAACGACAGGGCTTTCTGATCCCCTCTGCCAAAGCTGGACTACGGGGACCCGGTCGCCTTCAGCGAGGTAGAGCGAGATTGCCTCGGCCAAGTTCTCGTTCAGCTCGCCCAGGGTGTCTCCGGAAGCGAAGCAACCCGGAGGCTGTTGCGACTCGGCCCAGAAGGTTCCGTCGTGATGGGTGGTCACGGTGATGGTCATTTCTGGCACACCGTCACCTCCTATCGACGCGGTCGGTCTCGCCCCTTAAGCCCGGCCTCCCGAAGAATAGCTTGGGTGAGGTCGGTTGAGTAAGTCCCTTCCCTTGTGATGGGGCAGGGTTATTGGGTGATCCGGAGGTACGGCGGCGAGGACATCTCTGCTGCTTTGGACGCTCATGAGGAGGACAACGGCTGGGACACCCTGACCCGGCTAGATGCTGTCGAGCGTGTTCTCGCCCTTGCAGGCGCTCCCCGCCATATCTCCAAGATCGTGGCCGAGCTTCACGCTAAGGGCCGAAACGACACCGTCGACCTCGTTAGCGCCGCGCTCTCCGACCTCAAGAACCGCCGACAGACGGTGGAGAACGTCGGCAGCGGCCGTTGGAGGATCAGGGGCGGCCAGGCCGTCTTGCTGGATATGTACAGCCGCGGTCGACGGGAGCTGACCTCGTCCTCATTACAGGGTGTCTCCCTTGCACCCAGCCAGGGTGTCGAGGGAGCCAGAGAAGGAGGGGGCCGGTAACCGACTCACAGCCAGTGAGCCGGGTACCGGCCCCCCTCCGGGGCTAGCAGGTCGCCGCGTCACCCCTGGAAGGCCGTCGCGACGGGTTCAACTCCCGTTAGCTCCACGCATTATACCTGGTCAGAGGCAATTTCGCGAGGCCTTTGACCTGGGCTTTCAGCGTTCATCCCTTACTGGCCGGTAGGTGAGTCGGCGCCCTGGGGTCTGGTCGATCAGGGTCTGGACCCGCTGGGCGTCGGTCATCTTGCTGGTGTTCCAACGGAAGGCGAATTCGTCGGCGTAACAGCTCAGGTGTTGGCGGCTGATGTTGTGGAAGGTGCCGTCGACCGACCGCTTGAACTGGGCAAAGAAGCTCTCGGCCATGTTCGTGGACACGTCCCCCCGGACGTACTCGTGGGAGCTGTGGTCGACGTACTCGTGGCCAGCGGCCTGGGAACGTGCCCTGCGGTAGCCCTTGTGCCCGTCCGTGTTGAGGATGGCGTTGGGCAGGTCCACGTCCTCGGCCAGGGCCTTGCGAAGGGTGGGGCCGGTCACGTCGGCGATCACGCGGGTACGGGCCTCCCCCGTTTCTTTGCTGATGAGCGCCATGACCGGGGTTTTGTCGTAGGCCGCGCCCGTCTTGGAACCAGCCCCCGTGGGGCGCCGTGAGGGGCGGCCCTGCTGGTGGCGGTTCTTTGGCGCACCGCCCACGAACGTCTCGTCCACCACGATGGTGCCCGACAGGAGCGAGAACATCGGCTCTCGCTGCATGGCCTCGCGCAGCCGGTGCCCCATGAACCAAGCCGTCTGGGTACTGACCCCCAGCGCCCGTTTCAGCTCCAGGGCGCTGATTGAGTTCTTCCCGGCTCCCATGAGCCACATGGCGAGGAGCCACTTCGAGGCGGGGACGTGGCTGGACTCGAAAATCGTCCCCACCATCACCGAGAACTGGCGGCGACAGTTCTTGTCCCGGCAGCGCCACAGACGGCGGTAGGTGACCTTCCCGGCCTTCGTACGGCGCTCTCCCGACCGGGCCGAGATGAAGTAGTGCTTGGCGTCCTTGGCGCCACAGTGGGGGCACACAGGCTCCCCATCGGGCCAGCGCAGGCGCTCCAGGAGTTGCCAAGCTGATGCCTCGTCAGAGAGGTATTTAGGGAGGGTTGCGAGGTTCAGCGGCTCCATGCAGCCATTCTACTTTAGACAACATGGTGCGTCAAGTGGATAATCCCCTCTTCCACCCATTTCCCCACCCTTCCCGTGTCCGTGAGCCCCCTCGAGCCTTCTTCGCGCTTGCAGGGGTGAGCGCTTGGGAGTAGCTTCACGATCACCGTTTCACCCCGGCGGTCAACCCCTGTGGCCAGCCAAGTGAACGGGATCACAAGGTTCGGACACCCAGAATCGCCCGAATCAGCACGGTACCGGAGGAGGCAGTCGTGGCACTCATGTGGAACCGGTCGGTCGAATGGGATGCCGAAGACTGGCGCAAGGTGGCGGCCTGCCGGCACACCGAGCCCGACCTCTTCTTCCCGGT
>Ga0209415_10011326_pt1 | contig 15033 bp, 9 predicted proteins | sample PeaSoiSIISIP2007_FD_187696 | JGI IMG/M metagenome (GOLD analysis project Ga0209415, IMG submission 187696) | Peat soil microbial communities from Weissenstadt, Germany - SII-SIP-2007 (SPAdes) (version 2) | ecosystem: Environmental > Terrestrial > Soil > Wetlands > Peat | place: Germany...
ACATGTCTCCCGAGGAGTTCCGCCGCCAGGGCCACGCTGTCGTGGACTGGATCGCCGACTACCATTCCCGCATCGAAGCTTTCCCGGTTCTGTCGCGCGTGCAGCCGGGAGAAATTCGCTCGAAACTTCCGCCCAAAGCGCCGGAGCATGGCGAGGCCTTCGACCAGATTCTTGGCGACCTCGAACGCGTCATCCTGCCCGGCATCACGCACTGGCAGTCGCCCAATTTTTTTGCCTACTTTCCGGCGAACGCTTCTGGGCCGGCCATTCTCGGCGATCTCGTTTCCTCCGGTCTGGGCGTGCAAGGCATGCTCTGGTCCACCAGTCCGGCGTGTACCGAACTTGAAACCCTCGTGCTCGACTGGCTGGTCCCCATGCTGGGCTTACCGGAGAAATTTCTTTCGACGAGCAGCGGCGGCGGCGTGATTCAGGACACAGCGTCCAGCGCATCACTCTGCGCCCTGTTGGCCGCCCGTGAGCGTACGACAAACTTCGCCAGCAATCGCAAAGGCTGCGATGGACGTTTGGTCGCTTATTGCTCCACCCAAACGCATTCTTCTGTTGAAAAAGCAATAAAGATAGCGGGCATGGGCTCGGACAACCTGCGCCACATCGAAGTGGACCAGAACTTCGCCATGCGCCCGGAAGCACTGGCGCGCCAGATCGTGCAAGACATCAAGGCCGGACTAATTCCCTGTTTCGTGTGCGCCACCGTGGGGACGACCTCTTCTAACGCCATCGATCCCGTCCGCGAAATTGCCCGCATCTGCCGCGACCACAATCTCTGGCTGCACGTGGATTCCGCTATGAGCGGTACGGCCGCGCTCTGCCCGGAATTCCGCTTCATTAACGATGGCGTGGAATTCGCCGACAGTTACTGCTTCAACCCGCACAAATGGATGTTCACCAATTTCGATTGCAACGTCTTCTATATCGCCGACCGCAAGCACCTGATCCAGACGCTTTCTATCCTGCCAGAATACCTGCGCAACCAGGCCACCGAATCCGGCGCGGTCATTGATTATCGCGACTGGCACATCCAGCTTGGTCGCCGTTTCCGCTCGCTCAAGCTATGGTTTGTGATCCGGCATTACGGCATCGAAGGCCTGCAGTACCACATTCGCGAGCATGTGCGCCTGGCGCAGCAATTCGCCGCCTGGGTGAGCGACGATTCGCGCTTCGAACTCGCCGCGCCCGCTCAGCTCAACCTCATTTGCTTCCGGTTGCGCGCCGGAGATCATATTAATCAAGATCAAGCCAATCAACTCCTGATGGACCGCCTGAATGCCAGCGGCGATCTGTTCCTAACGCATACCAAGCTCGATGGCAAACTCACCCTTCGACTCTGTGTCGGGCAAACCAACACGCAGGCCCGCCATGTGGAGCACGCCTGGCAGCGAATCCAGCAAGAGACTGGGAAGCTAGGAAATTCCTGATACCGTGTAGGACGTTATGCCACGTGAAATCTCGGCAGGCGGCGTTGTGCTTCGACAGATTTCGGGAATCTGGCACGTCGCACTGATTGAGCCGCAGAAAAGTGAACCGCAGAAAGAAGCTCCCAAGCCCGCAAAGACGCCGCGCAATCGCAGCCGTGCCGTACTCGCGCTCCCCAAAGGTCTGGTGGATCCGGGCGAAAAACCGCAGGCAGCCGCCCTGCGTGAAGTGCGGGAAGAAACCGGCATCGTGGCTGAACCCGTCACCAAACTTTCCGATAACAAGTATGTTTACGTTCGCAGCTGGGGCGACGGCAAACGAGTCTTCAAAATCGTGAGTTTCTACTTGATGCGCTATGTCTCCGGAGAAATCGACAACCTCACTTCCGACATGCGAATCGAAGTCAAGCGAGCCGTGTGGGTGTCACTTGCCGACGCAGCCCGCCAGCTCGCCTACAGCAACGAGCGCAAGGTGCTTCGTCAGGCGCAGGACTATTTGGAAACACAGAGGACTTCTTTGGGAACCTAGCGCGACACCGCCAGCAGCGCCCGATCTATCGCGTTCTTTTCCTCCCAGGTCAGCCGCCGCACCGCGCCCTTCTTCAGATCGCCCAGTGCGAGCGGACCGATTGACACTCGCACCAGACGCAAGACGCCAACCCCAAGCGCTTCAAGCAGACGCCGAATCTGCCGGTTCTTGCCTTCGTCGAGCGTGATCTCCAGCCAGCTATTCTTATCGCCGTGCCGCAGCAGTTGCGCTCCCTTCGCGCACAACTGCTCACCGTCAACCGCAAGCCCTTGCATGATTCTCGCCAACAGATCGGCACCGGCAACGCAGTCCACCTGCACGTGATACTTCTTATCCAGATGACTGTCTGGCTCGGTGATGCAGGCCGCCCACTTCGAATCATTGGTCAGCAGCAGCAGGCCTTCGCTGGCCTTATCCAATCGTCCTACGGGACCAACCCATGGCAAACCCGGCTCCAGCAGATCGTAAACCGTTTCCCGCCCCTTCTCGTCCGACGCAGTCGTCACCACCCCGCGCGGCTTATTCATGACGAGGTAGATCGCCGGCGTTTTGTCGACCGGAGAACCATCGACCTCAACCCGGCCGTCTATGCGGCCATCCGGCATTCGCACCGGGCTTTCGGGATCACGGACGATCCGCCCATTTCGAGTGACACGTCCAGCACGAATCAAAACCGCCGCCTGGGACCGCGAGCAATAGCCCATTTTGGAAAGCGCTCGCGCCAGTCCAATTCGTTTCTGCGTCCTCACATCCCTATGCTAAATCGATTCTTGCCCGGCGACGGAGGGCGTACCATGTCATGTAATTCACTGCCGTCATATTTGGAGATCTGCGATGCTACGATGCGGCCCACGTTTGCTTCGGGTGTTCCTTGTCTGCGTTGCACTGTTGTGCGCGGCGCGCGCCCAAACCACGAACCCGCCTGATCTAACTAACCAGCCCACACTTTACGTGGTCGGGTATGCCCACCTGGATACGGAGTGGCGATGGGAGTATCCCCAGGTCATCAACGAATACCTGCGCAAGACCATGGAAGATAACTTCACTCTCTTCGACAAATATCCCCACTATGTTTTCAATTTCAGCGGCGCGAACCGCTACCGTTTGATGAAGGAATATTATCCGGCGGATTTCGCCAGGTTGAAGAAGTACGTGGACGAGGGCAGATGGTTCCCGGCGGGCTCTTCCATGGAAGAAGGCGATGTGAACACGCCCAGCGCCGAGACCCTCATCCGGCAAATTCTTTACGGCAATAACTGGTTTCGCCATGAATTCGGCAAGGCCAGCTCGGAGTACATGCTGCCTGACTGCTTCGGCTTTCCATCTTCGCTGCCCACGATTCTCGCGCACTCCGGCGTCAAAGGCTTCTCCACACAGAAGCTGGTGTGGGGATCTTCCGCCGACGGCGGCGGCCCCGAATCGCGCGAGAAAACGCCGGAAGGCACACCCTTCAACGTGGGCGTCTGGGTGGGACCGGATGGAGAGAGCGTGCTGGCGGGTTTGAATCCGGGTGACTACAGCGGCGGGATTGACACCGATCTCAGCAGACCATTGCCTGCGGCTCCGCCGAACACCTCGCTCGAAGAGATTCGGAAGAAATTTCTGCCGCTACAGCAGAAAATTCGCCAAATCGAGAACGCCAATCTACCGCTCGATCCTAGCGACCTTCAGGAGTATTACGCGCTGCGTGCGCAGGAGAGAATCCTCGCCAAGGTCCAATCGGATAAGGACCTAGACCGTTACCAGGGAGATTGGGCGGCCCGCGTGGAGCAGAACGGCAAAGTTAGTGGCGTGTACACCGACTATCACTATTACGGCACTGGCGACATCGGCGGAGCTCCTGATGAGGAGTCGGTAAAACGCCTCGAAGCGATTGTCACCAAAGGGTTGGCAAGCTTGCCGCCAAAGAACAGGTATTATGTGGAGGGTCAACCGCATCCGGAATGGCAATCGGTAAAAGTGGGCGATGGCCCAGTGCATGTAGTCTCCGCGCACGCGGAGCAGATGTTTCTCGACATCACGGCCTCCGAGGCCGCTGGACTGCCGCGCTACAGCGGTGAAATGGAGCTGACCAATCATTCGGCCGGCTCGCTCACTTCGCAGGCTTATCAAAAACGCTGGCTCCGGAAAGAAGAGTTGCTGGCCGACGCGGCAGAAAAATCTTCGATTGCCGCCGAATGGCTAGGGGCCCGAACCTATCCTCTGCAACGGCTGAACGATTCCTGGACGCTGGTCATGGGCGGCCAGTTCCACGACATCGCTGCCGGGACAGCCACTCCCAAGGCGTACGAATTTGCCTGGAACGACGACGTCATCGCCATGAACCAGTTCGCGGGCGTGTTGAATAATGCATCCGAAGCGGTCGCAGCGGCGCTCGACACCCAGACCAAAGGCGTTCCCATCGTCATCTTCAATCCTCTGAACATCGCTCGTGAAGAGGTGGTCGAAGCCAGCATCGAATTCCCGGGCAACATGCCAAAAGCAGTTCACGTGACTGGACCGGACGACAAAGAAACTCCAGCGCAAATATCGAACGGCAAGGTGCTGTTCGTTGCGCGAGTACCGTCCGTGGGCTATGCCGTTTATGACGTGCAACCCGGGGCTGAGACCGCAGTCGCATCCGCTCTGAAGGCGTCCGAGAACTCGCTGGAAAATCAGTACTACCGCGTACAGATCAATCAAGACGGCGATGTTTCCAGTATTTTTGATAAATCGCTCGGCCGGGAATTGCTTGCTGGCCCGGCGCGCCTTGCCATCTCCTACGATAACCCCGAGCAGTGGCCGGCCTGGAACATGGACTGGGACCAGGAGCAGGCAGCGCCGAAGGCATACGTCAGTGGCCCAGCCAGGATTCGTGTTGTGGAAAGCGGCCCGGTGCGCGTGGCCGTCGAAGTCTCACGCGAAACTCCAGGCTCCCGATTTGTGCAGACGATCCGGCTTTCGGCGGGAGACGCGGGCCAACGAGTAGAGTTCGGAAACGCAATCGATTGGAATACCCGGGAGTCGAATCTGAAGGCGATGTTCCCCCTGGCAGCCTCGAATCATATGGCTACTTACAACTGGGATATCGGAACCATCGAGCGTCCCACGGCCGAGCCGAAGAAGTTCGAAGTTCCGTCGCACCAGTGGATCGACTTAACCGACATCAGTGGCGTTTTCGGCGCGACCATCCTGACCGACTGCAAGAACGGATCGGATAAGCCCAATGACAACACGATCCGGCTGACCTTGATCCGGACGCCCGGCGTTCGCGGCGGCTATGCCGACCAGGGAACGCAGGATATCGGACATCACGAGTTCATCTACGGGCTCGCGGGGCACGCCGGCGACTGGCGCCAGGGCGGGACTGACTGGCAGGGCCAGCGCTTGAATGATCCACTCATCGCCTTCCAAACAACTCAGCATCCAGGTGCGCTCGGCCGGGAATTTTCCTTGCTGCAGGTCAGCAGCCCGAGGATTCGACTCTTGGCGCTGAAGAAGGCTGAGCAGGGAGATGAAATCATCGTGCGCCTGGCGGAACTCGATGGCAAGCCGCAGCCGGATGTCAAAGTTTCATTCGCGGCACCGATCATTGCCGCTCGCGAGGTGAATGGACAAGAGCAGCCGGTCGGAGCCGCCAAAGTTTCGAGTGGAGCGCTGTTGACCTCATTCACCGCGTACCAGCCAAGAACGTTTGCCGTAAAGCTGGCAGCGCCGCCAGCCAAAGTTGGGGGCGTGCATTCCGCACCCGTGTCGCTGAAATACGACCTTGCCGTCGCCAGCAATGATGGCGCTCACTCGTCCGCTGGGTTTGATGGCAAAGGCAACACGCTGCCGGCTGAGATGCTGCCGGCGCAAATCACTTTCAATGATGTGCAGTTCCGCCTCGCGCAGGCGACAAATGCCGTGCCCAACGCGGTCCTGGCCAAAGGCCAGACGATTGAACTGCCGAATGGCCGCTATAACCGCGTCTATGTGCTGGCGGCGTCGGCCGATGGCGACCAGAAGGCGAGCTTCAAGACCGGAAGCAAGAACGTTGACTTGACGATTCAGGACTGGGGCGGATTCATCGGCCAGTGGGATGACCGGCAGTGGGTCGCCAAGGACATCCCGATCCCAGCGTCGCCCGGTAAAACTGAGCACAACGATTATGCCGAAATGGCGGGAATCAGAGCCGGCTATATCAAACGGGCGAACTTGGCTTGGTACTGCTCGCATCACCACAATGCTGCCGGGGAAAACGTGCCGTACCGTTATTCGTATCTCTTCGCCTATCCCATAGAACTGCCGCCGGGCGCGAAGACCATTCAACTGCCGGACAACGACCCGATCCGCATTCTGGCTATATCAGTAGCCGAGGAGAATCCAGAACTAAGGCCCGCGCAGCCACTGTACGATGTGCTGCCCTCGCCGCTTTCCAGCAGCGCAGCCCATTAGACCTGACGCGTTTCAGGCCGGAGCGCGCTCCGCAAGAAGCACGCAAGCGAACGGCAGCTTGTCAGTGCAATCTTATTGCAGTTTGGTAGTCGCGTTTGACCGCGGGCTACCCGGATGACAGGCAAGCCAGACCAACACCAGCACAATGACCACCCCACCTATTCCAAACCACATTGGTTGCTCCCCCCTTTGAGCGGCAGTACTCCGTTCTACAGCGGCGATCGGAAAGCAGCGGACGTCACACGGCATCTGTTACGATCGGTACGGGCTGACCCCCAGCTTCTTCACCTGCTCCGTGAACTCCCGCACCACCTGCCCAAACCTCGGCCCCTCGGCCGCCGAAACCCATTCCAGACGAAAACGTTCTTCCTCGATGCCGAAATCCGCCAGCATCAGCTTGATTGCGTCCGCGCGTTTTTCGGTTTTGTAATTGCCTTCCTGATAATGACAATCCCCCAGATGGCAGCCGCAGATAAGAACGCCGTCCGCCCCCTTGGTGAACGCGTCAATCACCAGGTTGGGATGCACCATGCCCGAGCACATGACGCGAACGATGCGGATACTGGGCGGGTATTGGGTGCGGGAAACGCCCGCCAGGTCTGCTCCGGCGTAGGAGCACCAGTTGCAACACAGGGCGATGATCAAGGGTTGAAAGTTGTCTTCCATTACTCGACTCCCAAAGCAGCATGGATCTGGGCCTCGATCTGCCCGAGGGTAAATCCACGGATGAATATCCCGTTCTTTGGACACGTCGCCTGGCAGCAGCCGCAGCCCTTGCAAGTGGAGTCGGCGGTTTCGACGACTTTCTTGATCCCTCCCTGCCACTTGTATTCGAGCAGGGTGATTGCTTTGTAGGGGCAGGTATCCACGCAGTAGGCGCAACCGTCGCAGCTCTCGTCCACCACTTGCGAGATATTCGCGCCCAGTTCGAGGCTGTCCTGCACAAGTACAGATGCGGCTCGGGCGGACGCTGCCTGAGCCTGGAGAATGCATTCCTCGATGGTCTTGGGCGAATGCGCCAGCCCGCACAGGAAGACGCCATCGGTCATGAAGTCGACGGGACGCAGCTTCATGTGGGCTTCGAGGAAGAATCCCTCGCTGTTGAGCGGAACCTTGAGGAATTGCGCGATCTTCTTGTTGTCTTCATGCGGATGGATGCCGGCGGACAGAACCACCAGGTCAGCCGAAATCGTTATCGGCATCCCGAGGGTCTGGTCGTAGACGGCGACCCGAAGTCCTTTGCCGTTTCGCGAAGCGTCATTCCGTGACACCTCGGGCTTCTGGCTTTCGTCGTAGCGCACAAACACGACGCCTTGCTGGCGCGCCTTGGTGTAATAATTCTCCTTGAAGCCGTAGGTTCTGATATCCCGATACAGAACGTACACATGCGTTTGCGGCGAGAGTTCCTTGATCTTCAGGGCATTCTTGACGGCCTCGGCGCAGCACACGCGAGAACAGTAGGGGTGGTCGGCATCGCGTGATCCCACGCATTGGATCATGACGACGGTGTCTGGCGGCTGATTGCCCTCCCGCGTCGGAAGGCCAAGACCAGAAGCGAGGAAGGCTTCGAGATCACGCTGCGTGATCACGCTGTCGTCCTCTCCACAGAGGTATTCTTTTGGTTGATACTGTTTCGCACCTGTGGCCACGATGACGACCCCGTGGCTGACCTCCCTGGTCGCGCCGTCGGCGGAGATCGTGGTCTTGAAGTTGCCGATTGTGCCGTCGATCTTTTCGATCTCCGCGCCGGTAAATAGATGGATTCTGCTGTTCTGTGCGATCTCCTCGCGCAGACGCGTTAATTCGGCCTGCGGATTTTCTCCGTTGAGCAAGTAGTAGGTCTGGCGCAGACTTCCGCCCAGCTCATGCTCCTTCTCCACCAGATAAACATCAAAGCCCTGGCGCGCCAATGCCAGCGCGGCGGTCATGCCCGACAACCCTCCGCCAATGACCAGCGCGGACTTCTCCACTCCGACTGTCTGCCGGTGGAGCGGCTGCAACATCCGCGACTTGGCCAGCGCCATCCGAACCAGGTCTTTGGATTTCTGGGTGGCCTGCTCCGGCTCGTGCATGTGCACCCACGAACACTGGTCGCGGATGTTGGCCATCTCAAACAGGTAGGGATTGAGTCCGGCCTCCGCCAGCGTGTTGCGGAATAGCGGCTCGTGGGTTCGCGGGGTGCAGGAGGCCACTACCACCCGATTCAGATTGTGTTCGGCGATCTGCTCCTTGATGCGATCCTGGGTATCGTTGGAGCAGGTATAAAGGTTGTTCTCCGCGTACACCACGTTGGGCAGGGTCTTCGCGTATTCCACGACGTCCGGAACATTGACCACGCCGGCGATGTTGGTCCCGCAGTGGCAGACGAAGACTCCAATGCGCGGTTCTTCTCCCGTCACATCCTTTTCGGGCGGATACACCTTGGGTGCGATCAACGTTCCGCGGGCTTCTCGCAAGAGCGAGAGCACCTGCGTCGCCGCCGCCGAGGCCTGCATCACAGTTTCCGGAATATCCTTCGGCTCGGCAAACGGTCCGGCAACGTAGATTCCTTCGCGGGAGGTTTCCGCCGGCTTGAATGCAGAGGTTCCGCAAAAATTGAATTGATTCAACGCCACGCCGAATCGCTCGGCCATCACCTTGACGTCTTTGGGTGGCTGCATGCCCACCGACAGCACGACCAAGTCGTATTCCTCGAAGAGCTTTCTGTCGCTCTCGCCAAGATACTGGACGATCAGGTTCCGCGTCCCGGGAATTTCGTCGATCTTCGGCACGCGAGAGCGGATATAGCGCACACCGAGCTCTTCCGCCCGGTGGTAATACTGCTCGAAGCCCTTGCTGAAGGCGCGCAGGTCCATGAAGAAGACGTCGCATTGCAGACCCGCGCCGAGATGCTCTTTGGCAATGATGGCTTCCTTGGTGGCATACATACAGCAGACGGACGAGCAGTAGTCGTTTTCGGAATCCCGCGAACCAACGCACTGCAGGAAGGCAATCCGCTTCGGCTGCTGCTGGTCGAAGGGCCGAACCACATGGCCGGAGTAAGGTCCGGAGGCGGAGAGAATCCGCTCGAACTCCAGCGCCGTGAGCACATTCGGGAAGCGGCCATAGCCCAGGTCTTTCTTCAATCGGGCATCGTAGATCTCGTATCCGGGGGCAAGGATGACGGCGCCGACCTTCAGGTCAAGCTTCTGCTCTCGTTGGGTGTAGTCGATGGCATTGGCCTGGCAGGCAGTCTCGCAGAGATGGCAATCACAGCAGATCCCGCAGGCCAGACAGCGCTTGGCCTCAGCCACCGCTTCTTCCGCCGTGTAGCCGACGTGGACTTCGGCAAACGTTTTTCCCCGAGTCGCGGGGTCGAGGGCCTGCATGTGGACCTGGCGTTGCATCAGCACGCCCGTTGTATCCACCTCGTATTCGGTGCGATACGGCCCTTCGAGTTCGCGCCCGATGCGCAGGTCTTCGTGATTCAGCCAGCGATCGATCGATCTTGCGGCCTTCCGGCCGGCGAGTTTGGCGTTCACCACCACGTCGGGACCGGTTACGCAGTCTCCGCCCGCAAAGACCCCGGGGAGTCCGGTTTCGAGCGTCAGCGGATCGGCAGTCAGAGTTCCCCACTTGGTGATGTCAAGTCCAAGGCGTTCTCCTAACGCGCCCACATCGGGGAACTGGCCGATGGTGACGATGGCGGCGTCACACGGCAAAACGAATTCGGAACCGGGAACGGGCTCGGGAGCAGGCCGTCCGCTAGAGTCGGCCTTGCCGAGCTTCATCTTCAGGCACTCCAGACCGGAGACACGCCCGTTCGCGTCGGCCTGGAACGACTTCGGGGCAGCGAGAAACATCAGCTTGATACCTTCGCGCTGCGCGTCCTCGATCTCACGCGGATCGGCAGGCATCTCCGCGCGAGTGCGGCGATACACGATGGTGACGTCGGTGGCTCCGCAACGAAGCGCGGTGCGAGCCGCGTCCAGAGCGGAGTTCCCCCCGCCAATCACGAGCACTTGCCGGCCGGGGATAACCGGCTTTTCGAGATTGACCCGGCGCAGGAACTCCACGCCCCCCGTGACTCCAATCAGCTTTTCCCCCGGAACAGCGAGCTTCCGTTCGACGTGGGCGCCGATGGCGAGGAAGACTGCGGAAAAGCTTTTTCGCAGATCGTCGAAGGCGATGCTCTTGCCCACCGCCGTATCCAGCAGGATCTCGATGCCGATGGCGCGCATCCGGTCCACTTCCGCATTCAGCAAGCGGCGCGGCAAGCGGAACGAAGGGATGCCGACGGCCAGCATGCCGCCCGCAGTCGGAAGCGCCTCGAAGATGGTTGGACGGTAGCCCTGTTGCCGGAGTTGATAGGCACATGCGAGTCCGGCCGGGCCTGAACCAACGATGGCAATTCTCTCCGGACGGTCGGGAACGCTGGGTTGTGGCAGCTTATAGTCGGGACAGTTATCGGTGACGAAACGTTTCAACGCGGGCAGATTCACCGGATCGTCCACTCCGGCACGCGTGCACGCAGCGGTACAGGGGTGGGTGCAAACCCGGCCGCAGATGGAGGGCAGCGGGTTGTCGCGCAAAATGACCTGGAGCGCTTCGTCAAAGCGGCGTTGCGCGATCAGAGTCACATAACCCTGTCCGTCCTGATGAACGGGGCACGCAGCTTGGCAGGGAGCGACACCGCGGCGAGAGATGGTGAAGATGTTGGGGACAGCCTGCGGGAACGGCCGGTAGATCGCCTTCCGCTCTCCCAACCCCTGATCAAACTCGGAGGGCAGCGTTACCGGACACTCCGTCGTGCACGCGCCGCAACCCGTACATTTCGTCGGGTCCACAAAGCGAGGCTGCTGCTTGATGCTGACCGTGAAATTCCCCGCTTGCCCCTCGACGCGCTCCACCTCGCTCAAGGTGAGAATGTCGATGTCCTTGTGCCGGCCGATTTCGACCAGACGCGGCGCCATGGTGCACATCGCGCAATCGTTGGTGGGAAAAGTTTTGTCGAGCTGCGCCATGACCCCGCCAATAGCAGGGCTGCGTTCGCACAAATACACCTTGATGCCGCCGTTGGCCAGATCGAGGGCCGCCTGCATGCCGCCGATACCGCCTCCCACGACCAGGGCAGCACCTACCGGTGGGGTTTTAGAGTCCTCAGGCCGCATGGGGAACAACCTCCGCCGCGGGCGCCCGCCGCGCGGCTCTTTCCTTGACCGCCTGGAAATACAAGGCCAGCGGTCGATAGATCATGTGTGCCCAGTTGCCGAACGGCATCTCTACCAGCAGCATCGGCGTGGCGATGATCACGTGCAGGGCATACGTGACAAGAGCTGCGTACGCCAAGCCTGAATACCGGAGGATGTGTGCGCCCAGACCGGTGACCGCCGTGAGCAGAAGCAGGATAGGGAAGATCAGATCCTCCAGCCGCGTTTCCTTGTAGATTTCCTTGTTCGCCTGCATTCGTCGAATGAGGATTTCGCCGATGCCGTAGAAGATGAAGCCCGTGGCGAGGTATCCCAGCCAACGCTGCGGGTTATAAAAGGGATAAATGTTGTCGGTTTGGAACCACCGCAGCGCGAAGACCTTGATGGTCAGCATCATGACCGTGCCCAGGGCGAGGATCCAATGTCCCAGCCACCGCCCTTTCTCCGGACACTTCCTCATTCCCTCGTGGGTCACCGATTCGTACAGGTACCACCACGCCTCCTCGACATAAGCAGAGAATGGGATGGAAGGCCGTTGCTCGCCCATGGTGAGCCGCCAGACGCGGTGGACACGGGATAACAGAAGAAGCAGCGGAAAGAGCATCACCGTGAGCGTGTAATACGTAATGATGGGAAACATGTGCTCCAAGCCCATCGGTGTGGTAAGGCCTGAAAGCGGCAGTCCCACGTACCACAGGTGGTAGCCGAGGATGAGCAGTATGACCAACACCGCAGAGAAGGCGAGCGCGCCCAGGTGCCACGCCCGGGACCGGAGGAGCTTGCCCGCTAACCCCGTCCACTCATACTGCGCGCTCAGGAAGCGCCGCAGCGTTTTCATGGAAATCCTGGGTTCGGCATGGCGCGGGCAGGCGGTGGAACATTCGCCGCAGTCGTGGCAGATCCAGGGTTCGAGGCTTCCCAGGAGCGGCTCTCTCAGCCCCAGAAGTGAATAGCGAATGCTCTTTCGGGGAAAGTTTGCAAAGTCCGAGGCCAACTCACACGAGAGCGTGCAGCTTCCGCACTGATAGCAACCCGTGGGGTCGAACTTCCCGTACCGCCGAATGTCTTCCAGCAGTGTTGGATCGCTTTGAACCGGCAATGCGCCTACTGCCATTTGCCACCTCTAACCAGGGCGACCGCTACTGTGTTGCGGCCACCCATTCCTTCACGGTTCTCCTGGAGTACACCAGGAACTTCCCGTCTTCCTCCACGATCTGGATCTGAAAATTCTCGTTCTGATATGACTCCGCTATACGCGCTGCTTCCTCTTTGCTCTCGTAGGACTGCCCATCCCAGAGGAGCTTCTTTCCATCGCTCATCATTACGAGATTCGGGCTCATACAATGCCTCCAGCCTGTCCACCTGGAGCTGAGAAAACGTTCAGCACGTGGTTTGGCATAGATCACCTCGCGGCGCTGTGGTGCTGGGGGAAGCACCGGGGAAATACTCGCCGACCAGCCACTCCGCCGCTTGCGCTACGGCGTCGCTGACTGCAGCTGACAATCCCTGCGATATTTCTTCCGGCAAGGGCCCCGTCTGGCAGGCCAGCACACGCACTTCGACCCCACAGCTTTCCTGCAACTCGCGCAGCAGGTTCGACGTAGGCAACTGGTGCATGGAGAAATCGTCAAGTTTGACCGGAGGAATCTCGGCGGGATTGATTTCGAATATCTCGCCGGGACTGCGTCCGGCGTCAATCGCGTCCAGGATTAGCAGGCGTTGTGGGCGTGCGCTGCTCAGGCAAAGAGTGAATAACAGCTTGCGTACGCCCGTGCCGGCGTCCAGCAAGCAGACGGCTTCGGGCACGCGGTAGTGTGCCTCTACATAGTCAACTACCGCGCACCCGAAACCGTCATCGCCAAACAGAATATTGCCAACGCCGAGTACCACCGTCGGCTTCCGGCAGAAGTCGGGGAGATCGGATTGATCGAGTTCATCGAATTGATCGATCTCCCGCATGCTTCCTCCTGCTCGCCACCCTTCAGTTGGCGAGCGTGCCCATCAACTTGCCGTCCGCGTCAAGAATGTCCAGCTTGACCGAGAGCTTCCCATCCAGCCGGTGGGTCGCGCAGGAGAAGCATGGATCGTAGGCGCGGATTGACATTTCAACCGTGTTCAGCACTCCCTGGTCGTACTTGCCGTCATGGATCAAACTCTTGGCGGCCTGCGTGACCGACATATTGATGGGAGCGTTGTTGTGGGTGGTGCCGACGATCAGATTGACGTTGGTAACCAGGCCGTTGGCATCGGTGGTGTAGTCGTGAATGAGCGTGCCGCGCGGCGCTTCGGTGCAGCCTACGCCTCGCGCTGCCCGCGGCGTACACTTCACCCGCGTTTCGGTGCTGGTAATTTCCGGATCGTCCAGCAGGCGAATGGCGTTTTCCGCGTTGTAGAGCAGTTCGATCAGCCGCGCCCAGTGATAGAGCAGGGTGAGCTGAGCCGGCCGCCCGAACTTCGCGCGAAACTCCTCGAGTTCGGCTTGCGCCAGTGGCGTGTCGATAAAGTCGCAGACGTTGATGCGCGCCAGTGTGTTGGCCCGATAAACGCCCTTGGGATTTTCGACATCCATGGAGAAACCTTCGCCCCACTGTTTGGCGTAGGGGAACTTCAGGTAGCTCCACGATTCGATGTGCTCGGAGATGTGCTCGGTATAGCGATCGTACGGAAAATCCTGGTATGCGCCTTTGGAGGTCATCAGGCGAAGCTTTCCGTCGTAGAGGTTGAGCGCGCCGTTCTCCTTGACAGTGCCGATGAAGCCGGTAGTGATCACTCCCAGCGACTTCACCACTTCGAGGTACTTGGGGAATACGTTCTCCTTGGCAAAAGCGATGGAGAACTTGGCGAGTTCGAGTGCGTCATCGGCATTCTTGCGCAACTGGTCGCGCTCGGCAGGAGCCAGTGGCTTGCTGAATCCGCCGGGAACAGCGGCCTGGGGATGGATCGCCTTGCCCGCCAGGACTTCCAGCATATGGGCACACATGTGGCGCACTTTCACTACTTTTCGGGCAATGTCGGGCGCTGCCTGCAGCACGCCGATGACATTGCGGATGGAGTAATCAGCATCGGGACCGAGCAGGAAATCGGCTCCTGCCAGGAAGTAGAAGTGCAAGATGTGCTCTTCCATGTAGGCGATGCTGTTGCACAGCTCGCGCAACTTCTTTCCCGCCGGAGGCGGCTCGACTCCAAAGACCCCGTCGCAAGCCTTGGCCGAAGCCAGGTGATGCGACCACGGACACACACCGCAAATGCGCGGCGTGATACGAGGGAGGTCTTCTACCGGGCGTCCGAGGCAAAACTTCTCAAAGCCGCGCAGTTCAATGACGTTCACCCGGGCGGTATCCACGTTGCCCGCGTCGTTCAGTTGAATGGTCACCTTGGCGTGGCCCTCAATGCGGGTGACAGGTTGAATGACCAGTGTCTTTGCCATGGATCACCTCCGGGGCAGCGGCCGCAGACGGCCAGCGCC
>Ga0209415_10011328_pt1 | contig 15032 bp, 11 predicted proteins | sample PeaSoiSIISIP2007_FD_187696 | JGI IMG/M metagenome (GOLD analysis project Ga0209415, IMG submission 187696) | Peat soil microbial communities from Weissenstadt, Germany - SII-SIP-2007 (SPAdes) (version 2) | ecosystem: Environmental > Terrestrial > Soil > Wetlands > Peat | place: Germany...
ATGACCTCGATCGTCTGGCCCGACATGGATTTGACGATGTCGCCTGGCCGCTGCGCGTTCGGACCGGGCATGTTCTCGACGAGACCGATGGCGCCGATGACGTCGACCTTGGCCTTGCGCGCGGCAAGCGCATGCATCAGCCCTACGACGCAGGCGGCGCCGGCCATGTCGCCCTTCATGTCCTCCATTCCGGCGGCTGCCTTGATCGAGATGCCGCCGGTATCGAAACAGACGCCCTTGCCGACGAAGGCGATCGGCTTCGTCTTGCCGCCCTTTTCGCCGCGCCAACGCATGATGACGACGAGGCTTTCGCGGTCCGAGCCCTGGCCGACGCCAAGCAGCGCGCCCATGCCGAGCTCGGTCATCGCCGCCTCGTCGAGGATCTTCACTTCGACGCCGAGCTTTTCGAGTTCCTGGGCGCGTTTGGCGAATTCCTCCGGGTAAAGAACATTTGCCGGTTCGTTGACGAGCGTGCGGGCGATAAGGACGCCCTCGGCTACGGCGTCGCGCGACTTCGCCTCGCGCCGCGCCGCCGCAGGGTCCTCGACGGCGATGGCAATCTCGGTTGGGCCGGCTTCCTCGTCGTCCTTCTTTTTGGTCTTGTAGATATCGAACTTATAGTCGCGCAGCCTTATTCCTTCAGCGAATTCGGCCGCCGCGGCGGCTGGGTGTTTTGGCGACCGCGGCAGATCGAACACGACGGTCGCGCAAGCCCCGGCGCCGAGCTTGCTCAGGACAAAGCCGCCGAGAGTGAGATAGTCGTCAGGCTTGGCCTCCTGATCGCGCTCCTTCTTTGCGGATTTCGCCGTCTCCTCGCTCACGGGGCCGGTTCCGATGACGAGGAGCCGGTCGGCGGCGAAGCCCGAGGGGGCAATGATGTCGAGGGCCGTCGATCCCTTGCCTTTGAACTTGGCGGCGCCGGCCGCTTTCTTGATCAGCGCCTCGCCCTCGGCTCCGATCAATTCGCGCGATGCCGCGCCGAGCGCCAAATCCTGACCCACGAAAAGCACGAGAGTTTGGGGAGTCTTATTCTTTGCGCCGCGCTTCGATGCCGTCGCAGATGGCATCTGAGCAGTCAGCGATGTCGAGGCAACGAAATCAATTTTTGTGGACTGTGACATTTGCTCTCTTCCTGATGCCCGGCCAATCCTTGCTGGCCCAGCGTTTGGATGCGACGAACTGCGAGATCGAACGCTTCGATCATGCTGAGCCGGATAGCATCTGTCAGCGCTGATCTGCCAGCAAATTCGGCACCCGGCACGGGACGACAGGCGGTGCTCGGGCAGCAAACTGGCCAGCGGGTTGTCCTGTAATGGCGCACTACGCCTTGTCATGCCGGTGGTTACCCCGCGCGGCCTAAATCCCCGCCTGGAATGCGAAATGAGGCTTCGCCTGCTGCGCTCACGGCTCGGGCAGAGAGGCGTGGCGGCCCGGCGACGCCGGCTTGGAATTCCGGCCCGATTGCCCTCAAAAAGCCCGGAGGCGCTTGCACCTAAGGCCGTGACTATGTACCCAAACAAGGTAGGATATCAGCGGCCTGGCCTCGATTCCGGTCGGCCCGAGGCCTGTGGCCTTCGAAAGGGGATTCCGTTCGCGAAACAGGAGATATTTACGAGAGGTCGCGGAGGCAGATCCGCGAGTTGGATGCTTATGCCACCTCTGCAGTCCCGAGGCTACTCGAGTGCTCGGTCGGCCCCCCGTTTACGGAAGCGCCCGCGTCATGCCGTTTTTCGCGCCCTATGCGAGCTCAAGTGATCCTGCGGCCCCTCTCTCGAAGGCGGCGGCACTTGGCTTGATAGGCCGGTCTCATCCCTTGCGAGAGACGCCATGACCATCGGATCGACGCTCGGCCGATATTTGTCGCTGCGGTTCTTCAACACGATCATGGTCGTGTTCCTGGCCATCATCGGCATGGTCTATGTCTTCGACTTCGTCGAAATGCTGCGCCGTGCCAATGGAATGCCCGGCGTCACAGCGGGTTTCATCGCGGTGCTGTCGTTGCTGCGCACCCCCTCGGTGGCGGAACAAATCCTGCCGTTCTGCGTGCTCTTTGGCACCATGGCCGCCTTTCTCGATCTGAGCCGCAAGTTCGAGCTCATCGTGGCGCGCGCGGCTGGCGTCTCGGTCTGGCAATTCCTCCTTCCACCGGTGGCGATCGCCTTGCTCATCGGCGTTCTGTCGGTCGCTCTGTTCAATCCGCTCTCGGCGGAAATGAAGCAGCGGGCCGACGTCATCGAGACGCAGCTCTTCGGGCGCAGCGGCCAACAGCAAGGCGACACAACCCTGTGGATCCGGCAAAGAAGCGTCGACGGCGAAGCGATCCTGCGTGCCGGACGATCGCTTGAATCCGGAACTCTGCTGACCTCGGTCACGGCCTATGTCTATGAATCCGACGGGCGCTTCGAAGAGCGGGTGCAAGCCGATCGCGCGACGCTGCTGCCGGGCGTCTGGAAGCTCCAGAATGCGGAGATTTCGGCGCCGGGCGAGGAAGCGCGCCAAGTCGCCACCTATCTCCTCGCCACCGATCTCTCTCCGGACCAGCTTGCGGAAAACTTCCTCACGCCGGATTCCGTGCCATTTTGGTCGTTGCCGAGGCTGCGCCAGGAAAGCGAGATGGCCGGCCTCGACTCCACTGGCTTCCGCCTGCAATACCAGACGCTTTTGGCAAGGCCGCTGCTGCTCGTCGCAATGGTTCTGATCGCCGCCGCCTTTTCATTGAGATTCTTCCGATTTGGTGGAATAGCGAGGATGGTTGGCGGTGGCATCTCCGCTGGCTTCGTGCTTTACCTTTTGACGAAAATGGTGGCCGATCTCGGCGGGTCCGGCCTTTTGAGTACGCCAGTTGCGGCATGGTCACCGGCGGTGGTGGGCAGCTTGCTCGGAGCCTTGGCTCTCCTGCACCAGGAGGACGGTTAATGGGGCGGCGTTCTTGCCCCACTGAGGAAGCTGTCTCTGCCCGTTCCGAGCTTCGTGCGGCGGCCTTCGGGCTGCGGCGCGAACCGCGGCGCATCTCGCCGGTAGACATGCTCGCCCGTTGCGCGCGCCTGTTCGGGTGTTTGCTGTTCTGCGCTTTCATGTGGGCAAGCCTCACAGATCCGGCTGGAGCGCAAACGATCGGCGAACGCGCCACCAAAACCACGAAGCCGGGTGAACAACCCGAGAAAATGTTCGTCGAGGCGGACCAGCTCGTCTACAACAAGGACAAGAATACGGTCTCGGCCGAGGGCAACGCGCGGATCTACTACGAGGGTCGCGTCCTCGAGGCCGACCGCATCGTCTATGATCGCAATACCGGCCGGGTCTATGCCGAAGGCCATGCCAAGCTGACCGAGCGCGACGGCACCGTCCTGCATGGCGAGCGATTCGACCTCACCAAGGATTTTGCTAACGGATTCGTCGAAAGTCTGCGCGCCGATACGGCTGACAAGACCTATTTCAGCGCGCCCCGTGCCGAGATCACCCAAAGCACCACGGAAGTCTACGAGAAGGGCACGTACACGGCCTGCGCCGTCTGCGCCGACAATCCCTTGAAGCCGCCCTTGTGGCGCGTACGCGCCAAGCGCATCATCCACAAGACCGACGAGAAGATGATCTATTATACGGATGCCTGGCTCGAATTCGTCGGCATTCCGGTTGCCTTTTTACCGGTCTTTTCGTCCCCCGATCCCAGCGTCAAGCGCAAATCCGGCATCCTGTCGCCGCAGTATCTCGATCTTTCGTACGCCGGACCGGGAGTCGCCGTCCCGATCTTCTGGGCGATGGCGCCGAATTATGATCTGACGTTCACGCCGACCTATTTCCTGGATGAGGGCTTCTTTGGCTCAGCCGAGTGGCGGCAAAGACTGGCGAACGGCGATTATTTCATACGGGGAAGCGGCATTTTCGAGCAGGATCCCGGCGCCTTCCCGCCAGCGCCCTATGGCGCAGGCAACCAGGCGCTGCGCGGCTCCCTCGAAAGCGCCGGCCAATTCAAAATCAACGATTTCTGGAAGTACGGCTGGGATTTCACGGTGCTCAGCGACAAGTGGTTCCTCAGCGACTACAGCATTGCGAACCAAAGCGTGTCGTCGAATTACTACTCGGAAGCGATCTCGATCGCTTACCTGACCGGGCAAGGCGATCAGGGCTATTTTGATCTGCGCGGCTATCATTTCGAAGGCCTCACCGCAAATGATCTGCAGCCGCAGCAACCGAACGCGCTTCCGGTGATGGATTACAACAAGACCTTCAACGTCGATCCGGCCAAGACGGCGGGCGTCGGCGGCGAGGTCCAATTGGATTTCAACCTGACCAGTCTCTCGGCGGCCGCGGCAAGTTATCAGGCCGTCGGCGCTACTGAGCTCGACCACGCCTATGGGCTCTATGATGTTTGCACCACCTACACGCCAGGAACGACGGCGAGCAATTGCCTGCTGCGCGGCATCGGCGGCGATTACACACGGACAACGGCGGACGTGTCCTGGCAGCGCAAGTACGTCGATCCGATCGGCGAGGTCTGGACACCTTTTGCCTTTGCCCGCGTCAACGGCGAGTGGCTCGATCTCAACACGACCAACACCTACACGTTCTCGTCGCCCTCCGGGACCTCGAGCATCAGCAATGCATCGCAAACCAATTTTGTTTCCAGCGGAACGAACGGCTATGTCATGCCGGGCGTCGGATTGGAGTATCGCTATCCCATCCTCGCCAACACGAGCATCGGCTCGATGGTCATAGAGCCGATCGGCCAGATCATTGCCCGGCCCAATAATTTGATAGGCTCGGAGTCGCTCGTCAATCTCGATGCGCAAAGCCTCGTTTTCGACACCACTAACCTGTTCACCTGGGACAAATACTCGGGCTACGACCAGTTCGAAACCGGCACGCGGGCCAATTACGGCGGTGAGGCAACCTGGAATTTCAAGAACGGCGGCTTTGTCAATTTCACTGCCGGTCAGTCCTACCAGGTTGCCGGCACGAACAGCTTCGCAACGCCCGATGCGGCCAATGTCGGCTTGAGTTCCGGGCTCGACACCCCCGCTTCGAATTATGTCGCCGCCTTCACGCTTGTGCCGGGTCCGATTCTCGCCTTCACCGCGCAGGGACAATTCGACGAAGCAACCCTGGAACCGAAGCGCGTCGATCTAGACTCGAATATCAATCTCGGAGCCTGGACCGGCGGCGTGCAATTTGCCGATTATCAGGCGCAGCCGGTCATCGGCTATTACGTGACCCGCGAAGGTCTTGCCCTGAATTCCAAGTACCAGATCGACGCAAACTATTTCGTGCAAGGCAACGTCACCCTCGACATGAGCCGGCAATATTATCCGGAGAGCTTGATCGGCTATACCTATCCCGGGCCATTTGCGATCGCGGCGCTCGGTGCGGAAGGCGGCTACAAGGACGATTGTACGACATTTACACTCAGCTACACCTCGGTCTATGAGGATAATGGAGCCGGCTACTTCGTGCACAACCAGACCTTGCTGGTCCAACTCCAGTTGCGCACGCTGGGCGATGTCACCATCAAGCAAACGGCCGAGAATGGCGCCTCTCTGGATGGCATCCCGTAACGGCGCCCACAACTCGCCGGGCGCGATCACTAAAATGCCATCCCGGCGGGAAATAAGTCAGCAAGGAGAAAGGCCCCGATGATTCGCTGCAACCCCTCTCGGCAAAGCTTCTCGGCACAGATCTCGATGATCCTGTCCCTGGGGTTTCTCGTCGTCGTCGGATCCGCCTTTTTGCCGGCATCGCAAGCGCGCGCGCAAGCGATCATCGCCACGGTGAACAGCGATCCGATCACTGACATCGACCTTGAGCAGAGAATGAAACTGCTGCGCGTCTTGCACCAGCCGGCAACTCACGACACCGCCATGGACAGCCTAATCGACGATCAGCTGAGGCTCGAAGAAACGGGCAAATTCAAAATCAAGGCATCCAATGCTGAAATAGGTCAGCAAATATCCAAAGTCGCCAACGATATGAAAATGGCACCCGAAGCCCTGATGGCGGCGATGCAAAGCGCCGGAATCTCGGACTCCCATATCAAGGATCACTTTGCCGCCGCCTATCAGTTCAACCTGCTCGTGCAGGCCTATAACAAAGGGGTTGAGGCGAGTGAGACCCAGGTTCGGGCGGAACTCGCCAAGGACGGCGGCAAGGCCGCCGCCGGCATCGATTACAAGGTTCACCAGGTGATCTTTACCGTGCTTGATCCCGCCAATCCGGCTCTTGCCGCGGCGAGGTTGAAGGCTGCCGAACAATTGCGGGCGCAGTTCACCGACTGCGACAGCGGCCTCGCTCTAGCGCGCGACATGGAGGACGTAGCCGTCAAGGACCAGATCACGCGCAACTCTTTGCAGCTCAGCGAAGGCCTCAAGCAATTGCTTGACAAGACGCCGGTCGGCCATCTGACGCCGCCCGAGAGGACAAGCTCCGGCATCGAAATGATCGCCGTGTGCAGCAAGGGCCTATCGGACGACGACACGGCGCTACGCAATGCCATCTCGCAGAAGCTGCTGGCCGCGGAATTCGAAGCGGACGCCGCCAGGCGATTGAAGGAAATGAGATCCTATGCGGTCATCGTCGTGAAGAAATAATGGCGCAACGGTTTCTTGATCGCGGGCCGCCGGCGGTGCTCGCGCTCACGCGCGGCGATCCTTCCGGAATAGGGCCTGAGCTCGCCTTGAAGGCGTGGCTCGCTTTGCATGCGGAGGAAGCCGCGCCGGCTTTCTTCATCATCGCCGAGCCAGATCATCTCGCCGCACTTGCGCGCCGCTTCGGCCTGCCGGTTCCGATCGAGGCGGCCGAAGCGGGCGAAGCGACCGCAATTTTTCCGCGCGCTTTGCCGGTCGTTGCCTTGCGCCATCCCGTCAAGGGCGCTTTGGGCCGACCGGATGCGGCCGATGCAGCGGGAACGATCGAGTCGATCGAAATCGGCGTCGGGCTCGTTCGCGCCGGCGCAGCGGACGCCATCGTGACCAATCCCATCGCCAAGGAAGTCTTGAAACGGGCTGGATTTCGGCATCAAGGCCATACCGAGTTCCTCGGCGAATTGGCACTGCGCCTGTTCGCGCAAGAGGCGCGCCCGGTGATGCTGCTGTGGTCGCCGGAGCTCGCCGTCGTGCCCGCAACCATTCATGTGCCGCTCGCCAAGGTGGCGGAGCTCTTGAGCGTCGATCTTCTCGTCGAGACGGGACGGATCGTCGCGGCCGATCTCAAGAACCGTTTCGGCATAGAAGCGCCGCGGCTTGCCTTCACCGGTCTCAATCCGCATGCCGGCGAGGCCGGCCATATGGGCCGCGAGGAGATCGAGATCATCGCGCCGGCGATCGCGGAACTCCGTCGCTCAGGCATCGACGCGCGCGGCCCCTACCCGGCCGATACTTTGTTTCACAAGAGCGCGCGCGCACGTTACGATGTCGCGATCGCCATGTATCACGATCAGGCGCTGATTCCGATCAAGACGCTCGCCTTCGACACGGCCGTGAACGTCACCTTGGGCTTGCCGTTCGTGCGGACCTCGCCCGATCATGGCACAGCCTTCGACATCGCCGCTGCGGGCAAGGCCGACCCGTCGAGCCTGATCGCGGCGCTACGTCTGGCCGGCAGACTCGCCGCCGCACCGGCCGGCGCGACGGCGTGAAGGACGCCCTGCCGCCCTTGCGCGAGGTGGTGGCCGCGCATGGGCTCGCCGCGAAGAAATCGCTCGGCCAGAATTTCCTCTTCGATCTCAACCTCACCTCGCGCATCGCGCGCGCCGCCGGCCCGCTCGACGAGGCGACCATCGTCGAAATCGGCGCCGGCCCCGGCGGCCTGACGCGGGCGCTGCTCGCCGAAGGCGCGGGGCATGTGATCGCGATCGAACGCGATCCGCGCTGCCTCGCCGCGCTCGCGGAAGTCGCGAGGCATTATCCGGGCCAAATCGAGATCGTCGAAGGCGATGCGCTCGGCATCGATATCGCCCAGTTGGTGGGCGAGCGGCGCCCGGCGCGGATCTGCGCCAACCTGCCGTATAACATCGCCACGCCGCTTCTGACGAAGTGGCTGGAAAGCAGGCCGTGGCCGCCCTGGTTCGACCGGCTGGTGCTGATGTTCCAGAAGGAGGTGGCGCAGCGCATCGTGGCAACTCCCGCGGCGCGCGCCGATTACGGCCGCCTTGCGGTGCTCGCCAATTGGCGTTGCGCGACGCGCATCCTCTTCGATGTTCCGGCCGCCGCCTTCACGCCGCCGCCGAAAGTCACGTCATCGGTGGTCGAACTGGTGCCGCGCGCAACGCCCCTGCCCTGCGACGTCAAGCTGCTTTCGGAAGTGACGCAGGCGGCCTTCGGCCAGCGGCGCAAGATGTTGCGGCAGAGCTTGAGAGGGCTCGGCGTCGATCCTTTGGTGTTGCTCGGCCGTGCCGGCCTCGATCCGACGAAACGGGCGGAGGAGATCGACGTCGCAGGCTTCGTCGCACTGGCGCGGGCGCTCACCGAGGTGCGGCAGCCGTAGCTTACCATCGCTTAAAGCAACACATCAGTAGCGCGCAAACCTTCTCCCTGTGGGAGAAGGTGCCCCGCGGAGCGGGGCGGATGAGGGGTCGCGCAACCGGGAAGTGGGGTCACTCCTCCTTCATGAGCTTCTCGACGAAATCCTCGATCCCCTGTTTCTGCCGCGCTGCGCGCAGGCGCTCGGCGGTCAGGATCGCGACGAGATCTTCGAACGTGCGCTGAATATCAGCGTTGATGAGTACGTAATCATAAATCGTCCAGCGACAGATTTCGTTGCGCGCATTGGCGAGCCGCTTGGCGATCGCCTCGCCGTCATCCTCGGCGCGGCGTTCGAGCCGTGCCTTCAATTCCCGCATCGAGGGCGGCAGGATGAAGATCGTCACGAGATCGCCGCCGGCCCTTTCCTTCAGCTGCTGGGTGCCCTGATAATCGATGTCGAAGAGGATATCGCGGCCTTGCGCGAGGGTTCGTTCGACCGGCTCGCGCGGCGTGCCGTAGAAATTGCCGTGCACCTCCGCCCATTCGAGCAATTCGCCGCCGTCGCGCATGGCTTCGAACCGCTTCTTGGAAATGAACGAATAATGGATGCCGTCGACCTCGCTCGACCGGCGCGGCCTCGTCGTCACGGAAATCGACAGGGTGAGGTCCAGCTCCTTCTTCTGCAGGAGCATGCGCGTCAAGCTCGTCTTGCCGGCGCCGGAGGGCGAGGACAGAATTAACATGAGGCCGTGCCGCGCCAAGCTAGGCAGCTCGTCCTTGAATTCCTCTCGTTGCGTTGCCTTCATTCGATATTCTGGACCTGCTCGCGCAATTGCTCGATCTCGACGCGCAAATCGAGACCGAGCGCGGTCAAGGCGGCGTCATTCGATTTGGCGCAAAGCGTATTGGCCTCGCGGCCCAGCTCCTGGGCGAGGAAATCGAGCCGCCGTCCGATCGGGCCGCAACGCTCAAGAAGATCCGTGATGGCGCCGATATGGGTTGCGAGGCGGTCAAGCTCCTCGCGCACGTCGGCCTTGGCGGCGAGCATTAGCGCTTCTTGATAGAGCCGGGCCTCATCGAAATTCGGGTTGCCGGCGATCAGCGCGACAGATTCGGCAAGCTTGGCGCGGATCGCCTCGGGCTTGCGCGCCGGGCATTCGTCGGCGGCTTTGCGCAGAGCCGCGAGCTTGGCGAGCCGCGCGGCAACGATCTGCGCGAGCGCGGCGCCTTCGCTTCGCCGCATGGCGACGAGCGCCGCGATCGCCTGATCGAGGCCGGCGAGCGCTTGTTCCTGAGCCCGCGCCAATTCCATCTCATCGTCCGCGTCGCGAATCTCAACGACGCCGCGCACCGAAAGAATCCCGTCGAGCGAGGCCGGTCGCAAGTTCGGCGAGATATCCATGTCGGCGAGCGCCGCGGCAAGGCGGCGCAACAGTTCCTCGTTGATCCGAACTTCGGGGATGACCGCCTCGCGCTGCACCGAAAGCGTGGCATAGCATGTGCCACGGCTGAGGTTCTTGCCGAGACGGGCGCGCGCCTCCGCCTCGATCACATCGAAGCCCGGCGGCAGACGAAGCCGCAGATCAAGCCCTTTGGCGTTGACGGATTTGAGTTCCCAGGCCCAGCGAAACCCGCCGGTGACACCGGGGACGCGCGCAAAGCCGGTCATGCTGGCGATCGTCATCTGAACCTTGAACGTGGGTCCGTTGACCAGGACGGCTCGCTCACCACTCATCGCCAACGGCTGCGGGACGAACTCAATTTCTCCACAACGTCACTGCAAGTCTGCTGCGGACGGCACGGTCTTCGGATAATTGAGATCATAGGTCTTGTTGAGGAGAGGATCGAGCGGGGTTCCCTCGGAGGCATCGACGATGCTGGGTCCCCTGGCCTGCGACGGCGTCTTGTTCGCCGCGCCATCGGAGGCATTCTCCGGCAGATTGCCGACAGCGTCGGAGTTCGCAGTTTCTTGCTCGCCGCTAGCGGCCGTCACGACCGGGGCGCCGGCCGGATCAGCCTGTGGACCGGCCGCATCGCTCTGATCCACGGGACCGTCGAGGAGGTTGGCGGCGGCCCGCGCCGAGCCAATGCCGCGCACAGAAATGCCGAGGTCGTCGAGTCCCGGCCCCACGACGACGGTCGTTGAAGAGCTTGCGGGAGCGCTGGCAGCCGAAGTCGGCGCCGGGCGGGTATTGGCGCTCGGCATCGTCGGCGAAACTCCGGCGGCAGCGGCGGCCGAGCCGATCCCAAGCAGGGACGCCGGAGAACCGGCATCGGCGAATGAGGTCGGCAAGGCGCCATAAACCGAGGCGCCATCGACTTCGCCATGCTGGTCCGGGTGACCCGGCCGCTGCGGAGCGTATTTGTCGATCTCGGCTCCGGCTTTATCTTTCTCGATCTGCCGCCACCGGGCCACGTTGCGCTGATGCTCTTCGAGCGTTTCGGCGAAGACGTGACCGCCGGTGCCGTCGGCGACGAAATAGAGATCCTGCGTGCGCGACGGATTGGCAACGGCCTCGAGCGCCGCCCGGCCGGGGTTGCCGATCGGCCCCGGCGGCAGACCATCGATCAAATAGGTGTTGTAGGGCGACGGCTTCTCCACTTCCAACCGCTGGATCGGATGGCCGAGCGTTCCCTTGCCGCCGACCAGGCCGTAGACGATGGTCGGATCGGATTGCAGCCGCATGCGCTTTTGCAATCTGTTGAGAAAAACCGCAGCCACGCGCGGCCGCTCGTCCGCCTTGCCGGTTTCCTTCTCGACGATCGATGCCAAGGTCACGAGTTCATAGGGCGAATGGAGCGCGAGATCGCTTGCGCGCCGTGTCCAAATCTGCTCGACCAGCCTCTTTTGATCCTCCTGCATGCGCCTGATGAGATCGGCCCGCGCCATGCCGCGCGGAACCTCATAGGTCTCCGGCAAAAGGCTGCCTTCCGTCGGGATCTCGCCAATATCGCCCAAGAGCAAGTCATTCACGCGCAGCCGCTCGACGACCTGCTCGCTCGTCAAGCCCTCGGGAATCGTGACCCCATGCAGGATCTGCTTGCCCTTGACGAGCGTGTCGATCACCTCGCGCATGCTGGCGTTGTGCGTGAACAGATATTCGCCTGCCTTGACGCGCGAGCGATTGCCTTCGACGAGCAGCGCGACATTCAGGATCAACGGGCTGTCGATCACGCCTTCCTGCTCGAGCATGCTGATAATATCGGGAAGATCCGTGCCGGGCGCGATGTAAAGCACCTTGTCGGCCGAAAGCGGGCCCGGCTCCTGCAGCCGATGCTCGCCCCAGACGATGCCGAACAAGGCCCCAACGGCGAGGATCAGGAGGAACGACAGCAAGCCGGAGAGCGCCGAAAGCGCCGGGCGACTCCGACGCGGCGTAGGAGGCGGCGGCGGCGTTTCCGGCTGCAAGGCCTCGTTCGGACTTTGCAGCTTCGGGCGGCGACCAAAAAAACGCGCAGCCGGCGGCGGCTCGCCCAGAGATTCCGGCGCCGCTGTTCTTTCCTCGTTCTGAACTAAACCTCCCATGAACTCACATCCATCGGCCCGCGCTCCGGGAGCAAGAATAAATCCTTCTACACGAAACATCGGCGCGGCAAAATCGCGATCGCTGCAACGGGCGGCCGGCGCGAAGCCGCTCAACAGGCGATTTCATAATCAGCAATTTGCGGAAGAATTCGGGCTCCAGCATGGCATTGGCTCATTCGACCGCCCGCAATATGAGGCAGGCATTGGTCCCCCCGAAACCGAAGGAATTCGAAAGCGCGAATTCGACCTGCCGCTTGCGCGCCTTGTGCGGAACGAGGTCGATCGGCGTCTCGACCGAGGGATGATCGAGATTGAGGGTCGGAGGCACGATCTGATCGCGAATCGCCAGCATGCAGAAAATGGCTTCGACGGCGCCGGCGGCGCCGAGCAGATGGCCGATCGCCGATTTCGTCGAAGACATGGAAAGCGAAGCGGCGTTGTCGCCGACCAGCCGATGCACCGCGGCGAGTTCGATCTCATCGCCGAGCGGCGTCGAGGTGCCGTGCGCATTGATATAATCGATGTCCTGCGCCTTGATGCCGGCCCTTTTCACAGCCGCCTGCATGGCGCGCAAGGCGCCGTCGCCGCCTCCTTCCGGCGCGGTGATATGATGCGCGTCGCCCGACATGCCGTAGCCGACGACCTCGCCATAGATCTTGGCGCCGCGCGCCTTGGCGCCTTCATAGGATTCGAGGACGACGCAGCCGGCGCCGTCGCCCATCACGAATCCATCGCGGTCCTTGTCGTAAGGACGCGACGCCTGTTTCGGACGGTCGTTGAAGCCGGTCGACAGAGCGCGGCACGCGGCAAAGCCGGCGATGCCGATTCGATTGACCGCCGATTCGGCGCCGCCCGCCACCATGACCTCGGCATCTTCCAGCGCGATGAGGCGCGCCGCGTCGCCGATCGCGTGGGTGCCCGTGGAACAGGCCGTCGCGACGGCATGGTTTGGGCCTTTGAGACCATGCATGATCGAGACATAGCCGCTCGCCAGATTGATGAGGCGTCCGGAAATGAAAAAGGGCGAGACGCGGCGCGGCCCTTTCTCCCGCAAGGCCACCGAGGTCTCGTAGATGCCGCCGAGCCCGCCGACCCCCGAACCGATGAGCACGCCGGTCTTGATCTGCTCCTCATAGGTGCGCGGGTTCCACCCCGCATCGGCGAGCGCCTGCGTCGCCGCGGCCGCGGCATAGATGATATAATCGTCGACCTTGCGCTGGTCCTTCGGATCCATCCACTGATCCGGATTGAAGGAGGCGTTGGAGCCGTCGCCGCGCGGCACCTGCATAGCGATCTTGCAGGCAAGATCGGAGGTGTCGAACCCCCGGATGGGGCCCGCGCCGCTGCGGCTAGCGAGCAGGCGCTCCCAAGTCGCTTCGACACCGCAAGCAAGCGGCGAGACCATGCCAAGACCGGTGATCACCACCCGACGCATTAAAGGACCTGTCTCACTTCTGGCAGGCGCCGCCTCCGGGACACAGGTCGTATTCCATCCTTGTGCCGCGTTTGCAATGCGCGAAGAGGTAATTTCGCCTGCAATGGAAGAATCGAAATTTGCTTCCGCCCGGACGCGCGCGGCTTGCGATCCGGGTGGCAATCGGAAAAAAAGCCGGAGCCGCAGCGAGCACCGCGGCCGCCTTTCCCTCGTTCGGCGCGCTATATCGGCGCCAAAGTCAGCTCGCAGTCGCCTTATCGAGAAAGCGGATCGCGTCGCCGACGGTGACGATCGATTCCGCCGCATCGTCCGGGATTTCGACCCCAAATTCTTCTTCGAAGGCCATGACGAGTTCGACCGTGTCGAGCGAATCGGCCCCGAGATCTTCAATAAAATTGGCATCGTCGACGACCTTGTCGGCGTCGACGCCGAGATGCTCCACTACAATCTTCCTTACGCGCTCGGCGACATCGCTCATGGTCGTTTGATCCTCGTCCCTATCCTTGCTGTCGCCAGCCGATATCAAAAGCGCATCCAAAATCAAGGCCTTCGAAAGCTAACGCTTCCGACGCGCTTGACAGGGACTCTGTTCATGGAATCCCGATAGTCCGAATGAACCCCACTGCGGCCAGGCGTGCAAAGCCGCAACGCGTCGCGACCTCCCCGAAAATAACCCGTCCGCCAGCTGACTTTTGGTTGGTAACATACTTCAAACGGGTTGGCGAGAGCCCAACAGCAAACCTCCCGCTTCGCACTAGGCCTCTCAAATCATTGCCATTCCACCATTCACATGCAAGGTCTGACCGGTCACGTAGGAGGCCTCAGGGCTTGCCAGATAGACGACCGCCGCGGCGACCTCCTCGGGGCTGCCGAGCCGCCCCATGGGCACCCCGACGAGAAGCGCCGACCTCTGCTTGTCGTTGAGACCGGCGGTCATCGGACTTTCGATCATGCCGGGCGCCACGCAATTCACGGTCACGTTGCGGGCCGCGACTTCCCACGCGAGGCTCTTCGACATGCCGATCATTCCCGCTTTCGATGCCGCGTAGTTGCTCTGTCCCGGATTGCCGATGATTCCCACGATGGAGGTGATCCCGATGACGCGGCCGAATCTGCGCCGGAGCATCCCCTTGAGCGCGGCGCGCGTGAGCCGAAAGGCAGCCGTCAAATTAACGGAAAGGACGAGTTCCCAGTCCTCGTCTTTCATTCTGAGCCCGAGATTGTCGCGCGTCAGCCCGGCATTGTTGACGAGAATGTCGAGCGAACCCATAGCGGCTTCCGCGGCGGGCACCAAGCGTTCGACCGCGGCCGCATCGGCGAGATCGCAAGGCAGGACATGCACCTTGTCACGCAATTCGGCCGCAAGCGATCCGAGTGCTTCCTCGCGTGTCCCGGAAAGCGCGACGGCCGCGCCGCGGCCATGCAAGGCGCGCGCGATCGCCTGGCCGATGCCGCCACTGGCCCCGGTGACGAGAGCCGTCCTCCCGGAAAGATCGAACATCAGCTTCGCCTCGTTCGTTCAGCAACAGCTTTATAGGCCTTAACTTCGGCCGGCGTTCCGACCGAGATGCCGAGGGCATTGTCGACGATCCGTTTCAAGAGTCCGGTCAAGACTTTG
>Ga0209415_10011329_pt1 | contig 15032 bp, 8 predicted proteins | sample PeaSoiSIISIP2007_FD_187696 | JGI IMG/M metagenome (GOLD analysis project Ga0209415, IMG submission 187696) | Peat soil microbial communities from Weissenstadt, Germany - SII-SIP-2007 (SPAdes) (version 2) | ecosystem: Environmental > Terrestrial > Soil > Wetlands > Peat | place: Germany...
CCAGCCGCTCGAGGAGGCCCTGGATGCCGGATTCCAGCCGGCCCCCGGCAAGACGTCGCCGATCATCGAGACCCTGCAGCGCATCGCGGTCGATCGGTTCTCCGGGCGTGCCGCCGAAGACATCCCGAAATCGCTCGTGCTGGTCTCCGACATGCTGGAGCACGAGCCGGATTATTCGCAATATTCGGGCGACCTGTCCTACAATCGCTACAAGACGTCGCGTGCCTACAAGAAGTTGCAAACCGATCTGCATGGAGCCGAGGTGACCATCTATTATGTGCAGCGCGTCACCGCCAAGCGGATGAATTCCGCCGACCATATCCGGTTCTGGGCCGAATGGGTTCGCGACAACAAGGGGCGCTTCAAGCAGGCCAACAAGCTGCAGGGCGAGGGCTGAATGGCGCGTTCCCCCTCCGGCTTCATCCATGCGGGCGATGCCGCCTATTCCTCCGGCATCAGCGCCGCGGTGTTCATGCTCTTCGTGGCGGCCGGATCGGCCTACGTCATCCTGGCCAAGCTCGGCGGGATCTCCCAGATCTACGTCACCTTCGTGCCGGTCGTCATCATGGTGAGCTACGCGCTGCTGATCTGGCTGGCGCGAGGCCTGCGGCTGCGCGACGATCAGGCGGGCGACAATCTCTACTACATGGGGTTCCTGTTCACGCTCACCAGCCTCGGGGTTTCGCTCTACCAGTTCAACGCCGCCCGCGCGGCCGAGGAGATCGTGCAGAATTTCGGCATCGCGATCGGCTCGACCATCACCGGCATCGCGCTGCGGGTCATCTTCAACCAGATGCGGCAGGATCCGGTGGAGATCGAGCGCATGATGCGCCTCGAGCTCGCCGAGGCGGCGCGCCGGGTGCGCCGCGAGCTCGACAGCACGGTCATCGAGTTCGGCTATGTGCGGCGCACCGCCCACCAGTCCGCAACGGACTCCTTCAAGCTGGTCGCCGAAAAGTTCGACGAGATCGCCGCGAGGCTGATCGCGAGCCTCGCGGATGTCACCGCCAAATCGGCGCAGCCCCTCGAAGCGGCGTCGCGGCGCTCCGCCGAAATGGTCGAGCAGCTGACCAAGTCCATGGTCGGGGCGCTTGCGGCGAGCACCCATCATCTCGGCGAGGAGACCGAAAAACTGTCAAAAGGCGCGGCTGAGATTTCCGTCGCGCTCGACCAGATAACAAAAAAGCTCGGCAGCATGCGCACGCCCGACGGCGTCCTCGAGATTCGCCTCGAGCCGGTGGTTCTGTCCCTCACCCAGGCGATCGACCGGTTCGCGGCCCAGGCGGAAGGGCAGGGCGCCCTGTTGGAGGAGGCGGTGCACGCGGCGAAGATCGTCGCGCAGACCTCGTCGGCGTCGATCATCGCGCTACGCCAGGAAATCGCGGCCAGTTCGGCCACCAACGGCACGACCTTGGAAAAGGCGACCGGCATCATCATGGCGATGGCGCAGGTCCTGGAGGAGTTCGAGAGGGACGCGAAAGCCCAGGCCGAGGCGCTGCGGCACCTGCTGGAGCGCACCGACGGGGCGATCCGCGGCCTTGCGGAGGTTCTCGGCAAATCGGGGATCGACATCGCCCGGCACAACGGCGCATTGCCGAACTTCCTGCCGGCCACCCCCGCCGCCGATGCGCCGGCGCCGGAAGCCGGGGACACGGGCGTCACCGGCGACGCCGCACGGCGCGTCGCGCCCGAATGGGAGGCGGTGAAGTGATGTCGGGCACCATCGGTCGTCAGACGGCGTCCTATCGGCAGGGCCTGGTCCTCGGGCTGACCATGGCGGAGATCATGCTGCTCCTGGTGTTTTGCCTGCTCATCGCGGTCGGTGTCGCGCTGGCGACGGAGCGGGCGAGGCGCGACGAGGTGACCCGGCTGCTGCAGGGCGCCGATGCGACGGCGGTCGTCAATGCGCCGGTGATCGACTCGATCAGGCGCAACGCCCAATTGGCGGAGCTGCTCGACCGCGCCGCTGCGGCGGGAGCGCCGGGCGCCGTCGACGAGTTCTGGCGCAAGCTGGTCGAGAGCGAAGAGATCGTCGAAGCCATGGAAGATCACGGCCTTGCGCGGCCGGTGCTCAAGGAGGGGACCGCGGATTTTGCCAGGTTCCAGCAGCTGCGCGACAAGGGGACCGATCCCGACAAGGCTGCCAAAGGGGTGGCGCTGGCATCCGTCATCGACAGGGTGCTTCCCGAAAACGCCGCGGCCAGGCGCTCGCCGGAAGCGCTTGCGGCGCTGATCGAGCGCGGCCTGTCGGCTGCCGAACGGCCCGAGGGCGACCGCCGGGACGGCCACACCTGGCCGCCCATCATCAACCTGAGCGAGGCCGGCGGTTATTTCTTCGCGACGCGCAGCGCCGAGTTGCGGCCGGACTTCGAGAGCAAGCTGCGCACCACGGTGGCCGACCGGCTGATCGACATCGCGGCGTCGTTTCAAGTCGACGTCATCGAGGTGATCGGGCACACCGACGAGCGGCCGGTGAGCGGCGGCCTGTCGAATCTCGATCGCGAGTTGCCGTTGGTGATATCCGGCGCGGTCGGCGTCGGCCTGTTGCAGCCGGCCGACAATGCCGGGCTCGGCCTCGCCCGCGCGTTGGCGGTCGTCAGGGTGCTGGCCGCGGATCCCCGCTTGCGCGGCTTCCGCGTGCTGCCGCTGTCGGGCGCCCAGCTGATCGGGACCGATGGGCGACTGACGCGGGGCGACGATCAGGGCGATGTGCGCGAGCGCCGCCGCATCGAGATCAGGATGCGCAAATCCGGCTGAGCTGCGCCTGGCTGAGCGAGGCCCGGCGGACCCGTCACCAGCCGCCGAGGCGGTAGTTGACGCCGACGCGGAAGATGTTCTCGCTCACGCTCATGTTGACCGGCCCGTTGCACTCCGGGCCGCAGGCGAAGCGGGTGTGGTTCACGTACAGGTATTCGACCTTGCCGGACCACGGGCCCGCCACGAGGAATTCCAGCCCGGCTCCAGCCGTCCAATTGAAGGTGACGTTACCGGTCGAGCCGAACGGCTGGCCGATGCCGGTCGCGGTGAAATCGCCGATCGACAGGCCGCCCGTCACGTAGGGCATGAAGCGATCGATCGCATAGCCGAACCGCAGACGCGCGGTCGAGAACCAGTTGCTCTTCAGGTCGCAAGTCGTCCCGCAGGTGGCGGCCGGGATGGTGAAGTCGAACTTGCGCCAGCTGATATCCAGTTCCTCTCCGACGATGAACGGACCGAGGTTCTGGGAATTGTACCCGATGGTGCCGCCGAACAGACCCGAAGAGCCCGTGACGGTGCCCTGCGTCAGGTCCGGATCGGACTCCCATTTCGCATTGCCCCAGGTGGCGCCGCCGCTCAGCCCAACGTAGAAGCCGGTCCAATCGTAGATCGGCGCCATATTGGGCGCTCGCACCGGATAGGCGGGCGCCGGATCGAGGATGCCGGCTGTCGCCGGGATGGTGAGCGCGGCGAGCGCCGCGCCGGCGGCGATGAGGAGCGCCTTCACGTTCGTCCCCCGATGGCTCATGGCTTGCTTCCTTCGACCGCGCCCTGAGATTGATTGTCGGCCACGCCGAACGGCTTCAACAATCGCGTCACGTTCCACGTCGAGTCGTCCGCCGGCGGCTTGGATTGCACCCTGGCGACTTCGGTTTTCTGCTGCTGCGGCGGCGGGGCCGCTTCGGCGCTGTTCAACCAGCCGCCGCCGAACACCGTGGACAGCCAATTGCCGCTCTCGGTGACCGGGTAGGCTTGTCCGGTGGCGACGTCGAGCTTCTGCTCGGGCGCCGGCGGGTCGCCGCGGTTCCACCAGCCACCGCCGAGCGCCTGGAACAGCGCGGCGGTGTCGCTGACGCGATTGGCCTGGGCCTGGATCAATTGGATCACGGCCTGCTCGTAGGTGACCTGCGCATTGAGCAGCAAAAGCACATTGGCGTTGCCGGCCTGCATCTGCTGCTGGGCGAGATCGAGGCTGATCTTGGCGGCGCGCTCGAAGTCGGCGGATGCTTTCACGGCGTCGGCATCGTTCTGGATGGCGCGCAGCGAGTCGGCGACGTTCTGGAAGGCGGCGAGCACGGTGGTGCGATAGTTCCAGGCCGCCTGCTCGTAGGCCGCCTGGACGGCACGTTCCGTGTGCAGCAGGTTGAAGCCGTCGAACAGCGGCTGCGTCGCGTTGCCGGCCACCGTCCAAAAGATGCTGGGACCGCTGAACAGGCTCGCAATATCGGTGGCCGTGTAGCCGCGATTGCCCGTGATGGTGAGGTTGGGCAGCATGTTGGCGATGGCGACGCCGATCTGCGCGCTGGCCGCATGCAACAGTTCCTCGGCGGAACGCACGTCGGGACGTTGCTCGACCAGTTGCGCCGGCAGGCTGACCGGCAGATCGGTCGGCAGGCGCAGGTCCGCCAGGCGGAACGTTTCGCTCGGCTCCTGGCTGGGGTAACGGCCGGCGAGCGCGGCCAGGAGGTCACGTTGCACCGCCAGCGCCTTGCGAAGCGGCGGCAGGGTCGCGCGAATCTGCGCCAGCGCCGCCTCCTGGGCGGCGACGTCGCTGCGATTGGCGTAACCCTCGGTAAACTGCTTGCGCAGGATTTCGAGCATCTTGGCGTTGGCGTCGATGATCCTGTTGGTGGCCTCGATCTGGCCGCGCAGCGACGCTTCCTGGATCGCCGCGACCACGATGTTCGAGGTCAGGGTCAGGTAGGCGGCCTCGACCTGGAAGCGCTGGGAGTCGGCGATCGCCAGCAGCGATTCGACGGCGCGCCGGTTCTGGCCCCAGGTATCGAACGTGTAGGTCACCAGCACCTGGGCGGTGTAGAGGTTGAACAGGCTGCCCCCGTTGGTGAGCGTCGGGGATATGACGCCCGCCTGCTGCTGGCGCGACGGGTTGAAGTTGCCCTGCACCAGCGGAAAATACTTGCCCTGCTGGGCGAAGACGTTCTCCTTGGCGGCCCGTAGCGCGGCGATGGTCGACTGCAGATTGGGATTGGCCACGAGGGCCTTCTCGACCAGCGAATTGAGCGCCGGCGAGTGATAAAGCCGCCACCACTCAGCCGGGATATCTTTGCCGTTGACGAATCGCTGGGACCGGCCCTTGTCGACATCGGCGGAACTGGTCCGCGCCGCCAACCGCTCCGGCGTATAGCGGCCGACCTCCGGAACTGCGGGATGCGCGAAGTCGGGGCCGACCGCGCAGCCCGATACCAGCATCGTCACAGCGAACGAGGCAGCGACGGCGGGGATACGCTTGAACAGCATGAGCCACTTTCCAGCACAACGGACTACGGTCGCGGAGGCGATCTTAACCTAGTTTTAATGCTATGAAAGGCGCGAGCATGAGGGGAACTGTGAAATGTAACAGTAGACCGGGAATTTTTTGCGCTGCAATCATCCCCATATGCTGAGATGGCCTCAGAACCGACTCTGACCCCGGCGATTCCCATGACCAAGAAATCCTTGACCCCGAAACGCTCGATTACGCTTGGCGCGGCGATCATCGCCGTGGTGCTGAGCTTTGGGGCCGGCGTCTATTTCGCCGCCGGCTTCCGCAATCCGCCGGCGCTCGACCTCGGCGTCTCCGGCGCGAAGGCTGCGCCCGAGACCGAGCCCAACCGGACCGGCACCCCCGCGGCCGACAGCGTCGAATTGCAAGAATCCCAGATGAAATCCGTCAAGGTCGAGACAGCGGGCGAGCGCGAGTTTCCGATCGAGAAGGCGGCGGTCGGCAGCATCGACTTCAATGAAGAGTTGCTGACGCAGGTATTTACACCCTATCAGGGCAAGATCGTCGGCCTGTTCGCCAAGATCGGCGATGAGGTGAAGAAGGGCCAGACCCTGTTCACCATCGACAGCCCCGATCTGCTGGCGGCCGACTCCAACCTGATCGCCGCGTCGGGCGTGTTGCAGCTGACCACCCGCAACCTGACGAGGCTTCGCGCGCTCTATGAGAGCCGGGCCGTGTCCCAAAAGGACCTCGAGCAGGCGATCTCCGATCAGCAGACCGCCGAGGGCGCCCTGCGGGCGGCGCGGGATGCAGTGCGGATTTTCGGCAAGACCGACCAGGAGGTCGACCGCATCGTGGCCGAGCGCATGGCGGACCCGACGCTGGTGGTGCCGAGCCCTATTTCCGGGCGCGTGACGGCGCGCAACGCGGCGCCCGGACTTCTGGTCCAGCCCGGCAATGCGCCGTCCCCCTATACGGTCGCCGATATTTCGACCATGTGGATGCTGGCGAACGTCGCGGAAAGCGACAGTCCGGCCTTCAGTGTCGGGCAGGAGGTGAAAGTCACCGTCATGGCCTATCCGGGCCGTGTCTTCGAGGGCCGGATTTCCACCATCGCGTCGACCGTCGATCCGACCACCCATCGGGTGCTGGTGCGCTCCGAGATCGACGATCCCAAGCATGAGCTCCGCTCGGGCATGTTCGCCAATTTCGTCATCCGGACCGGCGACCCGGTGCGCTCCATCGCGGTCCCGCTCGATGGCGTGGTCCGCGAAGGCGACGGCACCATGACGGTGTGGGTCACGGCGGACCGTCGTCGCTTCACCAAGCGGACCGTAAAGACCGGCCTGCAACGGGAAGGCTACTACCAGATCCTCGAAGGCCTGCAGGCGGGCGAACTGGTCGCCACCGAAGGCGCGCTGTTCCTGAGCAACGCCTTGACGATCGCGGCGCGCTGAGCGCCTTGCGCCCGCCGACCGGGCGGAGTGACAGATCGATGGAGATCCGCTTGAAAACGCTCCGATTTGCCCTCGCGGCGGCCGTTTGCGGCGCGCTAGCGGTGGCGCCGAGCTTTGCCCAGGACAAGCCGGGTGCGGACGCCCCCCCTGCGAAGGCCGGTTCCGATACGCCGCGTGGCGACGGTGCCGGGGCGGGCGCCGGTGGCCCGGTCAAGGGCGCTTCCGACACCAAGGCCGGCGACGCCGGCCCCTCCGGTGATCGCGTGACTGTGCAGAACCGCCCGGCCGGCCCGCAGACGATCGAGCTCAGCAAGGACGCCGGGCGCAAGGGCGCGGCGCCGGCAACCGGCACACCCGGCCCCCAGGGCGTCGTCTTGAGCCACGGCATCAACCTCGTAACGCCCGACAACGGCTATGCGGGCCTGCTACGCCGCGCCAACCGAAAAGCCCTGATCGCGAACAACGCTGCCAAAAGGCCTGTAAGTCCATTGGCCGGCACCGCCAGCCTGCCGTTCACGCATCCCGGCCCGATCGCGCGAAACGCCGTCGGCCTCGTCCTGCCTGGCACTGGCGCCGGCGGAGCCGACCAGCATGCGCCCCCGCCTCACGCTGGGCCGAGCGGCACGGGCCCCATCGGCACTGCTGTCGTGGGCGCCGGCCATCCGCCCCCGACCCCACCCAACGCGGGCGTCTCGCCGACCTTGCACACGGCGGGCATCAACGGCACCACCATGGGCCACTTGGCCTCCGGCCCCGGCGTCATCGGTGGTCCCACCAAGGACCGTTCCAGCATCAACGGGACCGCGGTGCGACCGAAGCACTGAGACTGAGCGGCGCCAAGCCGGGCCTGTGCTCACCAAATTCACCCAACTGCAACGTAGAGCCCGTCGTGTTCCAACGCCGGAACGGTGGTACGCGCCGTCTTCCGCAGGACACCTGTCGGTGCGCTAACCCGTAAGGATACACAACCATCGCGCGGCAAAGCTGAGCCTGGGCGGTGCAATGATCTTGTCGCGCTTTTGTATTTATCACAGTAGTTTGCTTCGTATTTATCTGTGATAAATATGAAGATGAATCTCAGGGATTCGACCGAAGTTTATTCGGTGACCCGCGCGCATCGTGAGATTATAGTCCTACGATGTGATAGCGCACATCTTGCTGCGGAGCCTCACCAGCGACTGTGGAGCGCCCGACTGCGCGACGGCGCAACGCCACCCCCAGCGGACCGGGATCCGGAACAGCGCGCGATCGCATAATTCGTCACATTGAAGAGGTCACCCGTGATCAAGGGGCTGCTCACATTCGGACTGACCCGGCGTCCAATCGTGCTTCTGATCCTGATGATGTTCGCGGGCGGCGGCATGATCGCCTTCACCCGCCTCAACATCGAGGCCTATCCGAACCCCGCACCGGTCATTCTGGAGATCACCGCCCAGACCCCCGGCCTCTCGGCCGAGGAGATGGAGCGCTACTACACGGTCCCGATGGAGGTCGGCCTCGCCGTCACGCCGGGCGTTGAAAATATCCGCTCGACGTCGTTCTACGGCCTGTCCTTCGTGCGCGTCACCTTTGCGTACGGCATCGACTATTACTTCGCCCTCACGCTCGCCCAGGTCAACCTTCAGCAGAACGTCAATCTGCCGAACGGGGTGACGCCGCAAATCCTCGGCTCGAGCCTGGTCGGCGAAATCTATCGCTACCAGCTGATGGGGCCGCCGCACTTCGGCCTGACCAATCTGCGTACCGTCCAGGACTGGGTGCTGCAGCGCCGCTTCCTGTCGGTGCCGGGCGTCGTCCAGGTCAACACTTGGGGCGGCACCACCAAGGAGTATGAAGTCGAGGTCGACCTGAATAAGCTCGACGCCTACAGCATCACGCTGCCCCAGATCACAGCCGCCATCGGCAACGCCAACACCAATGTGGGCGGCCGCACCATCAACATCGGCCAGCAGTCGGTGAACATCCGCGGCGTCGGCCTGCTCGACAGCGGCGGCGCAACCGATATCACCCAGGGCTATCAAGTCGGCGACATCGAGGACATCGTTCTCGCCCAGCAGAACGGCGTTCCGGTGATGGTGAAGGACGTCGCCAGGGTTTTTGTCGGCAATACGCCGCGGCTCGGCAAGGCCGGCCGCGACCACGAGGACGACGTGGTGGCGGCCATCCTGGTGATGAACCGCACGCTGCACACCAACGACGTGGCGGCGCGCATCTCGGCGGAGGTCACGAAGATCAACAGCGACGGCTCGCTGCCGCCCGGCGTCAAGATCGTGCCGTTCTACGAGCGCACCTCGCTGGTCGCCGTCACCACCGCGACGGTGACGCACAACCTTTTGTTCGGCTTCATCCTGATCTTCATCATCCAGTGGCTGTTCCTGGGCGACCTGCGCAGCGCCATCATCGTCGGCATCAACATCCCGTTCGCGCTGTTCTTCACCATCATCGTGCTGGTGCTGCGCAACGAGGACGCCAACCTGCTGTCCGTCGGCGCGGTCGATTTCGGCATCATCGTCGATGCCGCCGTGATCCTGGTGGAAAACATCTACCGCAATTTCCAGGCACGGCCTGAGGAAAAGGAGATCGTCCTTCAGGAGCTTGCCGAGGGCAAATGGGGCGCCGACCCGACGCGCTCGCTGGAGCGGACCGGTGGTCCGCAACTGTGGACCGACCGCATGCGCCTGATCTTCATCAGCGCGCTGCAGATCGACAAGGCGGTGTTCTTCTCCACCACCATCATCGTGGCGGCGTTCATTCCGCTTTTCACAATGCAGGGCGTCGAAGGCCAGATCTTCAATCCGATGGCCAAGACATATGCGTATGCGCTGATCGGAGCTCTGATCGCGACCTTCACGGTGACGCCGTGCCTGGCCTCGCTGCTGCTGCCCGAGCATGTCGAGGAGGTCGAAACCTTGATCGTGCGCGGCATCAGGTGGGTCTATTCCCCGGTGCTGCACTGGTCGCTCGGTCACCGCAAGACCAGCGTCGCGATCGGCATGGCGTTTCTCGGCATGACCGGCGTGCTGGCGTCGCAGCTCGGCAGCGAGTTCCTGCCGGCGCTGGAGGAAGGCAATCTGTGGATCCGCGCCACCATGCCGCCGACCATATCGCTCGAAGCCGGCATCCCGATCGTCGCCCGGCTTCGCGAAATTCTGCTGACCCATCCGGAGGTCATCACGGTAGTCTCGCAGCATGGCCGCCCGGACAACGGCAGCGACGCCACGGGCTTCTTCAATGCCGAATTTTTCGTGCCGCTCAAGCCGTTCGACGAATGGCCGAAGGGCATGGACAAGGAAAAGCTGATCGATCAGCTGCAGGAGGAGTTCAACAGGGAATATGCCGGCATTGGCTTCAACTTCTCGCAATACATACAGGACAACATCGAGGAGGGCCTTTCAGGCGTGCGCGGCGCCAACTCCGCCAAGATCATCGGCCCTGATCTGGCGAAGCTCGAAGAGCTCGCCAAGCAGGCCATGCATGAAATGGATCAGGTCAAGGGCATCACGGATCTCGGGATCTTCTGGGTGCTCGGACAGCCCAACCTCAACATCAAGATCGATCGCGCCAAGGCGTCGCGGTATGGGCTCAATGCCGGCGACGTGAATACCGTCGTGCAGGCCGCGCTCGGCGGTGCTTCGGCGACGACGCTCCTGGAGGCCGACCGGCAATTCAACGTGGTGGTGCGGGCGGCGCCGCAATACCGCAACAGCCTCGATGCGGTGCGCAATATCAAGGTCGGCTACCAGACGACGAACGGCAACGCCTATATCCCGTTGTCCGAGCTCGCCACCATCACGCTCGATACCGGCTCCTCCTACATCTACCACGAGCGCAATCAGCGCTACGTGCCGATCAAGTTCAGCGTGCGCGGCCGCGATCTCGCGGGCGCCGTCGCCGAGGCGCAGGAGCGCATCGCCGAGCACGTCAAGCTCCCGGTCGGCTACCGCATCGATTGGGCCGGCGAATTCGAAAGCCTGCAGCTCGCCAAGAAGCGGCTGTCGCTGATCGTGCCGATCAGCCTGGTGCTGATCCTGGTGCTGCTCTACGGGCTGTTCAACTCGTGGCGCGACAGCTTCATGGCGCTGCTCGGGATCCCGTTCTCGATCGCCGGCGGCATCATCGCGCTCTATATTTCCGACCTCAATTTCTCGATCTCGGCGGCGATCGGATTCGTGTCGCTGTTCGGCGTATCGGTGATGAGCGGCATCCTGATCATCTCGTGCTACAACGGGTTGGCGACGAGCGGTCTGAGCACGATCGAAGCGATGGCGAAGGCGGTCGAGCAGCAGATGCGCCCGATCATGATGATGGCGCTGTCGGCCTGCATCGGCCTATTCCCGGCGGCGATCTCGACCGGCATCGGCAGCCAGGTGCAGCGGCCGCTCGCGACCGTAGTGGTCGGCGGCATGCTGGTCGGCCCTGTGCTGCTGCTGGTGGTGGTGCCGGCGCTTCAGACCTTGTTCCTCGATTGGAAGGGCCGCCGCTCCGAGCCCTCCGTGCACGAGGACGAACCGGACCTTGCCGAGGTCTGACCGCGCGGCGCGCCGGCGCGCCAGGATGAGTCGGCGCCGTTCGATGGCGGGCCGGCTCCGCACCCGGGATGACGCAAGCGCGATCAGCGTTTGCTGTGATTTATCCATTCATTGCTGTGATAAATCCAACTCCCCGCTCGCTGTTATTAATCGCAGATTCGTCGTGTCCTAATCACAGTTTACGTTGTCGGATTGGTCCGCCAAAGATGCCAGGAGGAATCGCAGGAGAGGCGTGCGAATTCCGCAATCGGTTCGATTGCTCTTCATCGATTGGCTGTGGCTGGGATGGCGGAAGTTCGCAGGAAGATTCTTTGCATCGACGACGATCGCGCCATCACCGCGCTTGTCGCCGAGGAGCTTACCGCTCGCGGCTTTGATATGGTGGTCGCGCACGACGGTCACGAGGGATTCGTCGCCATTCTCAAGCTCATGCCCGACCTGGTGCTATGCGACGTCAGCATGCCGATCATGTCGGGCTTCGAGGTGCTGGAGCGGCTGAATTCGCTCGCCCCGCGGCTCGGTCACATCCCCTTCGTGTTCCTGACCGCGCTCGCGGATCGCGAGAGCGAACTGCGGGCCCGGCGGCTCGGCGCCGACGATTACGTGACCAAGCCGATCGATTTCGACATGCTCGACATGATCATCAACGCGCGGCTCGCCGGCGTGGCGCGCAATGAGATGTGGCCCAAGCTCGCGATGCTCAACGACCGCGAGATCGAGTCGCTGACCTGGGTGGCGCGTGGCAAGACGTCGGCGGAGATTGCCGGCCTGATCGGCTTGTCCAAGCGCACCGTCGATTTTCATCTCGACAATGCCCGCATCAAGCTCGGCGCGACGACGCGCACGCAAGCCGCCATCAAGGCTGCGATGGGCCGCCTGATCGAGCCGTGAGGACCGGCGATGTGATTAATCTCAGGTAATTACCGAGACGGCTCACAGTAGATCGCTATTTCGGCACGGGCCATCATCGAAAATGCCTGCAGGGGCGCAATTCATGATCCTCGTCGCCGGGACGCGGACGAGACTGCGATGCGCGCGCAGCGTTTCGGCGAGCGCCGTCGCCGCGTTCACCAAGAGAGGTCATCCGTGCTGAAGGGACTGGTTGTATTCGGACTGACGCGTCGTCCGATCATTCTCCTGTGCCTGCTGGTGTTCGTCGGCGCCGGCATCGCGGCGTTCTTCAAGCTGAATATCGAGGCCTATCCAAATCCCGCCCCGGTGATCCTGGAGATCACCGCGCAGGCGTCCGGCCAATCGGCCGAGGAGATGGAGCGCTACTACACCATCCCGATGGAAGTCGGCCTGTCGCCCACGCCCGGCGTCGACATCATCCGCTCGACCTCGTTCTACGGGCTTTCCTTCGTCCGCGTCACGTTCTACTACGGCATCGACTACTACTTCGCCGTCACCCAGGCGGCGCTGATGCTGCAGCAGAACGTCAGTCTGCCGAACAACGTGTTGCCGCAGATCCAGGCCTCGAGCCTGGTCGGCGAGATCTATCGCTATCAGGTCGTTGGCCCGCCGCATTTCGGGCTGACCAACCTGCGCACCATCCAGGACTGGGTGCTGACACGCCGGTTCCTGACCGTTCCGGGGGTCGTCCAGGTCAACACCTGGGGCGGCACCACCAAGGAATACGAGGTCGAGGTCGATCTCAACAAGCTCGACGCCTACAGCATCACCATCCCGCAGTTGATCTCGGCGATCGGCAACGCCAACGTGAATGTCGGCGGGCGTACCATCAACATGGGCCAGCAGTCCGTCAACGTGCGCGGCGTCGGGCTCATCGACTCGGGCGGCACCACGGATCTGACCCAGGGCTACAAGGTCGCCGACATCGAGAACATTTCACTTGCCCAGGTGAACGGCGTGCCGGTCCAGGTCAAGGATGTCGCCAGGGTCTATGTCGGCAACGTGCCGCGGCTCGGCAAGGCCGGGCGCGACAAGGAAGACGACGTGGTGGCGGCGATCCTGGTGATGAACCGGACGCTCCACACCAACGATGTGATTCCGCGCATCAAGGCCGAGGTCGAAAAGATCAACAAGGACGGCTCGCTGCCGCCGGGTGTGCAGGTCGTTCCGATCTATGATCGCGCCGCGCTGGTCGACGTCACGACCCACACGGTGCTGCACAACCTCGTGTTCGGCTGCTTGCTGGTGTTCATCATCCAGTGGGTTTTCCTCGGCGACCTGCGCAGCGCCATCATCGTCGGCGTCAACATTCCGTTCGCGCTGTTCTTCAGCATCATCATTCTGGTGCTGCTCGGGCAGGATGCGAACCTGTTGTCGGTCGGTGCGGTCGACTTCGGCATCATCGTGGATTCCGCCGTGATCCTGGTCGAGAACGTGTTCCGCAACTGCCAGGGATCGCCGGAGGCGCGGCAAACGCTGCTCGACCATCTCGCCGAGGAGCGCTGGGGCACCGACCCGACCAAGGCCACGGCGGCGGAGGGTGGTGGCGTGTGGACCGAGCGGCTGCGCCTCATCCTGATCAGCGCGCTCGAGGTCGACAAGGCGGTGTTCTTCTCCGCCGCCATCACGGTGGCGGCCTTCGTGCCGCTGTTCACCATGCAGGGCGTCGAGGGCCAGATCTTCAATCCGATGGCGCGCACCTACGGCTTCGCGCTGGGCGGCGCGCTGATCGCCACCTTCACCATCACGCCGGTGCTCGCATCGTTCCTACTGCCCAGGCACATCGAGGAGGTCGAGACGTTCGTGGTGCGCTGGATACGCGCCGCGTATTCGCCGGCGCTGCATTGGGCGCTGACCCATCGCAAGGTCTGCGTCGGGCTGGGCGTCCTGTTTCTGGTCCTGACCGGATTCCTCGTCCCGCGGCTCGGCACCGAATTCCTGCCGGCGCTGGAGGAAGGCAATATGTGGATCCGGGCGTCCATGCCGCCCACCATCTCGCTCGAAGCCGCCATGCCGTCGGTCACCAGGATGCGCGAGATCCTGCTGAGCCACCCGGAGGTCATCACCGTCGTCTCCCAGCATGGCCGGCCCGACAACGGCAGCGACGCCTCCGGCTTTTTCAACGCCGAGTTCTTCGTGCCGCTCAAGCCGTTCGACGAGTGGGCGCCCGGCATGACCAAGGAGAAGCTGGTCGAGGACCTGCAGAACGAATTCGCCAAGGAATTCACCGGAATCGGCCTCAACTTCTCACAGTATATCCAGGACAACATCGAGGAAGGCCTGTCGGGTGTCAAAGGCGCGAACTCCGTCAAGATCATCGGTCCGGATCTCGTCAAGCTCGAGCAGATGGCCGACCTCGTGATGCACGAGATGGATCAGGTCAAGGGTGTGGCCGACCTCGGCATCTTCCGCGTGCTCGGGCAGCCCAATCTCAACATCAAGGTTGATCGCGACAAGGCGGCCCGCTACGGCCTCAACACCGGCGACGTCAATGCCGTGGTGCAGGCGGCGCTGGGCGGCACCGTGGCGACCACGCAGTTCGAGTCCGACCGCCAGTTCAACGTGACGGTGCGGCTCGCGCCCGAATATCGCGGCACCTTCGATTCCGTCGGCCGCATCAAGGTCGGGTTTGTCACGCCGAGCGGCACCAATGCTTACATCCCGCTGAGCGAGATCGCCGCCATCTCGCTTGACACCGGCGCCTCCTATATCTTCCACGAACGCAACGCCCGCTTCATCCCGATCAAGTTCAGCGTGCGCGGCCGCGACCTCGGCTCGACGGTCGCCGAGGCGCAGGAGCGAATCGGCAAGAACGTTGCGCTGCCGAACGGCTACCGCATCATCTGGGCCGGCGAATTCGAGGAGCTGCAGCAAGCCAAGGCGCGGCTCGCCGTGGTGGTGCCGATCAGCCTGCTGATGATCCTGGTGCTGCTC
>Ga0209415_10011330_pt1 | contig 15032 bp, 12 predicted proteins | sample PeaSoiSIISIP2007_FD_187696 | JGI IMG/M metagenome (GOLD analysis project Ga0209415, IMG submission 187696) | Peat soil microbial communities from Weissenstadt, Germany - SII-SIP-2007 (SPAdes) (version 2) | ecosystem: Environmental > Terrestrial > Soil > Wetlands > Peat | place: Germany...
ACCCATTATTACGTAACATACTGGTATCAAATAGAGGGCCCACAGGGATTCGAACCCTGAACCAAAGGATTATGAGTCCTCTGCTCTAACCGTTGAGCTATAGGCCCGTGAGATCCAAGGAACGCCAAGAGCGTGGTTAGTCCGTTTTTCGTTCTCAACAGGAATCTCCAGTTGCTCCCATTAACGGCTTGGATGGCCTTGGGGAAGTTCTAAACCCACCGGCAGCCCGACGCAGGGAGCACGGTTTCAATGCAGGCAAGAAGGCGACCCTCTAGGGAATCTCTAATTGCGGAGGATCGTCTAAGGCAAACTTCCAAGGAATGCGCTCATCTCACGCAACACATCCGCTTCGTTCGACATGAAGATGAAGTGACTGGCGTGCGCGATCCGAACGACGCGCGCGGAAGCCACCCCGTGCTCAAAGGCGTTCGCCTGGGGACCAACGTAGGCCATGTCGCCGGCCTCGGCCTTCGCCCGGGCCGCCGGGTTATCCTTGAACGCATCCCCGAAATCGTGGGGAAACGCATAGATGGCCAGCGCGGGAACACGGATGTCGGTGTATTTCTGCTGGCCTGCCATGATCCCCTGAATGGCAATCGGCACATCGGGCGGTGGTGCGTCGGCGGGCGGCCTCGGAGGATCGGTATAATCCTTCAATTCTTCCTGTCGCGCCCTCAGGTCCCTCTCGAACTGCGTGACCGATTGCAGAAGCTCCTCGGTCAGGTGCTTCTGGTCGGGCCGCCCCTTGCCAGGCAGGAGGCCCTCCAGCTCCTTACGCAGCCCAAGCGAATCGATCACCAGGTCTCCGACCGCGCGGTCATAGAATGCGTAGGGATACGCGGCTTCCAGGTAGATCAGGCCCGCGACCCTCTCGGGATGCCGTGATCCCACGGAGCTCAGCTCCTCCCCGGCCATCGAGTGACCCACAAGCACCGGACGGTTGAGTTTTAGAGAGTCCATCACCGCCAACACGTCGTCCCCAAGCCTATCGGCCGAATATCCGGACGTCGGAACACTGGACGCGCCAAACCCGCGTCTCGTGATGCCATAAACGTGGCATGCGCCCGTGAGCTTTGGCGCGAATTTGTCATAGACATGCGCGTCCGCTCCGAGCGCCGCCAACAGGACCAGCGGCCTCCCGGAACCGCCCCAATCGATCACCTCCAGACGCACGTCCTTCTCGACCGTCACAAACAGAACGGCGGATTTTGCTGGAGTTGCGGCATCGTCGGCGTATAGCGCGGCCCCCAAGACGGAGACCAACGACGCGATCAATAGGGCGTGTTTCATCGGGAGTTCGTTCTATGTGGGGCGCGCAAAGGGGGTGCGATCGTTCAGCCGGCGGCCATTTCAGTCCCACATTACGCGCGCACGCCGAAGCGCCGAGTCTGAATGCTGCGCATTTCTTGCCTGACGGATTGCACGTTGCGTGTCGCTGCGGCAACGATTCGCGCACCTGGCCTGACCCTATTCAATCCAACTTGTCCGCAATGTCAGAGGAGGCGCAAGCATCCCGGTATCCAGCGAATTAAGACGCCAGATGACTCAAGGGGAATTGAGCCAAGGTGCCCGCTTCGTCTTGTGGGTCCCCTGGTCACCAGAATTTCGTGCCCGCGAGCGTCGAGGCGGTCGCCTTCACGGCCCCGGCGCAAACCTTGGGACCACAAAGCTGTAGCAGGTGTAGCGCATTTCGCTCCAGGCCAGGCTAGGCAGCGGACATCCCGGGTAGAGCGCAACGGGCAGCGGCTTGAACTGGATCCGGATGCGGATTGCCGAGCGGCCGCGCGTGAGGTCCCTTGGGATCAGGAACTCGTCGTCGCGGAACCGGCGGTTCGAGGTCTCCACGATGTGGAGCGTCGCCCCGAGCTCCGAGTCCGGATTCGAGTAGACGCAGGTGTTCGAACCCGCCGTGTACCAGATCCCGGCAGTCCGCCATTGCGCCGGCGCCCCGCTCACGTCGGCCACAGACACCTCGGCGCGCTGGTTCGGGAAGGAGTAGTCGAGCTTTCGGCGCAGCAGCACGCCGAAGTTCCCCGGGTCCGTCCGCAGGAAGAACTCCGAGGTGCCTTTCGTCGACCGGCCCCGGTCGGTCGTCGCGGGGAAGCACTCCTTCCCGTTCAGCGTGTCGGGGCCCCACTCGTATCGGGACGTGACCTCCTGGGCCGGTGAGGCGCCGGGAGACGAGTAGCCGTGCCGCTTTTCACTGTCGGGGTCCCCGACGGACAGCTCGTCCGTGGGAACCAGTGACGGTGCCGGGAGGCCGTACCAATAGGCGACGGTCTCATAGTGTTCCGCCGACTCGTCGACTCCCCCGTGTTCCAGCTGGATCCGGGCGTTCCGGCCGAATGGCATCAGGTCGCCCAGGAGGAAGCGGTAGGCGGCCTCGGTCCTGTCCTCCGGCGCCGCCGCGAGCTCCGGCTTCTCCGCGCCGACCGGGTGGCCTGCGAATGCCAGGGTCATGTTCTTGCCGCCCCAGTAGTCGCCCCCTCCGCACCATTCCTCCGTGCCGGTGCCCTGGGCCTGCGGCGTCTGGCTGTCGTCGAAGAAGAACCTGGGGTCGCCCTCGAGGGTCGCCAGCACGGCGTCGTGGGAGAAGATCAGCGAGGTCCCCACGAACTGCCCCGACCATTCCGCCGCGCCCTCCGTCCTCGCCGTGTCGAGGAGCACCAGGTCGCGCCCGGGCTCCGGCGAGGGATGGTCGCGGTACGTGGCGTGAAAATACGCCACCTGGTCCGGCGGATCCGCTAAGGGCTGGTAGCGCACGCTCCAGCGGATGTCGCGGATGGGCGCCTCCTCCGCGCCGGTGAGCGTGATTTCCGCCGACCGGAAGAACGGCATGGGGAAGTAGCAGCTCAGGTAGACCCGGTCCCGGGAATACCGCACGACCATGGGGAAGCTCCTGACCAGGTACTCGCGGTTGTCGCGGTTGTAGAAGATCCCCGCGCCGAAAAAAAGCGCCATGGGCGCGTCGACGGAGGCCGTGGCGCGGCCGTCCCATCGCATCGTGATCCGCGCCCGCGAGAACGCCAGGGCGGCCTCTCTCGGCACGGACATCTCGATGGCCCGCACCATGCAGGGGCCCGTCCGGCAGTCCCAGGCCCTGACCGCCGCGCCTCGGGGCAGATCCAGTGGTCCGGAGGCCTCCCGAACCCCTTCCGAACCGGCCGGGGGGGCGATGTCGGACCCGGCGGAGGCGAAGAGCCGCGCGAGGGCGGCGGGGGGCGGCGCCGCAGGGTCCCAGGCAGAGATCGGCTGCGAGAGCCTCGCGCCGCCGACATACTGGTCGAAGATGTAGTAGCCGGTCCCGTAGTGGGTTCGCGAGTACGCCATCCGGAAGGATCGGCCAAATCCGATGGGGACCCAGCTCAGGTCGGCGCCCCTGGTTTCCGCCCAGGTCGGGGCCACCGGGCGGGGGAAGGCTTCCTCGGGCAGAAAGGCTGAACCCGGCCGCCCATGCACCGGATCGGCGGTGTTGCTTTCCTCGACCAGATGGTCCGTCCCGTCGACCTCGTAGTGCCACGGGCTCCCGTGCCAGTGGTTGTACCGGACAAAATACAGCACGCCCGGGCCGGCCACGTCGAGGGTGACATTGAAATCGTCGCGGAGCTGATACAGGAAATGCGAGGCGTCCGCGGCCTCGTTGCCCCCTCGGCGGTCGTAGGTGCTGCGCATGTAGGCGCGGGCGCCGATCCGCTGGTACGGCCATTTGTCCCACTTAAGGTAGGCGTCCGCCCCGACCGGGATGACGGGCGGCTCCGCCGCCGCCAACAGGCCGGTCGCGAGGAGACAGGTGCTTAGGCAGCGGAGGTTCATGGACCGCGGGGCATTGTCCTGGCGCGTTTGGGCCGAGCAAGGGGATCCCGAGCTCGGATTTGGAATCGGCGTAGCGTCGTCAGCGGGTCGCTGCGGGTCAAGCGGCTGAGCGGGCCCCATATTTCCCCGGCTGTTTGTCTTGCGGGACCTGGCGGTGTCGGTTTCCTCACGTCCTACGCGCTCATGCGCAAGATCGTCCGTCCGGCGCCCCGAGCAGAAACCCACTAAATGCCATGAGCCCCACAGCCCCCGCGACGGCCGGCCGCAACTATCCGCTGCTGCTCGCCGGGCAGTTCCTCGGGGCGTTTGGCGACAATTTCCTCCTGGCCGCCATCCTCGGCCCGCTGACCTACGCACTCAATTCCGGCGGGATCACCGAGACCGTTGTCAACGGCGAGAATGCGCTTTACGGCCTCGTCTTCAGCGTCCCCTTCATCGTGCTCGCCCCGCTCGCGGGATTCCTTAACGACAGGATGCCCAAGACCCGGTGGCTCGTCGGCGGAAACCTCATCAAGGTCGGGGGCACCGCGGTCGGGTTCCTGGGGGTGTCCGCCCTTGGGGGCGGGCACAGCCACTTTCTGCAGGTGGCCGGCTACTGCGTCGTGGGAATTGGCGCTTGCATCTATTCCCCGGCCAAATACGGGATCCTTCCGGAGGTCGTCGCGAACGACCGGCTCGTCAAGGCCAACGGCACGGTCGAGATGCTGACCCTGATCGCGATCGTGGGGGGCTTGGGCGGCGGCGGCATACTCTACGACCGGACGCTTTCGCTCCCGACCTGCTATGCCGCGAGCCTGGCGCTCTACGCCACCGCCTTCCTGTGCAACGCGGCGATGGAGCGGACCCCGTTCAACCCGGACGCCTCCCTGCGCCGCAGCGCCTATGAGTTCGGCTCGTACCTCTTCACGCTCGTGTGCAGCCCCCGGCTCGGGCGCATCCTCCTTGGCTCGGCGCTCTTCTGGTTTGCGGGGTCGACGCTCAGGTCCGCCCTGCAGGGTTGGGGCCTCTCCGTGTTCACGCAGGCCGGCATTGAGAACGTCACCAACTTCAAGCTCGTGCTCCTAAAGGTCGGCCTGGTGGCGGGGATCGTCTCGGGCGCGCTCCTGGCCGGCCAGCTGCACAAGACCGGGGACCTTTCCTGGGCCCGGAGGTACGCGTTTCTCCTGGCCGCCGGGTTCGCGGGCCTTGGCATCCTGGGCGGCAAGTTCGGGCTCGTTCCCGTTGTCCTTGTGCTCGTCGTCACAGGGTCGGCGGCCGGCTTGCTCGTCGTTCCGTTCAACGCCGCCCTCCAGTCCGAGACCGACCAGACCAAGCTGGGAAAGACGGTCTCCATCCAGAATTTTACGGACTACATGGGCATAGCGGCCGGCGCCGCGTACCTTTCGCTCCTGAGCCGATTCAGCCTGAGCCCCGGCCAGGATATGATCGCCCTCGGGATCACGGTTGCCCTGATCACGCTTGCGCTGCGGATGCTGGGGCCGTCGCGCCGAGCGCCCTGAGGAAGCGCCATGCGCCTACGGCCGCGCCGCGGAAACGCGGTAGAGCCGGGCCCCGTGCCATTCGATCTCGGGGGAGAAGGTGCCGGAAAATTCCCCGAGCTCGCGGTGGCTCCAGAGGTCGCGGATCCGGACGTCGTTGCCGACGCCTAGCCGGCCCAGGTCGAGCGGGACGCCTCGCCCCGCGGCGCCCATCTGCTCGGCGGTGAAGCCGTAGACGGAGAATACCAGCGTCTCGCCCCTGGCGTTCTCGCGGGCCGCGTCGTCCAGCCGGGCCAGGCCGCGCAGCGCGGTCGCGCCCGCCGGGACGGCAAGGCCGCTGATCCGCTCCCCGTGGCTGCCGTACTCGCGGTCGGCGCGGACCTCGTGCCCGTCGCCATAGACCCAGCGGACATCGCGAAAGATCGAGGGCCACCAGAAGCGGGGCGAGTCGTGGTCGTCGGCCGCGAGGACGACCGTGTGCAGGCCGCCTGCGGGAACCTCGAACGCCGCCGCCTGGCCCGGAGTCCCCATGGACACGGCCCCGCTCCGCCACAGGAGCCTGGAGTCGTTCAAGGTCCATGGATCGCGGGTGTTGAAGAGCGCCACGTACCTGCCGCGGCCGTCCGCCGTGTCGGCGACCCAGCCGACCGCCCCGTCCGCATTGCGGAAGAGCTGCCGGTTGTTGGCGCTCGCCTGGTCCACGGCGATGACCTCGTCGTTGGTGAGGAGCGCCAGCGTCTCGGCGTCCAGCTTCGTCAGGTCCGCGCCGATCATGAGCGGCGAGCGCGCGATGCTCCAGAGCGTCATCAGCGCGACCTCCTCGCCGTGCGTGAACCAGGTCTTGCGCCCCATCTCGATCGTGCCGATCGGGATCATGTCGGCGTCGGGCCACGCCCCCGGGCGGCGCCACCGGGCCCATTGGTTCAGGCGCTCGAACTGGGCGTCCAGCAGCGACCAGTGGTCCCAGAAGTCGTCGGAGATCCGCCACATGTTGGCGTGCTCCGCCGCGTGCGCCGCCGCCCGGATGTCGGTCTCTCCCGGCGAGAGGCTCAGCACCATGGCCCGGCCGGAGCGGTCGATCGCGCGGCGGACCGCCTCGACCTCCGGCTCGTTCCGGACGTAGGGCCGGGAAAGGTCGTCCACCTTGATGAAGTCGACCCCCCACGATGCGATCAGCCTGAAGACGGAGTCATAGTAGGCCTGGGCGCCGGGCCCCGCCATGTCGACGCCGTACATGTCGCTGTTCCAGGGGCACACGCGGATCCGGTCGGCGATCTCGGAAGCCCGGTGGGCGGTGCCGGCGATCGCAAGGTTCCGCTCGACCGCCTGGCGCGGAATCCCGCGCATGAGGTGGATGCCGAACTTGAGGCCCTTCGAGTGCACGTAGCCGGCGAGCGGTGCGAAGCCTCGGCCGCCGCCCGCGCTCGGGAACTTGTTCGGCGCCGGCAGCAGGCGGCCGAATTCGTCGACGGTGAGGCTGGCGCCGGCGTGGTAGCCGTAGCCGGTCGCCCCGGGCTCGTACCACTGGATGTCGACGACGACGTACTGCCAGCCGTGCGGGGCCAGCTGGTCCGCCATGAAGTCGGCCTGGGCGCGGGTCTGCGCCTCGGTCACCGTCGTGGCGAAGCAGTCCCAGCTGTTCCATCCCATGGGCGGCGTCTTCGCCCAGTCGTGAAAGTCCTCCGCCGCGCCCGCGTTGCACGAGAGCGCGGCGCAAAGGCAGAGGAGACCAAGGCCTCTCACACCGCCGGCTCCCAGCCGGGCTCGTAGTCCCTCCCCCAGAGCCTCATCGCCTCCTCGTCATGGAGGATGTGGCCGTCGGACTTGCTGCAGTCGAGCGCGCGCCCGACTCTCTGCGCGATGTTTCCAAGATGGAGCATCGTGACGGACTTGTGGCCCTCCGCGATGGGCGAGCTGAGGGGTGAGCCCGTGCGGATCGCGTCGACGAAGTTCTTGAAGTGCGCCCGGTCCAGGCGGACGCCGGAGGCGCTGCGGATGTCCGTGGGGTTCCCCTCCGCCTTGTCGACCAGGGCCTTGACCTGCTTGCCCTTGGCATCGAACACGGTGTAGTTGTTCCCCTCCAGGAGGGCCGTCCCGTCGGTCCCGTAGACGTAGGCGCCGCGCGAGAGCCCCTCGGTCTTGAAGCCGTTGCAGCTGCGCCCCTCCCAGGAGATTGATTTTTCCCCGTCATAGTCCCAGCCGATCACCTGCGTGTCCGGGGTCTCCCAGTCGTCCCTGAAGTGGAAGCGGCCCCCGGTGGACGTCACCCTCGAGGCGAAGTCCACGCCGAGCGCCCAGCGGCAGACGTCGACCTCGTGGGTGCCGTTGTTGAGGGCCTCCCCCGTTCCCCAGTGCCAGAACCAGTGCCAGTTGTAGGGGATGATGTTGCTCCTGTAGGGCCGGCGCGGCGCCGGGCCCTGCCATAATTCGTAGTCAAGGGAGGCCGGGACGGCGACGGCCGTGCCGTGGCCGATGCTTGCGCGGTTGTTGTCATACCACGCCTTGGCGTAGTAGGCCCTTCCGATCACCCCCTCGCGGATTTCCTTGATTGCGGCCTGGATGTTCGGGAACGAGCGCCGCTGGTTTCCCATCTGCACGAGGCGCCCGTACTTCGGGATCGCCGCGAGCAGGAGCTCGCCTTCCTTCGGGTTGTGGCTGCAGGGCTTCTCGACGTAGACATGCTTTCCCGCGGCCAGCGCCAGGATCGCCATCGGCGTGTGCCAGTGGTCGGGCGCGGCGATCGTCACGGCGTCCACGGACGTGTCGTCGAGGGCCCTGCGGAAATCCTTGACGGCCTTCGGCCGCGCGCCCGGCGCCGCCTTGGCGGCCTCCTTCATCCCCTTGGCCAGCGCCCCGTCCTCCACGTCGCAGATGTAGGCGATCTCCGCATCGTCTATCCCCGCGAGCGCCTGGATGTGGTCCAGGCCCCGGCTGTTCGTCCCGATGACCGCCAGCCGCACCCGGTTGTTCGGGCTCTGCGGGGGATCCGCCCTGAGCCAGGAGGGCAGGGCGGCGGCGAGGCCGAGGCCCGCGCCGGCGGCTGCGCCGGTCTTTATGAACTCGCGGCGGTCTGACAGTTTGTTCATGGGATTCTGGGGGTTGAAAGGGTGCGGGACCCGCTGAATTCGTCCGAAGGCGCCGGTTCGGTGGCGCGGGGCCGCCTCACGCCGGGGGGCGCCCCGCCGGAAGCGCGGCCAGGACCCCGCGCATGTACCCGAAGGACTGGGCTATGCCGGGAATGGGGTCCTCCGACGGCAGCTCGTCCTCAAGCCCGACCTGGAAACGGAAACCGACCTGGATGAGCGCGGCCATGATGGACCTGATGTCCAGCCGCCCGAATCCCAGTCCGACGGGCTTGTCCACCTTGTCGCCCGCTCGCGCCAGCGTGTCCTTCATGTGGACGTCGTAAAGGCGGCCGCGGCATTTCAGGATCGCCTCGACCGGATCCGTGCCGGCGCGGGCCGAGTGGCCCACGTCGATGCAGAGGCCAAGCCGCTCGTCGTAGGGCTGCACGGCGTTCCAGACGTCGTACGGGGACGGGAACACCTTGTCCTCGGGCCCGTGGTTGTGGAACGCGAGCTTGATGTCGTATTCCCGGACAAAGCGCTCCGTGAGCAGGAGCGTGTCCCTGTCGGGGAACTTGTCGTAGCTCGCGGCCATCGTCGACAGCCCCGCGGCCCTCCCGCATTCGAACGCCCTGCGCATGATGCTCTCGCTGCCGGTAAGCGTGACGACGCCGGTGCTCGCGATCGCGATGCCCGCGCCCCTGAACTTCTGGGCCGCCTCCCGGCAGACGTCCGGGGTCGAGAGCAGTATGGGCACGTGGACCCTGAACACTGAGACGGATTTGACCTGCAGCGCCTGGAGCGCGGCGACGGCCGCGTCGATCGGGAGCTTCCTCAGCGAATATCCCGCGAGACCCAGGTTGAGGCGCGGCTCTGGGGGCGACCCCGGCGCCGGAGCCCCGCCGTCCTCGGCCCCCAGGCTGCGGGCGGCTCCCATCACCGGGAGCAGGAACCCCGCCATGGCGGTCCTTGCGATGGCCTCGCGGCGGGTGAGAAGATGGTCCTCCATGGTTGCGGGATCGATGGCGCGGGGGTTGATGGTGCGTGCCGGGAGCGGTCCGTCGTCGCCGGCCCCGAGGCATTCGCACAATGCAGCCTCGCCCGGCCGTTGTCCAGACCGGGAAGGCTTGCGCGGCCAGTCAAAGGCCGCAGTCTCGGGCGGATGTTTCGCCGCGTCTCCGTGGTCTCGCTGCTCTTCGCCTGGCTTTGCGCCAGCAGCGCCATGCTCGACCTCGCCCAGGTGTTCGCGTGGACGCGGATGTTCGCGGGCTATGCCAGAACCGAGTCATTCGCGGCTGCAGCCAGGGAGACGTTTGACCCCGGCAAGCCTTGCGAGGTCTGCAGGGCGGTCGGCAGGGCCCGCGAGGCTTCGGACCGGCACGCACCGGCGGTACCGACCGCGGGTTGTGGGAAGTTGGTCCTGATCTTCGAGCGTACCGCGCCCTTTTTCGGCCTGTCCGCGCGGCGGACATGGCCAGTGGCTCCGTCGGTCCGCGCCCAGGCGCGCGGCACCGACGTGCCCGTGCCCCCGCCGAGGGCCGGCCTAGCCTAGGCGACCTCGCGCCCCGACCGCCCCACAGGAAAAGGGCGGGGCGGCAGATTCGAGGGGGCGCCTGCGTTCTGCAGGGCCCTGGGCCAGCGCGGATGAGTCCGGGCCTGCGGCGCGCCCCCCATTGCAGCACCCAATCCATCTTTAGCCTTTCCATGACACCTTTCCCATTCGGCCGGAGAAATCCGGCTCCCCATGAAGCCGCAGCCGGAAACGGCGCGGCAAGCGGCAGCCGCCGCGCATGGCGGATGAGCGGCCTGTGCGCGTCGGGCGCGGCCCTCCTTCTTTGCCTTTCGATGGCGCCCCGCGCCGCCCGGGCCTGCGCCTGCGGCTGCGGCATCTACGAGGTCGGCACGAACGCGATGTTTCCGGGCGGCTCGGGCGTCATGGCATTTCTCGACTATGACTACCAGGACCAGAACCGCAATTGGAGCGGGAGTTCGGAGGCCCCCGCCGCGGACAACGGGGACAAGGACATCAGGACCAGCTGGTTTACCCTCGGGTACCAGGACATGTTCAACCGCGCCTGGGGGATCCGGGTGGAGCTGCCCTATGAAAGGCGGAAATTCGAGACAACCGGAGGCGCCACCGGAAGCGAAATCGTCTCGCTGAACTTCAGCGGCATCGGCGACATCCGGGTCCAGGGCATCTACACCGGGCTTTCTCCGGACATGTCCAGCGGGCTTATGACTGGCCTCAAGCTGCCGACAGGATCCTACAGGAACAACGACGCGTACGGGGACGTCGACCGCGACAGCCAGATAGGCAGCGGAAGCACCGACCTCCTGCTTGGCGGCTACCGCCGCTTCAACGTGGGGACGGATTACGGCTGGTCCGGTTTCATGCAGGGCCTGCTGGACGTTCCCTTGCTGACCCAGGTCCGGTACCGCCCCGGGACGGAATTCGACGCGGCCCTCGGGATCTATTACAACGGCTGGTCAATCGGCTCCGCCCTAGTCTCGCCGGTGGCGCAGGCGAAGCTCGCCATCCGCGGAGGCGACGCGGGTGCCAATGCCTCCTATCCCGTGGCCTCCGGCTTCGAGCGCCTCATCCTCTCCCCGGGCATCGAGATCGATAGGCACCCGTTCAAGGTGTACGCAGACGTCGAGATGCCCGTCTATCAGCGTTTCACGGGCAACCAGCTTGCCGCGTCGGTGCTTTTCCGCCTCGAGATCGGCTACATGTTCTGATCCAGGCGCCGGGGGCGGCCCCCGCGGCCGGCATCAGGGGTCGCCGACCGTGATCCTCAGCTGCTTCTTGCCGTCCTTGTCCGAGAACTCGCCCTGGACGTCCGTCGTCAGCGCGAAGAACCTCGTCGGGGACTCCGCGTGCATGAGGAACTCGGCGCCGCCAAACGTGAAGGTGAGCAGCCCGTCGGGAGCCCGGCGCACATGCACGGCGTCGGTTGCGTCGCGCGGGAAGTCCCCGACATAGCCGTCCAGGACCGTGTCGGGCAGCATGAATTCCTTGTGCCGGTAGTGGCCCAGCTCCCGCACCCACACGTTGCGGAACCGCACGGGATTGCCGTGGTCCTGGAGCGCGATCGGCAGGTGCTCCGGGTGCGCCTTGTACGGCGCGCGCTCCAGCCAGGAGGTGGGCCCGGTGAGCTCCACGTTGTTCTGCACGAGGACCCCGTTGTGGAACACGGTCTCGCGCGCCTTCGAGAGGAGCTTCCCGTCGCTGTCGAAGCGGGGCGCGGTCCACACGATGTCGTACACCTCCCACTGCCCCGGGGGAAGCATGGCGTTGACGAGCGGGGGGTACTGCCCGTAGATCGCCGCCGCCGAGCCGTCCGCATAGGTCTTGTTGTCATACGAGTCGAGCACCTGGAGCTCGTAGCGGTCGTAGCCGAAGAACACGCCGCTGTTGCCGCGGCCCTGGCTGTTGCCGTGCGGCGGGTTGGGCGACGCCCACTCGACGTGGAGCTGGCAGTCGCCGAACGACTGGAGCGTGCGCGCGTATCCGCTGTGCGGGACGCATTCCATGACGCCGTCCCTAATGATCCACTTGGTGGGGCTTCCGTCCATCGCCACCCACTGCGAGAGGTCGCGCCCGTCGAAGAGCACGGTCGCGTCGGAGGGGGGCCGGCCCGGCTGTTCCTGCGAGCTGAACGTGCCGGGGTCCACGACCGCGGGCTGGGGGCGGTCCCGGTCGTGGCCGAGCCATTTTGGGTCGGGTGCGGCGAGCAGTGCCGAAGCGGCGGCGATCATTCCGAGCGCGGAGACAATGGGGGTTTTCATGGGGAGATTCGCACCCACCATGATTCGGATTGATGGAAATGTCCATTTGGATCCCGCGCCCGGCCGCGGCGCGGTCGTGGGTCCTCGCTGCGCTTGCGAACGGGTCCCGGACCCCCTATCCTCCCGGGATGGTCAAGAAACTCCTGCACACGCGCATGCGCGTGAACGACCTGGAACGCACCGTCAAATTCTACGTGGAGGCCCTGGGCCTGAGGGTCGGCCGCAAGCACACGTCGCCGAGGGGCGCGCAGCTTGTCTTCCTCCGGACGCCCAACAGCGACGAGGAGATCGAGCTCTGCCATCTCCCGAACAGCCCGTCGGTCCAGGTCCAGCCCGACCTCGTGCACCTCGCCTTCGAGGTGGAGGACATGGCCGCGTTCGTGGCGAAGATCGGGAAGAAGGGCTACAAGCTGAGCGACGGGCCGACGCGGACCGGATCCGGCTCGGTGATCGCTTTCATCGACGCCCCCGAGGGGTACGAGGTCGAGCTGATCCAGCGCGGCTAGGCCGCGGGGGCGCCGCCGCGCCTCTCCTTCCAGAGGTCGAGGTCGAAGCGGGCCCAGTCCACCGGTGGCGCGTCGCCGGCCCCGTGATGCTGGGCCGACACCATGCCGAAGTAGACGGTCTCCCAGAACCGGTAGGTGCGCGCGTCCTGCGGGGAATGGCGCGGCACGGCAAGCGTGCGCGGGCCTGCGGGCGCCCAGCGATCCCGCATCCAGCCGAGGACGTGCGTGTCCAGCACGCCGTGCATCTCACCTGGGCGCGAATGCAGGACGAAGAATTTCGCGGTCTTTATCCCGATCCCGGGGAAGCGGGTCAGGTCCTCCCACATGCACGTCCGCAGGTTTGCGCCCGAGCGGGACACCTCGCGGAAGCAGCGACCCAGCAGCGAGTACTTCCCCAGTCGCACCTCCCTGAGCCGCGCCTCGAGCGTGCCGTCCCGGTCGCTTGCGCGGATGAGGTCGAAGGGCCTGCGCCCCCTGAGGAACCGGTCGAGCTTGCGCGCCTGCTGGTCCGCGTTCTTGCCGGCCACCACCACGCAGAAAAGCAGAAACTCCTCCAGCTCGGCCGGCGTCCGCGAAGGATTTGTGACGTTGCTCGGATCGATCATCGGGCCCCGGCGCCCGGTCAGAGGCTGGGCTTCTCCCAGAGAAAGCTGGCCTTCCTCGCGAGAACCTGGCCGTCGGAGGACTGCAGCTCGACTTCCCACGCGACGGGATGGACGTGCTCGGCCGCCCAGTCCTTCCCGGTGAGGCCTATCTCGAAGAGCCAGCTGCCCGCCTGGACATCGACCGGGAAGCTGAAGACCTTGGTCTCCGTGGCCTCCGGGGTGACCACGCGGACGAAGAAGACCGCAGCGCGCACCATGGCCCCTGGATTCACGACACGGACGAGGAAGTAGAGGCCCGTGCGCTCGTCCGTCTGCGTGCGCAGCACGGTCCACTTGCCGGTCAGCTCGCGGCCCGTGTGGTACTCGTAAAAACTCTGGAACGAGTCGGCCTTGTGCCACTGCAGCCACACCCGCTCGAAGCTGACGCCGCCCGCGGGGGCGCGCGCCGCGAGGGCCGCAAACAGGGTGAACGAGGCTAGGAGGGACCGCATCGTGGGACAGGATGACCGGGGGACGCGCGGGCGACAACCCGATACGTCAGTCCTCAAGGCGGACGAACGCATACCGGTGATAGCCGAGCAGGGCGGGGGTCCACCCCTTGACGTATGGCTGTATCAGGTAGGCGTGCGCGCCAAAATACAGCGGCGCGACCGGCGCCTGCTCGAGGAGGATCGACTCGGCCTTCTGGAACATCTCGAAGCGCGCGCCCCGGTCGGATTCGCGGGCCGCGTCCCCGATCAGCCGGTCGTAGGCGCCGTCGCCCCATCCCGTCCAGTTGTTCCCGCCTCCCGTAACGAAGAGGTCGAGGAAGGTCACCGGATCGAGGAAATCCCCCGCCCATCCGGCGGTCGAGGCCGAGTAGTTGAGGGTCTGCTGGTTCTGGAGCCATGTCTTCTGCTCCAGCGTCGCCAGCGTGACGCGGATCCCCAGCTGGCGCTCCCACATCGCCTGCACCGCCTCCATCACGGGTGGCTGGACCTCGTCGTTCCTCACCTGGACCTCGATCGGGGGAATGCCCCTTCCCCCGGGATGGCCGGCATCCTCGAGGAGCTTGCGCGCCAGGCCAATGTCCAGGTCGACACGGGCCCTCGCCGAAAAACCGCCGCAATCGGGCGGGGTCAGCGAGTGGGCGGGTGGATAGCCTGACGCGAGGACGCTCCGGGCGATGGCGTCGCGGTCGATCGCTAGCGACAGGGCCCGCCGGATCCTCGGGTCGTCGAACGGCGGGCGACTGACGTTGAAGCGCAGGAAGAAAGTCTGGAGGAACGGGTCGACCCTCAGGCGCTCCGGCGCATCGCGCCGGTAGGCCGCGATCTTCGTGACGGGAATGCCGTAGGTCACGTGGAGCTGGCCCGCGCGGAAATCCCTCTCCTCGACGTCCGGGCTCTCCGTGGGGAAGAAGACGATCTGGCGCAGCGTGACGGCTGCGGCATTCCAGTAGTTCGAGTTCCTGGCGACGACGATCCGGGAGTTGGGCAGCCACTCGTCGAGCGTGAAGGGCCCGTTGCCGACCAGGTTCCCGGGGCGGGTCCATGCCGTCCCCCGCTTCGCCGCCGCCCCGAATCGCTCAAGGACCCTTGGATTCACCGGGTACCATGGGGGAAGGGAGACAAGCACGGGCAGGTACTGGGTCGGCCGCTCGAGCTCGATCCGCACGGTCCGCGGGTCGGGCGCGCCGATGCCGAGCGAGCCAGCATCCGAGACATGGCCCTGGTTGAAGGCCTCGGCGTTCCTTATGGGATAGAGCAGGTAGGCGTACTCGGCGGCGAATTCCGG
>Ga0209415_10011331_pt1 | contig 15031 bp, 16 predicted proteins | sample PeaSoiSIISIP2007_FD_187696 | JGI IMG/M metagenome (GOLD analysis project Ga0209415, IMG submission 187696) | Peat soil microbial communities from Weissenstadt, Germany - SII-SIP-2007 (SPAdes) (version 2) | ecosystem: Environmental > Terrestrial > Soil > Wetlands > Peat | place: Germany...
TCACCGAGACCGGCACCATCACCATCGGTCCGAAGAACGCCAACGTGGCGGTGTCCAACCTGGTGGTGCGCAAGGGCGAGGACACCCCGACCGACCACGACACGGCCAAGCTCGTCAACCAGTGGACCATCACGTTCAGCTTCGACACCTTCAAGTCGCTCGACGGGCTGACCTTCACCGCCTCGTGCGGGAGCACGTTGACCTTCAACCTGAAGGGCGACACCGGCGTGGGCACCCCCCAGAAGCAGGCACCGGCCAAGCAGATCCACCTGGGGAGGCCGACCACGTCCCCGACGAAGGATCCCTTCACGGGGACTCGCTGAAGCAGAACATGGAACTTGGCCCCAGCGGCCCGATCGACCTACCATCAGCGATGCCGGAGGGCACATCTCGACCATCCGGCGGGCCGTCACCCGCCCGGCCGCCGCTCCCTCGGAGAACCGGCGCGCACGGGGTGGGCGCCGTCGACGCGCGCCCGACGAACCGAACGGCGACAGGCTCCGGACGCCGGCCGGTGCCTCTGCGGTCGCCACCAGACTGTCGGCGCTGCCCCGCGCACTCCTCCCCTGCAGGGTTGGCCGAAACCTGGGAAATTGCGTGGTACAACAACCGCAGTGCGTGGTTGTGACCACTGCACGCAGCGTCACGGTCGCGGATCCGGCTTTACACCCCGCCTCGGAAGGAGAAGTATTACCTCTCGGGGCCTCGGTGGCCCTATTGAGTACAAATCGCTGACGACAACTTTCTCCCCTGGGTTCAAGCCCAGTCCCTGCCTCCTCAGGCGACGAGCTGTCGGTTCCGAGACGTCGATTCCATGCCGATCAGGGGGACGCGGTGGTCTTCGAACCCGAAGTAGACGAGTTCCTGGCCGGGTCGCAGGACGCCGGTACGTACGCCATCTTCATCCTCGACCCGTGCGGCATCGTCGTGAGCTGGAACGCCGACGCAGAACGCGTCAACGGGTACGGCGCCGCCGAGATCGTCGGCCGGCACGTCGAGGTCTTCTACCCTGACGACGATCGTGCGGTGGGCAGGCCGGGTGCGGAGTTGACCATCGCCGCCGAGCGCGGGACGTTCAAGACGCACGGGTGGCGGTTGCGACGCAACGGCTCCAAGTTTCTTGCTCATGTCTTCATCACCGCGCTGCGGGACGGGTCTGGTGAACTGCGGGGCTTCGCCAACGTGACGCAGGACGAAACCGAGCGCATCCGCTCGTATGAGGACGATCACGAGCTGGAGGCCACGGCCTATCGCGAGGGGGTGGGCGCCGAACTGGGCGACACCGTCGTGCGGGGCCTGTTCAGGGTGGGGCTCGGACTGCAGGCGACGTTGGGTCTGATAGGGAACCCCGAGGCGCGATCACGGATCGAGTCCGCCATCGAGGAGTTGGACTTTACGATCAAAGGTGTGCGCTCGATCATCTGGGACGTCGTGCGGACCCCGGGCCGCTCGACGGTTCGAGGTGCCCGCTAGCAAGCATCGTTGACCGTCCGGTGTGCGGGCGGCCTGGCGCCCGGAGGCTCGGTACTCGGGATCGTTGCCGGGATGACATGGCTGGGGAGTCGATCTGGGCACCGAGCGGATCCCGACCGGCAGAGGTCGCCTGGCCACAGGCGTCCGGCGGTACCGTGCCTGAGATGGAGTCCCGAAGCTGGCGCGCCCACGTGCCCCCGGGCGTCGCCTTCGACGTCGGGGATCTGACGGCCCGCCACTCCCTGCCGGCGACGTGGGCCGAGACGTGGGCGCGGGCACCCGCGGCCCCCGCGTTGCTCGACGCATCCGCCGCACTCCCGCGCTGGGTCACCGCCGGTGAGCTCGACGAGCTGACCCGCCGGGCCGCTGCGTGGTTCCGGCGCGTGGGGCTCGCCCCCGGCGACCGCGTCCTGTGGAGCACCCGATCGTCGATCCCTGCGGTGGTGGCCAACCTCGCCTGCCTGCGGGCGGGGCTCGTGGTTGTGCCGGCCAACCCCGCGTACACGAGGCGCGAGCTCACCCACATCGTGACCGATGTGCGGCCGGCCGGCGCGGTGATCGACGATCCAGAACGCGCCCGCATGGTCGCCGAGGCAGCAGCGGCAACGATCACGGTCGTCGCACCGGACCTCGACGTGATGGCTCCCGACGGTGCACCCGTGCTCGAGGATGCGGCCCTTGACGCCCCGGCTCCGGGTGCCCCTGCACTTGTGGCCTACACGTCGGGAACGACCGGCGCCCCCAAGGGGGCGGTGCTGACCCATGCCAACGTGCTGGCCAACAGCGAGTCGGTGGCATTGACATGGAGGTGGACCCCGGCGGACCGGCTCGTGCACGCACTGCCGATCTTCCACGGTCACGGCCTTTGTGTCGCGCTGTACACCTCGCTCCTGGTGGGGGCCTCGGCCGTGCTCCTGCCGCGGTTCGACGTCGGCGCCGTCCTTGACGCGTCCGCCGAGTACGAGGCTTCGTTGTTCTTCGGAGTGCCCACCATGTACCACCGGCTGGCCGAGTCGCCGCGCCTGTCGGAGTTGTCGCGCCTGCGCCTGGCGGTGTCGGGGTCCGCCCCCCTGAGCGAGGAGCTCCACCGGCGCGTGGCCAGGGAGGCGGGCGTCGAACTCCTCGAGCGCTACGGCATGACCGAGACGCTCATGACACTGTCGAACCCCTATGACGGGGAGCGGCGTCCCGGGACCGTCGGCTTCCCGTTCCCGGGCGTCGACGCCCGCATCGAGGAACCCCGGACGGGGGAGGGGGGTGAGATCGTGGTCCGCGGGCCTGCGGTCTTCGCCGGCTACTGGGAGCGACCGGCGAGCACGACCGAGGCCCTCTCCGACGGGTGGTTCCACACCGGCGACCTCGCCGTCGTCGAAGACGGATATGTGCGCATCCTCGGGCGGGCGACGGACATGATCGTCTCGGGCGGCTTCAACGTCTATCCCGCAGAGGTCGAGGATGTCCTGCTCGGGCACCCCTCTGTGCGCGAGGTGGCGGTGACCGGCACCCCATCCCCGGAATGGGGCGAGGTGGTCACGGCCTGGGTGGTGGTCGAAGAACCAGAACGTCGGGACACCGACGCCCTCCTGGCGTATGCGGCGACGCGTCTGGCCCCGTACAAGCGCCCGCGTGTCGTGCGCTACGTCGACGGGCTGCCGCGCAACTCCCTCGGGAAGGTGCGCCGCTCCGAGCTGTCATGACCCCGCGCCATACCGGTCGGCGCCCCCGTCCGGTTTGCACACGCCTCCCGGTCGGACCCGGCTGGCGCGCACCGGCCACGGTGGCGGCCACCCAGCGTCGGAGGCGCGTGGGGCCCGCGGCGTCGGGACGGCCCCGGTAGGGTTCGCCGGCGATGGTCGACCCCGTCCAAGTGAGCGTCACTGCCCCGGACGCCGCCGAGGCGACTCGCCTCGGGACCATGGCGGTCGAGTCCCGCCTGGCGGCGTGTGCCCAGGTGTCGGGGCCGATCGCCTCGACGTACTGGTGGGAGGGCGTCATCACGACGGCCACCGAGTGGGTGTGCGTCTTGAAGACGACGTCGGCCCTGCTGGCGCCGCTCGTGGCTGCCCTCCGGGCCGCGCACCCCTACGAGGTGCCCGAGATCATCGCCACGCCGATCGTGGCCGGCGACGCCGATTACCTGGCGTGGATCGCCGCCGAGAGCCGCCCCCCGGGCGACGCCGGGTGACGACGCTGTCCGGCCGCCACGCCTCCCGGCGCCGGGAGCCGCTGAGGTAGCGTGCGGGGATGTCGACCTTCCTCATGCTCTCGACGCTCGGTCCGGAAGGCATGGCCACCCTGCGACAGAATCCGCAGCGCCTGAGAGAGGTCAACGCCGAGGTCGAGGCCATGGGTGCACGGGTGATCGGCCAGTGGGCGTTGCTCGGCCAGTACGACTTCGCCACCATCCTCGAGGCACCCGACGAGAAGACCGTCACCCGAGTGGCGGTGGCGCTCGGGGCGCGCGGCACGCTCAAGACGAAGACACTCACCGCCGTCCCGATCGACGAGTTCATCGAGACGGTGGGGGGCTCCTAACCGCTCCCCGCGGCTCGGGATGCCGTGTGCCTCAGTACCACCACAGGCCCGACTTGCGTCGCTCGACCCTCACGTCCTCGCTCGGGAAGACGTCAGGCAGAACGCTGCCGTCGGACAGGCGGCGCAGTCGGTACCCGTCAGTCACATGCTCGGCGACCTCGAAGCCGTGGCTCCATGACCCGACGAAGCGGTTCCGGACGTCCACGCGTGTGCCCCGGGCGAGGTCGCCGTTGCGCACATCCGCCGGGTCAACCACGGTCTTGGGCACGCCACGTCCTTCCGTCTTCCCACCGGTGGCTCACGATCGACGGACCTCCCCGGGATCGCCTCCGGGTGCCGCACGAGCCATGGAAGCCGGCGGGTGACTCGGTCGTGCCCATGATGCGTGCTCGGGCCCACCCCGACAAGGGGCCGGCGGACAAATCGATGCCAACCAGGGCCACGAGGCCATGATGACGGTCCCCCGATGAGGCTTTCTCGACCGGCGCGCGCCGCGCCGCGGACCGTGCCCGCGCGCCCCGGCTGGGTGCACGAACGGCAGCTGTGGGGCGCAGGGCACCAGCTGGTGGCGGGGATCGACGAGGTCGGGCGCGGCGCCTGGGCGGGGCCGCTGAGCGTGGGCGTGGCCGTGCTGTGCGAAGCGCCCCGACGGCTGCCGCGGGGGCTGCGCGACTCAAAACAGCTGTCTGAGCAGGTGCGCGAACAGATCTTCGACACCGTCGCCGCCTGGTGCACCGCCTGGGCGGTCGGGCATGCCGGCCCCGAGGAGTGTGACCGCATCGGGATGACCGCCGCCTTGCGGCTCGCCACGCGACGGGCACTGGCACAGTTGCCCCGGGGGCTGGTGCCCGACGCTGTCGTGCTCGACGGGTCGTTCGACTATGTGACGCCGCCGGCCGCGCCGACGCTGTTCGACGATCTCCACGCCGCGGGGCTCGAGCCCGAGGGCGACGACGCGGGTCCGGGCGACGCCCCCGCGTCGGTCCCCCCGGTGCGCACGGTCATCGGCGGCGACGCTCGCTGCGCGTCGGTGGCCGCGGCGTCGGTCCTGGCCAAGGTGACCCGGGACCGCATCATGCGGGACAGCGCCCCGTCGTATCCCCAGTTCGACTTCGACCGCAACAAGGGGTATCCGTCGCCGTCGCACCAGCGGGCCCTGTGCGGATACGGGCTGACGGCCGTGCACCGGCGGTCGTGGGCGTTCGTCGACACCCTCCCGTGGGGGCTCACGGCGTGGCCCGGCAGGTTCCGGGCGGGCGACGCCACCGCAGGGGAGGACACCGAGTCCGTGGGGGCCGCCGGCGCAGGGGCGGCCGTGGGCTGAGGCGCCCGCAGGGAGGCGGGCGCCCGGCGGCACCCGGTCGTGGAGGCGGTCGGTCGTGCAGGACGGGGCAGGCGTGCGCCCGCCCCGTCCCACGGCGCTCAGCGCGCCGCCGGCTCCTTCGGCAGCCCGAGCACGCGCTCGCCGATGATGTTGTGGAGGATCTCGTCGGTGCCGCCGGCGATGCGCATGCCGGGGAGGCCCAGCACGAACTGCCCCCAGGCGTAGGCGCCCCACTCACCCGAGTCGGCGACGAGCTTGGGACCGAGGACCGAGGACAGCAGGTCCGCCATGCGCCGCATGTTCATCGTCAAGGTGAGCTTGGCGATCGACATCTCGGGACCCGGGAGCTGGCCCGCCGCCACCTTGGCCATGGCCCGCAGGTTCGTGAAGCTCGCCACCCGGCCGTTGATGAAGATGCTTGCCAGCTGCTGGCGCACGAGCGGGTCGTCGGCTCTGCCCTGGTGGCGGACCAGCTCCATCAGGCGTTCGGTGCCCATGTTCCCGCTCCCCGTGGCCGTGCCCCCGCCGATGGCCGCCCGCTCGTTCATGAGCGTGGTGAGCGCCACCGTCCACCCGCCGTTCACGTCGCCCAGGCGGTGGGAATCGGGGACCCGCACCTCGGTGAAGAAGACCTCGTTGAACGACGCGCCCCCCGTCATCTGGCGCAGCGGTCGGATCTCCACGCCGGGGGCGTGCATGTCCACCACGAAGCCGGTGAGCCCCTTGTGCTTGGGTGCGTCGAAATCGGTGCGGCAGATGATCTCGCCGATGTCGGACAGGTGGGCGCCAGAGGTCCACACCTTCTGCCCCGTGACCAGCCACTCGTCGCCGTCGCGCACGGCCTTCGTCTGCAGGCCGGCGAGATCGCTTCCCGCGCCGGGTTCGCTGAAGAGCTGGCAGGCGACGATGTCGCCGCGCCACAGCGCCCGCAGGTAGCGCTCTTTCACCTCCGGCGTGGCGTGCGCCAGGATCGTCGGCGCCACCATGCCCAGGCCGATGCCGTAGGCGGTCATCGGGGGCGTGGCGTACGACGCCTCGAGGGCGTCGTACAGGCGCTGGTGGTCGCGGGTGAGCCCGCGCCCGCCGTACTCGACCGGCCCCGTGATCCACCCGAACCCGGCGTCGAATCGCCGCTGGGCCCACGCCCGCGCCGCCTCGAGCTCGGCCAGCTCCTCCTCGAGCGTGCGTTCGGGCAGGATCGAGACGTTGTCGGACCCTTCGCCCCACCGCTGCTGGACCTCCAGGCGCGGCTCGGCGTTGGCCTGCAGGAACTCCCGCGCCCCCTGCTCGAATGCCTCGTCGGGCGTGGTCTCGGCCATCGTCGGTCCCCTCGTCGCGTGGCCGGCGGATGCCCGCCGCCGTGCCGTGGTCAACGCCGCGCACCAGCTGCACGGGTGTGTTCGCCCAGGCGAGGGCAGGCGTGGCCCGTGTCACGCCTGGGGGGCGCCAGCGTACCGAGCGTCACCGGAGCGCCGCCAAACAGGGCGCATGGGGTAGAAAGGCCTCGATGGCCTACCTCTTGGCCGTAGGGGCGGCGTTCGCCAACGCCCTGACGACGGTCCTGCAGCGGATGGGGGTCGAATCGGCGCCGGCCGAGACCACGCTGCGCTTCAGCCTCATCGCCTACGCCGTACGCCGCAAGGTGTGGCTGGCGGGGTTTGTCGTGCTGATCGCTGCCTTCGTGCTGCAGTTCCTGGCACTGCACTTCGGCCGCCTGACCACGGTCCAGCCCATCCTCACCCTCGAGCTCCCGTTCCTCGTCGCCATCCTCGGGGTGTGGTTCCGACAGAGCCTGACGTGGCACGAGTGGACGGGCGCCATCACCGCCGCCGGTGGCCTGGCCGCCTTTCTCGCCCTGTCGGCGCCGAGCGGGGGCGGCGAGAGCCCGGACCTCGACACCTGGGGGATGGTGTCGTTCTCCGTGATCCTCGGCGGCTCGGTGGCCGTGCTGCTCACGCGGGTGGGTTCCCCGGCGTGGAAGGCGGCGTGGTTCGGTGTGGCCGGTGCCATCACCTTCGCCTTCACCGCCGCCTTGATAAAAGAGATGAACATGCAGATCGAGGCCGGATGGGTCCACGTCTTTCTGGACTGGCCCCCCTACGCCCTGGCGGGGGCGGGCCTGGCGGGCGTCTTCCTTGCCCAGAACGCCTATCGGGCAGGGCCGGTGACCGCCTCGCAGACGGCCCTCGTCGTCGTGGACCCCCTGGCGTCGATCGCCATCGGCATCGGCCTCTTCGGCGACCATCTCCAGACCGGTGGCGGCCGGGCGGCGTGGGAGGTGCTGGCCATGGTCGTCCTGTTCGCAGGGGTGTTCTCGTTGTCACGCTCGCCGCTTGTCGTGAGCGTCAAGAGCGAGGACGCCCAGGGGGAGGCCGACGTGCAGCACCTGCTCACCCGCGCCCGCCGGTTCCGAGAGCCGGAGCCGGGTTGATGGCGGCCGGACCGACCCCGAAGGCGAGGCGGGCGCGAACCCGTGCGGTGCCGTCGCCCCCGGATCTGGCTGGCGTTCCGCCGCCGCCCCCCGGGCGCTACGACCCGTGGGCGGCGGTCCTCGAACGCATCGACGACGCCGGCGCCCTTGCCGGGTTGAACCCCGATGTGGCGACGCTGTTGCGGGTACCCGATCGAGTCCTCGAAGTGGCCGTCCCGGTCCGGATGGACGACGGCCACGTGGAGGTCTTCGTGGGCTGGCGTATCCACCACAACACGGCCCGGGGTCCGGCCAAGGGCGGAATCCGGTTCCACCCCGACCTGCGCGCCGGAGAGGTCGCCGCGCTGGCAGCCGACATGACACTCAAGACGGCCGTGGTGGGAATCCCCTTCGGCGGGGGGAAAGGCGGCGTGCGCTGCGACCCGCACCGGCTGTCCGAGGGCGAGCTCGAGCGGCTCACCCGCCGCTACACGTTCCAGATCGCGCCGCTGCTCGGCCCCGACCGCGACATCCCCGCACCCGACGTCAACACCGACGAGCGCGTCATGGCGTGGCTGCTCGACACGCTGGACATGCTCCAGGGACGATCCCTGCCCGACGTGGTCACGGGGAAGCCCCTTGCCGTGGGTGGCATGCGCCTGCACACCGGGGCCACCGCCTCGGGTGTCGTACGCTGCGTGCGGGCGGTGTTCGCGGCACGGGGCATGACGGTCCCCGGGGCGCGGGCGGTGGTCCAGGGGTTCGGGAAGGTCGGCGCACCGCTGGCCTTCCTGCTGTCGTCAGCGGGCATGCGGATCGTGGCCGTGGGCGATATCGACGGCGCCGTCCACAACGCCGGTGGGCTCGACGTGGGCATGCTTTCGGACCACGTCTCCGCCACCGGCTCCGTCGCCGGGTTCGAGGGCGGCCAGCGCGTCGAGAGCGCCGATCTGTGGGCCATCGAGGCGGAACTCGCCGTCCCCGCCGCCCTCGAAGGTGCCATCGACGACCGGGCCGCCCGCATGCTGGGCGCCCCGGTGGTGGTGGAGGCGGCGAACGGTCCGACCACGCCCGAAGCCGATCGCGTGCTCGCCGAACGCGGGGTCACGGTCGTCCCCGACATCCTGGCGAACGCCGGTGGCGTGACGGCGTCGTACTTCGAGTGGGCGCAGTCCCGGCAGGGCTATGCGTGGGACGAGGAGGTTGTGGCCTCGCGTCTGGCCCGCACGATCGACGACGCCTTCACCGACGTATGGGCGCGCGCCCAGGATCTTGGCGTGTCGATGCGCCGGGCCGCCGGCGTCGTGGCCATCGAACGCCTGGCCGAGGCCATCGAGGCGCGCGGCCTGTTCCCCTGAGCTGGGTCCCCCGGCTCGGCGGGCCGCTCCCTCTCGCGCAACGGGAGCGGTCCCTTCACCAGCCCCGGTCGACCCACTCCTGGAGGTGCGGCCGTTCGGTCCCGATGGTGGTGTCGTCGCCGTGCCCGGGGAGCACGAGCGTCTCGGGCGCGAACTTCGAGAACAACCGTCGGTCGATCGACTCGATGATGGTGGCGAAGTCGCCGCCCGGGAACTTGGTGGCCCCCGGGCCCCCGGGGAACAGCGTGTCGCCCGACAAGAGCAACGGCGTCGCTTCGACGTGGAAACACATCGATCCGGCGGTGTGCCCGGGGGTGGCGATCGTCCGGAGCCTGAGGCGTCCCACCTCGATGACGGCGTCGTCCTCGAGGAGCAGGTCATAGGACGGGAGCATCGCCGCATCGGCCGCCGTCACCGCCACCGCGAATCCGGCGTCCCGCACTGCGGGGACGGCCTGGATGTGGTCCCAGTGGCCGTGCGTCTCGAGCACCTGCCGGACTCCGAGGTCCCGGCACATCTCGAGGAGCAGCTCGTGCTCGTTCGCCGCGTCCACGAGCACGGCGTCGCCGGTCTCCTTGCACCGCACGACGTACACGTTGTTGTCCATGGGGCCCACCACGACACGGTGGACCTCGACCAGGCTGTCCTCGTAGTGGAGCACGGTTCCTCCCGGGGTGGTCTCCGAGCGGCGGGCGCCCGGAGCGGCGAGCGTGGACGGCGGTCGGTCCACGGGCCCTCCCACTGTATTGACCCGGGGAGCGTCCCCGGATGTCGCCTTCGCCGGACTGACGGCGTCCGGGCCGTCGCTCCGTCGGACGACGTCGCCGACCTGGTCGGACGACGCGCCGGGAGGAGGCGCGCGGTCTGGATCAGCGTCCTCGTCCGCGGCCTCGGTGGGCGTCTTGACTCATTGGTCAACAATGCTCGCCTTCTGGTAGACAACGACCGTCGACCGGCCGGACCGGAACATGAGCACCGGCGGGCACGGGCGTCCCGAGGACCCGACGAGGGGGACCCAACCGATGAATTTCGCGTTCAGCGAGGAGCAGGAGGAGCTGCGCCGTTCGGTGCACCGATTCCTCGAGGACAAGTCGCCGATGACTGAGGTCAGGCGCCTGATGGAGACGACCGAGGGGGTTGACCCCGCGGTCTGGGAGCAGCTCACGAAACAGCTCGGCCTCCACGCCCTGACCATCCCCGAGGAGTACGGCGGGGCCGGCTTCGGCTACGTGGAGCTCATCGTGGTCCTCGAGGAGATGGGTGCCAACCTCCTGTGCGCCCCGTACTTCTCGACCGTCGCCCTGGGCGCCAACGCGCTGCTGTCGTCGGGGGACGAGGGGGCCAAGAAGGACCTGCTGCGCAGGATCGCCGAGGACGGGGCCACGGCCACGCTGGCCTTCACCGAGGACACCGGCCGCTGGGACGCGGACGGGATCACCCTGGCCGCCACCCAGAGCGCAGGCTCGTGGAAGCTCGACGGCCACAAGAGCTTCGTGATCGATGGACACAGCGCCGAGCTCGTGCTGGTGGCCGCCCGGTCCGGCCAGGGCCTCAGCCTGTTCGCGGTGGAGGGCGACGCGTCCGGGCTCACCCGCACGCCGCTCGCCACCATGGACCAGACCCGCAAGCAGGCGAGGCTCGAGTTCGCCTCGACGCCCGCCCGTCTGATCGGCGACGACGGAGCCGCCGCCCCGGTGCTGGCGCGCACGCTCGACCTCGCCGCCGTGGCGCTGGCGGCAGAGCAGGTCGGCGGTGCCCAGCGCTGCCTGGACATGGCGGTCGACTACGCCAAGACTCGGATCCAGTTCGGCCGGCCTATCGGGAGCTTCCAGGCCATCAAGCACAAATGCGCCGACATGCTCCTCGAGGTCGAGTCGGCCAAGTCGGCTGCGTACTACGCCGGGTGGGCTGCCGCCGAGGATTCCGAGGAGCTTCCCGTGGTGGCCAGCCTGGCCAAGTCGTACTGCTCCGAGGCGTTCTTCCACGCCGCCGCAGAGAACATCCAGATCCACGGGGGCATCGGCTTCACGTGGGAACACGACGCGCACCTCTACTTCAAGCGGGCGAAGTCCTCGGAGCTCATGCTCGGGGACCCCAGCTACCACCGGGAGCTCCTGGCGCAGCGCATCGGCATCTGAGCGCGGCCTCGCGGTGCGCGCCGCGGGATACTGGCGTCGTGGACGCTGCCCCATCGGATGTTTTCGGGCCCGGGGGCGACGACGCCGGGCCTCGGCCGCTGCCCCGGGCGAGCGCAGCCGGGCCACGGGCGTCGGATGCCGACCGGAACAGATTCGCCGCCATCATTGAGCGCCATTTCGTCGAGGGGCGGCCGAGCCGGGCGGAGTTCTCCGATCGTCTGGACAGCGTGCTCGAGGCTCGCCTGTCGGGTGAGCGCTATGTCCTGGTGTCCGACCCCCCCGACCTCCCCGACCTCCCCGCGGTCGATGTCCCCCGCGCACCTTGGGCCGTGCGGCGTCACGCATGGCGCTTCTGGCGGACCTGAGCGGCGGTCGGGACCGACGCGGTGGCCGTGGCCTCCCGATGACCGGGGCGTGGGAGGGCGTCGTGGGGCCCGCGGGCACGCTCCGTGTCCACGAGGCGCTCGGGACATCCACGCCGAGCACCCAGGCGAACGCCTTGGTCATCTGCCACGGGTTCCCTATCGGGGCGGATGCGGCCCGTCACGTGGCCCAGAGCCTGCCGGCCCTCGCCGACCGGCTGGCCGCCGAGTCCGGATGGCGCGTCGTCGCCGGGTGCTTGCGCGGGGTGGGGGAGTCAGACGGGGACTTCTCGTTGCGGGGCTGGTTCGACGACCTGAGGGCGATCGTCGACCATGCCACCGCACTGGCCATGGGCGGCGGCGTGTGGATCGTCGGCTTCGGGACCGGAGGGTCGCTCGGCTTGTGCGTGGGCTTCGACGACGGCCGGGTCCGAGGCGCCGCCTGCTTCGGATCGCGCGCAACGTTCGCCGACTGGGCCCACGACGCGCGGTCCATGCTGGCCTACGCCCGGCGCGTCGGCGTGGTGCGCAGCGCGCAGTATCCCGACGATCTCGGCCGGTGGGGAGCGGCGTTCACCGAGCTGGACCCGGCCGAAGCCGCCAGGAAGATGGCGCCGCGCCCCGTCCTGGTCGTGCACGGGGCCGACGACGAAGAGGTTCCCCTGGCCGATGCCCGACGCTTGGCCGATGCGGCCGGACCGGGAATGGAGTTGCACGTCCTCGCCGGAGCGGGCCACCGCCTGCGCGCCGATCCCCGGGCGATCGCGCTGCTCGTCGGTTGGTTGGAGCGCCAAGGACCGTAGGGAGGGCTGGGTGCTCGAGGGGGGCATCCCGCCCCGCGCGCCCGGCCGGGGCGCCGCCGGAGCGAGCGCCGCACCGGTGCGGCGTCGGGCGGACGAAGCCCGTCGTGGCGTCGCTATCCGGAGCCCGCGGCGGCCGGGTCGGAATCGGGCACCGACGACGCGATGGCGCTTCGCAGGCGCGCCGCGGCAGCGCACGGATCCGGTGACTCGGTGAGGTACCGGACGACCACGAACCTGCGGGCTCCTGCCGCCGCCAGCCCGGGAATGCGGTCGGGGGTCACGCCGCCGGTGACGAAGAACGGCAGGCGCGCCCGTCGAGCGGCGAACGACACGTAGCCGAGACCGGTGCCGGGGCGCCCGGGCTTGGTGGGCGTCGGCTCCACCGGCCCGACCGAGAGGTAATCGGCTGGGGCGCCGGCGGCGGCGTCGAGCTCGTCCGGCGCGTGGGTGGACAGCCCGACGATGGCGTCCTCCCCCAGGATGTGCCGGGCGACGGCGGGGGACGCGTCATCCTGGCCGACATGCACGCCGTCCGCCCGGGCTTCGAGCGCCAGGTCCGGACGGTCGTTGAGGATGAAGGGCACGCCTAGATCGCCACACACGTGCGCCGCGATCGCGGCGCGCTGCACCAGGGCCCGTGCCTCGAGGTGCTTCTCGCGCAACTGGACGACGTCCACCCCGCCTCGGATGCAGGCCTCCACGAAGGACGCCAGGTCCGGTCTGTCCGGCGTGCACAGGTACAGGCGCCGGCCGGCTAGCGGCCCCGAAGGTGGGCTCAACGAGCGCCGGTCGATCCTCGAGTGACCGTGGCGCTGCGCTGCGCCCGCCCGGCGCGTCCGCGCCCCGCGGCACCGCCCTTGGCCACGGGGGTGGCCTTCTTGGTGACCCCGGCGCGCTTCGCCGTGCCAGGCTTGTCGGAGGCAGCGGTCCTCTTCGACGCGCCGTCGAGCGAAGCCGCGCGGGCCGCCTTCATCTCCTGCTTGAATGCACGCACGCGGGCGAGCGTCGCCTCGTCGACGATGTCGGCGACCGAGCGGAAGCTGTCGGCGTCGCTGAACGGTTCGCTCACTGCTTCCCAGCCGGGGGGACGCACCTTGAGCTGCTTGCCGAGCAGGGCCACGAAGATCTTCGCCTTCTGCTCTCCGAAGCCCGGCAGGTCCTTGATGCGAGCCAGGAGTTCCGCGCCCGACGTGGCGCCGGACCAGACCTGCGCCGGCTTGCCCTCGTACTGGTCGACGACCATCTTGCACAGCTCTTGCACACGGGCCGCCATCGACCCCGGATAGCGGTGCAGCGCCGGCTTGGCGGAAAAGGCGCCGGCCAGCTTGCCCGGATCCATGCGCGCCATCGATCGCACGTCGAGCGTGTCCCCGAGGCGCCGTCGGAGCTCGGCCGGTGCGGCGAATGCCCACTCGAGGGGAACCTGCTGGTCGAGCACCATCCCGATCAGGAGGGCCAGCGGGTCCTCGGAGAGCAGTCGGTCCGCCTCGGCGTCCTGACTCAAATGGAGTTGAACCATGAGGGCGACAGTAGTCCCCACGCCCGGCGTCGGCTTCGCCGAGGGGCAGCGGCGACCTCAGTTGTGGCGGGCGGCCTCGGCCTCGCGCATATGGGTCACGAGGGCAGTGAGCGACGCCACGGCGAACTTGCCGTCGCCCACCTCGGCGATCCACGCTCCTGCCTCGAGTGCTCGGCAGCCCTCGTAGAACCAGTAGGAACGACGTTGGTTCTCCGGTGCGTCGGGGCTCCCCGGGGGATCGGGAAGGATGGCCACCGTGTCGGCGTCGTGCTTCAGCCACGCGCGCAGGACGTCGTCAAGGGCGAAGGGCCCAGCAAAGTCCTCGTGCGCCGCCTTGGTGACGATGGCGGCGAGGATTCCATTTGCCACGCGCGTCACCCACTCATCCGCCTCCCCGCGCATGACCGGGCACCCTAATGCCGCGGGGCCCGTGAGACGCGGTTCTCGCCCCCGTGGCGCTGGTCGGGCGTCGGCGACCCCTTCTCGGCGCGGCGGCAACCGCAGACCGTGGTCGGTCCCTGCGACCAGCTCCTTCCTGCTACAGAGGGTGGTGGTGCACGGGGCCGGCTAAAGGCCAGGCGCCCGAGTGTCGAAAGCCACACCATGACCAGCATGGCTGTTTCCGTCGAATCCGCCCTCGGCACCGGGGCCGATACCCGCGACGACAACGCGGTGGACACCCGCAACGGCACCGTCGACGGCGATGGGGTGGCGCAGGCGGTCGTGACCCTGCTGCGCCGTCCGCGTTGGCAGTCGCTGGCTGAGTGTCGCGGCGAGCCCGTCGAGATGTTCATCCCCGACCACGGGGGCCCGTCGGCGCGCGCCAAGCAGCTGTGCGCCCGGTGTCCCGTGCGCGCGGAGTGCCTGAAGTACGCGCTCGCCATCCCCGACCTCGTCGGCTACTGGGCCGGGACCAACGAGCGCGAGCGTCGTCGGTTGCGCTCGGCGCGTCGCCGCTGACGGCGAGGACCAGCCGGATCCTCGGCCCCACGCGAGGGGCCGATCGCCGCGGTGAGGAGCGGGGTTGGGCCCCCCGACCCCGTGTGCGCCCGACCCCGTGTGCGCCCGACCCCGTGTGCGCCCGACCCCGTGTGCGCCCGACCCCGTGT
>Ga0209415_10011333_pt1 | contig 15030 bp, 13 predicted proteins | sample PeaSoiSIISIP2007_FD_187696 | JGI IMG/M metagenome (GOLD analysis project Ga0209415, IMG submission 187696) | Peat soil microbial communities from Weissenstadt, Germany - SII-SIP-2007 (SPAdes) (version 2) | ecosystem: Environmental > Terrestrial > Soil > Wetlands > Peat | place: Germany...
GCCAGCAGGTTGAATCAAAATTACGCCGATTCGGGAATCCCAAATCGACTCAGCCTAAATTCATTCCGCTCTAGGGAGTCATCCCTTACCCCCTCTTCCTCTTCTTTGGGCTCTTCTCGCTAATGAGTCGTTCGATAGGTGAGGCGCTTGCCGACGATGCCTTTGATGGCGCGTTCGGTGCGTCAATGACCGTGCCAAATGCTACTGCGGCCCCGAGGCAGCCGAATTGATGCACGAGCTCTGTAAGCACTTCGCCTAGGATCGCTCACCGGCCTGTCACGCCGGGCCGCTTCTACGTCTCGTTCTCGAGGACAGGATCTTTGCTTGCCTGGCGCAATTCCGGGGCGGGTGATCACCGAGATGTGGCGGGATCGGCATCAAAATTACACGTGGCTCCGCCACCGTCTTGTTGCTCGACCTCGTTGGGATCAACCGTACAGTTCAAATGCGAAATGCCCGCGTACATCGCCCCCGCTGCGCCCTCCGGCTGCACGCCCACTTCGATCATCGTCGCAAAAAATTCATGCGCCGCACGTCCCGTCAATGTCGAAGTCTGTTTGCCGAATGCCAAAGTGCAGGCATGGTGGGTGATGTCTACATCGCCGGCTTTGCAGATGATGCCATCGGCCTGAACAGAGATCTTTTTGCCGGCCGGGAGAGGCACATCGATCTGTCCATCGAACAATGCCGCCATGACGCGCTTGTCGCCCGCCGACAGCACCGGTGAATTTGCTGCCACAAGAGCAGATAAGGCCAATGCGCTATTGCCCATAACACCTGCGGCCGCCGCCGGATGGGTCAATAGCGACAGCGGTACGGAGAACAAGAAGAGCGATCTCATTCTCCGGCGGTCGGTTCTCACCCGCTGCACTCCCGGCAAAGCCCGGCAATCTCCATAACCTGGGTGCGCGGCGTAAACTCCGCCTCCGCCGCCAGCGTGGCGAGGTCGCGGGAGAGCGCCTTGGGCGTCGCCTCGATGACCGCCCCGCACTTGTCGCAAATGAGAAAGACCACTGGATCCTGATGCGCATGGCCATGCGCGCAGGCGAGATAGGCATTGCGCGAGGCGAGCCGGTGCACCAGCCCGTTGTCGAGCAGGAAATCGAGCGCCCGATAGATCGAGATCGGGGCCGGATGTTTGCCAGTCGCCTCTGCGACCCTCTCGATCATGTCATAGGCGCCGAGTGGGCGGCCTTCGTCCGCCAGGATTTCGAGGATACGGCGCCGGGCAGGCGTCAGTTTCGCGCCTTCGCGCCGGCAGCGATCCTCCGCCGACGCGAGCGCGCCCTTCGTCCCCGTTCGTTTCGGCCGCGTCCGCGGCATGCGTGAAAGCGTCATACCGCCACTATATCTGCTCCAAGCCGCAAAAGCACGCCTTGCCGCTCTTTCGGCTTGAATTTCGCGCGGCTGGGTGCAGGGTTCAAGATGGGCGGGCTTGAAAGTGAAGGGATTGATCATGACGCTCAAATCACGCAGTGCCATCGTTACTGGTTCGACGAGCGGCATCGGATTGGCCATCGCCCGAGCGCTCGCGCAAGACGGCGCCAATGTGATGATCAACGGGTTCGGCGAGGCGCAAGCGATCGAAAATGAGCGCAGCGCCATCGCCAGGGACTTCGCGGTCAAGGCGCTCTATTCGCCGGCCGACATGACCAAGCCGCAAGAGGTCCGCGCCATGGTGAAAGAGGCGGAGGCGACATTCGGCACGCTCGACATCCTCGTCAACAACGCCGGCATTCAGCACGTCGCGCCGATCGAGGAGTTTCCGCCCGAGACCTGGGACAAGATCATCGCCATCACGTTGTCCGCCGCTTTCCACGCCATCGCCGCCGCGGTTCCCGGCATGAAGGCGCGCAAATGGGGGCGGATCGTCTCGACCGCTTCGGCGCATTCGATGGTCGCCTCGCCGTTCAAATGCGCCTATGTGTCGGCCAAGCACGGCCTGGCGGGGCTGACCAAGACCGTGGCGCTGGAACTCGCGACCTTCGGAGTCACGGCCAACTGCGTCTCGCCCGGCTATGTCTGGACGCCGCTCGTCGAGAGCCAGATTCCCGACACGATGAAGGCGCGAGGTCTCACGCGCGAAGAAGTCATCAACGACGTCCTGCTGGCAGCGCAACCGACCAAGCAATTCGTCACGCCCGAACAAGTGGCGGCGCTCGTCCTCTATCTCTGTTCGGATGCGGCGGCGCAGATTACCGGCGCGAATCTTGCAGTCGACGGCGGCTGGACGGCGCAATAAGAGGCTTAAGGTGGAAGACTATGCCGTCGTGTTGACGACCTGCGCCGACCGGGCGAAGGCGAGGAGCATCGCCCGCGCGCTTGTCGAACGGCGCCTTGCCGCTTGCGTGCAAATGCTGCCGATCGACAGCGTCTACACCTGGCAGGACCGGCTCGAAGAAGCGGCCGAAATTCTGCTGCTGATCAAGATCAAGCGCGCCGATTACGTCGAGATCGAGAGTGCGATCCTGGCGCTGCATGAGTATGAGACGCCGGAGATCGTCGCCCTGCCGATCGAGCAAGGCTCCGCCGCCTACCTCGATTGGATCGAGGCTGTCACGCAGCGGAAGGCGGAGCGGTGAAGCGCGACCCTTCTCCCGCTTGCGAGAGTTCGCGTTCCCTCCCCCCTTGCGGGCTTGCGGGGGAGGGAACAAGCGCGCCCTCACAACACCGAACGCGAGATCAGCCGCTCGGCCTTCTCGATCGCCTGCGGCGTGCCGATATGCAGCCAGATCCCGTCGAGTCTCACGCCGAACAGCCGGCCTTTCTCGGCGGCGCTGAAGAAATAAGGCGCGAGCCTGAAGACCTCTTCGCTCGCATTGGTGAAAAGCTCGGGCTTGATGATGCCTACCCCCGTGTAGACGAAGGGCGCGACCCTGCGTTCCTCGCGCCGTTTCAGCCTGCCTTGTGGGTCCATGGTGAAGTCGCCGAGCCAATCGACGCCGACGCTTGTCGCGGCCGCCCCGACGAGCAGCAGGACATCCATCTCTTTCGGATCCCAGGCTGCGGCGAGGCGGCTCAGATTGGGCTGCGGTCCCTCGATCCAGAATGAATCCGTGTTGCAGAGAAAGAACGGCGCGGTCCCGAGATAGGGGAGTGCCTTCCTTATGCCGCCGCCCTGATCGAGCAATTTCGCGCTTTCGTCGGAAATGACGATCCTCGGGGCGCGGCGGCCGGCAAGATGCGCCTCGATCTGATCGGCGTGGCGATGCACATTGACGATCGCGGTCGTAACCCCGGCCGCGGCGAACCGATCGAGGGCATGGTCGATGAGCGCCTTGCCGCCGATCTTGATGAGCGGCTTCGGGATCGAATCGGTCAGCGGCCGCATCCTCGTGCCGAGCCCCGCGGCAAAGACCATCGCTGTATCGGGCATGCAAGGCGTCATAGCGTCAGGAATACAACACAAATCACGGGCCTTTGTTCAAGGCCCGCGGCAGGTGCGTCTCATACCAGCCCTTCAGCGCCGACAACAGGGGATGCGCGAGGTCTTTCGCCAAATATTTTTCGATGCGCGGCAGATGTGCGAGATAGTGCGGCTTATGATCGCGCTTGTCGAGGCGCGCGAAAATGCCGAGAATTTTCGTTGCCCTTTGCGCGCCGAGCACGGCATAGGCGCGCGCGAAGGCGGCCATGTCGAAGCTCGGATCCGCGGCGCGCCGCAATTGCGCATAATGGCCGAGCAGCTTCAGTTCCATGTCGTCCGGCACGTCGATCCGCGCGTCCTGAAGCAGCGACACCACGTCATAAGCCGGATGACCGAGCACGCAATCCTGGAAGTCGATGATGCCCACCCGCGCGATGCCTTGCCGCTCCGGCAGCCAGAAGAGATTCGGCGAATGATAGTCGCGTAGCGTCCAGGTCGGGCGCGCCGCCGCGATGTCGCGCAGCACGTGGCGCCAGAGATTGGTGAAAATCGCCTTGGCGCCTGAAGGCAATGCGGCTTTGGCGACATGCGGCGCATACCAGTCGAGCAGCAATTCGACCTCGATCGACAGCGCGTCGACGTCGTAAGGCGGAATGCGGTAGGTCGCCGCTTCGTCGATCGGCAGAATATCGGGCAGATTCAATTGATGCAGCCGGGCGAGCACCGCGACGGCTTCGGCAAAGCGCTGCGCGCCAATTGCGTGCTGCTCGACAATGCGCCGATCGCCGAAATCTTCGAGAATGGCGAGCCCGGCCTCGAGATCGAAGGCGAAAATTTCGGGAGCGGACAGCCCTTCAGCGCGCAGGCGCTTGTCGATCGCCACGAAGGGGCGGATGTTTTCGGCGAGCCGCGCCAGCGCGCCATAGGACTTGCCGAAGCGCACCGGCGGTCCGTCCGGGCGCGGCGGCGAGATCATCAGGACGGCAGTCGTGCCGTCTGGCTTGATCAGCCGCTCATAGACTCGCGTCGAGGCATCGCCCTGCATGAATCGCCGTTCGGCCGCCGCCCAGCCGGAAGCCGCGAGGAGATCATGGATCGCATGGGCAAGATCCAGTCGCGGCGCAAATGTGCCGCAGCCGGTCAGCGTCGCGGCGCGGTAATCGGCGCCGCGCTGCGGGTCGATCTCGAAAGCAATGTTCAGCCGGTCGGCGTTCATATATTCCTCGGCGCGCTCCGGCCATTCGACGATGACCAGCGCGCCTTCTTGAGCCTCATCCCAGCCGAGCTCGACGAGTTCGTCGGCGCGCTTGATGCGATAGAAGTCGGCATGGACGATCGGAAACGCGGCGCCTTCGTAGACCTGCATCAGGGTGAAGGTCGGACTCGGAACTTCGAGATCCTGTTCGCGCGCGAAGCCGCGTATCAGGGCCCGCGCGAACGTGGTCTTTCCCGTGCCGAGGTCCCCTGACAGAGTGAGAAGATCGCCGGGCTTGAGCCAATGGCCGATATCGGCGGCAAAGGAGATCGTCGCCGTCTCGTCCGGCAGTTCGATCCGCCAGTGAGCCTTCTGCTGCGGCGCGCGAGCCGCCATGTGCTGCGTCCTCCTCATTCCGCGAAGGCAAAGCCAGCCGATCCGGGCGGAATTCCTGGGCCCTAGATAATGCCGGCTGTTCGGCTTTCTACAGGAGCCGATAAGGCTCCGTCGCCGCTTTGTCCAGCTTCGCGCCGCGCGCCGGGAAGATGCAGGTGACCGTCGTTCCTTCGCCTTGCACGGAGTCGATCAGGACGCGTCCGCCATGCAGTTCGACGAGCGATCGAACGATTGAGAGGCCCAATCCGACCCCGCGATGGCGCGAGCCCGTCCTCTGCGTCTTGAAGCGTTCGAAGACCTGTTCGAGAAGATCCGGCGGAATTCCGCTCCCTTGATCGCTCACATTGAAAATGATCTCGTCGTGGCGGCGCAGCGCCGCTAGCACGATCGTCTGTCCCGGCGCAGAAAAGCCGATCGCGTTGGAAAGAAGATTGAACAGGATCTGGCGGATGCGTTGACTGTCGGCAACGAACGTACCCAATCCATCCATCGCGACGACGTTCAGCTCGATCGAGGCTTCGGCCAGGCGGTCCCGCACGCCTTCGGCGGCGAGACGCATGGTCTTTTCTATGTCGACTTCTCCAAGATTGAGTTCCAGTGCGTCGGCATCGATGGACGCCAGATCGAGGATATCGTCGATGATCGCCAGCAAAGCCGCCGAGGATGCGCGCACGTAGCCGGCATATTCCCGCTGCTTCTCATTCAGCGGTCCGGCCAAGCCGTCGCTCAAAAGCTCGATGAAGCCGATGATGTTGGTGAGCGGTGAGCGCAGTTCGTAGGATACGTGGTGGACGAAGTCGTTGCGCAGCTTCTCGGCTTCCATCAAGGCTTGGTTGCGTTCGGTAAGGGCGCGCTCGACGTTGACGCTGGCGGTCGTATCCGTGAAGGTCAGCAGCGTAGCGCCATCGGGCAGCGGCTGCGCGGTGCAATCGAGCACCGAACCGTCGCGACAGGCGATGCGGCTCTCCAATCCGGTCCGTTGATCGTTAAGGCCGACGACGATGGCTCTGATCTCCTCGAAAATGGTCTCCCCCTCCCCGAACAGGGTGCAGAGGCCGGCAAGGCGATCGATATGCGGCTTGTCGTTGAGCGTATTGGAATCGAGCTTCAGCAGGCTTGCGAAAGCCGGGTTGAAGAATTTGAGCCTGCCGTCGGTGCCGAAGACGGCGACGCCTTCCTTCAGCGTGTCGAGCGTCTCGCTCTGCACCCGGGTCAAAGCATTGAATTGCGATTCGAGGTGGAAGCGTTCGGTGACGTCGTCGAAAAGATAGGTCACGCCGCCTTGCGGGTTGGGATTGATGACGACCCGCAGCGTCCGCCCGTCCGGCAAGTACCAAATATGTTCGCTTGTCTCGATCGCCTGATAGGCGGCGAAGAGATTCTCCTTCCAGCCGCGGAAGTCGGCCTGTTCGGGCAGCAGGCCGGCGACGCGCAATCTGTCGAGGATCTCGGAGTCCGTCGGATGCAGATCCACGAACGCCTGATCGAGCGACCAAAGCTGGCGATAGGCGGAATTATGGAAGACGAGACGCTTGCGGCGGTCGAATATGGCGACGGCGGTCGAAAGCTGGTCGAGCGTGCGCGCATGGGCCTGCATCTGCCGGTCGAGATCGGCCCGCATCGCCTCGATCTCCGATACGTCGATCGCCATGCCGACCGAACCCATGCTCACCGGCACGTCGATGATGTGGAGCAAGCGCCTTTGGCCGGCAGCCACGGCCGGCGCGCGGCCGCGCCAGATCGCGCCCGCGCCGCGCGTCTCAGCGGCGGCTTCGCGCGTCGCCCGCTCGAGAAGCTCCATCCCGCGCAGGAGAGCATCGGCTGAGTCTTTGGCTTCGACGGCACGGACATAGGCGGCGTTGACCCAGAGGAGCTTGCCGTTGGCAGCGCGCAGCCAGACGGGGTCGGCAATGGCGTCTAGCATGGCCCGCAAGGCGTCAAGCTCGGTGATTGTGCGCACGAGTCTGTCGCGCAGACGCACGGTTTCGAGACGATCGCCCGAAACGTCCCTGATGCGCATGACCGCCCGGCCGCTGACCGCCCGGCCGTCAACTTCAAGAGTGCGGCCGGCGAGGCTCTCGACCGCCAAGCGGAAGCCTTCGCCGCGTGCCCTGAGCCTCTCGACGCAAGCCTCGAGTTGTTGCGCCGGCTCCGGCGGCAGCCAGGAACCGAAGCCGAGAACGCGGCGGGAGATCGGCGTGTCGGTGACGAGGCTGAGATCGCCCTCGATCTCGGGCTCGCCGCTCGGACCGCCCCAGGCGATGATGATCTGCGGCTCGGCCGAGAGAAACACCTCGGCGCGGTCGAGCTTGGCGCGCAGATGATTGAGCTCGGACGAGAATGCGGCTTCGGTCTTGGTCCAGCGGCGATGTTCCCGCAGATAGAGAAGCGCGGTGATCGTCGAGAAGAGTACGAGCCCGACGACGAGCGAAAGCCCGATCACGTCTTGGCTTTCGCGCAGCTTCTCGATGAGCCGCAGCGGATAGTCCGTCTGCGCCAAGGCCGGCGCGGTGCCGACGGGGAAAAAGAGCATCGCCGCAAGCAAAGCTTGCCCGGACACGCGGCTTCGCGGCAGAGCTTGCCGCCCGCGCTCTCGGGCAAAGCCGCCGTCCCGGCGCCACCGCGCTTCCTTGCCCATTCCGACCTCTCGCAGGGCGCCCATGACGCGCTACCGGAGAATCGCTGTCATCCGGCACGAATCGCTTATTTACAGCATGTTCGGAGGAAGTGGTCGCGGTCGCGGCGATCGCGCTTGATTTTCGGTTACAAATCCCCGCGCGTTGCGCAAAAGCCGCGTCGGGAGGCCTGGTTTCGCGCAAGCCTCGCGGCTCCTCAATAGCGATAATGATCCGGCTTGAATGGCCCGTTTTCCGGCACGCCGATGTAATTCGCCTGCTCCGGCGTGAGTTTCGTCAGCTTGGCGCCGACCTTGGCCAAGTGAAGAGAGGCGACCTTCTCGTCGAGATGTTTGGGCAGGACATGGACCTTGCACCCGTAATGCGCCCGCTTGGTCCATAATTCCATCTGGGCCAAGCATTGGTTGGTGAATGATGCCGACATGACGAAGGAGGGATGGCCCATCGCATTGCCGAGATTGACGAGCCGGCCTTCGGAAAGAAGGATGATCCGCTTGCCGTTCGGGAACTCGATCTCGTCGACCTGCGGCTTCACATTGTGCCATTTGAAATTGCGCAGGCCCGCGACCTGGATCTCCGAGTCGAAATGGCCGATGTTGCAGACGATGGCGCGGTCCCGCATCTGCCGCATATGCTCGATCCTGATGACGTCGATATTGCCCGTGCAGGTGACGAAAATATCGGCGCGCGGCGCGGCGTCCTCCATGGTCGTGACCTCATAGCCCTCCATCGCGGCCTGCAGCGCGCAGATCGGATCGGCTTCCGAGATCATGACCCGGCAGCCGGCGTTGCGCAGCGAGGCGGCCGAACCCTTGCCAACGTCGCCGAAGCCCGCCACCATCGCCACTTTGCCCGCCATCATCACGTCGGTGCCGCGGCGGATGCCGTCGACGAGCGATTCGCGGCAGCCGTAGAGATTGTCGAACTTCGACTTGGTGACGGAATCATTGACGTTGATGGCGGGCCACAGAAGCTTGCCCTCCTTGTGCATCACATAGAGCCGGTGGACCCCGGTGGTCGTCTCTTCGCTCACCCCTTTGACGGCGGCCGCGCAGCGTCCGTACCAGCCGGGATTTTCCTTGAGCCGGCGCTTGATGGCGGCGAACAGCACCTCCTCTTCTTCGCTCGTGGGCTTGTCGAGAAAAGCGGTGTCGCCGCCTTCGGCGCGCACGCCCAGATGGATCAGGAGCGTCGCATCGCCGCCGTCGTCGAGGATCAGATTGGGCGCCCCGCCGTCGCTCCATTCGAAGATCTTGTGCGTATATTCCCAATAATCGAAAAGGCTCTCCCCCTTGCGGGCGAAGACTGGAACGCCGGCTTCGGCGATCGCCGCGGCGGCGTGATCCTGGGTCGAATAGATATTGCAGGAGGCCCAGCGGACCTCGGCGCCGAGCGCCATCAGGGTCTCAATCAGCACCGCGGTCTGCACCGTCATGTGCAAGGAGCCGGCGATGCGGGCGCCGGCGAGCGGCTGCGATGGGCCGAACTCGGCGCGCGTCGCCATCAGGCCCGGCATTTCCGTCTCGGCAATGGCGATTTCTTTGCGGCCCCAGGCGGCAAGCCCGATATCGGCAATGGCATAATCGGAGAAGGAATGGGTCATGTGCGCTCCTCGACAGCTGGCGTGCTCATATCAGGAGCCTGGTCGATAGGCAATAAAGATATAAGCAAGTCTTTATGTCGTGACCGAAAGCGGGGTCCAATCGGCGGTTCCCGGCCGAGGTCGCGTTTACTTCCGCCAAGGCCAAGGACGTGTTATCGCCTTTCCATCAGTGGCCGGAGCGGGGGATGATGCTCCACGTCATCAAAAGCCCTGCCCGCGCGTTCGATATGATCATCGACGCCGAGCCCTGGGCTGTTCCCTATCGCGAAGCGCTGCGGGGTCGGCTGAATGAGCCGTCCGGGACGCCGGCGGACGACCGCGGCACGCCGGCCATCGAAGGCTTCGAAGCCGCCAGGCGCCGCGCGAGCATCGCGCGATGGGATGCCGGCGCCGATACGTGGCGGCGGTGGACGCAAAGGATCGGCGCTCTGCGGGCGCGGTTTCAACGCGAGGTTGGCGCCGAGCGGCTCCTCGCATGGCTCGGCTTTGCGGATTTCTCCGACCATTGCTTCGCCGACGCCGTCGATTTCGGCACGCTTGAGCTCCCTGCCGGGGTCTCCTTTGCGCGCGCAAGTTTCGCCGGCGACGCGTGGTTTGCCGACCTGCACTTCCACGGACGCGCCGACTTCCAGGCTGCTCGGTTTTTGAGTCGCGCGTCGTTCGAAAACAGCCGGTTTGAACGCAATGCCGATTTCCGCCACGCGGTGTTTTTGCACGACGCGCGCTTCACCTCCATTTGCGCCTGCCAAGGCATGACGTTTCGCGACGCGGAATTCTCTAGGGATGCCTGGTTCCGCTATTCGCAGTTCCTGGGCCCGCTCGATCTTTCGAAAGCGCGGATCGGCGGCGAGGCAGGATTCGGCAATTGCCTCTACGCGGGAGACGTCGACTTCTCGGAGGCCGAATTTCGCGACAATGGCGGCTTCGAGCAGAGCATTTTCTCCGGCAAGGCTTCGTTTGCGCGCGCCTCTTTCGGGCGCCACACCAGATTCACGAAGTCTTCGTTCCAGAAACAGCCTCTCTTTGCCGGCGCGCGCTTCTTCGCGCCCTGTCATTTCGACGACACATCGATGCCGAACATCCAGTCGCCCGTCGCCGAACAGCTGAAAGCGCTCGAACAAGGTCTGCGGGAGGCGTGAACGCACTTCCCTTCTCCCGCAAGCGGGAGAAGGAGGGCGCGCCCGCATGTTCGAGACCATGAACCCGAGAGGCATCGCATGAGCGAAGCCAAATGGTCTGCCGTCGATGATTACATCTGCGATCTCTTCGTCGGCGACGACCCGATCCTCGCCGCGGCTCTCGCCGCGAGTGATGCGGCCGGCCTGCCAGCCATCGCTGTCGCGCCAAACCAGGGCAAGCTGCTGCATCTCTTGGCGCGCATGCAAGGCGCGCGCGCGATCCTCGAAATCGGCACGCTCGGCGCCTACAGCACGATCTGGCTGGCCCGCGCGCTCCCCGCCGACGGGCGGCTGACCACGCTCGAGACAAACGCCAAACACGCCGCGGTGGCGCGCGCCAATATAGACCGCGCCGGGCTTGCCTCGATCGTCGATCTGCGCCTCGGGCCGGCGCTCGAGACGCTGCCGCAGCTCGCGGGTCCCTTCGATCTGATCTTCATCGACGCCGACAAGGAGAGCAACGCGGATTATTTCCGCTGGGCGCTCAAGCTGTCGCGCCGCGGCAGCTTGATCATCGTCGATAATGTCGTGCGCGACGGGAAGGTGATCGATGCGAGAAGCCGCGACCCTTTGGTGAGAGGCGTGCGCCGCCTCTATGACGCAATGGCCACCGAGCCGCGGGTGAGCGCGACAGCCATCCAGACCGTCGGCCGCAAGGGCTATGACGGCTTCGCGATCGCGCTGGTCACCGAGGCGATCGCTGGCGATTGACGCTGGAATGCCGAATGACGGAGGGGTGTGCTGTTCCCCCCTTAAGGGGGGAGGGAACGTGCGCCGTAGCTGACTTCCGCTTGGATTATTCCGCGACCTCCGCCTTTTCCTTCGCGTCGAGATCGGCGCCGGTCTCCTGGTCGACGGCGCGCATCGACAGGCGCACCTTGCCGCGCTCGTCGAAGCCGAGCAGCTTGACTTTCACCTTGTCGCCCTCCTTGACGACATCCGATGTCTTCGCGACGCGGCCCTTCGTCAGCTGCGAAATATGGACGAGCCCGTCCTTCGAGCCGAAGAAGTTCACGAAGGCGCCGAAATCGACCACCTTGACGACGGTGCCGTCGTAGATCTGGCCGACTTCCGGTTCGCTCGCGATCGACTTGATCCAATTGACCGCGGCGCGGATCGAATTGGCATCCGCGGACGCCACTTTCACCGTGCCGTCGTCCTCGATGTTGATCTTCGCGCCGGTCTTTTCGACGATCTCGCGGATCACCTTGCCGCCGGTGCCGATCACCTCGCGGATCTTGTCGGTGGCGATCTTGAAGGTTTCGATGCGCGGCGCGAATTCGCCGAGCTCGGCGCGCGCGCCGCTCAAGGCCTTGCCCATTTCGCCCAGGATATGCAGCCGCCCTTCCTTCGCCTGGCCAAGGGCGACCCGCATGATTTCCTCGTTGATGCCGGTGATCTTGATGTCCATCTGCAGCGAGGTGATACCGGTCTCGCTGCCGGCCACCTTGAAGTCCATGTCGCCCAGATGATCCTCGTCGCCGAGGATGTCGGAGAGCACCGCGAAGCGTTCGCCTTCCAGGATGAGGCCCATGGCGATGCCGGCGGTCGGCGCCTTCAACGGCACGCCTGCGTCCATGAGCGCGAGCGAGGAGCCGCAGACCGTCGCCATCGAAGACGAGCCGTTCGATTCCGTGATCTCGGAGACGACCCGGATCGTATAGGGAAACTCGGCGGGGGTCGGCAGCATCGGGTGGATGGCGCGCCAGGCGAGCTTGCCGTGGCCGATCTCGCGCCGCCCCGGCGAACCCATGCGCCCGGTCTCGCCGACCGAATAGGGCGGGAAATTATAATGGAGCAGGAAGCGCTCCTTATAGGTGCCCTCCAGCCGATCGACATATTGCTCGTCCTCGCCGGTGCCGAGCGTGGCGACGACGAGCGCCTGGGTCTCGCCGCGGGTGAACAGGGCCGACCCATGCGTGCGCGGCAGAATGCCGACTTGGGCGAGGATGGGGCGCACCGTCTTCACGTCGCGCCCGTCGATGCGGATGCCGGTATCGAGAATGTTCCAGCGCACGACCTTGGCCTGCAGATCATGGAAGACCTCGGCGACGAGATCCTTCGGGAAGCGCGCCTCGGCTTCGGTCGGCACGAGCGCCGTGAAGACTTTGGCCTTGACCGCGTCGACCGCATTGTAGCGGTCCTGTTTCGAAGTGATCTTGTAGGCTTCGCGAAGCTCGGCTTCGGCAAGCTCGCGCACTGCCGCCTCGACTTCGCTCTTGTCGGAGACCACGAGATCGCGCGGATCTTTGGCCGCCTTTTCGGCAAGCCGGATGATCGCGTCGATCACCGGCTGAAAGCCGCGATGGCCGGCCATCACCGCCCCTAGCATGATCTCTTCGGAAAGTTCCTTGGCCTCCGATTCGACCATCAGAACGGCGTCGGCGGTGCCGGCGACGACAAGATCGAGCGCGGAGTCCTTCAGTTCATCGAGCGTTGGATTGAGCTTCAATTCGCCGTTGATATAGCCGACGCGCGCCCCGCCGACCGGCCCCATGAAGGGAACGCCGGAGAGCGTAAGCGCCGCCGAGGCCGCGACCATCGCGACGATATCGGGATCATTCTCGAGGTCGTGCGAGAGAACGGTGACGATGATCTGCGTGTCGTTGCGATAACCGTCCGGAAAGAGCGGCCGGATCGGCCGGTCGATCAGCCGGGAGACCAGCGTCTCCTTTTCCGAAGGCCGGCCTTCGCGTTTGAAATAGCCGCCGGGGATGCGGCCGGCCGCAAAGGCCTTTTCCTGGTAGTTCACGGTAAGCGGAAAAAAATCCACTCCCGGCTTCGGCGTCTTGGTCGAGACGACAGTGGCGAGGACCGTCGTCTCCCCATAGGTCGCGAGCACCGCGCCGTCGGCTTGGCGCGCCAATCGTCCGGTTTCGAGCACGAGCTTGTGCCCGGCCCATTCGAGTTCTTCACGATGAATATCGAACATCAAGCTTGGTCTTTCTCTTCGAGAGGCAAAGACCCAAGGCCATGTGCAAGACGGCGAGATGCTGCCCGCGGCAGCGCCTGGCGATCCTGCCATGGCGGTGGTCTTTGGGTTCGGCCGGCAGCCCATTCTGCCGCGCCGCGTTCAAAGCAAAGCGCATTGGCGCCTCGCAATATTAAAGCATTTCCGCAACGAGCGGGACTCGGGGTTCACGGATCGAAGACGACTTGCCACAGCCAAATCGCCGGACCCACGCCTTAACTTATTGCCTCCCTTGCGCGTTTTCCAGCGGTTGAGGCCAGTTTGGGCTCCCATGGCGCGGGCTTTGAGGCAAAAGACCTGCCGTGCCGCTCACGGATCAGAACCGGCGGCCCGCGGCTGCGGCGAGGCGCCGCCGAAGCAAGGCAAAGCTAGCGCCGGATGCCGAGCCGCTCGATCAGCGCCTTATAGCGCGGCTCGTCCTTGATCTTCACATAGTCGAGGAGCTGGCGGCGCTGCGAGACGAGCTTCAACAGCCCGCGCCGCGAGTGGTTGTCCTTGACGTGCGTCTTGAAATGCTCGGTCAGATAGGCGATCCGTTCGGTCAAGATCGCGACCTGAACCTCGGGGGAGCCGGTATCGCCCGACTTCGTTGCATATTCTTTGATGAGCGCCTGTTTGCGCTCGGCGGTGATCGACATCGGTGTTCCTTTCAAATTTAGGAATTCTCCTGCCCTCGGCCAGGCCGGGATGTCGTCCAGCAAGGTTTCGGGAGGAGCGCGCCGGCAGGGCCGGGCGCGATGCGGGTCTTATACAGGAAATCGCGGCGGGGGGAAGGGAGCGAGGTCACAGGATAGAATTGCACCCGGGTCATCCGGCCAATGAGGGAGGCTGCTTTGCGCCATTTTCGGACCTAGGCATCAGGCGAAAACCTGACATTCCAGCGACCATCGATTTCACCGGTAATAGCGGGAACCCCGCCCACCAGATGGCCGGGCAAGGTGAAGACCAATCGCCGAGCAAGTCTCTTGGGCAGTTCCCGTCTCAATTCTGAAGCTTCTGCCATTCCGCTTCCGCATTCGGAGGCAGCTTGTCCATGCACTTCAGGAACAGAGCGAGGGTCCAGATCTGCGGGTCGGTCAAAGCGCTCTTCCACGAGGGCATGCCCGTCCAGCGAATGCCGTGCTTTATCTTCCAGAAAGAATAGCCTTCGGGATCGTCCTCCAGGCCGTCGGTCGCGAGCTGCGGAGGATGCGGATAGAGGCCTTTCGCCACTGGCGTGGCCGAGGCGTCGCCCTTTGCCGTGCCATGGCAGACCGCGCAATGTTGCCCATAGAGCTTGATGCCGGCGATCAGATTTTCCTCCGTCAGAGGGATGGGGTTGGGGCCCTTGGGAGCCTCACGGACGAGGGTCGCATGCAGCGAGGTTCCCGCAGCCCAGCTTTCCAGCCAGAAAGGCTCTGCATCGGCGTTGGCAGGAATCATACCGGTGCGCACCACGATGTCGGCGCACAGCACTGCGAGGACTATCGTCATTAGGGTGCCAAGCACGAAGCCTTTGAACATCACACGTCCTATGACTGCGCGGCCCATTGTGACCGAGGCCCCTATTCGCGGTCGAGGTCGGCCTGATCGTTCGGCGGCCCGACCTGTGCCGCGACTGCGCGGTCTTCATGCTGCTTACGCACTTCGGTAGGCCTGTGAGTGCCCCCGCTATCTCGACTGCATCAAATCGGAACCTTCACGA